>Ga0129316_1000027_pt1 | contig 119927 bp, 109 predicted proteins | sample Cm1ome_2_FD_94429 | JGI IMG/M metagenome (GOLD analysis project Ga0129316, IMG submission 94429) | Eastern black-and-white colobus group fecal microbial communities from Wisconsin, USA - Cm1022B metagenome | ecosystem: Host-associated > Mammals > Digestive system > Large intestine > Fecal...
ATATTAAAGAGGGACATAGTATGGATTTCATACAAATAGCCAATCAATTGCAACAAAGTAAAAATGATCTTAAAGAGAACTGGTGCCTAATCAACGGTTTTCCATATCAATTAGAACAAATTGAAAAAATGAGTTTGAATGAGCTGTCAGGTCGATCGTTTGAAAATTTGCCTAAGAAACTATATAAGTTCTTTCCAGATATATGTGATGGAAAGTGTAATTATTCAATTATGGCGCTAGAGTCAAACGAGGTATAACCCGTGTGTCATATGAACGAGATAAGGCCCTTCGAGAAGGCACTCCATTATCAGAAGTGCGCCCTGCATTTGATGACAAGAATGATATGGTCTCATAGGAGAATTCTTTTTATGTTAAAATACCTCTGACAAAGGGGGACTTCACATGAAACTTGCTTGTGAACTTGCAGTTATGGATATGGATGGAGAGATCACGGCTGTGGCCGTGGGTGAGGATAGTGCCAAGTTTCATGGCATGCTCCGCTTGAATGAAGAAGGTGCCGACATCGTTAATATCCTGAATATGAGCCGGGAGCATGATGGAATCACTTTTCCCAATCTTGTTGCTTCTCTTCAGACCAAGTACACGGAGTCTTCCCGCGAGGAGATCGCGAAGTTTACTGAAGCGTTCTTAAAGCAGCTGTGGCAGGAAGGACTTCTCGTCGAGTGATGGAAGTTTCTTACGCGCAGGAGCTTGAGCGTTCCGGTAAGATCGTCTTTACTGTGAAGGGCGTGAGTATGCGCCCTTTATTTCGCGCAGATACAGATGCCATATTGGTGGTCAAATGTGATCCCGAGACTCTCAAGAATTGGGATATCGTTCTGTTCTTAAGACCCGGTCCCAAGGGCATACAGTATGTCCTGCACAGGATCGTAGCGCGAAGACCTGACGGCATGTTCCTGATCGCAGGTGATAACTGCAATAACTACGATGTGGTGGCGCCGGGGGAGATCCTGGGTATCGTTACTACTGCCCAGAGGCGCGGCAAGCCCATTAAGATGTCAGGCTTCGGCTACTCGCTTTATTTGAACCTCTGGATCAAGCCGTACAGGTTCCGTTTCGTTGTGTTGACGGTTAAGTGGAAGTTAAGAAGTATCGCTTCCCGCATCCTCCGCCCGTTCAGGCACAGGAGTAAGTGATGGAATTTACGGTCCGCCTTGCTGACGTTATTATACGCGTGGTAAGCCTCTACGATGAGGTGCATGAGTTGTGCCGCGATTATCTGACGGACGGGCAGCCGGAGTTTACGGTTACAACTGCGCCAGACGACATCACTTACGAAAAGGAGGTCAACATCCGCGAGGCTATGGTGGAGGGGATCCCTGTAGTTGAATACCCGGATTCGTATCTTGAGACTCTGGCGGTGTATCGTAAGATCGTGGCTTGCCTTATGGATAAGGGCATAATGCTCATGCACGGAGCGGTAGTTGCTGTAGGGGATAAGGCATGGCTGTTTACTGCTCCTTCAGGTACGGGTAAGACGACGCATATTAATCTTTGGCTGGAGAATATTCCGGGAAGTTACGTGGTTAACGGTGATAAGCCTTTGATCCGAGTGGGGGAGTCCCCTATTGTCTATGGTACGCCTTGGGCAGGTAAGGAAGGGCTGAATAAGAATGTCGGAGTTAACCTGTGCGGGATCGTGCTGCTTGACCGCGGCGCGGAGAATGAGATAGAGAAGGTAAGCTTCTCGCAGATAATGCCGGTGCTCATACAGCAGTCGTACAGGCCCAAGACCCGTGAGGGAGTGCAGAAGTCCATGAACCTTCTGTGCGAATTATGTAGGAACGTTCCGCTGTACCACCTGCACTGCAATATGCTGCCGGATGCCGCGTGGACAGTTTATAATGCCGTGCGCGAGCCCGGATCAGGTAAATAATATATCCCAATAGTGTTTTTATAACTATATTTGGCAACTATAACGATTCGTTAATAATAATTGCAGAACATATGTTTAATTTTTGTGGCATTTGTCCGAGGGGGGATTTATAATATTCATATAGATACAACCACGTGTTCATTTGATGCGTGAACGGGATAGATTACAGGAGAAAAGTAATATGTCACATAAAACAATTAATGGTCTCATGAAGCATTTAAGGAAGTCCGGTATTAGTATATCTGGCGGTAAGCAAAAAAGACAATTAATGAATACCGGCTATTTTCATGGATACAAAGGATATCGTTTCTTTAAGAATCGTTCGACGAGAATCCCTTTTTGCTCATACGAAGAGATTAATGCAACCATACTATATGATACTAAGCTGAAGAGCCTGTTCTATGACAAAATAATGTTTATCGAAACAGCAGTGAAGAATTATGCCTTGGAATCCATAATGGAAATTGACCAATCGGAAAGTATTCAAGATATGTTTGACAAGGCTGTTTGCGGTTATAACAGTTTCCCCGCTAACACAGATGTGAAGATAAAGAAAAAAGCTCAAACAAACAAGCTTAATCTTCAATCAACTATTCAGAATTATTTAGCCAGAGCTTATAAAGAGGACAATGTTAAGATTACTCATTTCTATAACAATCTAGGTTATAGCGGAGTGCCTCTTTGGGCCTTGTTCGAGATAATGACTATGGGTGATATAGGGTTTCTATTATCAACGCTAACATATGATGCAAGAAATAAGATTTCCAACAGAATAGGGATGACGAATACCGCTATTGATACTAATAGAGAGCTGGTATACAAATATATGTACACGCTGAAAGATTTACGTAATGCCATTGCTCATAATTCTGTCATTTTTGATACGAGATTTAGAAAGATAGATCCTACCCCTGCGATGAAACGTAACCTTATCAACGAAGTAGGGTTGCCATATGTAAACTTTAAGACTATAGGTGATTATTTGATTTTGACGTGTTACTACTTGAAGTTGCTTAAGGTTTCTAAGACGGAGATTAAATCATTTGTCAGGGAATTTGAAAGATTAACTCGAGAATATACAAATAGCGTTAATCCTCAAGTGGTAGCTATGGTTATTCACCCTGATTTAAGTAGTAGAATCGCAGCGCTCAACGCGTATTTATAAAGGGTAAAAGTTTCACAAATGTAATTTAACTAGCCATATTGTATGCTATAATATTTGTACTAATTGGGGTATGCGTTTACGGATGCATACTTAGGAAAGTCGGAGAAATCCGACTTTTCTTCATTTGTATCAAAATACTCTCAATATGAGATCTTCATTTGTCATGCAACTCGAAGCGGCGTGGTCAGTTTATAATACAGTCCGATTTTGTTGATTCAGATTATCTAATGGCTCAAAAATTGTTGAAGTAGCTCATTCAATGGCTCTAAAAATGTTGACGCAAGACGATGATTGACTTATTTTCATATCATGGAGATTGGATATATGGTAGAGAATGAGTTTAATTTTGTATAATGTTTTCAGTTTGCGAACATGAGTGAGAATACACAGAAACAAATAAAATATACCGGTCTTAATAAGCTCTTCCGAAGCGACAACATGCAGAAGCTTTTCGACAGCTGGCATGACGGCACCTTCAAGGAGTTTGTCGACGACTGGAAGTGGATATTCAGCTATTCGAAGAAATACCGCTGGATAGTCATCTTCTATGTGATCGTCGGTATCTTCGGTTCCACTGTCTCCATCGGTACTGCCTATGTCGGCCGCATCATGATCAATATCATTACCGAGAGGCAGACGGATAAGCTGTGGGTGCTTATAACCGCCATGGTGAGCATGCTGATCTTCTCGCTCGTGTTAAGCAGCGTCAACAGTTACATAGGCGCGCGAATATCCATCTATGTTAATAACGATATCCAGGCGGGGATCTTCGACCGCATCATGGACGCACGTTGGCGCGAGTTAAGTACGTACCCGTCGGGCGACCTGCTTAACCGCTTTAACGGTGATGTAGGTACTATTGCAAGTAATGCGATCAACTGGATACCGAATCTTATTATCAATATCTACACGTTCGTCGTGACTCTCGTCGTTCTCTGGCGGATGGATGCCGGCATGGCGATAATTGCGTTCGTGTCAGCGCCTTTCCTGCTGGGGTTAAGCCGCTTCATCATGAGGCGTATGAAGGAGTACCGTAAGCGCGTACTCGAGTTGAATTCCAAGATGATGTCATTCGAGGTGGAGACGTTCTATAACTTCGAGATGATCAAGTCGTTCGGCATCTTCGGGTACTATTCCCGTAAGCTTCACGCGTGGCAGCAGCGCTACAAGGAGTTTAACCTCGATTACAATAACTTCCAGATCAAGTCCAATATACTGCTGACGCTGGTGTCGACATTAGTCTCGTCCACGGCGTTCGCTTACTGTCTTTACAGACTCTGGACAGGGCAGATACTCTACGGAGACATGACGTTCTTCCTGCAGCAAAGGTCCGCTTTGTCAGCTAAGTTTAACAACCTCGTAGGAACTATCCCCGGCATGATCAATTCCGCCGTATCCGCGCACCGAGTAAGAGAACTTATGGATCTTCCGCGCGAGGAGCATGATGAGGCAAGTATCACCGGATTCGAGTCCGTGCTCGAGTCTTCTGAAGGCAAGGGCATCAGTGTCGCGATCGACGATGTCTCATTCGCTTACGACGAGCGCGCCCAAGTTTACGATAAGGCAAACTTCAATGTGTCTTCCGGCGAGATCGTCGCCGTTATGGCCGAGTCGGGCGGCGGTAAGACGACTCTTATCAGATTGCTCCTCGGCATGCTCGAGCCTGATGAAGGCCGCGTAGTATTACGAGGCAGCGACGGTGAGGAGTTCCCGGTCAATGCGGACCTGCGCCGTTTCTTCGCTTACGTGCCTCAGGGTAACACGATGTTCTCCGGCACCATCGCCGAGAATATGAGAATGGTTAATGAGTCCGCGACCGACGAAGAGGTAATCAACGCACTTAAGACCGCGTGTGCCTGGGATTTTGTCAAAGACCTGCCGGTCGGTATAGATACTCCGTTGGGCGAGAGGGGAAGAGGTCTGTCCGAAGGTCAGTCCCAGAGGATCTCCATCGCGCGTGCGCTTCTCAGGGGCGCGCCGATCCTTCTGTTCGACGAGGCTACGAGTGCTCTTGATACCGAGACAGAGGAGCAGGTGCTGCATAACATAATGGGCAATTATCCGGATAAGATAATTATTCTGTCTACGCACAGACCTGCGGCGCTGAAACTATGTAACCGTATTTATAAGATCCAGGGCGGCGGCATTACCGAGACCAATGTCGATGAAGTGCTCGCGTCTTCGGCGAAGCTTGCTCCCGAGCGCCGCTCTCCCGTTAACGCGGCGGCATCTGAATATGTTAGACTTGTAAAGCCCATGGAGCCTATGGGGCCCGCGAACGATGCGGCGCAGGCTCCCGGCTCCAATGATGAAGGGTGGTGGAATCTGTAAATGAAAAGCAACGCTAATCCCGGTGGTAACGCTCCCGCAGCGTCTTCTTTTGTTAATCCCGGTGCGCTTAATGCCGCGGATGCACCTCTTGTCGAGGCTCCCGAGTTTACTTTCGCGGGGTATTTAAGATTCGTGCTGATGCTTTTCGTAGGGTTCTGGGCGTTCGGATGTCCCGAGCCTACCGGCATTGTAACAGTGTTAAGCGGCTTTGCCACACCGTGCTTCTTTATCCTGTCAGGGTATTTTATACTGGTCGATGACCGCGAGCACAGACTCCATAAGTTGAAGCGCAAGCTTATCCGCGGAACCTCCTGCCTGGTCTTCGTGTTCGTGCTGTATGCGATAATCAACGCGGTGGTTTTCTTCTTAAGCCACATGACGCTTGCAGTAGGCAAGCGCATGATATTCAACTTCGTCGTGCTGAATCTCTGGCCGTGTCCCATCGGCGACAACTTCTGGTTCATCCAGGCGATGCTGTATGCGTATATCATCATCTACATCGCTGACAAGCTGAACCTGTTTAAGTTATACAAGGGCGTGCTTGTGATAACTTTTATCGCCATGCTGCTGCTCGGCGAGTTCGCAGGCGTGATCCACTTCAACTTCTTGGGCTACCCCTACATCCCCGGCAACTGGCTCACACGCGCCCTGCCTTACATCCTGCTTGGCAGGCTTATCCGCGAGCATAAGGACTTTCTTCTTTCGTGGCGAAAATTCGTTTACTGGATCCTCTTCGTTGTAGGCGGCGGTCTTGTAATCCTCGAGCTGTTCGTACTCGCGCGTACCGGATACCTGATCTACGAAGGTCACACGATCGGCTACGGTGTCATGGCATTCGCTCTGTGCTGCTGGGCTCTGTCCGTGCCGTTCGTTACTCCGAACCGTATAGTTCACTTCGACCCCGCGATGTCGGGCTTCGTCTATATCTTCATGAATCCTATATACTGTCTGCTCATTATGTTCCTTGGCGCACAGTATCCGTACTTCGCATATTACATGGGTGTTATAGCCGCATGGCTCATAAGCGTAGTGATCGCATTCCTGTTAACGCCCACGCGCTTCAGCGACCTGTTCTACTCTAACTGGGAGATGAGACTGGATAACTACTTTGCCAAGGGCGGGGAAGAAATAGAGTAGCGACAATGCTCGCTACGTACTCCGCGCTACGCTTGTGCGTAAGTCCGCTCGCAAGTTGTCGCTCTCTATTGTGAGAATGGCTGGTTAAGCGTTTACAATGATATACTGTAAGGACTTGATTAGTTTAAAGGGGATTGCTGTATGAAGCTTGTCGGGCTCGAAGAGGGAATCAAGTCAGTATATAAGTGGATAGCCGAGAATCAATGACAGGGACCGGGATGAAGATTGCAGTAGCAGGTACAGGATATGTCGGACTCTCACTTGCGGTGTTGTTGTCGCAGCATAATGAAGTGACTGCCGTCGATATCATCCCGGAGAAGGTTGATAAGATCAATAGCTGGGAGAGCCCTATCCACGATGAGTATATCGAGAAGTTTATGGTGGAGCATGAGACTCGTGGATTACAACTGCATGCTACGACCGACGGGACTTCTGCTTACAAGGATGCCGATTATGTGATAATAGCTGCCCCAACCAATTATGATCCCGTGACTAACCACTTTGATTGCTCCTCCGTCGAGGCTGTCATCGGGCAGGCGCTTGAATCCTCCGCCGATTCAATTATCGTCATCAAGTCTACGGTTCCCGTCGGCTACACAAGGAAGATAAGAGCGCAGTATAATACCGATCGCATCATTTTCAGTCCCGAGTTCCTGCGCGAGAGTAAAGCACTATACGATAATCTTTACCCTTCAAGAATTATCGTCGGGTGTACCGATACTAACAGGAAACAGGCGGAGACCTTTGCTAAGCTTCTTAAAGACGGCACCTTGAAAAGCGATATTCCGGTGCTCATCGTAGGTGAGACCGAGGCTGAGGCTGTGAAGCTCTTTGCTAATACTTACTTGGCTCTGCGTGTATCGTTTTTTAATGAGCTTGATACTTATTCCGAGATGAAGGGGCTTTGTACGGCGGATATCATTAAGGGAGTATGCCTTGATCCGCGTGTGGGGGATTACTATAACAATCCGTCTTTCGGATATGGAGGATACTGTCTGCCCAAGGATACGAAACAACTGCTCGCGAATTATCAGGACGTGCCCGAGAACATCATCGGGGCCATCGTCGAGTCAAATAGGACGCGCAAGGATTTCATTGCCGATCGAGTACTTGAGATGGCCGGGTACAAGGGCGAGCGCGAGGTTGTCATCGGAGTCTATCTGCTCGCGATGAAGAATAACAGCGACAATTTCCGCCAGTCGTCAATTCAGGGGGTTATGAAGCGAATCAAGGCTAAGGGAGCTACAGTGATCATTTATGAGCCTTCGCTCGAGCCGGGGACGACATTCTTCGGCAGTGAAGTAGTGGAAAGCCTTGAGGAGTTTAAGAGAAGAAGCCGGGTGATCATCGCGAATAGGATGGCGCCGGAGATAGCTGACGTTAAAGAGAAAGTCTATACGAGAGATCTGTTCGGGCGGGATTGATCCTTACACCCCTCCTACAACCTCGCTGAAATACGCGATTGTTCGCACCAACCCCTCGCGAAGCTGTATAGCTGGCTCCCAGTTAAGCTCCTTCTTAGCCAGATCGATCATTGGCTTTCTCTGCTTGGGATCGTCGGAGGGGAGCGGGTTATATACGATATTCGACTTTGAGCCGGTCAGCTCGATGATAAGCTCAGCAAGCTCCTTGATCGTGAACTCACCGGGATTACCGATATTAACCGGTCCCGTAAATCCGTCGCGGCTGTTCATCAGGCGGATCATCCCTTCCACAAGATCATCAACATAACAGAAGCTTCGGGTCTGCTCTCCTTCACCATAGATAGTGATGTCTTCGCCTTTAAGCGACTGAACGATAAAATTACTGACAACTCTTCCGTCTCCTATATCCATGCGCGGTCCGTACGTGTTGAATATTCGCATAACTTTGATATCCACATCATGCATTCGGTGATAATCAAAGAATAGTGTCTCGGCGGCGCGCTTGCCCTCATCATAACAGGAACGAATACCTATAGTATTAACATTACCCCAATAACTCTCGGGCTGAGGATGGATATTGGGATCTCCGTAAATCTCTGAAGTCGAAGCCTGAAGAACGCGTGCGCCGGTTCTTTTGGCAAGACCGAGGCAGTTCATGGCTCCGTATACCGAAGTCTGGAAAGTATATATCGGGTCCTTCTGATACCACTTAGGGCTCGCGGGACAGGCGAGGTTATATATCTGATCACACTCGATATATATAGGCTGAGTGATGTCGTGTCTTATGAATTCGAAGTAAGGGTTACCAAGAAGGTGGCGGATATTGTCTTTAGATCCTGTGAAGAGATTATCGAGGCAGATGACATCGTTGCCTTCTTTGATAAGTCTGTCACATAAGTGGGAGCCGAGAAAGCCGGCTCCTCCGGTTACAAGTGTTCGTGTTTTTCTCATAGCGGCATCATCCTTTACGGTACTTCAATATGCAGTAGATAGTGCGTATGCCGTCCTTAATGCCGATCTTCTTACCTTCCTCGAGCGTTCTCGGATAGTAGGAGATCGGTACTTCCCTGATGCGGACGTTCTCCATGCGAGCTACCTTCGCGGTGATCTCCGGCTCGAAGCCGAAACGGTTCTCCTTTATATCCACCGCCTGAATTATCTCTCTTCTGAATGCTTTGTAGCATGTTTCCATGTCTGTAAGATGCAGGTGTGTGAAAGCGTTCGACAGTCTCGTCAGGAACTTGTTCGCGAGCTGGTTTGCCTTGTACCCCTTGGCAGGCTGGTTCAGAAATCTCGACCCGTAGCATACCTCGCATTCACCCTTAAGAATAGGATCGATGACCAGCGGGTATTCATTCGGATCGTACTCAAGGTCCGCATCCTGAATGATAACGATATCGCCGGTCGCGTGTCGGAAACCGGTGCGAAGTGCGCCGCCTTTTCCCTGGTTGACCTCATGGTGGATGACCTTGCTTACGAGTGGAGCGATCTCCTTATCGAGTACCTCGGAGGTGCCGTCAGTACTCTTGTCGTCCACCACGATTATCTCTTTGTTCTTAACAGGTGCACTCAAGACCTTATCTACGATGGCATGAATGCTGTTCTTTTCGTTGTAGCACGGTATTACTACCGATAAAGTGTAATCGTCCATTATTCTAAGCACCCCTCTGTATATAGTATATTTGATAGCATTCTTTCCAGAAATTCTGTTCAGTATTCCGCCCTGTAAGGATCATTTGCTCAGGAAATCCCGGATCATCGCTGGCTGAGCCTCCTGCGTATATGAAGTAGCATTCTCCCTGAATGTCTCCGCATATAGTATCATAAAGATCCTCATTATTCAGTTCACGTGCGTTCTCCCGTCCCCATTTATGGATAACAAACTCGCACCCGTTGTCGACGTCCCACAGTGTGTAGTTCCTGTCCGAGTCGTATAGATACGCTGCGATCGAAGTGCAGTACATGTCGTTATGCATGACAATGACTGCGCCGTCGGGTACATTCTCGACAACAGCCTCACAGATCTCCGTGCTTCCCGAGAAAGGCTCGTTAACATCATACTGCGCGAACTTGAACGTGCCCGGCACGGTCAGCAGACACCCCACAGCGAAAAGCAGTATCCCCGCATACCGGAAGAATCCTTCCTTAAACGTCTCCGTGAATGCCCATACGCAGAATAAAACAAGAAGCCAAAATATGATTGCCATCTGGAAGTGAGCCGCATCACGAACAAATATAACGATTCCAAGATAATAGATTACACCGGCAAATGTGATAAGACCTATGCTGAAGACAGGTTTGCGCAAGTCTTTCTTAATTACGAAAGCTGCAATAAGGATTACGAGTATCGCGATACTTAAATATACGAATATCTTTCCTGCCGGGACGGGATCGTAATCGAAGTGACAAGAGATGCTTCCGAGACTGTCCTTTAGAGGATAATTCTGCAGGCGTGTCCTGATATAGTCGGCATTAATGTGCATATAAGTCTCATCAGAGTCTGAAGTATGAAGTTCTCCCATCATGCCGATAAGACTGATCACAGGGATGATCAAGCCGATGATATTTCTCCTCTTGCAGTGTTTTTTGATATTTATGGTAAGCTCGAGTATGCATCCTATTGCAAATCCCGCGACAAGTATATGGCTTTGGATTATAAGTGCGACTATTATGCCGTACAGTACAGGGCGCTCATTCCTTATCGGGTAAAGGATGTAGAGCGCGATAAACAGTAGTACTACGATGCAGTAAATTCGGCATATGACGGGATTATAGTAGAAGAATATTGGTGAGATAAGTATGCATAGATCAGACAGAGGGCTGAAGGGTGATTTCCAAAGAAGAAGCGCAACTGCCGCGGTCATTATAAGGGTGCTGACAAGGTTTATATAACGGAAAGGTACCCCGGAAGTAATGCACAGCTTGAGAAAGAAAAACCAGAGAATAGGATGCCCTTCAGAAGCACATATTCCCGGAAGCTCCGTAACCGAGAGATTTCTCGCGAGTATCCATGCCTGGGATTCATCTCTCCATGGTTCGTGATGAAGAGCAAGAAAAACATGGATACCGGCATATGCGATAAGGACCATGATATTGATGATGTTCATTCTCTGGGACTTTCTATTCCCGGTCAATAAATATGTAATCCCTGTCATTGATCGTCTCCGGTCACGATGATGTACTATTATAGTATATAATACAAGCTACGATAGTTAGTTACATGTGGAGTAGCATGATAGACAGATGTGAGAAGATTATAAACGGTACAGCATTCACGATATGCGTGCTTCTGTTCGGAGGCGTGGTCTTGTTCAGTACCTTGTTTTCTGCAGATTACGTTCCAGATGATTCTCCCGCATTTTCCGGGTTCTCTTATGACAGGATCTTTTATCTGATCCTTGCGGCGGCGATCCTTGGTCTGTCGCTTCTTACAGGTAAGCTTTGTAAATGGAACATCAAGGTTTGCTTCATACTGTACGGCATGGTGTCGCTTGTATATATCATAGCTGTCCCGCTTGAGGCTTTCTCGGATATGAAGATCGTGTTTGATATTGCAGTGAACGGGTTCTCCGATCCGGAAGGTTATCTGTCCAACTATCCCAACAACATACCATTGACGATATATACGTGGGTGTTAACGAGTTTGTTCGGCAAGAGTATAGTGGTTTTAAAGCTGTTCAATATCCTTTTCGATGTGGTGGTGTTGTGCTTTCTGTACAGATTAAGTCTCATCTCGGAGGATAAGAAGATGGTATGGATGGCGGGGCCGTTTATCCCTGTTATCATCTACCAGAACCATATTTACAGCTCTTACTGTTGTTTTGCTTTACGCAGTATTAAGAAAGAAGCAGACTGCGTGGAGCCTTGTGGCGGCTATTATCCTCTCGGTGCTTCAGTTTGCTTTCAGATCTACCGGTATCATATACATCATTGCCATAGCGATGTACATGATTTTATATGAGAGGAAGATAAGAAAATGTGTCATTTATCTTGCTGTGACGGCGGTGCTTATAGTAATGCTGAATACAGTTAATACCCGGATGATTAAGCCCGATCCTACGCTTAAGTTTCCCGTGTGGTCATGGGTACAGATGGGAATCAATGAGGAGGAATTCGGGTTCCAGGACGGCACGCATTCCACGGAGTGGACCATGGAGGACGTCATTAACAAATATGAGGAGTTGGGTCCGTATCGTGTGCTGAAGGTGATGGCGAAGAAAACAATATGGATGTGGTCCGAAGGCACCTATCAGGCAGAAAGATACGGATTTGGAGTAGGGGATGCAAAGTACGCGGTCGAAGAAGACAATGCGCTGATAAGGTCGCTTCGGGACGTGGAAAACTCCCCTGTGAGACGTTCGCTGGAGAATCTTATGAAAGCGCAGTACTATGTATACATGGTGTTGGCACTGATAGGTCTAATAGGTATTAGAAAAGGACCGGAAGACAACCGCAGGAAGTATGCCATGCTAATGTATCTTATCGTGGGGTTCTTCTGTTTCTATCTTATCTGGGAGATCAAATCCAGATACATCTACTGCCTGTATCCCGTTGTTATGATGTATGCATCGTACGGGCTGAACATGCTGTATTCGCTTAAGAAGAAGAGACGATAAAGTCGTATACCTTACGCGCTTCCTTCTCCCAGTCTGTCGCAAGTTCGGTCTCGATGCCGTTCTTACGCTTGATGTCGAGCTCGTCCCTGTGATCGAGATAGTAGATTATCTTATCAGCGATCTCCACGGGATCGTTGTGGAAAAGGATCGTGTTATCTTCATTAAGCAGCCATTCGTTGTTGGCGCCGTAAGAAGTCGCGACCACGGAGCCCGATGCCATTACTTCGAGAGGAAGAAGTGACAAGTTGGACGTGGACATAACAAAGCAAATATCGCAGTCTGAATAGATGTCTGACAGGTCTTCGATATTCGCAGTGCCTAGATTGGTGTTCCCATATCCAATATCCGTTCATGAACGAATCTCTGTAACCGTTGACGATATAATGAACGGGATTAAGTGACAGGATGATGCGGACAGTCCGATTCTGAATGTCATTGATATTCCACAGGATAGGGGTCATCCACATACCGCCGTTCATAATGATCATGATTATTGACTGGCAGTCCCTGAAGAAAGGCACTACTGACGAGGTGAAGAAAAATATGCCAATGATGAGTATAAGAAGGCATGCGAAGTAGTATAGCAGCTGAACGATGGTTACTCCCGGAATCTTGTCCATAAGACAGTAGATAACGAAGGAAAAGAATATGAAGAACAGGTGTACGAACGATGCCGATATAACTTTGACTATCGTAGCACGCTTATCGGGAATACGACCTTCTTGACGAGGTAACTATATTCGAGGAAGCAGTTGGTGGCATTGACTACGCTCTCGGAGAAGAACAGCCAGGGGCTCAATCCGGCGATGAGCCAGAGAACATACGGATAATCTCCGTTAGTCGGGTTTGCCTTGAAAGCTACCTGAAACACAAATACATAAAGAAGCACCGTGACGATCGGCTGGATAAATGCCCACACAATTCCGAAGAAGGAACCTGCGAACCTCATGCCGAAGTCATTTCTGGCAAGCTCCATGATGAGTCTTTTGTTGTTGATCCACTCTTTAATTATCTGCATATTATATTAAAAAAACATAAACACTATACGTTTGCCACTTAATATCGTCGAATGTATAATTGTCCTTGAATTATTCGGGACACAGAGGACTTAATGGAGAAATACGATTATCTTGTAGTCGGTGCCGGGCTTTACGGTGCCGTTATCGCGCAGAAGGCGAGGGCAGCAGGCAAGTCGGTGCTTATTCTGGAGCGCCGTTCCCATATCGCCGGTAATGTTTATACCGAAGACGTCGAGGGCATCCACGTGCATAAGTACGGAGCCCACATCTTCCACACCAACAACAAGGATGTCTGGGAGTATGTGCAGAAGTTCGCGACATTCAACCGCTTCACGAATTCTCCTGTAGCAAACTACAAGGGGGAGCTTTATTCTCTTCCTTTCAATATGTATACGTTTAATAAGATGTGGGGCGTGGTTACTCCTGAGGAGGCTGCGGCGAAGATCGCTGAGCAGCGTAAGGAGATCACAGGTGAGCCTAGAAATCTTGAGGAGCAGGCGATCTCCCTCGTGGGCCGTGACATCTACGAGAAGCTCATTAAGGGCTATACCGAGAAGCAGTGGGGAAGAGACTGCAAGGATCTTCCTGCATTCATTATCAAGCGTCTTCCCGTAAGATTCACATACGATACGAATTACTTCAATGCACTCTATCAAGGTGTTCCCGTAGGCGGTTACACGAAGATGGTGGAGCACATGCTTGAAGGCATCGAGGTCAAGCTTAATACCGACTACCTCGAGGACAAAGAACACTGGAACTCCATGGCCAAGAAGGTCATCTTCACGGGTCCGGTGGACGCATACTTTAGCTTCGAACTAGGCAGCCTCGAATACCGATCGATAAGATTCGAAGACGAGATCCTCGACATCCCGAACTTCCAGGGTAATACGGCTGTTAACTATACTGACCGTGATATTCCATGGACACGCATCATCGAGCACAAGTGGTTCGAGTTCGGTAAGGATGCTGAGGGTAACGACCTTCCCAAGACCGTCATCAGCCGCGAGTACAGCTCTGAGTGGAAACCCGGCGACGAGCCTTACTATCCCGTCAATGATGAGAAGAATTCTTCGTTGTATGCCAAGTATAAGGAACTCGCAGACAAGGAAGATGACGTGATCTTCGGAGGCAGGCTCGGCGAGTACAAGTACTACGACATGGATCAGGTCGTAGCGGCGGCGCTCGGAACTGATATATGGTGATCACAGATGAAGAAGAGCGAACGAGTATTGACCGTACTGACTATAGTAAAGTTTATCGTGCCTTTTATTCTGGCGCTGATATCGTTAAGACTTACACATGATGTACGTTTCCCCATCGCAGTATTGGTCGATTCTTTGATCGCTTTTGCTATCACTAATCTTGTTGCTTCATGGAATAAGATCGTCGCATGGGTGGTTAGCGTTTTACTCATGTTCATCATCTATGCACAGACCGCGGTAATGTTCTTCACGAGCCGTTATATCCAGCTCATCATGCTCACGAATCTCGAGTCCATCGAGGCTCTTCAGGGTCACGCATTGACATACGGTTCGATGGTCGCACTATCACTTCATTGTGCTGTTATGCCGGTCACATACATTAAGATCCATGAGAAGAACAGGACGATCTTAGTTTGTGCATTAGTCGCATGCTGTTGGGTTCCCTTCGTGCTAAGAGCGTATTCACCCTTTGCAGGTGCGGTATCTCTTGCTGACTCTGCAAGATTAAGACATGAGGCTGAGCTTAGGATCAGCAATATCGCAGCAGAGCATCCTGCGGAGATACTCGCTGAGTTTTATTCCGATACGGTAGGCGACGGAAGATATGCTCCCGCGGATCTTACTCACAAGCCGAACGTTATCATCATCTTCACGGAAGGTTTATCGAGCCGTGTCATCGATGATGAGCGGGACATCATGCCTAATGTAAGATACTACCGCGAGCACTCGTTAAACTTCGATAACTACTACGACCACACTGCTGCCACATACAGAGGCATCATCGGCCAGCTGTATTCATCACACCAGTATCACAACGGTGATACCAATACGCTTGTATCACTTGAGAGTGTGTTCTCCGACTACGGATATGAGACGACATTTGTTAATCCCGAGCCTGAACAGGAGCCTTTTGTAGTGTATCTCGACAGCCTCGGATTTGATACATTAACAAGCGGCGGCATCACGGAAGGCCTTATCTCCGATCAGGATGATTACGCTATCGTTCTTGATAACTTAAGAGAAGGCGTAGAGTTGGGAGTGCCCCAGCTTGTAGCAACTTATACCTTCGGCACTCACGTTGCCATGGATCCCGATGATAATAAGTTCGACGATGGAAGCATCAGCATCTTGAACCGTTTCCATAACTGCGATGCGGCATTTGGTGAATTTATGGATAATCTGCGCGAGGAAGGTCTTCTCGAGAATACGGTTATCATCTTTACAACTGACCATGCCACTTATGTTGATGATGATTACCTGGCGGGCTTCTCCGGCGAAGACAGATTCGATTCGTTCTGCGACGAGATCCCGCTGTTCATCTACTACGAGGGGATCGAGCCTGAGACTATCGATGCAGGCGGACGTAACTCACTCGAGTTCGCGCCCACTGTCCTTGATTATCTCGACATGGATGCCCCAAACTACTTCCTCGGAACATCGCTCTTCCTGCCGATGCGTAACCCCCTCATGGAGACTGTATTCTGCGTGCCTGAAGGCGGCTGGAGAACAAGCTCCGCTGACGGCGAATTACGTAATCTTACTGATGAAGAGATCCAGGAATTCTCGGCACAGCTCGAGAGATATCTGTCTTTGACTACTGCTACGGATAATCCTATCTGATGCAGTCCGCTGCGAGTAATGTCTCGCGGTCGGTCTCGTTAATGATTAATGCATTCCACACGCCACGGTCATAATGTAGGACCGTCAAGCTCGCGTTGAATAATCCGTCAGGGATATCTTCGTTAGGCATCACGTTTGCCATCCAGTAGCGGAAGCCTGAGTGGTTTACAAGAAGCACGTTCTCGTCCTGCCATCCGTTCGCGGCGCAGTCAGTAACGATCTGGCCGATCCCGCTGCTTACTCTGTTAACATAGCCGTAAAGCGTCTCCGCACCGGGAACTTGTGCCGTGTACTCCGCATCATCCGCGGTACCGAAGATACGGCCAAAATCCATGTCCTCGCCGTAAGTCCTGTGGATCTGATCCCACGTCATGCCCTCTGCCTCGCCGAAGTTCAGATCATACAGAAGCCCGAGCGCTGTCGGCTCCACATCTTCGTTACCGGATCCCATGAGTACGTTCTGTGCCGTCTGCTGTGTTCTTCCTACAGGCGACGTATATGCCGCACGGAAATCTATTCCGCTAAGTGCCTCACCGAGAAGTATAGTCGTCTCATTTCCCTCATCTGTCAAAGGGCTTTCCGACTGCCCTACAACCTGTTCGGCGACATTAGCTTCCGTCTGTCCGTGACGTACAACGAAGAGGTTAAAGCTGAAAGTGTTCTCATATAATGTGTGCTCTGAAGTCTCGGCTAGAACTACATATCCGATATTCTGAAGCTCGGCGGTGACGGCATCATCTTTATCACAGATATAGTAACGGCAGTCATTAACAAAGCTGCCTTCGTAATCATCGGAATCTACAGTGAATGAGCTTATAACGAATACATCTGAATACTGGGAAAAAAGGTTATAGAATTCATCAGTATCTTCGCCTGACACCTCGACATCAACAGTGATATATCTTCCTGCAGAAGCTCGGTCTGTGATGCCTTCGTGTTCGAGGATGATACTTGCAATATCATTAACCTCACGCTCGGTCTTAGGCCCCGTGACACATGCACCGATGGCGGTGCATATTACCAAGATGATCAAGAAACTGAGGATTCGTTTGTTTTTCTCGTTATTCATTGCTAATTCCTATCACGTAATTATATAATATGTGGGCAGAGATGCGAATCCAATCTGACGGTGTTTATTAATGGATAAGATAGCGGTATTGATACCTTGTTACAACGAAGAGAAGACGATCGAGAAGGTAGTTAAAGACTTTAAGGCTGCGCTTCCTGATGCGGTCATCTATGTATATAACAACAACTCCAAGGACAGGACTGCCGAACTTGCTGAAGCTGCAGGCGCCGTCGTCCGTAATGAGTATATGCAGGGTAAGGGCAACGTTATCCGCCGCATGTCCCGTGAGATCGATGCAGAGTGCTACATCATGACTGACGGAGACGATACTTATCCTGCTGAGAATGCACATGAGATGGCAGATCTCGTGCTTGATAAGAACGTCGATATGGTAGTAGGAGACCGCTTGTCTTCCACATACTTTACTGAGAACAAGAGACCTTTCCATAACTTTGGCAACAGCCTTGTTCGTAAGAGCATCAACGTATTGTTCAAGAACGATATCAAGGACATCATGACAGGCTACCGCGCATTCAGTTATGAGTTCGTTAAGACATTCCCCGTATTGTCCTCAGGCTTCGAGATCGAGACTGAGATGAGCATACATGCAGTAGATAAGAATATGTTCGTAGAGAACGTCGTCATCACATACCGTGACCGCCCAGAGGGAAGTGAGTCCAAGCTAAATACTTACTCTGACGGTATGAAGGTATTAAGAACTATTGGTAAGCTGTTTGCTACTTATAAGCCTATGGCTTTCTGGGGATTGATCGCGGCTGTACTTGCCGTAATCTCGATCGGATTCTTCATCCCCGTTCTTATAACTTACATTCAGACAGGTTTGGTTCCTAATTTCCCGACATTGATCGTCTGCGGTTTCACGATGCTTGCAGCTATACATGCGCTTTTCGCCGGGATGACGCTGCAGACAATGGTCCAGAAGAATAAGCAGGACTTCGAGATGTATCTCAACGAGACCTCGAGGGAGAAGAGGAAGCTTATCTCTCAGAAGGACTGAAGTCAGGACTTAGCTGCCTGCAGTTCGGGTTGTAGTAGGGGTCGCACGCGCTAAGTTCCGGCGCCCACTTCGTCTTAAAGTATTCGATCTCTTTGGCCGTTACCGCCTGCTTCTCGGGCGTCTCATTCAAGCCGCGGCTCTTGTACTCGTAGTGGTAGAGCTCTGCGTAGGGCGTCCACACGATAAGGTAGCCGGCTTTCCTCACGCTCAGGCAGAAATCAACGTCGTTGTAGCTTACGGCGAGGTTCTCGTCGAGGCCGCCGACTTCTTCCCAGATGCTCTTCTTAAACAGCATGCACGCGCCAGTCACGGCCGTCATGTTCTGCGCATACAGAAGCTTGCCCATATAGCCGTTAGTGCCGCGTCGTGTCCTGTAGAAAAGCGCCTGAGCGATATTCTCGCCCGCGGTGATGATGCCCGCGTGCTGGATGGTGTCGTTAGGGTAGTAGAGCATCGCGCCAGCCATGCCGACGTCGTCTCTCTGCGCATACATCATCATCTCCTCGATCCACTCGGGCGTGATGACGGAAGTGTCATTGTTAAGAAGCAGGATGTAGCTGCCGGAAGCTTCGCGTATGCCGAAGTTATTGAGCGCGGCCCAGTTGAAGCCGGTGCCTTCCCAGCGGATGACCTTGATGCTATCGTCCTTGCTGATCCCGTCGTAGTAGTCGAATGTCGCCTGGTTCTTGCTGTTGTTCTCGACGACGATGATCTCGTAGTCGGGGTATGTCGTCTTCTCCTTGATGGACGTTATGCAGTTTCTAAGGTCGCTCACGTGCTCGTAACTTGGGATCACGATGCTGACCTTCGGAAGCGGCGTCTTAAGCTCGTACTTCACCCTGTAGACGAAAGGATTCTTCGGCGTGCACTCGACCGTGCCGTTAAGTCCGTCGTTCTTGATGCTCTCAGTTACGGCCTTGATTCCTGAGATGGAACAGTAAGGCTTGCTGTCAGCAGAGAATGCCGTCGACTGCGGGTGTGATCTCCAGTAGTAGAGCACCTTCGGGATGTGCGCGATGTGCTTCGCGTCGTGTGTCAGACGCAGGATAAGGTCGTGGTCCTGGCTGCCCTCGAACCCTGAGCGGAAAGCTTCTTTCCCATTCAGCAGGTCCTTCTTGAATGAAGTGAAGTGGCAGATGTAATTGTTTGCTCTTAAGTTATCAGGCGCGAAGTCGGGCTTAAAGTGAATTGATATAACTTCTTTAACGTCGGGACTTAAGAAAGACATCTCATCCGTGTAGATGAAGTCGGCGCCTTCCTCTGCCTTAGTCATGGCCTCGTAGAGCGCAGAAGTGTGGAGCAGATCGTCGTGATCAAGAAGCGAGATGTAATCGCCTGTGGCCATCTCCAGCGCTTTATTCGAGTTGCCTATGATGCCGTAGTTATCTTCAAGCTTTACATACTTAACGCGGCTGTCGTTCGCGGCGTATTCCCTGCATACATCACCGACATAGCCGTGTGCGTCGTCAGAGCCGTCTGCGAGGCACAGTTCCCAGTTCTTGTAAGTCTGTGCGATGACGGAATCGATCATCTCACGGAGGAACTTCTCATCCGTGTTGTAGAGCGGGGTGATGATACTGAATTTGTAGTTTGTGGCGAAGTCTTTTTCGCGCTGTTGCCGGAGCTCCTCTTCCGTATACAGCGGCGTGCTCATCCACTTGCTGACGCTGATGCCGCTTGTGCCGAGGCTGCCTCTGATGACGTTGAAAGTTTTCTGTATCGTAACGCCGAGCCCCTCGGTCTTGAGGCAGTTGACGGCCTGCTTCAGGAGAAGACCGCATCTTAGTCTCATCATTTCCAAGCGGCTGCCGGCTGACATTATGTTTCCTTAAGGGAGAAATCCGATCTGTCCAGAGTGAAGTTCGGATTGTAGTATGGGTCGCCTGCTTCTAGGACGTCTGCCCAGCGTGTCTTGAACAGAGCCTTCTCCTGCTCGAATCTTGCGATCTTGTCCTCGTCCTTGTCGCTGCCTCTGCTCTTCGACTCGTAGTGGTAGAGCTCAGCGTAGGGAGTCCATACGTTAAGGTAGCCTGCCTTACGGACCTTGAGGCAGAAGTCGATGTCGTTATAAGCGACGGCGAGATCCTCGTCGAAGCCTGCGACTTCCTCGTAGATGCTCTTCTTGATAAGAAGGCATGCTGCCGTTACTGCGGACATATCCTGCGAGTAGCAAAGTCTGCCCATATAACCGATGGCGCCTCTGGGCTCCTTGTAGAAGACGTGTCCTGCAACGCGGTCGGCACCGAGCTTAAGAACGACGCCCGCATGCTGGATCGTGTCGTCAGGGTAGTAGAGCATGGCGCCTACTGCACCGACGTCGTCACGCTGCGCATACATGAGCATCTCCTCGATCCACTCGGGAGTGATGACTTCGATGTCATTGTTAAGAAGCATGAGATAGTCGCCCGTGGCAGACTTGACCGCTTCGTTGTTAAGCCTTGAATAGTTGAACGGGATGTCGAGGGTCGTGATAACGATCCTGCTGTCCTTCTTAAGCTCCTCGTAGTAGTCGAGGACGTCCTTCTCGGTAGAACCGTTGTCGATAAGAACGATCTCATAGTTCTTGTAAGTGGACTTGCCCGTGATGGAATCGATGCAGCGCTTGAGGTCCTCGTAGTGATCCTTCGTGGGGATGACGATGCTGACCTTCGGCGTGTCCTTAAGAACATACTTGATCCTGTAGATAGTAGGGAACGCGCGTGAGCTCTCGACCACGGCGTCGTAACCCGACTTCTTGATGCTGTCTGCGACTGCGTTCTGACCTGCCTTGATCGCGTACTCCTTGGCACCGATGTCCTGTGCTACCGACAGGGGGTGCGAGCGCCACAGATACAGTACTCTCGGGATGTGCACGATGTGCGTGGCCTTGCTCGTGAGCCTTAACATCAGGTCGTGATCCTGGCTGCCGTCGTATTCCTCTCTGAACCTGCCTGCTTCCTCGAGTACCTTCCTGCTGAACACAGAGAGGTGGCAGATGTAGTTGTTGGCTCTTAAGTTGTCGAGCGCGAAGTCAGGCTTGTGGTGTATCGTGATTATCTTCTCCGTATTGGGACTCTCGAAAGTAGCCTCATCGGTGTATACGAAGTCCGCGTTCTCGCCGCAGATCTTGCTCATTACTTCATAGAACGCAGCGGGGAGGAGCAGATCATCGTGATCAAATAGCGCGATGTAATCTCCCGTCGCCATATCGATGCAGGCGTTCGTGTTGCCGGAGATGCCCTTGTTCTCATCAAGCTTCTTGTACACGATCCTGCTGTCGTTCTTCGTATACTTCTCGCAGATCCTGCCTACTGAAGGGTGCTCGTCATCGCTTCCGTCGGCAAGGCAGAGCTCCCAGTTGGGATATGTCTGCGCGATAACGGAATCGATCATCTCCTTGAGGAAGTTCTCGGGAGTGTTATACAGCGGAACAAGTACGCTGATCTTGATGTCGCGCGGGAACTTCGTCTGACGCTGAGCCTCGAGTTCCTCTTCCGTATACTTCGGGATCTTAAGCGTCATGGCGCTTGTGTTCTTGTGGATGAATGTATAGTCGAGGAAGTTAAGAGTCTTGCTCCAGGTCTTTCTGAGACCGTCTTCCTTGATGGTCTTGATACCGGCTCCGATAAGTTCGCCGATGATATTATTCTTAGGTGATTCGTTGCTCAATTTACTGCCCCCTTTATATGGTTACTATCATACATTTTTATAGATGAAGAATCCATTGCAGCTGTATATAAGCTCGAACTCTCCGGAGTCTTCGTAGGACCCGTTGGTCGTGAAGATATAGTCTATGTTAAGTTCATCGAGTTCTTCCCGGTTAAGCGCTACTGCGAAGTTGTCAGGATAGAGGAGTTCGAATTCCTCATGTTCATTTGCTTCATTGTAGAAGATCTGGATATTCGCATATCTGTTATAGACGGCAGAATCGTCTTCGCCGTCATCGAGACTCTCCCAAAGTTCCAAGTTGGGATAGACATTGGTGCTGTTGATCGTTCTCGCACCTTCCATGATCAGGAAGTTGTTATAAGGATAAGCGACTTCTTCAATGATCCATACAGCGTCGGGATCGTTCTGTACTATGCTGCTTACACCCTGAAGGACTTCGAGATCGCTTATGGAACCGACACCCTTGCGGATGGGGTTGACGAGAATTCCGGAGAGGAGGATAACTGCGATGAGACAGAAGAGTCCTGCAGGTCTGATCCGCTCATGTGAGATGCAAGCTGTTACTGCGAAGACAGTAAGTGCCGTAAGCACTAACTCGATAAAGAGCATACGCATGGTGAAGAAGTCTTTGTTGATCAAGTATCCTGCGTAGGTAAGTCCTGCCGCGGCGATAACTGATGCTGCAGCCGCTACCGGGAGACTAATCTTAAGTTCAGCCTTGATCACGAGGTGCACGGCTCTTACGAGAAGGAGCAGGTCACTTAATGTAAGGATGACGAGTGCTCGGTTAGTGAAGGTGTAGCTGAGCATCGTGATCTTCGCAAGTATCTCAGGGAAGCCTGCGATGCAGTAGATGCCGAGGAAGACAGATATCAATATCAGCATGATGCTGAGAAGGTCATTCTTCTTAGCTTTGACCGCGTAGTAGATGTAGAGCAGGAATCCTATAGGAGACAAGCTTATGAAGAAAGCTGATTCGCAGGTATTCAAATATGTGCCGCTCTCGGTAAGAGGGAGCCATACGCTGTTAACGTAATTGAACAGACTGGTCCATTCGCCGCCACCTGTGCTTACACGCTTGCCGGGGTAAACGGTCGAAGATAAGATCTCTATCGTGTTTGCTGAATTCTTGTAAACAGTATAAGCAGATACTGCAAGGATGAGTGCAGCAGCTGCCATGGGGATGAGATCGAACTTATTGAACTTGTATGTCTTCCTGTTCTTTATAAAAGTCCAGATTATGAATGCGAGAAGGATATATGCGAGAGGTATCATCCATGCGGGATACATGGTAAGTACATAACCGCCTGCGCATACTGCGATGATCATAATATAGATGGATTTCTTTACCATCGATGTTGCTTTTAAGAAGAGGTCGAACATGATTATCGACAGCTGCATGAAGATGAGCATCTCGACGAATCCGTTGATAGCGAACCACCACTGTACGGCGGGAGCGAATGTGAGTGCGAATGCGTAGATAACAGATACGCGTCTCTTGTCTTCTGTGATGAGTCTTCCGAACTCGAATGACACCATGAACAGCGTGATAAGTCTGCCTGCCCAGAAGAATGCCATGGCGTTGGCTACGGGAAGGAACAGATATCCGATTTGGAAGGGCCTGAAGATCATGAGGAATGAGCAGATCGGCTGGCCGTACTCGAGGAATACATCCGTGTCTGTCGCTCTTATGATGTCGCTGAAGTATGAGAAGGGTTCAGTTCCGTGGTACTGTGACCAAGAGAAGGGAGTAAAGATCGCCCACTCGTCGCTTCTTATTCCTCTTGATATGCCGAATAAGATGTCGTTGTCCTGTCCGCCCAAGTACTGAGTGATCATACCGATGGATGATCCGTTTAAGCCGAGGATCACGCTTATTACGAATAGAGCTGCAGCGATGTAGTATCTGTTCTTAAATAGCCTGTGTGCCCCTGCAAGATGGATTATGATGCCTGTAAGCAGGAACAGGAGGACTACCGCAAGAGAACCTACCGATAAGAATGTGTGGAGCATATCATGAATATCCAGTGCTCCTCTTAATTCGACCAGACGCTCATAGGCGATAAAGGCGAATGCACATGCTATGGAGAGCATTACTGTTCTTAAGATTCCTGTTTTGTATCCTTGTTTAAACTTTTCCATAATCGTTCTCTCACTGTGTAGTTATGTTTGTTATGCTTGTTATGCTTGCCGGGGTGGATGTCCAACTGTACAGACGTCCATCTGACGTAAGACCGATGAAGTCTATTGTGGTGCCATTGAAGTTTACAGGATTAACATGAAATTCGAATCCGTATTCATCATAGCTTACAGGTGCGAGATAATCGTCATCACTTATCTTTATGAATAAATGCTCAAACGTGTTGCCGCGTGGATCACTCGCCGTGCCCGTTACAGTCAGCATAGTATTGTTTAAATTGGGAGCAACAGGGTCTACTGTGCTTAATTCTCCTGCTTCGGGTACCGGTGTGTATCTATCTGTACTCCAAGGTATATTGAGTGCGAAAGGATCCCATGGACCTATGCATATTATCAGGTTATCTTCGCCGCGGCGGTCAAATACATCAACATTGTTGTTGTAAGTATCGCCATATGATTCTCCGTAGACAGGCATAGTATATGTCATAGTTAATATACTGATCATTAAGATGAACAGCAAAAGTCCGATGAAGCGTAATGCAGTGAATTTGTGTTTCCACAGATAATATATTTCTATAGCCAGTATGAATCCTGATATAAGGAAGCTTGCCAATATGTATCTTCCGCCTACATTCGGTTCGGTGAATATGATGTCGGATATCTTGGAAGTCTCTGCTGCAAAAGATGCATATGAGATATACGCATAGCTGAAAACAGAAGAATAGACGATGACCTTCCAGGATATCCTTGAGGTATAGGCAAGTGCGATGAAGCCTGCAAGAGCTATAAGGAAGAGTGACCATTCCTTATAAGAGGTGAAGTAGGGAGTGAAGATAAAGTGCTTCAGGCAAACGATCAATCTGTTAAAAGGATCAATATCGATGACTGCTCTGTCACTTCCGAGGATGCCGAACATCTGAATGACCGTGAAGATAGTTACTACGGCAGGCTTGATGGCTTCTTTTATCAACGGCTTCTTGTTGAGTCTGTCCTCTTTATTCTCATTTAAGATCCACCTGGTCAAAGCTAATAATGCAACTACGGCACAAAGAGGAGCTGCTGCATTCGATATGGCAGTTAATGAAAGGAATACAGTCTCTTTAATCGAGATGTTACGTGCATCCTTGGTGCACAGGATATCAAGACCGATAAGGAAAACTGCAAACAGCATAACGAAAGGGACTGAAGTGTCACATGTTGTTACGTCTGAGGCGTAGAAAGGGATCGAGAAGATGACGATCGCGCATATTAGGAATCTTATAGCTCTCTCTTTGACCAGCCATTCGAATCTGTTGCTCATGAAGTATGAGATGCTTCCAACGGCGATAGCCTTACATGTTAATCCCAGCAAAGGCGGGAAGATTGTAAGATCGTTGAAGAATAGGCAGATCCAGTAGCTGATAAGTCCAACGAGACGGGGAACAAACCAATGAGTTCCGGATACTACTTTGAATAATGAAGAAGGTCCTTCGTACATAGCTCCCTGTAATAGATCCATACCGTCTTCTGCCCACAGATATCCGCTGAATACATCGCCTGGAGCACGAAGAAGATAGATTATGTACAGGACTGCAAAGAGTACAGGGATCGGCATGTCGATGTTATTCTTATTAGCTGTATAAAGTGATGCTATAACTATCATCAATACAGCGAAGAATATGAGGTATACAGCAGGTGTAGCAGAAGAGTACTTAAACTTATCTGTTGCCTCTTCAATGAATCTGCAATAGGAGATGACTATAAGGATCGTACAGATGAGCGAGGTAATGTAATTAACTACCTTAATATCCTTCTTAGCGGGGACTTCGATATCTTCCGGCCTTCTTACCATAAAGACCAGACATAAAGCCTCTGCGAGGAAGAGAAGAAAGACAGCCATTACACAGACTTTCTGTCTCATGCTTACCGTGGTATATACAGTGGATAGTTGTTGAGCTTCACTAACACCGCATGACCATACTGCGACCATATTGTCGCCTTCATATATGTCTTCTACAGTTATGCGGTAATCATGACCTTCTGTCCTGTTAAGCGTATGGCTGAGTGTAAAATCGACAGGCTGATTGTCGGTAAGTTCGTTAGTCGGCTTTTCCCACTGTTCCAGTAAGGTGTCATTATCATAAAGCTTTACAAAGACAGTTCCTTCGTTGGTTCTCCCCATGGTGCCGAATGATAATGTGAAGGACATAAGGTGATCGACGTTACCTGGGATGCTGTGAGTGATGACGGTTCCCTGATCAAGAGCGATCGGATACAATTGCGGCTGCTTCTGGCTTTTGACCTGAAATGCCGTTCCTTCCGATAAGCCTATAACAATAAAAAGAATCAGCGACAATATGATGATGACTGATTCTGATAAGTGTTTCTTGAATATGAATTGTTTGATGCCTGCTGCCGTCATTGAACTATCTTAAAGAACTTCAGTATCTTCCATGATTTACTGTTTCTGATATTGGTAAGTTCGTTCGTGAGACCCTCGATATGTTTCTCGAGATTAGCTGTGTGACTCTCAAGATATGTGGTGTGATCCTCAAGATATGTGGTGTGATCCTCAAGTTCGTGGATCCTGATCTCAAGCTCGTTGGTGTCGTGAACGAGAAGAGGTATGACTCTCGAATAATCATAGAGTCTTACCATGTCACCGTAGACATAACGCTGGAACGAATCTTCCATCTCTCTGTATATGCTGACCTTCTCTTCGGTAAGGCCGTAGTGTGAGTACACGTCATCACGGATCTTGCCATCAAGCTCCGAGATCTCCTTCGAATAATTAAGTCCTCTCCAGAATACGAACTCCAGAGGGATAGGGAAGTCGAATACCCATTCATAATCGATGATGGTATCTTCTCCTTTAGACTTGATTATGTTAGGGAAGACAAGATCGACATTAACGATATCGCCTGACTCTGAATCTTCTTGTATGGAAGGCTCGCCGAAGATGCTCTTAAACTTCTCTGTCGCTTCGAACTTATCGTTCGTCTTCATGCAGCGGATGATCTCATAGTACTTATCAAGAACGGATATGATCTCTTCCTTCTTACATGAAGCGCATGCCTTCTTAAGTTCCTTATCCATACCTTCGCCCTCGATATAGTCGAACTCGAGGTATGAATCAGTAAGCGTGGAAGGGCAGATCTTAACCTTTCCCTGGAAAGCCTTGTTAAGCTTCTCTTCATTGCTCTTCGTATTCTTGATCCATTCATATCCTTCCGAAAGCTTGTTGATCTTTCTTACCGATATGCCTGTCTTAGTCTTATAGAGTTCAGTGATTATCTGGAATCTGAAGTCTCTTGAATCTGAGATCTTCGCATAGATGATCTTCTCGTCCGTATCTTCTCCGATCGCCATGAAGAATGAGTTCGAGAATGCACCGAAGTCGCCCTCTTCAGTTATGTCATCATAAGTCTTAGCTTCATCGAAGAATACGAATCTTTCCTTGTCGAAATTCCTTATATTCTCATTAAGGTCGCCTTTGCCGGGCAGACGGTCATCGCTGTAGATGACGTCAGTAAGGCACGCGTCGGGGTAAGGGTAGTAAAGGCTGTATTCCTTAAAGCCCTGCTTCTCGACAGAAGCGATAAGTTCTTTACGAGTAAGCCTTACGGCGCCGCTTGTATCCTCGTAGCCTGCAAGGTAACGAAGGCCGATCCTGTTGTTGACCGTGATGAGGATCTTTCCTCCCGGCGCCAGAAGTGCCTTAAGCTCACCAAGCAGCTCATCTGTGTAGGAGACGCCGCCTATGAGGGTGATGATGTCGTACTTTTCGATACTGTTCTTGATGAAAGTTATCGGGTCGCAGGCGAAGACCGTGAGGTTGTCCGCATCCTTGTTCCTGTGCGCATTTATAAGGCACGCCTTGTAGGAGCTGTCGACCGCATGGACGTTGCCCGCTTTCTCGCAGAGCACGGAAGTGTGTGCGCCGCACTCGGAGCCGATCTCGAGGACCCGCGCTGTCTTGGCGATGGGGTACCACGCGATGATGTTCTCTCTGAAAGGGGAGAGGTGGTAGAGGAAGGGCCAGCTTTTGTGCTCGAGTATGACTTTGCCGTAGGACTTTCTGTCCTGCGTCTTCACGATCTCGAGCAGCTCGTCGGGGATGCTCTCCGCCGCGTCTTCCTGCTCATTACGGTAAGTGAGGTCGAGCTTAACTTTGCCGATCAGTTCTTCTTTGTCACTCATAATCCACCTGCGTATCGCTGTCGAAAATCCCCACCGTGTCCTTCTCGGACAGGACCTGGATGTTGCATATGTCTACGAGCCTGTGGTGCGCGACCAAAGTCTCGTGGTCGTAGCCGGAACACGTTATGGACAGAAGGTACTGGCCGCTTTGAAGCCTCATCTTCTGGCGGAAGCTGACGGTGATCGTCTCGCCCGCGGAAGCACGTTCCTTCATGGTGTTCTCGATGAGCGTGTTGGTGCCCGTAAGCTCGACTCCCTTAAGGTCTCTTATCTTCATGGCGAAGATCGGATTCTCAACATCAGCGAAGAATCTGACCTTCATCTTGATGCTGAATTCCTCGCCCTTAAGGATGTTGTTCGTGACAAGGTTAGATGCGTCCATGACGGCGAAGTCTATGATCTCGGCTGTCTTGTCGCCGTACTCGACGAAGCTGTTGCTTACTGTAAGCTGTTCTTTCCACGTCGTGCCCTTGCCCTGTTCCTTGGCCATTACCTCGTAGTCGTTGAGGTTACGTACAAGGATCCTTCTGTAGGTGTTAACGACCTTCGGAGTCTCACCGACCTCGATCTGCTCACCCTTGTTGATGAGAAGACAGCGGCTGCAGTATTTCATAACGCTTCCCATGTCGTGTGATACGAACAGGATCGTCTTGCCTCTTTCCTGGAATTCGTTGAACTTCCTGAAGCACTTGGACTGGAAGAAGACGTCGCCTACGCTTAATGCCTCGTCTACGATGAGAATGTCGGGGTCTACGTTGATAGCCACAGCGAAAGCAAGTCTCGCGAACATACCGCTCGAGTAAGTCTTAACGGGCTGGTTGATAAAGTCTCCGATCTCTGCGAACTCGATGATGTCCTTGACTCTCTCGTCCATCTCTTCCTTGCTGTAGCCCATGAGGGTTCCGTTAAGGTAGATGTTCTTAAGGCCTGAATACTCCATGTTGAAGCCGGCACCGAGCTCGAGGAGGGCACTGATCCTGCCCTTGGTCTCGACCGTGCCTGATGAGGGAGTCAGAACACCTGTGATTATCTTAAGTAACGTGGACTTGCCTGAACCGTTGGTGCCGACGATGCCGATGCACTCGCCCTTATTAACTTCGAGGTTGATGTCGTTCAAGGCATAGAAGTCCTTATGGTAGCTGTGCTTGGTTAAGGACCAGGATTCTTTCAGTCGGTCGATGGGCTTGTCGTATAACTGATAAGCCTTGCTGACATGATTTACTCTGATTACTACTTCGTTATCCAATTCCTTTACCTCTTACAGAACGTCGGCGAAGTGTGACTTCATCTTGTAGAAAGAAGAGATGCCGACCGCGTATATGATTATGAGCTCAGCCCAGAAGATTGCCGTTAAGCCCGGATGCTGCCAGAACCAGAATCCGTTCATGAATGATTCCCTGTATCCGTTGACGATGTAGTAAACGGGGTTGAAGTACATGATGTAGTTAACGATCTGATTGTTGACGTCGTTAAGGTTCCACAGGATAGGCGTGAACCATACGCCGACGCTCATCGCGATGTTGACGATGGACAGGAAATCCCTGAAGAAGGGAACGATAGTCGAAGTGATGAACGCGCAGCCGATCACAAGAAGCAGCAAGCATACGAAGTAATAGATGAACTGCACGAAGTGGATCCCCGGGACCTTGCCCATCAGGCAGTAGATGCCGAATGAGAAGAGCACGAAGAAGATATGGACGAAGGTCGATGAGATGACCTTGATGATCGGAAGGATGCTTACGGGGAATACGACCTTCTTAACGAGGTAGCTGTATTCGAGGAAGCAAGATGTGCTTAATGTGATGCTCTCCGAGAAGAACATCCAGGGGATAAGACCCGCGATGAGCCAGAGTACATAAGGGTAATCTCCGCTAGGGTTCGCATGGAATGCAATCTGGAATACGAATACGTAAAGCAGTACGGTAACGACCGGCTGGACGAACGCCCAGAGTGTTCCGAAGTAAGAGCCCGCGTAACGCATGAAGAAGTCATTCTTCGCGAGCTCCATGATGAGTTTTCTGTTGTTGATCCACTCTTTGATTATTCTCATTAAGGCATGCCTTTAATTTATAATTCTTATAATTATAACATAACCTTAAAGCAGAAGAGCAATACCGCCACTCTGATGTAGAAGGGGAGGCTGCCTCTTCTGGCCTTGCGCCAGCAATGGAAGTAGTCGGGGATGTTGGTCTTAACGTAGTTTGTGAAGTAAGCGTCGAGCTCTTTACGCGTCTTCTTGTCGGCACCCTTGGACAGCTGGAACGAGAACTGCGCGAAAGTCTTCAGGATGCCGTACACCATGAATTCTCTGCCGTTGTGGTCTTCTACTGTGTTAAGCACGCGCGCCACATCCTCGAAAGCCTGCTTCGGGAAAGAGAAGTGCTTTAAGCCCTTGAACTTGTTCATGGCGGAGCCTTCGTGCTGGACGTAGTGGTAGCCTGCGGTGTGCGCAAGAGCGATGTTCTTACCGACGTAGTTTGCCATCAGGCAGATCGGAGTGTCCTCGGCTCTGACCTTGGGTTCCGTCGTGAACCTGAATCCGTTCCTGTCCCAGAAGCTGCGCTTATAAAGGTGCGCCATCGTCGCCATGATCCGATATGCCCACATCTCGTCCTTGCCTGCTTCGTATGTAAGAGGGATGACCTCCACTAGCTTGGTATTGTCGTCTATCGTGTAGCCGCCGATAACGAGGTCGGAATCGTTCGCCATCGCGGCCGTGGCGAGCGCCTCCACATAATCGGGCTCAAGAAAGTCATCCCCATCAACGAAAAGCAGGTACTCGCCCCTCGCCATATCGATGCCGTTGTTACGCGCGATGCACACACCCTGGTTCGGCTGGTTAATGAATCTGATGCGTTTATCGGTCTGTGCGAGCTCCTCGATGATCGTGCCGCTTATGTCCTTACTGCCGTCATTAACGGCGATGATCTCGATATTCGCATAAGTCTGGGCTGTCAGGGATCTGATGCACTTGTCGACATAAGATTCCGCATTGTAAACGGGAACGATGACGGATACCAGGGGATTATCAGAATTACTCACGTTGCAGGTCCTTTATGATTTTTCTCAAATGATTATAAAACACATAAGCTGTATAATGAACATTATGATTGTTTTTCTGATCCTACATTACGGCGACCACGGCGTGACCGAGACTTGCGTGAAGTCGATCAAAGATCTTGGTCTGTCTTCTGATCACGAGATCTTGATCGTCGACAACGATCCTAATCCCGGTTCGTGGAATCATCCTCATGTTGTTAAGACAGGCAACGTCGGTTTCTCCGCTGCCAATAATCTTGGTTTCGCTTACGCGAAGAATACACTTAATGCCACGATGGTTATCGCATGCAACAACGACCTTATCTTCGATGCTGTGGGTTTGCCCGAGGACGTTCTTGTTTCTTATGAAGACGGCGATGCTTACGTCGTCGGTCCCGATATCGAGAAGGTCGGAACAGGGGAGCATCAGAGCCCGATCGATACGGATATCAGAACGCCCGAGCAGGCTAAGAAAACCATATTCCTTAACAAGTTCGTGCTGGCGTTCTATCCCATAACGTATCCGTTCATGAGAAAGTACTTTAACGGAAGAACTCAGACGGGAGTTCAGATGAGGGGAGCCCAACCCCTTGCCAACGTCGTCCCCTGCGGCGCGTGTCTGATCTTTACTGAGAAGTATGTGGAGCGGGAAGATAAGCTTTTCGAGCCGGAGACAAAGTTTTATTACGAGGAGTACATTCTTGCCAAGCGGTGCCGCGACAAGGGGTACCCGATCGTGTACGAGCCGAAGCTTCATGTTATGCACGTGGATGCAGCCTCGACGAATTCGGCTTATAATAGTGAGAGTGCGCGCATTAAGCGCAAGATGAGAAATATTGTAGAGTCGTGCGAAGTCTATCTTAAGATGTTCGGCGGCGAGGGGTAATTTATGCAGGCGATAATTCTGGCGGCAGGAATGGGAAAGAGGCTCAAGGAGCTTACCCGGGACAACACGAAATGCATGGTCAAGGTTAACGGCGTCACTCTGATCGAGCGTATGCTGCGCCAGATCGAGAGGGAGAACGTATCCCGTATCGTGATCGTCACAGGCTACGAGGGACAGAAGCTGCGCGAATATATCGACACTCTCGGTATCAAGACTCCGATCGTATTTATTGATAATCCTATTTACGACAAGACTAATAATATCTACTCGCTCGCGCTTGCTTCCGAGCAACTGTGCGAGGACGATACTTTGCTGTTCGAGTCCGACCTTATTTTCGAGGATGCGGTGCTGGACGAGCTTGTGAACGATCCGCGCGAGACGCTTGCTCTCGTTGATAAGTACGAGGCGTGGATGGACGGCACTTGTGTGAAACTCAACGACGACGATACTATCGAGGCGTTCGTGCCCGGCAAGAAGTTCGTGTTCGAGGAGATCCCCGAGTACTACAAGACGGCAAATCTGTATAAGTTCTCGCGCGACTTCTCGCGTAATTATTATGTGCCGTTCCTGAAGGCTTACGAGAAGGCATTGGGCGAGAACGAGTACTACGAGCAGGTGCTTCGCGTCATCACGATGCTCGACGAGCCCGTGATCAAGGCCAAGCGTCTGTCCGGACAGAAGTGGTATGAGATCGACGATATACAGGACCTCGATATTGCGACTTCGATATTTACACCCGATCCGGACGAGCGCGTCGCACTGCTGCAGGGACGTTACGGCGGCTATTGGAGATATCCGAAGCTTCTGGATTTCTGTTATCTCGTGAACCCGTATTTCCCGCCCGAGCGAATGAAGGCGGAGATGCGCGCGAATTTCGATACATTGCTTACCGAGTACCCCTCGGGTATGCGTGTGAATTCTTTGCTCGCGGCGAAGCAGTTTAATGTACATCAGGAGAACATCATCGTCGGTAACGGCGCGGCGGAGCTTATCAAGTCTTTGATGTCTTTCCTGTCAGGTGTGACGGGTTTTGTGAGACCGACTTTTGAGGAGTACCCGAATCGTTATAATTCTGATTCGTCTTTGGTGTTCGTGCCCGAGAACCACGATTATGCTTATACTGCTGACGACCTGATGGCGTTCTTTGGTGATAAGGCTATTGATAACCTGATCGTGATCAATCCCGATAACCCGAGCGGAAATTATATTCCTAAGGCTGATCTGCTTCGCCTGGTCGAGTGGGCACGTGAGAAGGGTATTCGCCTTGTGATCGACGAGTCTTTTGTGGACTTCGCGGATGAGCTCGATTCCTCTTTGATCTACAACGAGATCCTCGAGCCGAACCCGCATCTTTATGTGATGAAGTCAATCTCCAAGTCTTACGGCGTGCCCGGCCTGCGCCTGGGTGTGCTTGCGTCCGGCGATACCGGGACCATCGCGCGTATGAAGAAGGATGTCGCGATCTGGAATATCAATTCCTTCGGCGAGTTCTATATGCAGATCGAAGAGAAGTATAAGAAAGATTATGCCGCGGCGCTCGTGAAGATCCGCGCAGAGAGAGCACGCTTTGTAGGTGAATTGGCGTCGATCCGCGGAATTCGGGTCATACCTTCGCAGGCGAACTTCGTGATGGTCGAGCTTGATGATTCGATCTCGCCCAAGGAATTATTGAAGACTCTGCTTATCAGGTACGAGATCCTTATCAAGGAGTTAACTACCAAGACCAACGGGCGTAATTACCTGCGTCTCGCTGTCCGCTGTACGGAAGATAACGACCGTCTCCTTCAGGCATTAAGAACGGAGCTTGGTGTATGAATCACGCGGATCCCCAGACAATAAAGAATATCAATGAAGCCGCGCTGAAGGAGTTCATCGCGAACGGTTACAAGAACGCGTCGTTGCGCTCTATCGCGCGTGAGGCGGGAGTCACGACCGGAGCCTTCTACGGATACTATAAGAGCAAGGCGGAAGTGTTCGACGGTATAGTCGGGGAGCATGCTGCATATCTGAGATCTTTGTTCTCTCAGGAAGGCGACAGTTATGCGGACTTCGGCAAGTCGAGATTCGCGAAATTGTTTGTTTATACATTCGATAATATCGACGGCGTGCGTCTGCTTGTCGCGGGAAGTGAAGGAACGGTTTATGCCGAGCTGTTCCACGAGCTGACTTCGTCAGTTGCAGAGGGGCTGAAGCCGTACAGCGGTTCGCTCGAGGAGGAGTTCGTACATTCGTTGATCAGCGGCCTGTTCGAGTCTTACTGCGAGTTGATAGTTCATGATGCCGGCCGCTGCAAGGCGGGAAATGCTTTGTATAAGCTGTGGTCGTTCTATGAGGCAGGCTGGTCTGCCATGCTTAAGGAGAATTAATATGAAACACGTAACTTTTGCACCTAAGGGAATCTGTGCTCAGCAGATTGATTTTGATATTGATGACGAGGGTAAGCTTCATAATGTGTCTTACATCGGAGGATGTAACGGTAATCTCAAGGCTATCGGTATTCTGATAGAGGGTCAGGATGCTTCGAAGATTGCCGAGATGCTGCGCGGTAATCTGTGCGGATATAAGTCAACATCCTGCGCCGACCAGCTCGCGATCGCCATTTCCGAGAATTTGTAACATTGGGTGGAACGCCCGTTTTGAAGTGACGATATCGTAAAATCAGGGTGTTTTCAGACTCAACTGTGATTCATCCGGAGACAGAAATTCATTTTTGTCTCCATTTTTGTCTCTGAGGAAACTCTAGAGACAAAAGTATAGCCAACTTTTGATTTTTGTCTCTGAAAACCCTATCTCTTGAGTTCGTGAACTGAGTGAACCCGAGCGAGCGGGCAAGGTGTCTGGTGGAGAAAGAATAGCATTGCGAAGCGACTTCCGCACAAGCGCAGCGCGGAGGACCCGAGCGAGCAGGCTGTTCTTACGACTCTTTCGACTCTTCAGCCTTGATATACAGCGGGCGGCGCTTTACTTCGATGAAGGTGCGGCCGATGTATTCACCCAGGACGCCCAGGGACATGAGAGTCAGGCCGCCGATGAACAGGATAAAGCACAACAGTGACGGATAACCCGGAACTTCGTTATAGATGCGAAGGATGATCGCACGGACGAAGTAGTAGATGAGATAGAAGAATCCGAGTCCTGCGAATCCGAAGCCTAAGTAAGTGGCAAGTCTTAACGGAGCGGTCGTGAATGCGACGATACCGTCGATCGCATATTTGAACAGCTTCCAGAAGCTCCACTTGGTCTCGCCGGCGACTCGCTCGGTATTAACATACTCGATCCACTTGGTTCTGAAGCCGACCCAGGCGAAGATACCCTTCGAGAATCTCTGACGTTCGTTAAGGTCGAGGATCGCGTCGACTACCTGACGCTTCATAAGACGGAAGTCGCGCGCACCGTCGGCTATCTCGACTTCGACCATGCTGTTGATAAGCTTATAGAACATTCGGGCGAAGAACGAGCGGATCTTGGGTTCACCCTGGCGGGTTACACGGCGCGATGCGATGATGTCTGCTTCGTCATTCTCGATAGAACGGATCATCGAGGGGATAAGGGAAGGCGGATCCTGCATATCGGCATCCATGATAGCGACCAGGTCTCCGGAAGATTTCTCGAGTCCCGCATACATCGCAGCTTCCTTACCGAAGTTTCTGGAGAAGATAATATACTTAACGTCGGGATCATTCTCGGCAAAGCCTTTGATCACCGAAGCAGTCTTGTCACGGCTGCCGTCATTGACGAAGATAAATTCAAATGTGTGATCAGTTACTTCCTTACGGACATCGCACAGTGCGTTGTAAAGGAAAGGCAGTGCCTCTTCTTCATTGTAACAGGGAACGATCAGACTTACGAGCATACGATCCTCCAAGGGGCTGAATACTTAACCCGCCTACTAATATAAATAAGCAGTTTGTATTATAATAGCACACATGAGGACTACAGATACACTGACTACCGGACCTAAGCTTAAAGACGTTGAGGTCACGATAACAAGGGGAAACTTCTTTACGGCTTCCCTTATTTATCTGACTTTGCCGGTCATTATATTCTTCTTCGGTTACCTGAAGATCGTGTGGGCATTGTTATTCAGCGTGTTAACGATCACTGCATTGGTATTCGCGATAAAGAGATTTAAGCAAGAGGGACCGGGCGATCAGGCTGATAAGATAACACTCAAGCTCTCATACTTCGCGGTAGTTATCCCGCTTATCATAGTATTCCTCTTCCTCGGAGGCGTCTCCGAATACAGCTGGACCACGATAGACCACCGCGTCAGATATGCGATCTTAAATGACCTCATTAACTACAAGTGGCCGGTCATCTTCGACTTCTCCACTCAGGAGAACCCGATCGTAGCTGCACAGTTAGGCGAGGGTAAGGTAGCTTTCGCTTATTACTTTGTATTCTGGATGGTGCCTGCGGTCATCGGTAAGTTAACAAATCTCGCAGTCGCGAGAGTCGCATTGTTTATCTGGTCGGGTATCGGACTTTTCCTCGTATCGCTCGGAGGAAGCTTCCTGTATAAGAAAGCATCCAAGATCATGTTCATCGCGATCATGTTCTTCTCGGGCTTCGATGTGATTCCGGGATATATCAACGATTTTCTTCACATCGAGAGTACATGGGAGGGCTGGAATATCCACCTTCACATCCACGGCAATTTCTACCAGATCATGAATGTCTTTAACCAGAGCATTCCCGGCTGGCTCATCACGATGTTGCTCATGCTTTGCTTAAGCGGCAGCTGCGTCGGACTTCTCGGATCATTGATGTTCTGTTACTCGCCCTGGGCTGCGATCGGATTCGCGCCTTTATGCCTGTGCAGACTTCTCATGAATAAGACTAAAGAGAACAGGAAGACGATCATCACAGATCTCATCACTCCCGGCAACCTTATCGCACCCGTGGTATTCATCATCGTATTCGCGACATACTTCACGGCGAACTCTCAGGCGACGTCGGGCAACGGACTTATCTGGAAGTTCTATGACACGCCGATGGAGCTTATCATCGACTACGTCAAGTATGCGGTCTTCGAGTTCGGCATCTGGGCTCTTATCATCTTTAAAAGACACAAGAAGGATCCGCTGTTCTGGACTTCCATCGCGACGCTTCTTATCATGCCGATATACAAGATCACTATCGCGAACGACTTTATCATGAGAGGCTCGATGGCTCCGATGTTCCTTATCGGAATCTATGTCTCGATATTTATTACTGACAACTTCTATCGCTGCCTGAACGACAAGGGCTTTGTGCTCAAGACACGTGCGGCTGTTCTGACTTTGATCGTCGCGGCTTACGTTCCGATCAACCTGCTGATCACAAGTGCCGTCATGACATATGAGATCAAGGTCAACAAAGGCCATCTCGAAGACGACTGCACGCACGACATCGACTCGTTCGGCAACATCAATCACGAAGACCAGCTCGATATGGTAAAGACGCAGTTCTACGTCTACAACTACGAAGACACGATATTCTTTAAATACTTGGCGAAGTGAAGGTAAGGAACATGAAAGAAGAGCAAACGCTTAAACGTTCATCACTAAGACTTAACGGCAGCTCGTGGAGAGAGAAAGCCAAGCATCCCGCATGTGCTTTTCTCATAGCCGCGATATGCTTTGTGTGTATGCTTCTTTTCGCGCAGAAGTATCCTGTCGGCGATTACACTGTTCTAGTATCGGATCTCGAGGCGCAGTATGCTCCCTATCTTTTCCTTCTTAAAGACAAGCTTGTTAACTTAAACTTCGCACGTTTCTTTACTGACTTCGGCTACTCGTTCCTGCTCGGCGCAGGCAAAGGCATGGCGGGTACTTTCGGGTATTATCTTGCAAGCCCGTTCAATCTGCTGGTGGTGTTCTTTGACGCGTATCAGGTGAACGAATTTGTTATGCTGCTGATGGGACTCAAGGTCTCGCTTGCTGCCGCATTCATGACGGCATTCATCGAGGAAAGAGCAGAGAAAAAGGGCACGCGCTGGCCGATCCTGTGGGGCATCATGTATGCGTTCTCTTCCTACACGATGCTGTTCATGTTCCACATCATGTGGCTCGACGGTTATATGCTGCTGCCGCTGCTCCTGCTCCTTATCGAGCGCTATGTGAAAGCGGGCAGTAAGGGCAAGCTTACCGGCATAACTGTAGTCCTGTTCTTCCTGTTCCTCGCGAACTACTACATCGCTTACATGGCGGGCATCTACTCGTTCATCTACCTGCTGTCGAGAATGTATCTTCTCGGCAAGTTCAGCAAGGAAAACAAGCCTCTTACAATGATCGGAAGATTCGTCTTAAGAGCGGTATTCACGGGACTTACACTGTGCATCATACTGCTGCCGGTCGGTCTCGATACGATCCGTAACGGCGACCCCACGCACAGCGGCGGCGAGGCGTCTTACGTGGGATTTACTTTCACAAGCTTCCTCGATCACATCTTCATGGGCTACCCCGGCGAGTTCAGCGACGTTCTCATCTGCAACATGCCGCTGATATTTGTCTCGCTGCTCGTCACGATCCTGTGTACGGTGTACTTCGTAAGCAAGGTCTTCGCGGGTAAGACGCGAAGGTTTTATGCGGTATGCTTCATCCTGATCTACGCCACACTCTGCATCGACTTCCTTGATGTCGCATGGCAGGTGTTCGACAAGCCTAACTGGTTCTGGCACAGAGAAGCGTTCTGCTTCATCCCGCTGTTCCTGACCGTCTCATATACGGTGTTCGAGAACTTAAAGAAAGTCGCACATGCCGAGATCCTCAAGGCAGCCGGCATACTTGCGGTCCTGCTTCTTCTGGCGCAGAGCTTCGGTACGATGAAGAGCGAAGGCAAGGTGTTCCTCGCGAATCTTATCATGATCCCGGTGATCATCCTTCTGCTGCTCGGACTTAAGAAGGAAGACTGGAAGGGTCAGCTTAAGGATATGGGCAAGATCATACCGATCATCCTTGTTGTGCTCACGGTATATGAGGTCACTTTCCTGGCTCCTATGCTGTCTTCGGGAACCGCCACTTTGTCGGTGTTCACATCCGAGGGAAGAGAATATGTAGATGCGGTACTCTCGTTCGAGGACTGCGTTCTTGCTACGAATAATGTAGGTATCGGATTCAGAAGCGAGTACGACAATATAAGAGCGATCGACGATGTCGGAGTCGGAGGCTCGGAGCAGCTTGCAGGTTACAGGGGAATATCGCTTTTTAACTCGAATTCGAACAAGGCATTCGGAAGATTCTTAAAGCAGTTGGGATGCAACGTTAACTACAATTACTTCGCTGCAGGCCACGGCTATTCGGCACCTTCTCTTGATACTTTCTTCTCGATCGGAACTTTGTATTCGACGGACGACAGTTACAGGGGAATGAACTACGTCACTAGCGACGATAATCTGTCGTTCTATACCGCGAGAACGGTGCTGCCGCTCGCGTTCACGGCTGATGCGGGAGCAAGGGACTTCGACTTCTATTCTCTCGAGACTGCTACCGAAAACAAGAATTACTTCGAATTCCAGAACGACTGGTACAGATCGCTGTTCCCGTCGTTTACGGAGGACTTCTTCGTGCCCGTAGACGAGAGTAATATCGAGTATGAGCTTCTTAACGGAAGTGAGATCAATATTAACGACTATCAGGCATTCGAGACGAAGACCGATGAGGATGAGATCTCAAGCAGCGAGGCTGAGTCGTCTGCCGCATTCGATCCCGATGATCTCGGCAACGAGGTAGTCTCCGAGTATTACGAGACACAGATCGACGTCTACAGAAACAACAAAAACATTCCGATCATCATGAATTATGAGATCACGATCGACAGTGAAGATGAGCTTTACATGAACATCAGCGTTCCCCGCACCAACAGCGGAAGCGAGCTGTATATCAACGGAAGCCTGGCTGCACTTTATTCTGAGGGCACATACTATTCGGCTATCGCGAGGATCGGTTCCTACGATATCGGCGAGACGGTTCAGGTCACACTGACGGCCGACCACGATACTTTCACTTATGTTGAGGTGAACTTCGCTTACTTCGATACGGATGTTTTTGAGACGCAGTTCGCAGGAGTCAACACAGAGGCTACGCAGATCACCGAGGCTGACGACGGATATATCACATTCACGGCTGACGTTGATGCGGGCGACATGATCCTGACTTCCATCCCTTTTGAGGACGGCTGGACGGCTTATGTTGACGGCGTGGAGACCGAGATCAAGCCTTATCAGGAGGCTCTGATCGCGCTTGATGTTGCTCCCGGTCACCATGACGTGCGTCTGCAGTACGCTCCTCCGGGAATTAAGGCCGGTGCGGTCCTGTCAATCGTCGGAATCATAGGCCTTGCGGCGCTTTCGGTCATCGACGGCAAAAATAAAAGATAATTTAACGACTTTTACGATATAATAACCGCGGAAAATCTATTTTAAAAATAAGGAGATTCATATGAGCGCAGCTGATATCTACAAGATTTGGAGCACAGACCCTTTCTTTGACGAGACTACAAGAAACGAGCTTCTCGCCATTGCTGATAACAGCACAGAGATCGAGGACAGATTCTATAAGGATCTCGAGTTCGGTACAGGAGGCCTCAGAGGCATCATCGGTGCAGGTACCAACAGGATCAACGCATATACAGTCGCAAAGGCTTCCGCAGGTCTTGCAGACTACATCGTATCTAACGGTGAAGAGGCTAAGAAGAGAGGCGTAGTTATCTGCCACGACTCAAGGCACTTCAGCCCCGAGTTCGCACAGGTTGCAGCACAGGTTTTCGCTAATGCAGGCATCCAGGTATATCTCACAGACGAGCTTCGTCCTGTACCTATGTGCTCATTCTCGGTAAGATATTTCAATGCTTTCGCAGGCGTTATGATCACGGCTTCCCACAACCCGCCGAAGTACAACGGCTACAAGGTTTACGGCGAGGACGGCGGTCAGGTTACGGAGGCAGCTGCAGCAGCTATCCTTCAGAACATGGAAAAATACGCTGATGTAAGAACAACTAAGATGGCTGACTTCGACGAGGCTCTCGTAGCAGGAACTATCAAGAGATTCGGACCCGAGGTAGACATCGCTTATACAGATATGCTGAAGGAGCTCGTAATCGATGCTGAGGCTATCAAGAGACAGGCAAACATCTCTGTCGTTTACACGCCTCTGCACGGCTCCGGAAACAAGCCCGTAAGACGTATCCTCAAGTCCATCGGACTTAACAACGTTTATGTTGTACCCCAGCAGGAATTGCCTGACGGCTCTTTCCCTACAGTTAAGACACCTAACCCTGAGGACCCCGCTGCTCTTTCCATGGGTATCGAGCTTGCAAAGAAGGTCGGAGCTGATCTCGTATTCGGTACAGATCCTGATTCCGACAGACTCGGTATCGCTGTAAGAACAAAGGACGGCGAGTATAAGGCTCTTACAGGTAACCAGGTAGGTCTCATGCTCCTCGACTACATCCTCGATTCCAAGAAGAAGCTCGGAACACTCGAGGACAACTCATTTGCTTGTACAACGATCGTTTCCACGAAGCTTTGCAAGGCTGTATGCGAGGCTTACGGCGTAGAGCTTCAGGAGACACTCACAGGCTTCAAGTACATCGGTGAGAGAATCAAGGTTGACGACGAGTTCGGCGACAAGCACTTCCAGTTCGGATTCGAGGAGAGCTACGGCTACCTCTCCGGCACATCCGTAAGAGACAAGGACGCAGTTGTAGCAGCAATGCTCGTATGCGGAATGGCTTGCCAGTCACAGGATATGGGCGAGACCCTGATTGACAGACTTTACAGGATCTACAACAAGTACGGCTACGGCTTCGAGCAGGCTGTATCCTTCACACGTGAGGGCAAGGAAGGTCTCGAGAAGATCAAGAACGGCATGATCTCCATGAGAGAAGAGCTCGAGGCTTGTAAGACAGCTGAGGATGCAGCGAAGCTCATCGGCGGTCCTAAGCCCGTTGCAGTACGTGACTACCAGAAGGGCATAAGATACGACTTCTCTGAAGGAACAGTTAAGACTTCCGAACTCACACTTCCCAAGTCCAACGTACTTCTCTATGAGCTCGGCGGCGACAAGGGCCTCGACTGGGCATGCGCGAGACCTTCAGGTACAGAGCCTAAGCTTAAGATCTACTTCGGCGTATACGATAAGGACGAGAAGACTGCTTCTGACAGACTCGAGTCCATCAAGGCCGAGATGAGCGCATTCGTGGAGAATAAGCTCGGCTGATGATCGCTTATAACCTTCAGCCCATCGCGGTAAGAGGACTTACCGGCATAGGGAACTACACCCTCGAAGCGGCAAGAAGGCTGATAGATGAAGCCTCAGAGCTTCACGCATTCGATTTTCTCGGAAGAAACGGCGCAGCCGCAATTCTTCAAGAGAATCTTCAGATGAACTTAAGCGGGTACGACCTCCATATCGTGAGGTCGCTCCCGCCTTCTGTTTATATCCGCATGGGGAACATAGGGAAGCTTATGCCCTACAGCACCCTTACTCACTCGAAGGCGGACCTGACGGTCTTCTTTAATTACCTTACACCCGGGGGCCTTAAGGGCAAAAACATGATTACCATCTACGATCTTGTCTCAGAGCGGTTCCCCGAGACCATGCAGGGCAGAAACAGAAGACTTCTTCAGGGTCACCTTAAAGATTCCGCGTCCCGCGCATCCTCGATCCTCACGATCTCGGAGTTCTCCAAGTCCGAGATAATCGATGTCCTGGGAGTCCCCGAGGAGAAGATATTCGTAGGCCCCTGCGGAGTGGACACGGAATTTTACACGCCGGGCGAGGGGTTCGAGACAGGGATCAACAAGAAATTCAATCTCGAGAAATACATACTCTACGTTGGAACCCTGGAGCCCCGGAAGAACATAAGGACTTTGGTCGAGGCGTTCTCGAAGATAAGCGATAAGTACCCGGACGTTAAGCTCGTCCTCGCGGGAGGACTTGGCTGGCAGCCCGAGGCGACGCTTAAGGCCATAGAGGAGTCGAAGGCGAAGGACAGGATTATCCGCACGGGTTACATTAGTAACGAGGAGAAGAGAGACCTCCTTCGTAACGCCCAATTCTTCGTATTCCCGAGTATCTACGAGGGCTTCGGCATGCCGGTCACCGAGGCGATGGCCTGCGGCACGGACGCGGTAGTATCGGAAAGCTCGAGCCTCATCGAGATAAGCGCGGGGCTGGTTCCGCTTATTGACCCAAAGAACGCGGACCTCTGGGCAGAGGCGATGGAGGAGAAGCTCAACTCGAAGGCAGACGACCGGAAGAAACAGCAGCTTATCGACCACGCGAGGTCCTATACATGGGATAAGACGGCCGAAGCGGCAAGAAGTGCTATTAAAAACGCCAGTATGGTATAATTTATAAGTTAATGATTAACCCTTAAGAGAGGTCATAAGATGAAGAAAGCTTTAATCACAGGTATTACAGGTCAGGACGGTTCATATCTTGCAGAGTTTTTGCTCGAGAAGGGATATGAGGTTCACGGTATCATCAGAAGAGCATCTGTCGTAACGACAGAGAGGATCCAGCATCTCATCGATGCCAACAAGATCATCCTTCACGAGGGTGACCTCTCCGATTCATCAAGTATCTTAAGAGCAGTTAAGGACATCGAGCCCGATGAGATCTATAACCTCGCAGCTCAGTCTCACGTAGGCGTAAGCTTCGAGGCAGCTGAATATACAGGCGAAGTTGACGCTATCGGCGTTCTCCGTATCCTCGAGGCAGTACACATCATGGGTCTCGAGAAGAAGACAAGAATCTATCAGGCTTCCACTTCCGAGCTTTACGGCAAGGTTGAGGAGTGCCCTCAGAACGAGAACACACCTTTCCATCCTTTCTCACCTTACGCTGTAGCTAAGCAGTACGGCTTCTGGATGATGAAGGAGTACAGAGAGGCATACGGAATGTTCTGCGCTAACGGAATTCTCTTTAACCACGAGTCTGAAAGACGTGGCGAGACATTTGTTACAAGAAAGATCACAAGAGCCGCAGGCCGTATCGCATGCGGACTTCAGGATCACCTCGAGCTCGGTAACCTCGATTCACTCCGTGACTGGGGTTACGCTAAGGACTACGTAGAGTGCATGTGGCTTATCCTCCAGCAGGACGAGCCTGACGATTACGTAATCGCTACAGGTGTTCAGCACACAGTTCGTGAGTTCACAACACTCGCTTTCGCTAACGACGGCATCGAGCTTGAGTGGAAGGGCGAGGGCCTCGACGAGAAGGGCTACGACAAGAAGACGGGCAAGATGCTCGTATGCGTTAACCCTCAGTGGTTCAGACCTACAGACGTTGTTAACCTCTGGGGCGATCCTACAAAGGCTAAGACAAAGCTCGGCTGGAATCCTCAGAAGACATCCTACGAGGAGCTCTGCCGAATCATGGCTGAGCACGACCTCCAGCTTGCCAAGAAGGAAGCCGGACTCATCTGATGAAAGCACTTATCTTTGGTATCGGAGGCTTCGTAGGTCGTTATCTTACCGAAGAACTTAAGGCACACGGGTATGAAGTCGCAGGAAGCGATATCATGCCTTCGTGCGGTCTTGAGGGAGTCGAGTATCATGAAGGCGACCTTCTCAATGCCGATTCCGTGGCGGATCTTGTAGAGAAGATCAAGCCTGATGCGATCGTTAACCTCGCGGCTATCTCATCCGTCGGTGCTTCATGGAAGATCCCGCAGACGACCATTCAGGTCAATGTAGTGGGCGCTCTTAATATCCTTGAGGCAGCTGGCAAGCATGCCCGTGATGCGCAGATCCTGTTCATCGGATCTTCCGAAGAGTACAGCCAGAAGGACGGCGCGATCAACGAGAATGATCCTCTTTGCGGCAACAATCCTTACGGCATCTCCAAGATGACTCAGGAGCAGTTCGTAGAGTGCTACAGAGCGCGTTACGGACTTAAGATCCACTATGTAAGACCTTTCAATCACACGGGTATCGGACAGAGAGATTCATTCGTTCTGCCTTCATTCTGCAAGCAGGCGGCTGACCTCGAAGCTTCGGGTATCCCCGGCGAGATCCGTGTCGGTAATCTTACGGCAAAGAGAGATTTCTCCGATGTCCGCGATATCGTACGCGCATACAGAATGATTCTCGAGAGCCCCGATGACCGCGTTATCTATAACGTCGGATCCGGCAAGGCTTACGGGCTCGACGAGATGCTCGATTATATCGTCAGTCTGTGTAAGACTGAGGTCAAGGTAGTCGTAGATCAGGAAAGGTTCCGTCCGGTCGATACACCGATCGTTCTGTGCGACAATTCGCTTATTAGGGAGAAGCTCGGCTGGGAGCCTGAGTATTCCATTTTCGATACTTTAAAGGGAATGTTCGAGTATTATCTCAAGAATGAATAAGCTTAAAGAAATCTATGAATACAGGCTGATGGTATACAGCCTTGTTAAGAGAGACCTTAGAGGCAAGTACAAGGGCTCTGTCCTCGGCTTTATGTGGACATTTGTAAATCCATTGCTTCAGCTTCTCGTGTATAACATGGTCTTCTCGATCATCATGAGAGCGGGAGTGGAGAAGTTCTACCTTTACCTTTTCGTAGGTCTTATACCGTGGCTGTTCTTCTCGGCTGCGATCACGGGCGGATCCACGTGCATAATCGCGCAGAAGGACCTGATAAAGAAGATCAGATTCCCGCGTGAGATCATCCCGATCTCGTACGTCACATCGCAGTTTGTTAATATGTTGCTGTCGTTTATCGTAGTTATCATCGTATCTGTCGTGTCGGGCGTTAAGCTTACCGTCGGAGGCATACTGTGCCTGCCGGTCATTATGCTCGTCGAGTACATGATGGCGCTCGGTATCGCTCTCATCTCATCGTCGCTTACGGTTTACTTCCGTGACTTAGAGCACATCCTCGCGATCGTCGCTATGGCATGGCTTTATGCGACGCCTATCTGCTATCCCGAGACGATGGTTCCCGAGAAGTATCTGTCGCTTTACAGACTTAATCCGGTAACGCCGGTAGTCAATGCTTACCGTGATGTTCTTTATTACGGCAAGACGCCCGATCTTACTACGCTGCTTCTGGCGGCGGGTATCGGACTTATCACAATCCTTCTGGGTGTGTTGATCTTCGGCAAGCTCCAGAGAAGATTCGCGGAGGAGCTGTAATATGGAAGATAATGTAGCCATCCGCGTCTCGAATCTTACCAAGAAGTTCAAGGTCTACTACGACAAGGGCCGTTCGCTCAAGGAGGTCATCCTTTTCCGTAACCGTAATAAACATGAGGTTCGTACGGTTCTTAATGACGTTTCCTTCGATATTAAGAAGGGCGAGGCGGTAGGTCTTATCGGTCACAACGGCTGCGGTAAGTCGACTCTGCTTAAGCTTATCTCCGGCATCCTTTACCCCGACAGCGGTTCGGTGGAGATAGCAGGAAGAGTATCTTCGCTTCTCGAGCTCGGCGCGGGCTTCCATCCCGACATGTCCGGACGCGAGAACATCTATATCAACGCATCGATCTTTGGTCTTACAAGAGAAGAGATCGAGGCGAGACTTCAGACTATCATTGATTTCTCCGAGCTTCACGGCTTTATCGATAACCCTGTCCGCACATACTCTTCGGGTATGTACATGAGACTTGCGTTCTCCGTCGCGATCAACGTTGACGCTGATGTTCTTCTCATCGACGAGATCCTCGCGGTAGGTGACGCGAACTTCCAGGCGAAGTGCTTCAGTAAATTGCAGGAGATCAAGGAGAAGGGAACGACGATCGTTATCGTATCGCATTCCCTGTCCCAGATTGAGAATATATGCGACAGATCCATCTGGATCAACGAGGGCGTCATCAAGGCTGACGGCACGCCTCTGGCGGTTCATTCCGAATACCTCGACTTCATGAACGAGCAGCGTCAGGCTGCAGGCGGCAAGGCTCTGGATATCCCTCCCGAGTATGTCGCTTACATGCAGGAGCGAAGATATAAGGAGAACCTGAAGCTCTCCATGATCCCCGAGCAGCAGGCTGCGGTCGAAGCTAACGGCGGACAGTACCGCTGGGGTTCGGGCGAAGTCAAGATCACGAGCATCACGGCTTGCGGCGAGGACGGTGTCGGAAAAAGACTTTTCGAGGTCGGGTCTGACGTGTACTTCAAGGTGCACTACCATGTCGAAAAACCCATCAAGGACGCGGTCTTCGGCATAGGCTTCTTCAGAAATTCCGGCGAGAATCTGTACGGCACGAACACGCGTATCGACGGGCATCCGAACTTCGATCTTAACGAGGACGGCGAGTTTACGATCATCATGCGCAAGATCCCGCTGATGCCCGACCAGTACACGGTAAGTTTCTCGATCGAGTACGGCGACGGCATTCCGGTCGATTACTGGAAGGACGCGCTTAAGATAGATACTTACAGAAAGACACCTGACGTCGGCGGCTTCTTCATGGAGCACGACTGGGAATACGGCGAGCACAAGGCTCAGGATTAAGAGGCGAATATGAGCGAGACTAACGGCATCGATGTTACGAAGATAATGGAGGAGATCCGCGCGAATATTAAGGAGAGTGGGGCAGACAGGATCCCGCTGTCTTTCCAGGATACTTCTTCCGGCGCATCCGCTTCGACTCTTGACGAGGCTGTCCGCTATCTTGCATACAACTACGAAGTTACGGCATACCAGATGCTCGAGGGCAATAAGCTCAAGCGATTCTTCAAGAAGTGTATTCGCAAGGCGGGTTCGTTCTTCGTGCTGCCAATCGTTGCACAGCAGAACAAGCTTAATTACCACTACTACATGGTCTGCGAGGCCGTGAAGAATCAGAAGAACGAGATCGAAGATCTGCAGAAGACTCTGACTTCACTTGAGGCTAAGGTCGACGCGCTGGAGAAGAAGGCATGAGTGACGGCATGAATGCACGAGAGCTCTTTGCTTCCAAGGTAAAGGCTGACGGCCTCGAAGGCACGGTTAAGCTTCCCGTTGATTTTAACGACATCTCGGTCCTGATGGGACTGTCGATGGAAGACTCCGTCACGCGCGAGCTCGCCTATATCGAAGAGAACAAGAAAGTAGTTCCGCAGTATACGTCTCTGGCGAAGAAGCTCGGCGGCATGTTCTACGGCTTCTACTACAACCCCTGCGTTTACGCGCAGAATGATATCAACGACAAGATGCTTACGGTACTTAAGGAGTTCCGCGAGCAGGAGAAGATCAAGCAGGATCTTTTCGCGCGTATTAACGTCCTTCAGGACAGACTGGATGAGCTCTCATGAGGATCTTCCAGGTCTTAACAACGCTGTCCCGCGGAGATGCCGTAAGTAACGACACTCTCGCGATCCAGAAGCTTCTCAAGGCGAACGGCATCAAATCCGTGATCTACGCCGAGCACCTGGATCCGAAGTTCATAAGCAAGACGATCAAGCCTTATCACGTGCTGCCGAAGATCAGGAAGGGCGACCTCATGCTCTATCATCTTTCCACGGGCACCGTGCTTAACGAGAAGATCAAGGACCTGCCGTGCAAGAAGATCGTGATCTACCACAACATGACACCGCCGGATTTCTTCGTGCCTTACTCGGGTGCCGCAGCGAAATTGTGTTCTCAGGGTATTGATGAAGCGATCTCTTTGAAGGACACGTTCGATGCCGGTATTAACGATTCGTCGTTTAATATGCACCAGCTTCTGGGCTACGGTTACAAGTGTCCGATGAAGGTGTGCCCGATCCTGGTGCCGTTCGAAGATTATGCGAAGGCTCCCGATGCCGCTTTGCTCGAGCAGATGGGCGGTCCCGCTGCTGATAATAACCACGAAGTTAAGAATATCCTGTTCGTAGGACGTATCGTTCCGAACAAGAAGCCCGAGGACATTATGACGATGCTCTATGCTTACCGTCAGATGTACAAGGAGCCCGTGCGCCTTATCCTCGCCGGATCCACGCAGGGTATGGAGAAATATACTGCACGCTTGAGATTGTATGCGAAGAAACTCGGACTCGATGATATCGTGTTCACGGGTCATATCACATTCCCGCAGATCCTGGCTTATTACCGTTCGGCCGATGCTTTCGTGCAGCTTAGTGAGCACGAGGGTTTCTGTGTGCCGCTTCTGGAGGCGATGTATTTCAGGATTCCGATTATCGCATTTGATTCCTGTGCCATGCCCGAGACTTTGGGCGGGACCGGTATTCTGCTTGATAAGAAAGATCCCGCGCTCATGGGACAGGCTCTGCACGAGGCTCTGTTTAATCATGAGCTTAGGGAGAAGATCCTTGCCGAGCAGGACGAGAGGCTCAAGTATTTTACTTATGAGAATGTTTCTTCTATGTTCATGCAGCAGTTGAATGAGTTCAGGGAGGCGCTGAAGTGAAGGTCTGTTTCGTAGTACAAAGATACGGCCTCGAGGTCAACGGAGGCGCCGAAGCATACACCAGAGAGGTGGCAGAACATTTGTGCGCGTTGCCCGGATATGAGGTCGCATGCCTCACCACGTGTGCGGTCGATTACCAGTCCTGGAAAAACGAGTACGAACCCGGTGTAACAATGTTAAACGGCGTAAAAGTCGAGCGTTTACCGAATGTTGCGGAGCGTGACGTAAATTCGTTCAACAAACTTTCCGAGAAGGTTTTGGGTGCCGCGGCAGCCCGTCAGCCCCTGTCAAAAGAGAAGGAAGAGGACTGGATGGAGCGTCAGGGACCTTGTTGCCCCGCTCTGCCGAAGCGTCTTCGCGAGCTGCACGACGAGTACGATGTTTTTGTGTTCGTGTGCTACCTTTACTACACGACTTATTTCGGGCTGCCCGAGGTTGCCGACAAGGCGATCTTCATCCCGACCGCGCATGAGGAGACTCCGATCCACTTGGGGATCTTCGAGAATATGTTTATACTGCCCGCTGCCTACTACTACAACACGGTAGAGGAGAAGGAACTGACAAATGCTCTGTTCCCCGTGTCTTTGAGTAAGCCCGACAACGGCGGCAAGGGCGGAGTAGGAGTCGAGATTCCTTCGGGCGTCGACGCTGCGAATTTTGTCGAGAAGTACGGTTTGTCCGACTTCATGCTCTACATGGGGCGTATCGACGAGAACAAGTGCTGCCCCGAGCTGTTCAAGTATTTTATCGAGTATAAGAAGAGATATCCGAATTCAGAATTGAAGCTCGTGCTGATGGGTAAGCCCGTTATCGAGATCCCCAAGCGCGACGATATCATCTCGCTGGGCTTCGTGTCAGAGGAGGATAAGTTCTCAGGTCTTGCGGCTTGCAAGTTCCTTGTTCTGCCTTCTAAGTTCGAGAGTTTGTCAATCGTTGTTCTTGAGGCGATGAAGATGAACAAGCCCGTGCTCGTGTCCGCGGATTGCCCGGTTCTTAAGGGACATGCTTTACGCTCTAATGCGGGACTTTATTATTCCGGTTATCTCGAGTTCGAGGGATGCGTGAATTATCTTTTGTCTCATGATGCTGAGGTGGCCGCGATGGGCGATAACGGTGTCGCTTATGTCGACCGCGACTACTCCTGGTCCGCCATCTGCGAGGGCTGGGATCAGCTGATCAGAAAAGTATATGAAAACACTGACAGATCTGATAAGTAAGCATAAAGCTTTTTGCTGGTACTTCTTTATCAGCGTGCTTGCTACTGTTGCAGATGTTGTTGTGTCGCGCTTGTGTGAAAGTCTTTTTCCGATAGTTATAGCGAATACGATAGGTGTAGTGGCAGGCTTTGTTCTGCAGTATTTCCTGTGCACGGCCAAGGTCTATGCGGGAAGTACTAAGAAGACCGCAGCGATATTTTTCGTGACGTGGCTCGGTGCTCTTTTGCTTGCTGACGGCATCGTGTATGTTGTGAGGAGCATTATCTTTGATAACGCAGACGGAATTCTGTATTATCTTATTGGAAAGGGATGTTCCATCGCGATCCCGTTTTTCATAACGTATTTTATCAGGAAGAAGCTTATACCAGCTAAGGAGACATGATGAATAACCTGTATGTATTCCTGCCGTGTTATAACGAAGAACTCAACATCGGTAATCTTATCGATGAATGGATCAATGAGGCGGATAAGCTGGCGCAGGAGGGACTTAACCTCATCGTGTGCCCGATCGACGATAAGAGTAAAGATAATACCTTGAAGGTTATGACCGACAAGGCTACGCAGTACGGTGAAGAACGCGTGCATGTTATCGCACATGAAGTTAACAAGAATCTCATGGGCGGCCTTAATACGTCCGTGAAGAATTTCCTTGAGTTAAGCTCGGACGGCGACATGATGTGCCTCATGGACGGCGACGATACACACTCTCCGGTTTATATACATCCTATGGTCGCGAAGATGCGTGAGACTTCGACAGACTGCGTCATCGCTTCGCGTTATCAGAAGGGTGCGAATGTAGTAGGACTGAAGGGTTACCGCAAGTTCTTAAGCGATATGGCCAAGCATTATTATTCATGTGTTCTGCGTGTTCCGGGTGTGCGTGATTATACCTGCGGCTACCGTCTGTACAAGCGCGGGATAATTGAGAAGCTGGTTGCTAAGTTCGGTGATGAGCCTGTTAAGGAGAAGAGCTTCGCGTGCATGATGGAGCTTCTGTATAAGCTGTACTTAAGCGGTGCGACATTCAGCGAGGTCGGTTTTGAGCTGCGTTACGACAAGAAGCTCGGCGACAGTAAGATGAGCGTCGGAAGCACGATGCGAAACAGCCTGTCTGCCGCGTGGCGCCTGAGGAAGCTCAAGTGAGAAGAGTACTTATCGTATTCGGAACGCGCCCCGAGGCGATCAAGATGTGCCCTCTTGTTAAGGAGCTTAAGTCTCGCTCTGACATGGAAGTGTTTGTTGCGGTAACCGGTCAGCACAGACAGATGCTTGATGCCGTGCTCGAAGTGTTCGGGGTGGTTCCCGATTACGATCTTTCCATCATGAAGGACAAGCAGACGCTGTTTGATATTACGATGAAGGTCCTTGAGGGCATGAGAGGCGTGATTGAAGAGTGCAAGCCCGATGTTGTGCTCGTTCACGGCGATACGTCGACGTCTTTCTCGACGGCGCTCGCTGCGTTCTATATGGGTGTGCCTGTCGGGCACATCGAGGCGGGACTTCGTACTTATAACATCCGTTCCCCGTATCCGGAGGAGTTTAACCGCGAGGCTGTGGGGATAATAAGCGATCTTAATTTCGCACCGACGAAGACCGCTTCGGATAACCTCATCCGCGAGGGTAAGAAGCCCGAAAGCATCTATATCACGGGCAACACGGTTATCGATGCTTTAAGATATACGCATGTCGATGATTATTCGCACACGGTTCTTGATGAACTTAAAGGGAAGAGGCTCATTCTTATCACTGCTCACCGCCGTGAGAATCTCGACAAGCTTGAGGGGATGTTCAGGGCTATTAAGCGCGTGCTCGATGAGCATGACGATGCGGCTGCCGTGTATCCGATACATCTTAATCCCGTAGTTCGTGAGGCGGCGTCCAAGGTGTTCTCTGATGACGATAAGATGAGGCTGATCGAGCCTTTGGATGTTATAGACTTCCATAATTTTATGGCGAGAAGTTATCTGATCCTGACGGACTCCGGCGGGATTCAGGAAGAGGCGCCGGGGTTCGGGATTCCCGTTCTTGTTATGCGTGATACTACCGAGCGTCCCGAAGGCGTGGAGGCCGGAACATTAAAGCTCGTCGGGACTTCAGAAGAGAAGATCTATGAGGAGTTTACGCGTCTTCTTGATGACCGTGACGAGTATGCCAAGATGAGCCATGCTGTCAATCCGTACGGCGACGGTCACGCCTGCGAAAGAATCGCGGATATTTTGTCAGAGAAAACCTTCAAAGCCTGATATTACTGAAAATCCTGTTCCAAAATGGCGATATTTTCCCAAAAGTCGGGAAGATTAGAATATTGTCTGTTTGCCTGCCTGCATTTACAGTAGAAGTATGCAGCAGGGAATAATTTCAAAAGAGTTCTTTATAGGGCGGTATATCTATCTTACTGATACTCTTCGGGAGTTGCCTTTGGTTACGTATAATCGTAACGGCAGTTATCCGGTAATCTCGATTCGGCAGAAAGATCCGATTACAGGAAAGATTACAAGACGTAGGATTTCCCAAAGCAATCCGGAATGGGAGATCTATAAACCTGTTGCTGATAAGAGAGCATTGCTGGAAAAGCAACTCAAACATCTGTTATCCGCTTGGAAAGCAGAATACACAGGTTCACTGGAAGATCTTTCATCTCAATACTATATAAACCCTAATACTGTTAACGTTTTTGATTCCATGTTATGGGAATCATTAAAGAGTAACGAGAACACATATCCTATGTATTCTCCTGTTAAACACAATGGAATATTGATGAGATCTTTGTTTGAGGTGGATGTTGCCGATATTCTTGAGAATATGGGAATTGAATACAAGTATGAAGCAGGTCTGCGGTTAGGACCTGATGTTGTTGTATTCCCTGATTTTGCGCTTAACTACCCCGAATACAATCGTTGTGGCTTTATGGAAGCCCTGGGAGGAATGAATAATTTCAAGTACTCAAAGAAGAATGCATGGAAGCTTAATAATTACTTCAATGCGGGAATCTATCCGAATAGGGATTTGGCTTTGATCCCCGGCGATGAGGTGTATCGACCTGATCACGATACGATGAGACGTGTTATAGGCGTTATGTGTGATGCAATGGCCAGACAATATGTTGTTCGGAGAAGTGATACTGACTCGGGTTGTGACCCAAGGTCTCCTCGAGTCAGTATCTGAGTCAAAAAGAGGCGATTTTTGACTTGAAGTCTGACTCAGATGGGTGTTGAGTCAGAAGTTGAGTCAGAGGGAATCAACAAGTGGCAGTATATAGTCGTATACGGCCTTCGCGAAGCCGTCGGATTCGCAGTTGGGGGCAATATAGTCGGCGAACTGCTCGATTGAGGAGTCTTTCATGGCGATTGAATAGTCGGCGGCCTCAAGTAAAGACAGATCATTCTCAGAATCGCCCAATGCGAAGGTCATCTTAACGCCCAGCGACTCGGCGATGGATTTAAGCGCCAGACCTTTGGAGGTGCCTGCCATCATAACATCGTAGAAGTTCTTCGCTGACGATACGACCTGAAGACCGGGGATGCTCTTGATAACTGAGACAACAGTCTCAGACGGACTGATCAGCAGGAACTTATTGAATGAATGAGAAAGATCGGATAACTCAACAACCTTAATGTCATCAGGAACAGACGCATTATAATCAGCAATAAACCCGCGGCGGGAGGAATTATCGAAGAAGTACAGACCGTCGGAGGAATACCCCGTCGCATCGACGTTCTCGCGAATAAACAACGACACCAGAGACTCAAGCACAGAAGCAGGGAAGTCCACGGACTTCACGTCTTTGAACAATACAGGATCGGAGATTGCAGCACCGTTAGATGTGATAAGGGGGATCTTAATACCGAGATCACGCGCATACGAACCTGTCAGATAGAAGGTACGGCCCGTAGCAAGAGTCACACATCCGCCGGCTTCATAAACGGCTTCGACTGCGCGCTTGTTTGCCTCGGAGACAGGCTGTCCCGGAAGCAGTAAAGTATAGTCCATATCGGTCGCTACGAGAAACTTATAATCACTCATGTTGTGATATTATATTATTCATAATAAAAACGAGCAAAGAGGTATCAGACTATGCAAAGAGCGGCAGTCATAATGGCAGGCGGCGGCGGAACAAGATTCTGGCCGGTATCAAGAATGACGACACCTAAGCAGTTGGTAAAACTTACGGGTGATGACGTTATGATCAATGAGACCATCAAGCACTATGACAGCGTGATTGGCAGAGAGAATACCTTCATCGTTACGAATGAGAAGCAGGCTGCACTTATGGACAAGGTTCTTTTCGATGAGGTCGACAGATCCCACATACTCATCGAGCCCGTGCAGAGAAACACCGCGCCCTGCATCATCTACGCCGCGATGACGCTTAAGAAGATGTACGGCGATGCGGTGATGGCAGTGCTTCCCGCGGATCACCACATCGGCAACATCAAGGAGTACGAGCGTGTTCTTAACCTCGCGATGGATACTGCCGAGAAGACTGACAGGATCGTTACAGTCGGTCTTAAGCCTACTTTCCCATCGACAGGTTACGGCTACATCAATTTCTCTGAGTCCGCGAGTGTGGGCACTGAAGTTTACGACCTTTTAAGATTCGTCGAGAAGCCTGATCTTGCAAGAGCAACCGAGTATGTTGAATCCGGCAGATACCTTTGGAATTCAGGTATGTTTATCTGGAAGGTAAGCGTTATCCTTGATTACTTTAGAAAGCTCTTGCCTGATATGTACGAGGCTATGGAGAATATCTTTGATGACTTAAGAACTGACAGGGAAGAAGCGGCGATCGCAGCAACATATCCCACTCTCGAGAAGATATCAGTCGACTACGGAATCATGGAGAATGCAGAAGGTGTTTACTGTATCCCCGCTGACTTCGGCTGGAACGACGTTGGTTCATGGGATTCACTCGATAACGTCTTCGCAGGCGATGAGAATAACAATATCACCGCGGGCGAGGCTGAACAGAAGAAGAACTACATCCTCGAAGGCTGTAAGAATACGGTTGTATTTGACGCGGCAGGAGACAAGTTCGTAGCTGCCGTAGGACTCGATAACATCGTTGTCGTAAACACAAAGGACGCCGTGCTCGTTCTTAACAAGGACAAGGCTCAGGACGTCAAGAAGATCGTTGATGCTCTCAAGGAGAGCGGAAGAGAGGACCTTCTTTGAGGATCGCTCTCGATCTGACATCGACGCCAAAGTCTAAGACGGGCATCGGCCGCTATATGCTCGGCCTGCTTAAAGGTTTGCAGGAAGTCGATGATGAGAATGAGTATCTGCTTTTCGCGCAGGATGATGACCTCGACGGCTTCGGCGTGTACAAGGACAACTTCAAGTTCATCCCGTGCAGTTCCAAGACGCTTCGCAAGCAGTGGGTGCGCATCATCTGGGAGCAGGTGGTGTTCCCGTGGCGCCTGCGAAAAGCAAAAGCCGACGTGCTTCTTTGCCCTAACTACTCCATGCCGTACCCGGTAAGGCTCGTGCATCATAAGATGGCGGTCGTGAATGCTTTCCACGACATGGCGTACTTCATGTTCCCGGAGCTTTACATCGGCTGGAAGCGTGAGATCTTCAAGTGGTATATCAAGCGTTCGGCACGCTCGACTGACAAGATCATAACGATCTCGGAGAACTCGAAGGAGGACATTCCGAAGTTCTGTAAGCCGAAGAACAAGGACATCACTGTAACTTACATGGGCGTTAAGGAGGACTTCTTCGAGGGCGCGCCCGCAGACGACGTGACATTAGCCAAGTATAGAATCACAGGCGAGTACATCTACTATGTCGGCACACTTGAGCCGCGAAAAAACGTTAAGGGTTTGATCTCCGGTTACAGACTTCTTCCGAAGGAGACCAGAGATAAGTACAAGCTCGTGATCACGGGCAAGAAGGGCTGGTTCTACGATGAGCTCTTCAGCATGGTAAATAAAGATCCCGAGTTAAGGGAGAATGTGATCTTCACGGGTTTTGTGGACGACGAGGACATGATCCCGCTTCTTAAGAGGGCGAGTGCGTTCGCGTATGTGTCGCTCTATGAAGGCTTCGGTATCCCGGTCGCAGAGGCGATGGCGGCGGGCGTGCCGTGCGTTACGTCGAACCGCTCATCCATGAAGGAGATCGCGGAAGGCTACGGCTTCCTTGCGGATCCCGACAGCGCCGAGAGTATAAGCGGCCAGCTGAAAGCGGCTTTAGAAACAGGCAAAGACTGCGATAAGATAAAGTCCGCGCAGGAGCATGCGCGCATGTTTACGTGGAAGGCGTGTGCCGAGGGTACTATTAAGGCTTTCAGTGAAGCCTGCGGTAGACGAGCTTCCTGATGAATTCAGGCATAATGCAGACAAGATAGTGAGGGACCGCGCCGGTAAGGTAATTCGTGCGTGTCGTCCATCCGCGCGCCATAAGTTCTTTATGGAACGACAGCATGATCTTCCCGTATTCACGTCCGCCGCGGCGAAGGAACATTCCTTCATTGGTGCGCATGTACAGAAGCGGCTCTTCGATATTTGCGGCACGTGCGCCGTTCATGAGCATTCTTATCCACAGATCATAATCTTCGAAGTACGGGAAGTTCGAATCGTAGCCGCCTGCCGCGAGCACGGAAGCCTTGCGGAACATAACGGACGGGTGGTTGAACGGATTACGCTTCTTCGAGAAAGCGACGATCTCATCCTGAGTGAGAGGAAGCTCGCGGCGCCCCGTTATATTAGAGATATCGCCCTCGAACTCGAGGATGGAAGAGCTTACGATATCAAGCCCCTCGCTCATGCGGGCGAACTCCTTGCCGAGACGCGAAGGCATGCAGATATCATCGGAATCCATACGCGCGACGATGTCGTAAGTCACATGCTTGAGACCTTCGTTAAGTGCGGCTCCGAGTCCCTGATTAACGGGCAGACGCACGATTTTAAGCGAAGGAAATGAATTGATAACTGACTCGAGAGAATCATCGACCGGACCGTCGACAACGAGTACGAATTCTGCGGGAAGGAACTCCGATGCAAGCACGCTCTCGATGGATGCGCGAAGGTTGACCGCATTCTCGCCCGAGTATACGGACATCAGCACCGAGTAGGGATTGACCACTTAAGCTTCCTCGTGAGGGATGATGGTGGAGTCGGTCGATACGACAGTCTCGCGGTTCTCCTCGAAGCTCTGGTTATAAAGGTGAGGAGTAAAGATCGCACGGACAGTCAGGAATATGATCTTGATATCCTGAAGGATGGAATAATTCTTGATGTACAGAAGATCGTAACGAAGCTTGTCCTGAGCGGTCGTATCGTAGTTGCCTGCGACCTGTGCAAGTCCCGTGATACCTGCCTTAACCGCGAATCTCTGTGAGTAGCCGGGGATCTTCTTCTCGAAAGTCGCTACGAACTCGGGACGCTCGGATCTCGGGCCTACTACGCTCATCTCTCCCATGAGAACATTAAGGAACTGAGGGATCTCGTCGATCTTGGAGCGGCGAAGGAAACGGCCGATCTTGGTGACACGGGGATCGTTCTTACCTGAGATGACCGCGCCCGTCATGGACTCGGCATCGACTCTCATGGTACGCAGCTTATAGATCTGATAAGGCTTGTTGTTGATGGTAAGGCGCTCTTGCTTGAAAAAAACGGGTCCGCCGTCTTCTGCCTTGATGAGGATCGCGCTGATGAGAAGGATGGGGGATGCGAGGATCAGTGCAACAATTGATACACCGAGATCCAGGATCCTCTTGAACATCCGCTGCTCGAAGGTAAGGCCCATTCTGTCCATGAGCATTACCATGAGGTCATTCAAGTAAATGATCTTCGACTTGTAAAGAGAGATCTCGTAGAACTGCGGAACAACATAAACGACGGTGTCGTAACACGCGCAGTCGAGGATGATGTCCGACTTGACGTCTTCGGGGACGTCGGGACACAGGAAGATCTCGACGTTGCTTCGGATAACCGACTTTACCGCACGCTTGTCGGAATACCTTACAAGACGCGAGAAGTCGAGGTCCACGCTCTTCAGGGAAGGTGAGATCTTCGCTTTGACCTGGTTCATCGTGGTGATATTGGAGCCGATGATGACAAGCGAGCCCGTCTCGAAGACACGGCGGCTTATCGTCATGCAGATCATCTGCCACATGAAGATGTAGATCATGAGGACTACGAAGCTGAGCACAATAACCGATCTAGGGAAAGCACGCAGCTCGGTCAAGTCCTTCGCGGAAAGCGTTATGAACGTCTGGATAAAGCTGAACTTGATGGAATCTGCCACGACTTCGACGTTTTTCTTACGGAAAAAGCGCGCCATCTGCAGGAAGTCGGCGAGCACAAAGCTCGAAAGGGAGATGACAGGCATGAGCAAAACATAAGCGTCGTAGTTGTTGGCGCCTGATTCAACGTTCTCCATCTGGCGGCCGAAAATAACAAAGAAGCTCGTGATATAGGCGAAGTTAACCATGACCACGAGACCGCACAGAAAGATGATCTTCATTATATGAGTCAGTGTGACTTTATTCTTGCTCATACGCACAAATTATAGCATATAGTGTAATGTAACAAAATTGAGCAGGTAAAAACTATATTTCTTTATAAATAGCTCCTTGAAATTTGACGAGGGGGTAAGTATATTAAATGAGTTATAAAGTTTTTTTAGGGAAGAGGAACTTTGTTGATGAAGAATGGTGTAAGACCTTCACATATTCAGGGCGGAAATGCTCCTGTAAGAGTCGGAGCCAAGGGTGGAAAGGCTCCGTCCAAGTCAAAATCTTCGAAGCCCGCGGGCAGATCTGCTTCTTCTAAGCCGACAAAGAGAAGAAGAAAGGCTCCTGTCGGCACGAAGTTACTTGTTTTCCTTCTTGTACTCGCTATCCTTGGCGGTGCAGGCTACTTTATGTATATGCAGGGATTCTTTGATCCCAAGTATGAGATAATCCTCGCAGACGGTACTACAGATAAGGTTTCCGCGAAGGAGCTGCGCGAGATGCTTGAGACCGATACATTCCTTTCGGGCATCATCATCAACGGAGTTGACGTTAGCGGAATGACCAGAGATCAGGCTTTGACGACTCTTAGACCCAATCAGCCCGCAGAACCCACACTTGATATAAGCCTCGACCTTGACGGCGTTGTCTATGCGCTCGATTTAAGTCCTCTTCCCCTGACTTCCACACTCGACAGCGTGGTAGATAATGCCTACAACTACTTAAGACTCACAGGCAACGAGGACGATCAGGGTCTTGTTGATCTTTATAATCAGCGCATGGCTCTGATGAATAACCCCGTAGAGTTCAATTCCGCTTACACTCTGTCCACGGAATCCGTAGGTCAGATCGTAACGGCTACACTTTCAGATTCGACTTCCGTTGCTCAGGATGCAGTGATCACGGGCTTTGATCCCGAGGCTTGCGTCTTCCAGTACACGAATTCGAGCAGAGGTTACGAGATCAACCTCGATGAAGCCGTAACAGACGTTACTTCGCTTCTCGAGAGCGGCGTATACACGGGCGTTGTTCCCGTAGTTGCGCAGGTTACCGAGCCTTCGCTCACGACAGAGATGATCCAGAATGAGTTCGGTCTCATCGCTTCATCCACATCCACGACTACTTCGAATGCAAGCAGAAATCATAATATCTCGATCACATGCCAGAAGATCAACGGTCTGGTTCTCCAGCCCGGAGAGTCTTTCTCATTCAATGACTTTGTCGGACCCAGAAACGAGTCGACAGGTTATGAGGTAGCAGGCGTTATCGAGAACGGACAGTCTGCTCAGGCTTACGGCGGCGGTATCTGCCAGGTAAGCTCCATGATCTACCAGTCCGTAATCAAGTCCGACCTCGAGGTTATCGAGAGACATCCCCACATGTGGCCTTCCTCCTACGCTACGGTAGGTACGGATGCTGCTGTTGACTGGGGTAATCAGGACTTCTCGTTCAGAAATTCATCCGAGTATCCTATCGCTCTTACGGCTTACTGGGATCCCGACACATCCAAGATCACGGTGTGCATCTACGGTCACCAGCTGCCGGACGGTCAGTATATCCTTTTCGAGGGTGAAACGGTGTCTACGAACCCTGCCGGAGTGCAGTATATTGCCAACGCTTCTCTGCCCGTAGGCGAGACGAACAGCATCAGAGGCGCTCATGACGGCGTTACGGCTGCTTCCTACCAGATCTGGTACGATTCCGACGGCAACGAGATTAACCGCGTAGAGCTTCCTACATCTTACTATTCGACGATATCCGCTCAGATCGAAGTCGGTACTCTTAATCCCGACGGCACACAGGCTACGCTCGATCCCGCTACAGGCGCTCTTACAGGCGTTGTAGAGGGTCCTGCCGAGACAGAAACTAATCCTAATCCCGATCAGCCTGTCGATCCCGGAGCAGAACCTCAGCCCGGCGAGAACCCGGACGGCGAGGCACAAGAGCTTCCTCCCGAAGAAGTACCCGCAGCCTGATAAGCGATGGCTTCGAAGGAGAAATATTCAGAACTTCTTATATCTGATACTTTAGTTCCGGATATCTTTATCGCCCGGTATATGCCTATGCTGGGCAAAGATGCGGTATCCGTTTACCTGTGGGCGCTCATGACTTATAAGGGCGGAGCCTTCACCTTGAAGGACGTCCTGTCTTACGGCGTAATCCCCGAAGAAGATACGAAGACGGCGCTGGCGGAGCTTGTAACTGCGGGCGTTCTCGTCAATACTGCCGATACAAAGTTCTCGTTCGTTGATCTTAAAAAACAAGAGGTCGACGAGTATGTGAATTCCAAGACGGACGAGGAAGGCATGCCCGTCATGAGAAGCGACGAGAAGAGACGTAATCTGCTCGCGACTTCCATCCAGAAGACGTTCTATGCGGGGCATATGCCTTTTGTTTTCTATAAGCTGATCGACAAGTGCCTGTACGAGTATAAGTTCGAAGACCAGGTCGTGTATGCACTCTTTGAGGAGGGCAAGGACACAAGGATTCAGTTCGTCGTGCCCAAGATGTACGATCTTGCCAAGAAGTGGAACGACATGGGCTACACGACACTAGAGTCTCTCAAGGATTACTACGAGACAAGGCAGAAGAGGGACGGTATCGTCAAGCTCACGGCCAAGATGTTAAGGAAGCGCCTTAACGAGATGGATTACGAGCGCATCTACAGGATGATCGAGCTTTATAAAGTCGACGAGCAGATCGTTGAGTATGCGATAAAGTCGCTCGAGTGGAAGGACAATATCCGTGTGCTCGACATCGAGAATAAGATCAAAGAGTGGTATGACGCGGGCGTCATGACGATCGACAAGGCGGTCGTATATGAGGCTGAGCGCCATAAGGAGAATAAAGCGAAGGCTTCACGCGGAAGAGGACGCTCTAACGTAAGAAAGAGCGGCAAGGAGGCGGGTATAACCGTGTCCGAGAGCGAAGACAAGCCTTCTCAGGAGCAGCCGCATCAGCCGCAGCAGGACGAGTCTTTCCACGACTCGATCCTCGACATGTTCGCAGGAGATGACGATGAAGACGATAACTGACGCCATTAACGAGAGACTCGCACGCACACGTAATCTGAAGCAGATGGATGCCGAGGACATGATCGAGTCCGTATACAGGAAGCACCCCAAGCTTTCGAAGATAGACGCCGATATCATCGAGGTTCGAAGCGCCCGCATGATCTGCTCGATCGAGCACGATAACGAGCCTCTGCCCGCATTGAAGAAGAGGGAAGAGGATCTGCGTAAAGAGCGTGAGGAGTATCTCGAGAAGCATCATATCCGCCCCGACTTCGACCGTGAGCAGGTAGTATGCACCAAGTGCGAAGATACGGGCTTTGTGACCAATTCCGACGGCAGACGCATGGTATGCACCGCCTGCATGAAGGACGCGATCAAGGAGACTTACGACAATTCCGGCATGAAGGACTTCGGCACATATACGCTGAAGAGTTTTGATCTTAATTACTTCAAGGATAACGGTGAGCGTAAGAAGAAGTTTACCGCGATAAGGGATCTTATCGAGGGCAGAAGCGCTAAGCCCCTTATGGTGCTTAACGGCGGCGTGCAGTCGGGTAAGACTTATCTTGCCATCGTAGCCTGCAAATATGCGGCTTTACAGGGTCAGTCGTCCTACTATCTTAAGGCGGACCGTTTAGGTTCTCTTAAGAGGGACGAGCTCGATGAGCTTAAAGGATACGACCTCATCGTAATCGACGATTATGCGCCCGAGGTAACACAGGATAAGTACAATTCTTCGGCGCTTCACACTTTGCTCGAGGCGCGACTTGCATCCGGACGCGCTACGATAATCGTTTCGTCTGCGCCCCTCGAGGTGCTCGTATCGGATTCCGAAGAGAGGATCGCGGGTAAGCTTAAGTCCGCGGGCACGCTCTGATATGAATGTCAGAAGCGGTATCGATGCCGTTTATATCTCCAGAGTGGAGAAGCTCATCGTTAAGGACGGCTTTATAAAGCGCACGTACACGGAAGCGGAGCAGGAATATGCGGCTTCCGTTAATTCAGACCGCCGCCGTGCGGAAATATACGCGGGAAGATTTGCCGCGAAAGAAGCGGCATCGAAGGCCCTCGGCACGGGCATCCTTACAGAAGGCATCGCGCTGACCGACTTCGAGATAGTTACGGATGAATCCGGCGCTCCTGAGATCGTCTTCCACGGGAAAGCAAAGGAGAAAGCCGGTGCTCTCGGTGTCACTGCCGCATCCGTCTCCATCACTCACGAAAAGGATTATGCCGCAGCCGTCTGCGTGCTTCTTACCGAATGAAGAAGTCTAATAAGTCAGAAGACAATAAGGGCAGTTTAAGGCCCGATCTTCCGTATTCCGGTACCGACAACGGTATCAGGCATGTCGAGGACGCCGCGTCTTTCCTGAACGAAGCGGCTGATCTTAACGGCGAATACGGTAAAGCCGAGGATATGTACGATATGTGGGGTCTCGGCAGAAGAGACTCGACCGTGCAGATCAAGAGTCACACGATTCTCATCAGGTTTATCGCAGCCATACTCGTCACGGCGATAATCATCGCTTCGGTCTTCGTCATCCTGCCGAAGACTTTGCCTGAGCTGTTCAGAGGTACGAACATCGAGCTTTTCGTGCAGAAGGAAGTAAATCTCATGTATGACGACTCGTACCGCGTCGTTAACGTCACGGCAACCAATGTGCTGACGCGCCCCGACAATACATCGGCGAGGATCACGCAGGTGCTCTATAACGAGCCCGTGCAGGTGATAGACGACTCTGATGCGGAATATACCAAGATCAGGACGGAAGACGGAATAGAAGGCTATGTACGCGCCTCTGACCTTATAGACGACACGTCTTCGGTCGAGCCGGACCTTCACGAGTATATGCTCGTTATATCCGATACTTCTAAGAATGTAATGACGCACGCGAGCCAGGGAACGCTTATCACGCAGGTCATGATGAATACCGTGCTGTATTCGGATATCAAGCGTGACGGCGTGTATCAGGTGTCGCTGCCCGGAGGAGAGACCGGATGGGTAGGATCGTCAGGTGTTATCGAGATCGAGCCGAGGTCCTCCATCGAAGTCGTATCTTCGAGATATTTCGTATCATCGGCGCTGTCACTTGTTAATGCGACATACTTCGAGAACGGCATCACGAAGCAGGGAATATCCGTAAACGGCCTCGTGTACGTCTGCTCGTGCGTAAACGGTATCGTAATGCCGAGAACCCTCGAGGAACAGATGGAGGCGGGCGTTTCCGTGCCTCTCGAGTATGACGCGGTCACGGGAGACCTCATGATCGAGTCCATAATCCCGGGAGACCTTGTTTTCTTAAGGTCGCCGACGGGAATAGGAGAATATGACGAGGCGATATGTACCGATACGGGGACGCTTATAATGCGTTCGGAGGCGGGTACTACGATCAGACTTCGCAACTTTACGGCGGACAGCGATATCGCGTCCAGAATCGTAAGCGTAAGAAGGGTATTCTCCGATTAATTTAGTGGTTGCAAAGCCGTTTTGCATGTGGTATCATCTCACTTGCGTTTTAAAGAAGAAAAGATAGGAGGTGTATCCGAATGGCTAAGTGCGAAGTTTGTCAGAAGGACACATTTTTTGGTAGAAAGATAAGAATCACACGTTCACAGATCTCCCGTCGTGCCCTCTCACAGCAGCAGCCCAACGTTCACAGCGTAAAGGTCGTTGTTGACGGCACCCCTAAGACAATGAAGGTCTGCACACGTTGCCTTCGTTCCGGTCTCGTAAAGAGAGCATAAGGAATTAAGACAGCAGGTCTTTTATATCAAAGCAAATAATAAGGGCGGTTCATTCGAACCGCCCTGTTTGTTTATCTTATTACTTGTTCGGGACTTCGATGACGCTCTTGCCGCCCATGTAAGGCCTTAATGCCTCAGGGATTCTGATGGAGCCGTCTTCGTTCAAGTTGTTCTCAAGAAGAGCGATGAGCATTCTCGGCGGAGCTACACATGTGTTGTTCAATGTGTGAGCAAGATATGTGCCGTTCTCGCCCTTGATCCTGATCTTAAGTCTTCTTGCCTGAGCATCACCAAGGTTAGAGCAGGAACCAACCTCGAAGTACTTCTTCTGGCGGGGAGACCATGCCTCTACGTCGCAGGACTTAACCTTAAGGTCAGCAAGGTCGCCGGAGCAGCACTCGAGTGTTCTTACAGGGATATCGAGTGAACGGAAGTAATCGACTGTGTTCTTCCACAGAACGTCATACCACTTCTTGGAGTCCTCAGGCTTGCAGACGACGATCATCTCCTGCTTCTCGAACTGGTGGATACGGTAAACGCCTCTCTCCTCAATGCCGTGAGCACCGACTTCCTTACGGAAGCAGGGGGAGTAGGACGTGAGTGTCTGGGGGATCTTGTCCTCATCGATGATTGTATCGATGAACTTGCCGATCATGGAGTGCTCGGATGTACCGATGAGGTAGAGGTCCTCGCCCTCGATCTTATACATCATGTTCTCCATCTCAGCGAATGACATAACGCCCGTAACTACGGAAGATCTGATCATGTAAGGCGGGATGTAGTATGTAAAGCCGCGATCGATCATGAAGTCTCTTGCGTAGGAAAGGCATGCGGAGTGAAGTCTTGCGATGTCGCCCTTCAGGTAATAGAAGCCGTTACCGGATGTGTCACGCGCGGGATCAAGCTCGATACCGTCAAGCTTCTCCATGATGTCAACATGGTAGGGAACCTCGAACTCGGGTACGAAAGGCTCGCCGAATCTCTCGATCTCAACATTCTCGGAGTCGTCCTTGCCGATCGGTACGGAAGGATCGATGATGTTAGGGATAACGAGCATTCTCTTTCTGATCTCAGCCTCGAGCTCTGTCTCCTTAACTGACAGTGCCTCGAGCTCGGCTGCCATGTCGGTAACCTCAGTCTTCTTGGCCATGGCTTCGTCCTTCTTGCCCTGACCCATGAGCATACCGATCTCCTTGGAGACTACGTTACGCTTGTTACGAAGAGCTTCAGCTCTCTGCTTTGCCTCTCTGAATTCCTTGTCGAGTGCGATGACCTCGTCTACAAGGGGGAGCTTCTCATCCTGAAACTTCTTCTTGATATTCTCTCTGACGATGTCAGGCTCGGTTCTCAGAAGTTTAATGTCTAACATATTTTCCTCCGATTAATATTAATTACTCTTATTAGAAACAACCTATTATACATCTTCGGGGTCATCATTTCCGCCGTAATTTCCTTCGGGGTAGATGACTGAAGCATTCCACAGGATATATTCGTCAAGTCTCATGTCCTGGATCGCGCGAATCTGGGCGTTAATGGCATCGTAGTCGTACTCGAGATAATTGCCTTCGCCCAAGTAATATGCGGTAAAAGCCTGAACATAAGGGCGTACCGTGCAGTATCCTTCCTGATACCACGCCGAGCTTCCCATCGACAGCGCCGCGATCATCATGTCATACGGATAAAGGTCCGGCTTGTCGAAAGTGATTCCGCCGATCATCGTGCCCTGAGCATAGTGGGAAGGGTAGATCATCGGGCAGACGGAGTCTTCGCCCGCAAGGCCGATGGTATACCAGTCCTGGCCGAGATTACGGCCGTCGTATTCTGAAGTAAGGATGATGCCGAAGACGTCGGCTGACATCGGGACGCCGAGCGTGTCCTGGATACGTACGCGTGCGGTTCTTACGAAGCGGTTGATGGCTTCCGTCTTATCGGGTACCGTGCCTTCAAGACCGAAGTAAGGCTCTGCGCCTGACACGGTGCTGCCTGTAGGGAATCTTATATAGTCGAACTGGATCTCATCTACGCCTCTGCCGATCGCTTCTTCTGCAATCTCAATCAGGTACTCCCAGTTATCTGCGTTATAAGGATCAAGGAAGGCACGTCCGCCCTCGGAATTAAACTGAAGCACGTTGCCTGCACTGTCTCTGATGGCTCTCTCGGGATGGGCACTTGCAAGGTTCGGGTCCTTGAAGCATACGATACGGCCGATTACCCTGATGCCGTGCGCATGGCACTGCTCGACGATCTCCGAAAGATTGTAGTAGCCGTAAACGACGGAAGTCTCAAGTGCGAGCTCGTTCGTGGTGTCGTAAAGAACGCCGTCCTGCTCCTTCAAGTCGATTACGAACGTATTGATCTGGGAATTCTCTGCAAGCTCGAAACACTCCTCGAGATTGGACGCGGGACCCAAGTAGATGCCTCTTACGGGATAGTGCTCGTGGGGGACCGGGTTGGCCGCGGGCTCAAGTTCGCCCCACATTGCAAGTGCGAGGTCGGAATCCTCGAGGTATTCGGGGATGACATATGCTTCCGTGGGAGTCGGGGTCTCGATGCTTCCGACTATGGAAGGCACTCCGGCTGCAATGAATGTGCTCTCATCGGTAAATGCGTTACGCCGCCCTATCAGGGCTCCGATAAGAACAAGACCGATAACGACCGCGGACACTGCAAGCGTAACGAAAAGCTTCTGCAGGATCGCTGTACTGTCGCTCCTGCCCATCCTGGCGCGCTCGCTGCGTCGAAAGTCCGATGTATCGTATTTACGGTCGCGGTTGATCATAATAGGAATTATACCTTAATTAATGATAAAATATCTTTATAAAATAGAGGGGGAAGTATTATGCTGATCAGAAACTGCACCGGCGGTATCGTTTTTAACGGAGACAAGGTTCTCATGATCGAGAATGATAAGCATGAGTGGGCTTTCCCAAAGGGTGTCATCAGAGTAAATCAGAAGTTAACGGAAGTCGTCGTAAGACGAGTTAAGCTCGAGACCGGCGTGGATGCGAAGGTTGTTGCCCCCTGCGGCAAGACTCATTATGAGTTCTATTCCATCACAAGAAGGAAGCCCGTTCATAACAACATCTCGTGGTTCATCATGAAGTCCGATGACGTAAAGCCTGTTGCCAATAAGGAAGAGAATATACTGAACGCGAAGTTCTTTGACATACAGGTCGCGATGGAGAAGGTCACATACAGTCAGGACAAGTCCCTGCTTCTCATGGCTTATCAGAAGTATAAGGAGTTGGGCTGATTGGCGGACGGCTTCATTACTTTCGCGCGCGAAGGCGAATCCAGGATAGAGATATCAAAGTCCGAGTTTATCGGTAACTCATGCGAGGTTAAGACCGCGCAGGAGGCCGAGGACTTTGTCGCGAAGATAAGATCGACTTACCCCGACGCAAGGCACGTGTGTTATGCATGGCGCGTAAGCGGGGAGACTTTCATGCAGAAGTACAGCGATGACGGCGAGCCTTCGGGTACGGGAGGCATGCCTATCCTTAACGTGCTCGAGAAGCGCGGTGTCAGTAACGCGGTGATAACCGTAACGAGATATTTCGGCGGGATACTGCTGGGCAAAGGCGGTCTCGTAAGAGCTTATACCGAGGCTGCTTCGGAGGCGGCGAATGCATCGGGACTCGTTAGCGTGTGCAACGGCATCGTGTGCTCGATGGAGGCGGGGTACGACATGAGCGAGAAGCTCATATACGCGCTTAACAACGCCGGGTGGAGTGTGCAGGAGCCCGAGTACGGCGCGAACGTAATTATAAGAGTAACGTGTCCTGCCGCGAAGGAAGGGGAACTTATTTCTTTCGTAGAGGACAAAAGCTTCGGACGCGTCAAAGCGGCAAAAGAAGGCGAGTGTCTTTTAAGGGAGCCATTGCCCCAAAATTGACAAGGTTTTGTCTTAAAACGTGGTATCATCTTGGACAGATGAGGAGATGATCTGATGAGTGAAAATAATCAAGAAGTAAAAAAGAAGGGCAGCATACTTGTACCTGTCCTCGCGGTAATAACAATCTGCAGCGTGGCATTTTCGATGATGCAGACGGTGTATATCTTAAGGCTGGCTTCAGGTTCGATCGGCAACATGACTTATGCGCAGACTCCGGAAGAACAGGAAGAGTCCGTAAGCCGTGAAGCTCCCGAAGTGTCTCCCGTGGCAGATCCCGAGTTCTCTCTCGAGCGCGCAGCTTCGGTTACGGATCCTAATAAGCCGACATTAAGTACAGTCGAGATCGTTAACCGTGTCAGCCCCGCGACAGTCTCCGTATATGTCATGGGTCAGACGATGACAAGTTCCAATGCTCCCGTCTTCACGGGCACGGGATTCATCGTAAGCGAGAACGGATATGTGGTAACGAACAGACATGTAGTGGAAGAAGCCGAGGACCCCGAGTCGGGCTACAGTCTTACAGTTGTCGTTCCGGGATATGAGATCCCGATAGAGGCACAGGTAGTAGGCAGTGATATCCAGACCGATATAGCTGTCTTAAAGCTCGAAGAGCAGGATGAGCCTTTTCCTTATGTAACTTTAGGTGACTCCGACACATTGCAGGTAGGAGAGCTGGTAGTCGCGATCGGCAACCCTCTCGGGAAACTGCAGGGTACTGTAACAGTCGGTGTCGTATCCGCGCTCGACAGACAGATCAACAATAACGGCTATACGATGGAGCTGATCCAGACCGATGCTTCGATCAACTCGGGTAACTCCGGCGGACCTCTGATCAATTCTTTCGGAGAGGTAATCGGTGTTACAAATGCGAAGATAAGCAGCGGCGAAGGTCTGGGGTTCGCGATCCCGATATCCGATGTAGATGAGGTGATCCAGTCGATAATCAACTACGGCTATGTCGCGAACCGTCCTTATCTGGGTGTTACGGTAGGCAATGTTGCTTCCGATGCTTACTATGGTGCGGTCGAAGGTGTATATGTAGTCGAAGTTGATGCGGGAAGCCCCGCTGAAGAGGCAGGCCTGATCCCGGGTGACATGATCATATCTCTTGACGGGGTTGAAATAACACGTTCGGATGATATTATAGATGTGCGCGATCTGCATGTACCCGGAGATGAGATCCCGATAGTGATCGAACGTAACGGCAGGCAGCTCGAATTGACATTGATTATCGGAGATTCATATGACGCAGAATAACAACAGTTATCAGAAGAGAAGATCAAGATCCGTAAAGATCATGGCGGCCATACTCGCGATCGCGGTAGGCGGTTCGATATTCATGTCGATCATCGCATTGATAATCGCAGGTATCTGACATTATTAATATAGTTAATAAATAAACCGGAGCCGGGGCTCCGGTTTTTTCATTTACGGTACATCCGCTATTCTGTCGAGTCCCGTCTGATTGAATTCGTACTGGTAGGCACTTATCGTCTCATTCAGGAACGCCTGATAGTTTCTCATACGTACGAACGAGTTTACTCTGTCGTACCACTCGGGATTGGTCGAGATGTCAACCAGATAGACTATATAGTAGCCGGTATCGGTCTCGAGGAAGGCCTTATCACCTGCGACTCTCGTGTCGGAGAAGATCCACTCGTCGAGGATTCCCTCATACTTGCCGGGGTAAGTGTCCTGGCTGTGTGTGATGACGATATTGCCGTTGATGATATCGTCGTTGTAAAGATTCTCGATGGTCTGTACGTCAGTCTCTTCACCGAATACGCCAATCGTATCGTAGATCTCCTGTGCGACCTGCTGTGCATTCGCGATATCGTAGCCGGGGATTGTCTCGTCGCCGGAATTATTGATGAGTACTTCTACCATACGTACGTCTCTAAGCGGTACTGTCTGGCGCTCGCGGTTAACGAATACGAGGATGATAGGGAAGCCGTCTCCGTCATTGAAGATGACTGCATCGCCCGGAGTTCTCGTCGAATCGAACAGCCAGTCTCTGAAGTCGGTATGTGTGAAGTCGTCGTATCTTGCACCTGAAGTAAGGCAGGAATCGGTAAGTTGCAGGATGGCTGCTGCCTCGCCCGAGAAATACTGGGCTGCGATAGCCTCGAACATCGAAGGATCCTGTCCCATCTGCTCGATGATCTGGTTGGCATGGAGATTGGCAGTGTCGATGAATGCCTGGTCTCTCTGCTCGTAACGGATGCGAAGGAGCTTATAGTCGACTTCGTCATATGCGTTGGTGTTGTTCTGATATGCTTCTTCAGCCTGTTCTTCCGTAGCCTGGAGTTCAACGAGCTTGGCATTGGATGAATAGTCTTCAGTGAAATACATTTTCGCGAGGGCAGAGAGGATGACCTGCTCGTCTACCTGATCGCCGAAGACACCGCGGATGTATGTCGTGAGATCAACTCCGAGTTCGTCCGCCTTGCCCTGGAGCCAGTCGATGTATGCACGGGCGAGGTCGTAGTGTTTCTGCTCGATCTCGTAGCCGTGAGAGATCGCATCGTCGTAGAGAAGCTGTGTCAGCTGCATCTGCTGTGCGGTCAGATCGAGGAAGTAGTCTCTGTTAGTGGCGAAGTTCTGGTCTACGGAAGGAGATGCGAGCATCTCGGGCGTCTCCGCAGCGAAAATATCTACACCGTTATCGATCAGTATGTAGTGATACATGAAGGAGAACTCTGCGCTGTCGACGGGTGTGCCGCCGATGGTAAGGGGACTTTGGAGCTTCTCGTTGATGCCAGCATTATAGAACAGGGAAGCGGCGACTGTCGCAAGTACAACGATCGAAGCGATCACGAGGAATGTGATGCTCTTGATGCTTCCCTTGGTGACGGGTGTGCGCGACTCTTTATCAGCCTTGGCGGGTGCGAGGTCGAGCTTTACCGGAGCGATGTCGTTCTTCTTTACCTCCTCCTTCATGGGGGCGGGTGCTTCGGAAGTTATCTTATCTTCGAGCGTCGCGGTATCTTCGCCGGACAGGCCTAACTGTGCGTCTTCGGAGAACTCCTGAACGCCCTCGGCGTTGATCTCGAAGTCCGGGGTTCTTATGATCTTTTTCTTGTCTTCTCTGTTCTTTTTCAAAGCGGTTCCTCCTTATTGGGAACAATGAGTTTGATAGCGTGCTTGATGCAGCTTATATGGGCGGGCAGGGAAGAACCCTCCTCGCCGTCGATGTCGAGTACGACGTGTTCATCGGACTCGATAGAGATATCGTCTGACTGAAGATAGATAACGTTGTCGTTGTTGATGTGGTCTCCTACCATGAGACTTCCGAGCAGCGGAACGATCTCGATGGGGTCCATCTTCTTGATCGCGAGCATGTCGAGGACGCCGTCAGTGATGTCTGCGTTTGTCATAAGGCTTCTGAAGCCGCCGACGCTCTTGGTGTTCGAGATCAGGAACATGATTATGTCTTCGTTGTAGACCATGCCGTTCGCTGTGATCTTTACCTTGAAGGTACGGTTGATCGAAGGAAGATCTCTTAATGCGGAGATCCAGTAGGCCGCAGGTCCGATCAGAGTCTTAACTTCCGAGTTCGCCTTGTATGCGACGTCGGTAAGAAGACCTGCAGCGACAACGTTAAGGAAATAGTCGTTGTTGGCTCTGCCGCAGTCAACTGTTACATATGAAGGATTCGCGAGCATACGCGCGAAGTCGGAGGCTGACTGCGGGAGATTGTTGATGGTGGCGAAGTCATTAACCGTGCCGGAAGTGAAGATGGCAAGAGGAAGCTTTACGCCGCCTCTCATCATGCCGGTAACTACTTCGTTGACCGTGCCGTCTCCGCCCATCGCGACGATGGCATCATATTCTTCGGCACGTGTGTTTATCGCGAAGTTCATCGCATCGTATCTTCCGGATGTGTAGCAGATATCGGAGCGCGTAAGGTTACCTGAACCTGACAGGTGCATGAGCACGCTGTCGAGATCCTGAAGCGCTGTCTCCCTTCCCGAGGAAGGATTGATGATGATACGTAATCTAAGTCCCATACATATAATACTTTAACATATAATACGCGGCGGTTTTGTTACCGCATTGCTACAAAATATGATAGTATTAGCTCTATGGTTAAATTCGGCAAATTAAAGTTATTTTCGTTCCTGTTCCCGTTCGTGGCGGTGCTGCTTATTTTCGCGCTTATGGGCGTGTATCCCGCGGGAACCAAAACAATGCTTACGGTGGATCTGTACCACCAGTATATGCCGTTCATATATGAGCTGCGCGCGAAGATCCTTGAGGGACGCTCTTTGTTCTATTCCTGGAACGGCGGTCTCGGCAACGAGTACTACGCCGTCTTCGCGAACTACTGTGCGTCGCCTTTAAATCTTCTGTGCCTGCTGTTCCCGTACAAGGCGCTCCCCGTGTTCGCGGCGTTCATCACTGCAGTCCGTGCGGGACTTGCTTCGCTGTTCATGGCGATGTTCCTCTCACACATCGACTCCCGTAAGTACGATCTCATCACTGTCTCCTTCGGCGTTGCTTATGCGCTGTCGGGATGGTTTCTTACAGACTTCTGGAACATCATGTGGTGCGACGCGTACGTACTGCTTCCGCTTATATGTCTGGGACTTCTGAAGCTGTTTACCGAAGGCAGATATCTTCTGTATGTTACAGTTCTCGCGGTCGCACTTATCTCCAACTACTATTCGGGATATATGCTGTGCATATTCCTTACTTTCTTTTCCGTTGTACTGTACTTCGCGTTCATGCCCGATGATAAGTTCGGACCGCGCTCTTTCTTCGCATCTGCGGGAAGATTCGCGCTAGGCTCTCTGATCGCGGGTGCGATATCTGCGGTAGTCGTAATCCCCACGTATCTTATCCTGCAGCACTCGTCTGCTACGGGAGATACGCTCCCTGTTGACTTCACGCCTTCCGGAAGTCTGTTCGACTTCCTCGGCCGCTTCCTTGTAAGCGCCAACCCCAATATCAGAAGCGGCATGGCAAATGTCGCTTGCGGCACCGTAGTGGTCCTCATGCTGCCGCTGTTCTTCATGGCATCTTCGAAAGCTTCCATCTCTCTTCGCAAGAAGATCGGCTTCGGCTTCATGATGCTGTTTATGTATTTAAGCTTCGAAATGAAGACGTTAAACTTCATCTGGCACGGATTCCATTTCCCTAACCAGATCCCTTACAGACAGTCCTATATGATGAGCTTCATAGTGATCATCATCGCGTTTATGACCATAAGGGTTCTTAAGACTTTTACTCCCGCACAGTTATCGGCTGTATGCGTGGGCGCGGGTGTCTTCCTTATGCTTTATGAGAAGTTCGGCAGCGGAGATGAAGGCTATCAGCAGATAGGTCTTTCCCTGCTGTTCCTGATAATCCAGTCCGTAGTTCTCCGTTCTATCGTTACTTCCACGAGGACGGGCAGCACGATACTCGAGTGGGTGCTTATGATCACCATGCTCGCGGAGACTCTGACCGCGTCGGCGTTCACGATCGGCAGGGTAGCCGAGAATGAAGGTTTTACGGCTTATGATTTCTACGGCAAGAACAGGCGCACCATCCATGAGTATGTGACGGATGTCGAGGGAAGCGAGGGGCATAATAATTTCGAGCGGACGGAGCTGTATCCGAACTTCATCTGCGATATCCAGTCCGTGTACGATGTTAAGGGTCTGTCGATATTCTCTTCTACCGCAAGAGAGAGTTTTGTTAAGTACATGCGTAACTTCGGCTTCCATAATAACGGCATCAACGGTCTGCGTAATGCAGGTCTTACCAGAGTTACCGCATCGATCCTCGGCGTAAGAAATCTCGCTCTCATCCAGGACACGCAGAGCGTTCCCATGATCTTTGACGAGACTTACAGTGAGGGAGAGGTCACTATCTACGATAATCCCGACGCTTTGTCAGTCGGATTCATGACCTCGGGAGACATTGTCAATTACGTTCCGTCCACATTAACGAATGATGTGTTTGTTAAGACAAATGACTGGATCAGGGCGATGGGTGTTCAGGCTGATGTCTATCTTCCTCTGTATGCCGTATCTTCGCAGGAGAGCGGAATGACTCCTACAGGCTGGTCCGGCAATGCCCTTAATTACCAGATCACTGCGGCAGGTTCCGAGAGCTCGTATACGGTTACGATAAATGATGCTGATATCGGTGCTGACATTTATATCTATGCCGACAGCTCCAAGGGCGGAAAGGTTAAGATCATGAACGGCATCGAGACTGTTGCCGAGTATGAGATAAGAAGTTATCAGACTATCTGCCTCGGCACATTTACGGGGGAGCCTATCACTGCCGTTATAACTTATAAAGAATCTCCTGCAGGTTCACTGCATGTATATACCTATGAGCTGAACCGGGCAGGTTACGATCTGGCGGTCGCGCAGCTTGGCAGCAGACAGCTTAATGTCACTTCTTATGATGATACTTCCATTACCGGAACCATCGATGCAGGTGAGGGCGGATTCATGCTGCTGACAATCCCTTATACGGAAGGCTTCGTAGCCGAGGTAGACGGACAGGAGGCTGAACTCGTATCCGTTCAGGATGCTTTGTGCGGTATCAATCTTGATGCGGGAACTCACGAAGTGGTTATACGATATGTTCCCGCGGGATTTACGCAGGCGGCATTTATATCATTGGCGGGAATAATCGCCCTCGCTGCCGTATGTGTTGTAAGAAAGCTTGTTTCCAAGCCTGCCGCAGCTTCTGTTGAAGAGCAGGTTGCTGTTGAAGAACCGGTTACAATTGAAGAGGCTTCTTCAGTCGAAGAGTCTTCTTCAGAAGAACAGAATACTGAAGATCAGGATCCGGAAGATGAGACGCCGGTTTGACGAAGATGCTCTGGCGTGTGCCGCTGCGGCTTTTCTGCTGCCGGTATTCGTACTTCTGCTTATCATCGGGAATGCTCCCGAGAGTTTTCTGACTTCCGTATTTACACAGTCAACGGATATCGACATCTTAAGAAGCCGTTTTGCCGCGGGCAGACTGTTCATTCCGGATGCGATTCTCGATATCGTCACGAGACGGTTCTATCCTTCGTTTATTCTGTGTTTTCTCATAGGCGGAAACTTAGGTAAGTTCCTGTTCAGGATGTTCTTCTACTTAAGATTCGGACTGATGGGATATACCATGTATCACTTCTGCTCCGGTCACGTTAAGATCAAGAGACTATGGGGATGTGTTATCGGATTGCTCTATTCATTGTGTTCCGTAAGCCTTCTTTCTTCTCTTGATCCTCAGATAATGAATGTAATGATAGTCGCTCCCGCCGCGGCATGTACCGTTGACAGTCTTATGAGATACGGGAGAAAGAAAGACTTCTGGCTTGCGGTCGCGGCATTCGCATCCTTTATGGCCGGCGGATTTAACGGGATAATCACAGGGATACTGTTTATTCTTTCATTGCTCTGGCTGTTCAGCGGTCTTATCCCGGGCGGGAAGAAGTGGCCCGTTATCAAAGCGCTTCTGGCATCCCTGATCTGCGATCTTACTGTCATCATTCCCACGCTCGCGGCGGGAATGTCATATATCGATATCGTCGGCGAAGCGAAGAAAAGTACCGGAACATTCAAGTTCTTTGATCTTCTGTGTTCACTTCTCGACGGTGCGGCGGTCAACGTACCTGCCGAAGGATTATTCCCGGCGATCAGCATGTCGGTATTCATCCTTATGTTCACGATACTGTTCTTTATCAACCGTTCGATCCCGTACGGCGCGAAGTTCGCGGGATTAATAATCATGATCCTGTTTACGGCTTCATGTTCCTGGTCTTTGCTGAATGCGGTGCTGTCAGTCTACGGTGATGCCGGTGCTGCGGCGATGACAAGGTTCGCGGTACTTACCGTGCTGGTGTTTATTATGGCTGCGGTATCCCTGCGTAACGCGAAGATGCTGACCCGCAACGGGGTTTTCGCGGCGGTCTTTACCGTGCTCGCGCTCATAGTCATATCCAATGTTTCTGCTGCAAGTGAAGTCACAAGGAGCATGTTCTCGATATGGTTCAGCGCCGCCTCTGTCATGTTCTGGGGCGCATTCCTGTCTATGGTGCTTCACGAAAAGGGAAAGTCAGTCGACCTTTTCGCCATGATGGCAGTGGCAGGTATGGTTCTTAATCTGTGGTACAGCTTTTCTGTGTCGGGCTTCACGGGAGCGTGGAGTACGCTTGCTCCTTACAGGACCAATTCGTCCTCCCCTGTGATAATGGTACGCGATCCGATGCCGCTTTACGGATCGAATCCCGAGTACATCACGGTAAACTCGGATCTTCGTCAGAATAATTCGGATAAGACGTACCCCGAGCTTCTGAATAAGCTTGCCGATGCTGCCGTGGCGGATGTGATCTTCACGAGGGCGGATGTGTTCCCGGTCTACCTTGAGGGTGTCACGGACCAGGGCTACGGATCCTATATGCCTTATGAGCATCAGGGTATTGAGATGCTGATGCGTGCCGAGGACATGAACTTCGACTCTCCTTATTATGTTTTCTCGTCTTTTGACGGAGATTATGTTCTTACAGAGACTTATTCCGGATTCGAGACCGTTACCGATATACACGGTCCTTATGTCAAACAGCTCGACAGACGCAGTGTGGCCGTAAGCTTAAGACAGGAGGGAGACTCTCCTTCCGATGCTTCCTCGTTTACCCTGTGGCGGGGAAATCAGGCTGTCATAGATGAGCTTCTTTCCCGTGTTATGCCTATGGAAGGATACGAGGCTTTGATCGGAACCGACAACAATAAAGCGGGTTCGGGATTCGTAACGGTCGTCACCTCCGTGGTATACGGCAGCGGCTTCGAGATAAAGGTCACGGGCCCCGAGGGACGTGTGCCGGGCGAGACTTTCTCTTATGCGGGCAAGCTTGCAGTTACCTTTAATGCCGCCGGAAACAGCAGCTACATGCTCAGGATAGAATCTTCGTATGCATTGCCCGTCATAACGGTTGCCGTCTGGGTTTTATCATCCGCGTGCGTTGTTTATAATATATTGAAGAACAGAAAAACAGACAGGGTGGTACCTAATGCTTAGCAGGATGATTAAAGACGGCGATGTGTTCATCGTCTTCGATCTGGAGTGGAATCAGCCGTTCCCGGGAAAAGAATACAGCTTTGACGTATCGGGTCTTACGGGCGAGATCATAGAGATCGGCGCAGTAAGGATGGTGTATTCCGGCGGAACACTGATCCCGGACGGCGTGTTCTCAAGTGATATCAAGCCCGTCTGCTATAAGACCATCCACTATCATGTTAAGAAAGTAACCCACAAGACCAATGCGGATCTTGCGAAAGGCGAACCGTTCGAGGACGCTTACAGGAAGTTCCGCGAGTTCTGCGGGGAGGACGCCATCCTCGCCGGCTGGAGCAACTCCGACACCGACATGCTCAAGACGAACCTGAAGTTCTTCGGCATGAACGACAAGATCGGCATGTATTTTGTTGACATACAGCCGCTGTTCTCCGTGTTCTCGACAGAGAAGGGAAGACAGAGGAGCGTGGAATTTGCGGTCGATTACTTCGGTATCCCTGTGGAGGAGTCTTTCCACAGCGCGACTTCAGATGCGAAATATACGGCCAAGATTCTTCAGAACATCTTCGACAGGAATAAGACCAGCGAGGTCTTAAGCGTGATCTCGACCTCTGCTGTCAACTGCGATATGAAAAGGGAGTTTACCGCGGTGGGAGCCCCGTGTGACCACGTATCGCAGGCTCTTATGCTCGTAGACGGCTTCAACAGCAGGTGTCCCGTATGCGACCGCCCGTTCGACGTTAAGATGAAGCCTTTCAGGATACGCAAGTCTTCTTACGGGCTTTTAAGCTGCCCGAATGACGGCGAATTCTTCGCGAGGACCCGCCTGAAAAAGAATAAAGAAGGCAAGTATTACGCGTCTTCAGTGCTTCGTTTTGCCACGCAGCCGGACTATTTCCTGGTCGCTTCCAAGAAGGAAGAGTACGAGAAATTCGGTATAGACGGCAAGCCCGCACAGAAGAAAGAACCTGACACAGACAGTGAATAAATTGTGAATAAAAAGTGTCATTTTCGTGTTAATCCGTATTGAAAATCAAATGCACGTGACATATAATCATAGTAACTTATTAGGTGTAATGGCGTCGTAATATAACATGCGACGCTGTGGGTATTATGTTGAGGAAGGACTTGTTTATGCGTAAGACTAACAAGAAATTATCGAAGTTAGTTGATGATAAGTCAGGCGTTATCCTCGTTACGGTTATCTTTATCGTAGCGATGGCGCTCGTATTTATCACCACTGCACTTACGATCTCAATCGCGAACAGACAGAGAGTTTACTCCAATGCCACATCTGACCAGGCAAGACTTACAGTTACGTCTTTGTCCCAGGCACTCTGGCAGGCGATCTACTCACAGCAGATCAGCGATGATATGCTGTACGACCTGGCTAAAGGTAGCACTAATAACGGTACACTTATTACTTATACATCAACCGATATTCCGGGTATGGGTAACGGCGGTGCTGTAGCTACTGCATATTTCTACCTGATCCAGGAAGAAGATCGTACGGCATCACCTATGATTCCCCGTAAGATCGGTATCGAGTGTAAGTGTGAGATCGACGGAGTTGCTCAGTACTATACAATGGTCCTTCAGAAGAATCAGGGCGAGACAACACCTTCTCCTTCTTTTGATATCCAGTGCGATTTCGGTGAGGGAGGTACTATCGACAGCTGTGTAATCGGATTTAATACACAGTACTTCAACAGTTCCTCTTCCAATTACAATAATCTTGAGTACTATGATGCAGCTGATAACATTATCTTCATGCACCATCCTACTATGAACAGTGAGGATAACTTCGGATTCTATTCAACATTGATTACTGACGGTGTTATTCAGTTCCGAGACAGTGTCTTTACAAGAGATGTATATTTCCTTGGTGCCGATGCCGGCTTTAACTGGCAGGTTAATCAGAATACTACTCCTTCTAACAGACATGACGGAACCAGACAGTATGGTAATTTCTATTTCTGGGGCACAAGGGATCCTTTCTATTATGGTGGAAGTCCTCAATCCGGTTCACAGCCTTGGACTATCAGAGGTATTGAGAATATCTACTTCGACCGCCGCGATCAGAAGGTTCAGGTTGACGATGCAAGTGGCCGTCACCCCGGTGATGAAGGTTATGTTCCCACATACTCTCATTCGATAACAGGTTTTGAGGGATTTGCTACTAATCATCCTACCTTTACAGGTCAGAATTTCCAGGATATGCCTTCAACAGGAACAGTTCATTATGAGCACGGTATTACGGGTTATACGAACAGTTCATCCAGAACATTTGTAGAAGAGGGTGCTTCAGCTTATAATTCGAGCGGAGCTGTCGTAAATGAATCTGCTTTGTGGGATCCGGTTGCTGCTAATGATATCGATGATTATCTTGAAGCTGATCCCGAGAAGCTCGATACTATTGCTGAAGTTAATCGTGATTATACAAGTGCACTGTTAGCGGATGCAGTTGCATTGACTCAGGCAGATTTCAACGGTACTATCCAGAGAGCTTCGACAGGATCCGGTGCATATGTAATTTCATCAGAAATTAATTATGAGGGTGCAAGCAACGTTACATTCAATGTAACTAACGGTGATATTGTTATCTTTGTTAAGGGATGTAATCTTAACATCAAGAAGATCTGTACTATAACAGGTACAGGGGACAGCAGTGTTATCTTTGTTCTTTTGAAAAATGGCAGTAGTGAAGGAAAGATTAACATTTATGATAACGGTGGTATTGTTGATACAAGTTGTATGAGCGGTTCTTATTTCGATATTCATAATATCAATCAGACTAAGACTCCTCGTTGCTATATCTACAGCGGTTATACCGGAGGCAAGCCTTTGAACTTCGAGGGTAACCAGAATCGAGTATTGACAGCTTTTGTCGGATTCTTCTCATCCGGTTCAGCTACAGCTGACGGTAACTATGTACCGACATTCGGATCTGGTCAGCAGGGATATATCTCTATTAATAACTGTATGAATAATACGGTTTATTACGGAAGAATTGCTGCCGGCGGTATTGATACAAGAAATACAGGTAACTTCCTGTACATCCCGTATTGTCCTACTACTCCGTCTTCCTTGAATGACAGAGGATATGCATACAGAGATGCAACGGACTATTCAGTAGTCAGCGACGAATGCGGATACTTCACAGCTACTGCTTAAGTTGATCGAATAGGAGAGCAATAAATAAGAGGATCGGGAAACCGATCCTCTTATTATTAGTTAGGAAAATATAATGCTTATTCGAGTATAAGCTCCGGTCTTGTTTCAATAACAAGGTCGGTTATCTCAGTCAGGGGTACCGAAGTTAACTTATCCCCCAAGTCAGGAACGGATACGCCATAAAAAGAAACGCTGTCTGAGCAGATAAAAGTCTTATTGACGAGCGGAATAAGTGATTGAAGCTTGTCTGAAGATTCGATCAGTCTGACCGCACTGTCGGTAATTATTATCATATGGATTCTGTCAGCTGACAATGTCAGTCCGTCAAGGAAACTGTCAAGCAAAGCACGTCCGTTGTCGTTATCAGAGGAATAGTAATCATGCTTGATCAATACTGTAAGACTGTTGGCGCTCTCGCTGACATCAAGAGCAACATCAGTCAAAAGATCCAGTTCTGTGTTAAAGCTGTTATCCTTCATTGAACTCACCTGTATCTGAAGATAAGAATCTCATCGAACGCTGGATGGCGTTCTTACTGTTGCCCCAGGAAGCCTCTTTGTTTCTGTAATCGAACTTCTGGGTAAACCACTCTACATCATGCTCAAGTTCGGCAAAACATTCTTTATTGCTCCTGGCAAGTGCCGTAATAAAGTCAGCGGCATCATTCTGAGAGAGCTTATTCGCAGCCGTGCGAAGCAAAGCCGCAGTGTGGGGAAGACAATGAGACTTGGTGTTCATGAACCGCTCCCTGAATAAACTGTCATGGGAGAACATATGCATAATTACTTCGTTATATCTCTCGATGGTATTATTCATTTTCTCGCAGATGGGACATGTGGCAGTTCTCTTGTCTATTCTGTCAGCGAGACTCTTGCAGGCAGCTTTATAGTCACTTGATCTGCCCTTGAGAAGGCCCGCTTTGGCAGGAGCAGCTTTTGCGAGATCTTCCGTAATGTCCTTATCGTAATCGAGAAGATGCGTATGCATCACGAGCGCGAGTCCGAGTCTGTTCGTGACCTGCTTATTAAGCTTAGCCATATGATCGGGACAGAAACCTGTCTTGTTGGTAACGATCCTGGTGTCAGGCTCCATAAGGGAGGGACCGAGATAATACTCTATCTCGTTGTCTTCGGCTTTCTTACGAAGCATGCACAGAGGGCATTCGCACTCTGCGTTATAAGCATCATTAACAGGAATGGTGTAGATAGTCTCTTTCATCATGTATCCTTTCCGTGAATAAGCCGTCCGGCCCTTATGTCGACTGAAACGACCGTTATCGCAGTATAATTCTCTACAGCGTGCCCTATTCTCTGCTGTGCGTCGAACAGAACTTTCTGTGCATCGAATCCGTACAGTAAAGCGAGGTCAATCGTAAATACAACACCGATAGTTCTTTTCTCGCTCTTGAAGTTCAGAACCTTGCCATAGCCCGGCAGGTCTTTCAAAGTTATCTCGATAAGTTCAAGCAGGGCATCGTCGGAGATCGAATAAGACCCGAGGGAAGAGAAGGTGGGACGGATCATGGTACGTTCATTCTCTCCGTCCAAGGCCACTCCGCCTTCCTCGAGGTTCAGTCTGCTCCTGATCCTGTCGAGAGGATCGGAGAAGTAACCCGAGAACTCGTGCTTGATCTCCATACTCGGAACGGGGATGGTATGCATTCCCTCGTTCATTCGGGTATTTCTGGCGTGTCTTCTTTCTTCTTCTGTCGATACGTCCTCGATCCTGATAAGCATCGAAGGCTTATTAAGCCACAGGTTGGTCGTGATCTTCTCGAGCATAGAATCACTTGTGCCGAGGATCATGATGGCAGTAGGGGAGGATTCTACGATGGCTCTCCTCATGACTTCCGAACGTGTCGGATCAACAAAAAGCGCCTGCCTTACTGACTCCATCTTACTCGGAGCCTTCTTGGCAGACGTTCCTGCGACTATACGTCCTCCGTTGATCAGGAGACCGTCGTCGATAAGATAATCTATGCTGTTTTGTCTCGCTACGGCAATTGCACGTGTGCTCTTACCGGTGCCCGACTGTCCTACAAAGGCAATGATCGCGATATTCGAGAGGAACTCGCGGGTCAGTGTCTCGCTTTGCAGTATTGTATCCGTGCTGAATTCGGCAGATTTACCGCGTGACACTTCAGGCGTCAGATTGATCTGCTTCAGTGTCGCCCTTAACTCGGGTATCAGTCTGGTCCTTTTGGATTCGACAGGCGGTTTGTTCTGGAGGTCGGACATCAGTTATCCCAGTTATGATAAACTTCCTGGATATCTTCGTTCTCTTCCATCATGTCGAGCATCTTCTCGAGACTCTCGCAGACGGCAGGATCCTCAACCTTGTTGGAGGTGATGGCAACGGGTCCGAGACTTGCGTCGATGAACTCATAGCCCTTCGCCTCGAGAGCATCCTTAACCTCGTAGTATTCGTCTGCTCCCGTATCAACCTCGTAATACTCTTCCTCGGAGATAAAGTCGGAAGCACCTGCCTCAAGAGCATCCTCCATGACCTTGTCCTCGTCTTCATAGTCTTCTCTGGAGATGAGGATCACACCTTTCTCTTCGAAAAGGAATGCAACGCTTCCGTCTACGCCGAGTTGACCTCCGTGCTTGGAGAAGATGTGTCTTACATCAGCTGCGGTACGGTTACGGTTATTGGTGAGGGCACGGACCATTATGGCGATTCCGCCGGGACCATATCCTTCGTACTGGATCTCTTCGTAATCATCGCCTTCGCCGGCACCTGCTGCCTTCTGGATAGCTCTCTTAATATTGTCGTTAGGCATGTTGGCTGCCTTAGCCTTGGCAATAACATCCTTGAGCTTGGAATTACCGTCGGGATCAGGTCCTCCTTGCTTAACTGCGATAGCGATAAGCTTCGCCATCTTGGTGAATACGGCACCCTTTGCCGAATCCGACGCTTCCTTCTTGCGCTTGATGTTATTCCACTTGGAATGACCTGACATAAATACCTCCGAAATCATTTTAAATAATGTAAAAATCTTATTAATTATAATTAATAGTACTTGTATTTTCCACTTAATAGCAAAGTTACCAAAAAAACTTGTTTTTTATCATGTCCTGTTGTATAGTTTTATAGATATATCACGGGGCGTATTATGCTTTTATGCGCCCAAATATTAGTGATGTATTGAAGAGTGTGTTTATGTTTGGTGCTGATACCAGTAATATGAAGAGGTTGGGAGACATTCTCCTTGAGAGCGGCTTCCTGACAGCAGCCGAATTGGCTGAAGCATTAAGTGTTCAGAAGGAATCAGGCAAGAGACTCGGAGAAGTCATCACAGAAATGGGACTTATGTCGGAATTCGACATTCTCCGTGCAGTTTCCAGTCAGTACAATTATCCGATCATCGATCTTTCAAGTATCGACGTCGATCCTAAGGCGTTGGATCTGCTTAACGAGAAGTATTGTACTGAGAATACCGTTGTTCCTATCGGTTTTGATGATGATAAGCTCGTTGTAGCTATCGATGATCCTCTTAACATCCTCGTTCAGGATGACCTTCAGTTCAGAACAGGTTATGAGATCGTTCTCATGCTTGCCACAAGAACCGGAATCCTTGACACAATTAAAGTAAATTACGGAAAGATCAGCTCCTCCGAGGCTGCCAAAGAGCTCGGCGAGGCTATCGCAGGCGATGAGATCGAAGGTTTGTCGGATGAGGTAGCAGAGCAGGTTAACAGTGCTCCTGTTGTTAAGCTCGTTAACTCCATGATCGACTTCGCTATCAGAGCAGGATCTTCCGATATTCATATCGAACCGATGGAAGATCGTGTTCGAGTCCGTATCCGTATCGACGGTGTTATGCAGGAGATCATGAGCAACCCCGTCAACTCCAGAGATGCTATTACAACAAGAATTAAGATCCTCGGCGGTATGAACATTGCCGAGAAGCGTATCCCTCAGGATGGTCGTATTCAGACGGAGATCAACGGAACTCCGGTCGACATGCGTGTATCCATCCTGCCTACAATCTGGGGTGAGAAGACGGTTATCCGTATCCTTGCAAAGAACGACGGTAACCTTAACAGAAGATACCTCGGTATTTCCGATCACAACAATGACATGATCAATAAGATCATCAAGGTTCCTCAGGGAATCTGCCTTATCTCAGGACCTACGGGTTCAGGTAAGACAACAACTCTTTACACACTTCTCGCTGAGAAGAACACACCTGAAGTTAACATCATCACAGTTGAGGACCCTGTCGAGATCCGTATTCCCGGACTTAATCAGGTTCAGGTTAATGCCAAGGCAGGTATGACCTTCGCGTCAGGTCTGCGTTCTATCCTCCGTCAGGACCCGGATATCATTCTCGTCGGTGAGATCCGAGACGGTGAGACAGCCGAGATCGCGATGAGAGCTGCTATCACAGGTCACTTGGTATTCAGTACAATCCATACGAACGATGCCGTATCCTCTATCAACCGTCTCATTGATATGGGACTTGAGCCTTACATGGTTTCTTCGGCTCTCGTAGGCGTTGTTGCCCAGCGTCTCGTTCGCCGTATCTGCACCAACTGCAGAAAGGCATACGACGCAGATCCCGAGCTTATCGAACAGTTCCACTTCGAACCCGGACAGAAGCTTTATAAGGGTGAGGGTTGTACAGATTGTAACGGTTCCGGCTATAAGGGTCGAATCGCTATTCACGAAGTAGTAGTTATTACAAGAGGCATGAAGACGCTTCTTGAGAAGAGAGCACCGGAAGATGAGATGAGAACTCTTGCCGTTAAGGAAGGAACTCAGATGCTCATGGATTCCGCTTTGGCTCTCGTAGTAGAAGGAATCACGACTATTGCGGAAGCAAACAGAGTTGCTTACTCAGTAGACGGATAAATAACAGGAGGTACAGAAAGTGGAAGGATTCAGCCTTACAATGGAGGCGATTCTGGCAGAGTCTGTCAGAAGAAGAGCATCGGATACACACATTACAGCCGGTCTCCCTCCGATGATCAGAGTATCGGGAGAGCTCATGCCTTTGACAAACCAGATCTTGACACCTGAGGACACAGAGTTCCTTTGCAAGTCAATGATCGATAAGTCAAGACAGCAGTATCTTGCCGAGAGAGGAGAAATCGACTTCTCTTACGTTGTAGCGGATTACAGCCGTTTCAGATGTAACATCTATAAGCAGAGGGGCAGTTATGCACTCGCTGCCAGAACTATTACAAATGAGATCCCCACATGTGAGAGACTCGGACTTCCTTTGTTGTTCAAGGATCTTGCACTTAAGCCTCGTGGATTGATCCTCGTTACCGGACCTACGGGTTCAGGTAAGTCGACAACTCTTGCCGCTATGGTAGGTCATATCAACAGCGTTAAGAGATGCCATGTACTTACACTCGAGGAGCCTATCGAGTATCTCCATAATCACGGAGAGGCTATGATCAACCAGAGAGAAGTTCATGAGGATACTCTTTCATTCGCTAACGCATTGAGAGCTGCTCTCCGTGAGGACCCTGATGTCATTCTCGTAGGTGAGATGCGTGACCTTGATACTATCAGTACTGCTATCACCGCTGCCGAGACAGGACACTTGGTTCTTTCTACACTCCATACGTCATCAGCATCAGATACGGTTAACCGTATCATCGACGTTTTCCCTCCTCATCAGCAGGATCAGATCAGAGTTCAGCTTGGCTCCATTCTTGTAGCCGTTATCTGTCAGACACTTGTTCCCAAGGTATCCGGAGGCCGTTGCGCGGCATTCGAGATCATGCTTGCCAACGATGCTATCCGTAACAATATCCGTGAAGGTAAGACTTACCAGATCGACAGTGCTATTGCTACGAACCTGTCATCGGGAATGTGTCCTCTTGACTTCTATCTTGCAGAGCTTGTTAAGCGTAAGATCATTTCCAGAGAAGTAGCAATGCAGAGATGCCGTTTCCCTGATGATCTTAAGAGATATATCAATAATGTCGGCGGTCCTGCCAACAGCCCTCTGTTCGGGGATATTGATTTTCAGTAAGTAAATTAATATAGGAGGAATAATATATGCCTAATTTCAGATATCAGGTTCTGGACGATGCCGGCAAGTCGACTAGCGGCGTTCTGGATGCAGCAACAATCTCTGATGCATCAAGAAAGCTTAAGGCCGAGGGCAAGTACATCGTCTCTCTTGAACTTGATAAGGGACAAGGTCTTGCCAACATGGAGATCGGCAGCAAGAGACTTAATACGAGAGAGCTCGTTATGATCACGAGACAGCTCGCATCTCTCCTGTCAGCCGGTATCACAGTTGTAAGATCCTTGGACATGCTCTATCAGCAGTGCGAGACCAAGAGGTCAAAGAGATGCATTGGTGAGATTTATGAGCAGATCCAGTCAGGTAAGTCTTTGTCGGATGCATTTAAGGAACAGAAGGATGTACTTCCGACTATCATGTGCTCGATGGTTTCGGCAGGTGAGGAGTCAGGTCGACTTGATGAGATCATGGAGCGACTTGCTATTCACTTCGCTAAGGAATCCAAGCTCAAGAATAAGATTTCATCGGCAATGGTTTATCCTAAGATCCTGTTCTTTGTAACTATCGCGATCGTTATCGGTCTTATGACCTTCCTCGTTCCCGGTATTGCACAGACGATCAAGGATCTCGGTGGTGAACTCCCCGGATTGACAAAGTTCATCATGGGTGTATCCGATTCAATGGTTCACTACTGGTGGGTATATCTTCTTGTTATCGGTGGAGCCTGGTTCTCATTCACCACATGGAAGAGATCCGAGAAGGGTCATGCCCGTTGGGATACTTGGATGCTTAAGATCCCGATCGTAGGTAAGGCTACAAAGATGAATGCTGCTGCAAGATTTACCAGAACAGTATCCACACTTCTTAAGTCCGGTATCTCTGTTCTTACTGCAGTTGAGATCACAGGTGCTTCTCTTGATAACGTTATCCTCGAGAAGAAACTTGCTGATGCAAGAGTCGAGATCCGTAAGGGTACATCACTTTCAAAGGCTATTAAGCCTATCACCGAGTTCCCTCCCATGATCTATGCCATGACGGCTATCGGTGAGGAGTCCGGTACTCTTGATACGATTCTTGAAAAGGCTGCAGACTTCTTCGAAGATGAGGCAGATGCTGCTACAGCTAAGATGACAGCTGCTCTCGAGCCGTGCATGCTCATCGTCATGGCCATCTTGGTCGGTGGTGTAGTAGGCGGTATCGCAATGCCTATCTTCACGATGGCACAGTATATAGGATGAAAGGAGAATAAAAATGGCATTAACTTCAGGAAAAGGAACACAGTACATGGTTCTGGATATGTCCAGTTCCAATCTTAAGCTCGCTGTAGGTTCCTATAATGGTAAGACAGGAGTTGTAAGTATCGAGAAAGTAGGTGTTGTACCCCTCGAGATTGACTCCATCAACGACGGACAGATCGCAGACTCATTCGGTATCAACATGGCTCTCAAGCACGCTTGGGCTAAGCTCGGTATCAGTTCAAAGAACGTAATCATCACAACAGACGGAAGCTTCATGCATACACGTGACCTCGAGATCCCTCAGGTTGCATCCGGTCAGATCAGCGACATGGTTAAGTATGAGCTCATGGGACAGTCAAATTCCAAGGATATGTCCGTTGACTACATCGTATACGGTGATGCTGTAGATCCCGATACAAATGCGAAGAAGCTTAAGGTAAGAGCAACTGCTTGCCCTACTGAAGCAGTAACTGCTTTCAGAGACTTCCTTAAGGACATGGAGAAGAATCCGGTTGCTCTCGATACAAATCAGAACGCTGTTCGTAAGCTTTTCGAAGGCGGAATCATCAACGGTAACGTAAATGTTTCCCAGACAACACTTCTCCTTATCGAGCTCAATGCTGCTACAACAACAGTAACGATCCTCGAGAAGGGATTCCCTATCCTTACAAGAAGACTTCAGTTCGGTCACAACAGCATCCGTCAGGTAGCTGAGTCCATGAAGAAGCTTCAGGGTGGCGATAATCAGTCATCTCTTGCAAGAAGACTCAATATCACAAAGAGTGATTCCGATATGTCGGTTGATCCTTCCGATATTGATCTGTGGCACGAGTCACTTGCTGATGCACCTGCTCTCCAGAGCGCTGCAAACGCATACTTCAAGAGTCTCACAGATGCTGTATCCCGTACAGCACAGTTTGCAATCTCCAAGTTCCATATCGACAGCATCAGCACATGTTTCCTCTATGGTTCGGGTGCAGGCTACAAGAAGATCGACAAGGAGCTTTCAAGTCAGTTGTCAACTCAGGTTGAAACGCTCAATACGCTTAGCACTGTAAACGGTCCTAAAGATTTTATGCTTCCCCAGTTTGTTAACTGCTGCGGCGCATTGATCAGGAATGACTGATAAGGAGGAGATTGGAATATGACTTTGTTTGGATCAAAGAAAGGTTACTCAAAGAGTGATATTAACTTCTTTGAGGAATTTACCGCCTCAGCCCGTAAGCAGACACAGGTTCTCGCGGTAGTTGTATTTGTAGGTATCATTGCCATCGGCTTGTGCCTTGCAGTATTGGCTTACGATATCTTCCGTAACTTAAGTGTTCAGAAGGATATCGATGACCTCAATGCTACACTCGCAAGCGATGAGTATGCAGGACTCGAGCTCAGATCTCAGTCTCTGCAGCAGGAGATCAATGATAAGAACCAGTACTTCTTTACTCTTACTGAGATGAGAAGAATCGTTGATGAGACTGCAGCAGCTCCTGTTGATGTAGCTGAACTCATCGGTGACAACATCCCCAGTGATGCATATGTCGATGGTTACACTCTTACAGGAACAACACTTCAGATTCAGGGTGTAACATTCAGTTACTATGATGCAGCGAACATTGCTTATATGCTCAATGAGGCTGATGTATTTGCAAATTATGTATCTCCTAATGTTGAAAGAGATGAATCTATGGTAGGTACAGAAGGAATCGAGGATAATCCTATTGATATCTACTATGATTTCAGTATCTCCGGAAACCTTGTAGCTGATTCCATTATCTCTGTCGGTCACTTTGCTAATACTGAGACCGGTGTTATCGCTCTGAGCGGTATCTCCACACAGACAGTTGCAGCAGGTTCTGAGTATGAGATTCAGGGCGTTAATACTTATACCGTAAACGGAGTTAACTACAGCCTTGCTTCTGTAGTTATTAACGACACAACAACATTGACTCCTGCTGAGTTCGCTGTAGTATCTGCAAACGATAAGATCAGCGGCATCGCAAGCGGTAACGTAGAGATCGCTCTTTACTACAATGTGGCAGAAGTTGCAGAAACAGAAGAAGGGAGTGCTGAATAATGGGTAATATTGGTCAGCGTGAGAAATACTATCTGATGCTCCTTGGCATTGTATTGGTAGTTGTATTGATTTATTTCTTTGGTATCAGAAATCTCGGATATAAGCATGAGGATCTCGTTAATGAGCGTACTCAGCTCGAAGAGCAGCTTGCTTACTATGAGGCATTGAAGACTCAGAATGCCGAGACTCAGGCTCAGATCGATCAGCTGAGAACACAGATCACAGACGAGGAGTCCAGATTCCTTCCTTATATCTGTTCCGAAGCTATCGAGCAGTATGTTCTTAAGACTTTTGAGGATGCAGGTTGTCCTTATCTCGTATCAGTTCATGCTGAAGATCTCGTACCTGAAGCAGTTACACTTCCTGACGGAACACGTGCAACAGACGCTCTTATCGCAAAGAGAATTACGGTTCAGTATTGTACGACAGACGGATATAACATCCCTGAGTACAACAGAAGTGCTACAGTTATCTCTAACGGTGTAATCGATGAGGAAGCATTCAATGCTTATCTTGATGAGATGTATTGGCACGGTGCCGATTCCAGAGTAGGTTATGCTGAGTTCCTCGATGCACTTGCTACTCTTGAAGGCGAGAATCCTGACTGCATTAAGATCAATTCAATCAGCATCTCTGCCGAGGGCGGCTATATCCTGCTTAATGCTTCTATCGATTTCTATTCAGCAACATTCTATGAGAGAGTTTCTGAGTACAACGATGATGCTCCTTATGTAACATGGGCAGGTGCTACTAACATTAATACTGCCGGCGGATTCATCGGTTATCCGTTCATCGTTGAGGATCCTAACAGTGAGTGGTTCATGATCATGATGACTGATGCTGAGGCAATCGAAGGCAACAGACCTTTCGCTACTTACTACTCTAACGCTATCTTCACGAATGCAGTTCAGACTCAGGGCCTCGAGAGTGTCCTCGATCTGGACGGTGTAGGAGGCGGCGAAGTTCCTGCTGATGAAGTACCTGCAGAGTAATTTGAAGTGGGTTTTCACAATTGTGGAAAAAATGTGAAAAAAATGTGAAAAAGGTATTGCAATTCAATATAGAAGTGTTATACTAAAGCTACAAACTTAATACTTACAGGAGGTAAGCACAAATGAAGAAGATTCAGAAGACAAAGAAGGGTTTCACACTTATTGAGATGGTACTCGTTATCGCTATCATCGTTATCCTTGCTGCAGTTCTCGTAATGAGCATCGGTTCTTACATCAACAGAGCTAAGAACGCTGCTTCTTCCATCGCAGCTCACAACTCTTCAATCGCTGGCGTTACATCTGCTATCGACGACGCTGTTTAATCTTGATTGATTAGGGAATTGGGGGACAGTTTACTGTCCCCCTTTTTTTTATTTAATACCGTGATCCGAATTGCGGAAATCTTTAACAGAATGTGAATTTATAATTGAAATAATATATTTACCTTGTATAATATAAATGTGAACATAGGCAATCTGTAGAATGTTTACCTAGAGGTTATTATGAAGAGAATCAGGAAATCTAAGATCGGTTTTTCATTGTTGGAGTTGGTAATAGTTGTTGCCATCGTTGTTATTCTTGCAGCGGTAATGACGATGACTATCGGAACTTATATCAGCAATGCCAAGGCAAAGTCAGCTACTGCTGAAGCCAGCAGAACATCTGTTATTACAAACATTATGTCGAGCGAAGCTCATATGAATGAATTGGGATTCGATCATTCAACTAATGCAAGAGTTGTAAATCCCAGTGTTTCTACAAGTATTTAATTAATTGAAATAAAGGATTTGGCGGGGAGTCTGTTATGAAGAAGATTAGAACTAAGTCAAAGTCAGGTTTCACACTGTTGGAAGTTCTGCTTGCGGTAGTTATCTTGGTTATTGCTTCTACTATGATCATGAAGGGTTTTATTGCCGTTATGGTATTCTCCAGAAATGATCGTAATTATGCTATGTCAGGTGAATATAATTACCGAAGAGCCATGAGCGAGACAATTATTCATTATGCTACTGCCGCTAATCAGCAGGCTGATGTAATTGATCCTTTGAAGGGCGGAGTTCACAGTACATTAACTGCTGCATTTGATCCCAGCCATTCTCCTTCAGGTGTAACTGCATCTCAAATGAATCTTACTGTAGACCTGTCAGTATATACTGATCCCGATGTCAATTTTACAACTAATGTAGGCAGCGATGCTCTTGATCAGGTCACTTCTGCAGCCAACAGATATGCGTTCTTCTATGATTTCGGAGATTTTATCGGACCTACTACTATGGGCAACCACATTTATCGCTGGGGTTATATGTTTGTTTCAAAGACAGATTATGATCCTTCAGTTCATGTAGGTTACAGACCGGTTTATGCCATTGACGGTTCAACCATTAACGGTTACGGATTATACGGCTACTATTGTTTTAATGCTGATCATGTCCATGTATCCAGCGGCGTTACAGTACCTGATTCATGCAGATGCACACCGCTTACATCATTTGGAACTTAATATCAGTCTGTTAGGAAGGAGCATATAAAGTGAAACGAGCAAGCAAAAAAGGCTTTACTTTGATAGAGATGCTGTTGGCAATCGCCATCACTATGATTATAAGCGGATTATTCATATCCCTTATAGTATCCATAAGATCTTCCTATTACAGATCTTATAATGATGTTGATTGTTCTGATATTGCAGCAATGTATGCTGAAGCATTAGAGAATACGGTACTGTATGATATGCAGAATGGTATTGATGATAAGATTTCTCTTAACTCATCCGGTATTCTTACCAATACGGCAGGAACTATTAATTTCAGTGCTATTGATAATTTCAACAGAGCCGGCGGCGGAGATGCAGGTCGTAAGTGGGATATCAGAATGATCTGTAATTTTAATACATCTACAGGTGAATTCAGATACAGATTCTTCTTTGTAGATAAGTATATTAATACAGACTATCTTCACTATGTATATGAAGGCAGCTTCTGGATCCCTAACTATATGCCGTATCATTCACATACTTTGGGAGAAGGCGATGTTGTTTCACCCGGTGAAGTCAGCTCTTGGGATTATAACTATGTTGCCAGTGCTTACACGGTTGGATTAACAATCTCTAACGAAGGCGTTATTGATGCCAATAATAACCTTACATTTTCTTCCGGTAATTCACAGGCCGGTTTCCATGTAAGAGTCGGAACGACAGGCATGGGTGAATTGAGGACAGATCCTTCTGATACATCTACGGTTTCTATTCCTCTTGCTTCTTCTGAAGTAACAATTGATGCCCCGTAATGATCACACATTAATGCATATCAAAGGTCCGATGGAAATCGGACCTTTTTTCTTGTAAAATTTTAAGGCTAGAGAGGTAATTAAAATGCGTATTAATGTCGGTCTGGATGTAGGCGGAAGTACGACTAAGATAGTCGGAATGGATAATGAGAATATTATCTATAAGTCCATAACAAGCGCGGGTGATCCTGTCACTTCCGCATACGGAGCTCTCGGCAAGCTTATAAATGACTTCAATATCCCTGTTACAGATATCGCCAGGATCAATATTACGGGAGTAGGTTCCGGCTTCTCGGTACAGCCGATGCTCGGAATTGATACGCTCGTGATCGAAGAATTTATCTCCACGGGTTTGGGCGGTCTTTACCTCGCGAAGCTCGACCGTGCAGTCGTTGTCAGTATGGGAACGGGTACGGCTTATCTTAAGGCTGAGTATCCTAACGTTAAGCATATTATCGGTTCCGGTGTTGGCGGCGGTACTCTGGTAGGCCTTTCTAATTCTCTTGTAGGTATAGATGATCCGGAGAAGCTGTCGCTTCTTGCGGTTAACGGTGACATCGGTAAGGTTGATCTTACGATCGGTGATATATCCCAGGCTGAGATCCCGGGTCTCGGCAAGCATATAACGGCTTCCAACTTCGGTAAGGCAGCTGATGATCTTACGGGTGAGGACAAGCTGTGCGGTGTGTTCAATCTTGTTTACCAGTCGATCGGTACTATGGCGGTTCTTGCCGCTCGTACCGTCGGAATTAAAGACGTCGTATTCACAGGTCAGTTGACGACATTCTCGCAGTGCGATAAGACATTCGAGATGTTCCGCGAGCTTTATGAAGCGAATTTCATTATCCCTGAGGATGCAGAGTTCGCGACTGCAATAGGTGCATGTCTTGCAGGAGGAAAGCACCTTTGACGGCAGGAGTACAGAAGAAAGACAGAGCTTTCGAGCTCGACGCACTTCGCGGCGTTGCCATCGTCATGATGATGTTCATGCATTTCTCGTATGACATCAGATATGAGTTCGGTTTTGATACATTCGAATACTTAAGAAGTGCGTGGTTCTGGGCGTTTGTTCATCCGATCATAATCGTGCTTTTCGTAGGGTTGTCCGGAATCTGCTGTACGTTCTCGCGTAATAATTTCAAAAGAGGCGGCAAGCTGCTTGCGGTAGCACTCGCATTCACGGTTGTCACGGGTTTTATTACGTACAAGATGGGCATCGACTGTCTTATCTTGTTTAACGTGCTTCATATGCTCTCGGTATCGACACTTGTTTATGCTCTCGTGTCCGTGATCGAGAAGAAGACGAATATAAAGGCAAATCAGCTGACATTCATTCTTATCCTCTTCGGTGTGTGGATCACGATGACCAACAACAATCTCGATATGTATGCATACGAGTCAGAGAATATGCTTCTGTATCCGCTCGGAATTATTGTTAAGGGCGCACCTGACGTCGCAGACTATATGCCGCTCATTCCGTGGATGGGTGTTTTCCTCATCTGTGCGGGAGCAGGCCGGGTGCTGTACAAGGACAGGAAGACACTTTTCCCGGGAGCAGGCAAGACGGTAAGAGCCGTAACGAGACCTCTCGAGTTCATGGGAAGGCATTCGCTTATCATTTATCTTGTTCATCAGCCGATCATCTACGGCATACTGTATCTGATATTTAAGATCACGGGAAGAGTCTGATGAAGTATCAGCTTAAAAGACAGAAAGCAAAGTTCTCCATTCCGCGTCTGATCGGAAGGTTACTGGTTCTTCTGATCCTTATCGCGCTCATTCCGGCGGCGTATTTTCTTCCGTCCATGCTGATCAAGGGTCAAGCGGCGGATTATTACTGCAGGAATATCTTCCAGTACGTCTCGATCCTTCCCAATGCCATTAATACTGTGTTCCCGTTCTCTCTTACCGAGATGTTCGTGGTGGTGGGATCCGTATCGGTTGTTGTCGTCATAATAGGCTTCATCGTAAGATGCGGGACCGTCGCTTACCACAAAGGCATAAAGCACATGCTGCGGCACATATATACGGTGCTTCGCGTAGTTGCAATAATCGGTATCGTCGCGGCGCTGATGTTCGAGTTCATGCACGGCATAAATTACAACCGTACGCCCGTCAGGAAGACCATGCACCTTTACGGCGATGACAGACCGTATGAGGATTATGAGCAGGCGCTTCTGTGGGCATATACGGGAATGGTCGAAGCAAGAAGTACACTCGGAGAGGATTATAACGGCGTGGCTCATATGGACACCTCTTTCGAGAGTATTGTTTACGATGCCAATGTGGCGGTAAGCGCTTTTTCTGATTATCACGATCTCGGATTAAGTCCCAACTATATCCGTGCCAAGCCTGTTATGTTAAGCCACCTGTGGCGTTATACCGAGATAGTGGGTGTGTATGATGCTTTCCTTGGCGAGGCTAATATCAATACCGACTATATGGATATACTTCATATTCCGATTACGGTGTGCCACGAGATCGTGCATGCCAAGGGATATGCGAGTGAGACGGATGCGAATATGATCGCGGTATTAAGCTGCATCAATTCGCCCCGCGCGGATTTCCGTTACGCGGGTTACTTTTATATCTTTATGAGACTGTGGGGGACCGTGCGCGATTATGCTGCTTACGACGGTGCGACCATGATCGATTATGCTTCGTACGACAGTTTCAACCCCGTAAGGCGCGATCTTCGTGCGTACTACCGATATCTCGAAAGCTTCGAGACGGGACCGATCGCGGAGTTGATCGCCAGGTTTTCTGAGGATGCGAATAATGCATTCCTTGAGTCGAACGGACAGGAGGGAGGAACAGATACTTATGTTGTTCCTCACGACGCTTATGTCGAATACTATTGCAGGTATGTAAGAGGCGATGCTTAAGATAGTTCTCGAAGGTCATGATAATTACTACGGGATAGGCGACGTTGTGCGCCTTTTCTACGGCCCGTGCCGTGAGGATAAGGAGAATCACGCGGTGTTGTGCGACTTCGGCCCCGACATGACGCTTATAAGCGCCGCTGATGCGTCTTCTGTGCTTCCCGTTAACAGGCAGGTGAAACGGGATCTCTATGAGAAGCTCGCGCAAATAACGGGCATGTCGTTCCCATGGGGGAGCCTTACCGGTATCCGACCGACTGTGGTGGCGGCAGAGGAGAACTTCGATCACCAGGCTTTGATGGAGAAGTACTTCGTCCGTGAGGACAAGGCGCGTCTTGCCTGTGACACCGCACGCCTCGAAAAGAGTATCGCCGAACAGGCGGCCAGGAAACTTAATGTCTACGCAGGCGTTCCTTTCTGCCCCGGAAGATGCGAGTACTGCTCGTTCATAGCGCAGGACGTGACCAAGCATCTTAACAGGCTTCACGACTATGCGGATGCAATGATCACAGAGATGAATACGTTAGCTCCCTTTATAAGCGAAGTCCCGGGTACGGTATATATGGGCGGCGGAACTCCTACTGTCTTTGATGAAGATGATATGAGAAGAGTTCTCGAGTCGATGAAGGAGAGTTTTCGGGCAGGGACGGGGACCGAGTTCACGGTGGAAGCCGGGCGCCCCGACACGATCACGGAAGACAAGCTTACCGCGATGCGCGATAACGGCGTGAACCGCATCTGCATCAATCCGCAGACGATGAGGGACGAGACTTTAAGGCGTATCAACAGGGGACACACGGCTGCTGATGTCGTGAAGGTATATGAGCAGGCGAGACGGACGGGATTTGATGTCATTAACATGGATCTTATCGCGGGTCTTAAGTACGAGACTGCGGATGATTTCCTTGATTCCGTGAAGACCGTGGCAGAGCTTGATCCCGAGAACATCACGATACACACGCTGTATAAGAAAAGACGCGCCGGAATGAGTCGCGACGACGTGCTTAATGCGGACGGGCGCGGCGATATCGATAAGGCGGTGCAGCAGGCTTATGAGTTCCTTTACGGAAGAGGATATGTGCCGTATTACATGTACCGCCAGAAGGACACCGAACTCGGGCTCGAGAATACGGGTTTCTGTAAGCCCGGTACGCATAATGTCTATAACGTCGCCATGATGAGCTACGACAGCAATGTGCTTTCAGTGGGGGCGGGAGCGATGAGCAAGCGCGCTTTCGAAGATGGCAGGTATGAAAGATGCCCTAACGTCAAGGACGTAAGTCTTTATATGAATGAGGCGCGGGAATGTGCGCAGAAGAAGATCAGTTTTTTTGATCTTCGCCGTAACGCTCGCTGATGATGTATCTGGGACGCTGCTTGGTCTCGAGGTAGATCTTGCCGATATACTCGCCGATAACGCCGATACTCATCATCTGCATGCCGGAAAGGAAGCAGATGATACACGATGTACTCGCCCAGCCCTGAGGGGTGTTGCCCATGAAGTGGGAGATCAAAGTGTAGATCAGAAGTATGAAGCTTATAAGAGCAACGAAGAATCCGAACCATGTGATGATCTTGATGGGTTTTACGGAAAGGCTCGTAACTCCGTCGAAAGCAAGCGTAAACAGCTTCGAGATGGAGTAATGACCTTTGCCCGCGAGACGCTCGTGTCTGTCGTAGTAAACGCAGGTGCTCTTGAAGCCTACCATAGGGAACAGACCTCTTAAGAAGAGGTTGACCTCATGGAAGTTCGCGAATTCCTGCAGGGCTCTCGAAGAAACGAGTCTGTAGTCGGCGTGATTGTAGATAACGTCTGCGCCGAGAACGTTAAGTGTCTTGTAGTAAGTCTGCGCGGTGAAGCGCTTCATGAAAGTATCGGTATCACGGTTCTGTCTTACACCGTAAACGATCTCACAGCCCTTGTCGTACTCGATGAGCATGTCGCGCATCGCACCGATATCGTCCTGTCCGTCATCATCGATCGTGATCGTGACGTCGCAGTGGTCCTTGGCTTCCATGAGACCTGCGGTAACCGCATTCTGGTGGCCTCTGTTACGGGACAGCGCGATGCCCTTTACGAAAGGCTTATTCTCGTCACACAACTGCTTTATCGTATCCCAGGAGTCGTCTCCGGATCCGTCATCAACGAATAACAGACGGCTGTCGCCGCTGATAAGACCTTCGTCACGCATCTTGTAAAGCTGATCCAAAAACATAGGACACGTGACCTTTATAACGTCCGCATCCTTATAAACAGGTACTACAATGTACAAAACTGTGTCTTTCATAAGAACGATTATACATTAACGTGATATAATAACCAATATGAAATGCCCCAGATGTATGACAGAGAACGGTAACAGGACTATCTGCAGTAATTGCGGATATTTCATGTACCGCGTAGCCAATCAGAATGTAGAGAAGAGATCCAATACACAGCGTGCGCTTGACGATGCCAAGATCGCAGGCAAGAGTTTCTGGAAGATATTCAGGATAATTTGGATCGTAATAGTTATTATAGTTATGAGTTTCTGGCTTCTTGCCCTGATGATGTGGCTTACGGGCGGGCAGGTCGTCTTAGGACAGTAATCAATAATCGGAGGTTCTAACATGAGCGTGCAGATCGATCAGCATAATTCGGTAATTCTTCCCGAGGCAGTATTCATCATCGGAACATATGATGAGAACGGCGTACCCAATGCCATGAATGCGGCATGGGGAACACAGACTGACTTTAATGAGATCATTATCTCGTTATCCAAGCACAAGACTACAGAGAATCTCGAGAAGACGGGCGCATTTACCGTCGCGTTCGGAACAGTCGATACGGTTACGATCTGTGACTACTTCGGAGTAGAGTCCGGTAAGAAGATCAATAAGATCGAGAAGGCGGGATGCCACATTCATAAGAGTGAGCACGTTAATGCTCCGATCATCGAGGAGTTCCCTCTGACTCTTGAGTGTAAGGTTAAGTCTTGGAAGCCCGAAGAGGGTATCCTCGTAGGCGAGATCGTATCCGAGCAGGCTGACGAGTCGATCATGACCGAGGACGGACATGTAGACCTTGATAAGATGAAGCCTATCATCTACGATGCGGCTATCCATGCATACAGAGGCATCGGCCCCGTCATCGCTACGGCGTTCGAAGAAGGTTTCAAGATCAAGAAGTCTCTCGATAAGTGGGATAACTGATGTCTCTTCCTTCCGTCCAAACTAAGCGCTGTGTTCAATTGGACGGTCTGCGGGCAGTCGCGATAATACTGGTTGTTCTTTCCCATACAGATATTCTGGTGCAGGGGGGAGTCGCCAATTCCATATTTCTGGGTATATCCGGGTTTCTCTTTATTAATCCGTTCAGGGATAATTATGAGGCCAGGTTCCGTTCGCCCGTAAATGTATTCAGGTTCTATCTGGGAAGAGCTGTAAGGATTCTTCCTGCGTATTACATCGTTCTGTTGTGTGTATTCCTGATTACGGGGTTCAGCGTCATACCGAAGGAGGATTTTATCAAGATCCTTTACTTCGGCGAACCTTATATGCATCTTTGGTATATTCATGATCTTGTGAGGATATATCTTGTTGTTCCTGCGTTCATGATGTTATATGTGATCTTCTCCGAACGGATAAAGATCATGAGAAATGATCTGTTCGGTGCAGGGTTCTTCGCTTTGCTCGCAGTGTTTGTTCTGTTTGTTCTCAGGTTCGGTTTTCTTTATGATTTCTATCTGTATCAGTTTCTGTTCGGTATGAGTGCTGCTTATGTCTTCAGATTTATAAGGAGGTCTGAGCGCATATCATCGTTGAGAAATAACAAAGCTGCAGGTACGGCGCTGATATTACTTTTTTATTTGTCTGTTGTCCTTACGGCAGAGCCTGTGCTGTCCCGTTTTATCCCGTCCTACAGCGGCATTTTTATCGGCTGGGATTACCCTTATATAACCTCGATCGCGATGAGCTGCCTGGTACTTCTTACGGCAATTTATACAGATAATATCTTGGGAAAAGTCCTGGCGTCGAAGCCGATGCTTTTTATCGGCAAACTGACATTGCCGATATATCTGATACATTATTTCCTGCTTGACCGGTTGACGACTGATTACAGAATATTGTCATTCATATGTGTCTTCGGTGTAAGTCTGATTCTTTCGTGGGTACTTAACTTTATAATCGATAAGCTCACATCAATGATCACGAAGAAATGCTATAATCAAGGCCATGGCAGTTAAGTCGAATGACAAAATTAAAGTTATGGTTATCACTCTGCTTGTGTTGATCATTGCAGGGATCGGTCTGATCGCGGTTGCACCGAAGTTGTCGATATGGTCGAGGTCGTTTACCAATGAGTTTGATCACTACGAATATCTTGAGCCCGGACAGAGTATATCGATGTCTTTCGGCGCGCCATTCGACCGTCTTAACAGTGTTAAACTCGATGTTGAGAGGCTCGGCGAGAGGAATGTTGTTGCTTCAACACAGGCTGAGCTTGTGCTTTCCGATGCGAGCGGGAATGTTATCTGCTCGAAGCCGGTATCTTCGGTGCTCGAGGCGGAATTTTCTTTCGGCGGGCTGCAGCTTGACCGTGATGTTCTGTATGAGCTGACATATGAGCTTGACGGCATCTCCGGTGAGACGGATAAGATCGGAATCGGAGTTACATCATCGGGCGATCTGTCCTTTAGTATGCAGGGGGCATATAACGGCGCGCCGACAAAGGGTACTTTTATTGTCTGCTATATAATGATCGCTGCTCTGGTTCTGGCATACGTTTGGTTCTGTGGCGAGCAGGATGTAAAGAAGACGGGTCTCATTGACAAGGCGATCCTTGCAGTTGGTATATTCATGGCGATCCTGTTTGTTAATCAATTTTATGACTTGTTCATGGTCGGCAAGAGCGGACTTCGAATGCTCGATGCCATAAAGGATGGCAAGTTCTTCGGCTTCTATGATTATGCGTACAGCAAGGAGCTTTCTAACGGAAGTCCGGGAATGTATTTCGAGTACTTCTACAGCATCGTTACGTATCTTATCATTGCAGTTCTGATGCTTCCTTTCAGGTTGTTTGCCGACGGTAATATTGGGTTCAGTGCGACAGCCAATCTGCTCGTTCTTTACTTTGATGTCATCATCGCCGCTCTCGTTGTTTGGTCGGTCAAGCTTACGGAGAAGATCTGCGATGCCTGTCAGATGCCCGAGAAGTACAGGACTTCGGTAAAGTATATATATGCATTTTCTTCCGTGCTTATAAGCTCGCTTATTGCTTCGGGACAGATCGACATCATCTATCTGATAATCATGCTGTGGGCGCTGCCTTTCTATTACAGCGGAAAGTATAAGATGTTCTCTCTTGTAATGGCATTCTCCGTAGCGGTAAAAGTTCTGCCCTTTATGGTATTCTTCCCGATGATCCTTCTTGTAAATAAGAAGATTAAGGATATAGCGGTTAATACGGCTATATGCTTCTCCGTTACTTTAGTGTTTACCCTGATCTTTAATCACGGAACCGGTTATGAAGCGATCGGCGGCATGATCCATGACAAATACGGCTTTGTCGATAAGCTGTTCGACAACAGGCTCGGGATATCGATGTCGTTGTTTATTCTCGGGTATGTTGTTATCTGTATTTTGTGTTATCTCAAGGATATTGACGCTTCCGATAAGAAGAATCTTCTGTACAGTTCGATGCTCATAATATTTGCTGTATACGGATTATTCACGGCGTTTATCGACTGGCATACACAGTGGCTGATACCGCTGTTCCTCTCGTTTGCATTCCTCGTTCCGTTTGTACAGAAGAAGAATAGAGTGCTCATCGTCGAGTGCGTGCTGGAGGCTCTCATAATCCTTGTATCCGACAGTGTATGCGGTACTGCTTATATGATCGATAACGGTCTTCTTGCTTTGCCCGAATACGAGTATCAGGGAATAAGCATTACCGAAGCCATGGAGAATATTACCCCGTTCGCCCCGGAGATGCTCATTACTTTGCAGGCTGCTGCGGTAATAGGGCTTATAGTTTATTTCGCGAAAGAGAATCCTTTTCGTAAGGAGCGCTCACAGATGCAGGCTTCGGATTACGCTGTCGACAGATCTTTCGCGGTAGGACGCATCTTTGTGCTGTATGCGCTTATGCTGATCTCGTTGTGGCAGTACAGCTACGTCGGGTGATCATTCCCTGATGTCCGTCAGGTTGCCGCTGCCGTCGTAAATCAGATAGAGAGGAGCCTTTACGGAGGCTCCTTTACATTTGTCCTTAAGCATGCCGTAGATGTTGATGAAGATCCCGCCTGATGTGAAGAACGGATGTACCGTGATACCTCTCCAGTCCGTCATATCGATGAAGGTGATCATGGGCCCCGGGATTCCGTTGTTCCAGACCGGCATCCCGAGTATGACCGTGCCGTATTGTCTTATGTCGCGGGTGAGTCTGTTAATAGCGGGGAACGGGTCTTCGTTAAGTCTTTTCTGCGTGCATTCCCTGTCTCCGGTAAACGGTATGACGGCTTCTATACGTTCAATGTCGCAGTCCGCTGCTCTTGCTATGAGTTGTGCGATCCTTGCCGTGCGGCCCGTCTGCGAGTAATACACGAGCAGGATCTTCGCACTCATTGCTTCGACAGCTTCTCGAAAAGGTGCTTTATGCTGTTTCTGGTAGGCGCGTCAAAACCGCGGTATTGCTCTATAAGCATGTATTCATTTTGATTGATGGCATAGAACGGGTCTTCGCCGGAAACCTGATGTCCCACGAGATAATCCACGCTAACGTCAAAAACATCCGCGATCCTGATCAATGTCTTGATATCGGGCTCGTATTTGGTTGTCTCGTATTTTTGTATGGATTTCTGGGATACACCGACCATGTCGGCAACCTGCTGTTGTGTGTATCCACGCGATTCTCTCAGAACTCTCAGATTCTTAAGCATATACATTTTCCCCTGTTTCCATGATAAACAAGCACGCACGAAGGGAAGGCTATATAACGCAGCAAACTCGGAAATGCTAACAAAAAGCGCATTGACAGAAAGGCAATGCGGAATATAAAATGAAACCATATTCATTTATTTGGTTCGGGAGGAAAACTCATGGCGAATACGATCACACCGAAGCCTGCGGGTGAGTATAAAGTAGGAACGACGGTCTTTGATGTTACTGATAGCGGCAGGGTGGAGAAGCTGGGTCCGGATGCGGGCAAGACACCGCGTAAAGTATCCGTACGCCTGTACTATCCCGTGCTCCTGCAGACTGTGGTCGGCATGGATAAGGCGATAGCGATGTCTGCAGCCAGGCTTACGGCTTTGGGTAAGTTCTATCACATGCCGATAAAGGGAGCCGAGGACATCGAAGGCGAGTTCTACCAGGATGCGGAGCCGGTACCGGGGAAGAGATTTCCTCTTGTCATATTCAGCCACGGAATGGGCTCGTACCGCGAGTCCAATAACCTGATGCTGACCGAGCTTGCATCGCGAGGTTTTGTTGTGGCTGCGATCGGACATACATATGAGGAGGTCCTGTCCGAGTTTGCTGACGGGACAACTGCTCTGTTCGACAAGCGCTGCCAGGTGGATGTGTATCAGCCGAAGATGAAGGGCACGATCGGGGCTCTCAAGGTCATGCTCAATAAGAAAGGAAACTTCGAGGAGCAATACCGCCGTTTTAATACTTTCCAGAGCAGGTACTGCGGCTTTCTTATCGAGCGCATGGAGGAGCGCGCTAAAGATATAAGAGTCGTGCTTAATGCTATCAAGAGCAGTTTCGCAGATATTATCGATACCCGGCACGGTGTGGGCATCTCCGGTCATTCTATCGGCGGTGCGACAGCGTACTACATGTGCATGCATGATGATGAGTTTACATGCGGTATCAATCTCGACGGAATGCTGCTCGGACACTACGACGGTATGAGCATGAAGAAGCCTTTCTATCAGATAAGCTGTGAGGATGCCCGCTCTACAGTATCGCGCGTTGCCATAGATAACGAAGCCCCTGTTTACTGGGAGCTTTTTAACGGCATGAAGCACGTGGGGTTTGCAGATATGAAATTCATGGTTCCGATCAAGAGCGTAGTGGGCAAGATGGATCCGATGAAGTATCACGAGTATGTGTGCAGGATACATCTGAGCTTCTTTGATGCATATTTGAACGGTGTACCATATGAGGTGTATGCGCCCGATGATAACTTCGTAAGAAAGCTGGTGTAAGGAATGCCGCGTGTAAGTGAAGAATATCTTGCAGGAAAGCGTAAGGAGATAACGGATGCCGCGCACCGCGTATGCCTTCGGAAACCTGTCAGCATGGTGACCATGACGGACATCATAAACGAGACCGGAATGGCGCAGGGCAACATCTACAGATACTATAAGGACCTTGATGATATCTTCAGCGCGATGATACTCGACATGAGGCAGAGTTACTCGATCATAGAGGAGACGGACAGTATCTTCGCAAATGCCGGAACTGAGCCGGTCGATGTCACTATGGGCAAGATCTTCGATATGCTCGCAGATAAGATGGAAGAGCAGCTCATGGACATACAGAAGATCAACTTCGATCTGTCTGTAATGGCGATAAATGATCCGGAGAGAACGGCGAAGATCATGAGCGGGCTTAAGAGTGAGGGTAACCTCGAGCATCTTGTAAACCGCACCGCGGAACTTATGGGGAAGGCGGCTTCTTCGGGAGAACTTCATCCGAGGCAGCCTCTTGAAGATATCATAAGATTTCTGTCCTCTTCCTACAGCGGTATTCAGATGAACTGCATCATAAGCGCGTGCTATACGCAGAGCCCTATGGCAGGGTATGAGCCAAGGAAGCTTTTCGAGACGCTGAAGCAGACCATGCTTTACCTTATAGGAGTGTGATACTATAACAGTGAATTAAGCGGAAGGATAGTGTGAACATGGGAAAGAATAAAGGGAAGAAAAAGAAGTTCTTTGTACCGCTGCTGATACTGCTGATTATAGTAACGCTCATAATGCGTGCGGCGATTGTGTGGGGTCTTATGTATGCCGTTGATCAGTATACGACATCCAAGACCTCTTCCTCATCAAGATCATCACATTCATCACGCCGTTCGTCTGACAGAGATGATGACGACGATGATGATGACGTTGACAGCGATTGGGGTAATCCTTCCGATCCTGCCGACATGGCCTCTTGGACCGTGCTCGTCTATATGTGCGGAACCGATCTTGAGACCCAGAACGGTTTCGGTTCAATGGCGTTCGACTGGATGAATGACGAAGATATATCGGATGACATCAACATCATCGTTGAGACCGGCGGCACGCTTACTTGGAATAACGAAGATAATTACTTCTCGGATGATTCCGTTCACGATGTTGAGATCCCTGACGACATGCTCGGAAGATTCCAGGTTAAGCAGGACGAGGTGATCGATCTCGGCTCCGTCTCACTGCAGTCGATGGGAAAGGCCGAGACTCTGTCCGACTTTATCTCTTGGGGCGTACAGGAGTTTCCTGCCGAGCACTATATGTTCGTTATGTGGGATCACGGTTACTCCGAGCCTTACGGCAATATGGAGCATGACGAGATCTTCTACGAGAACGGCAGCGGAAGCATCGTCAACGGCACAACCACCAATGTCGATACTAACGAATACTATAACGACTGTCTTACACTCGATGAGGTGCGCGAGGGATTTGAAGACGCCGGTGCGCATTTCGACCTGATCGCATTTAATATGTGTCTGTCGGGTTCCATGGAGATCGCGTCTGCCATGGCGCCTTACGCGGATTACATGGCGGCTTCGGAGGAGGTTATCCCCGCGATCATCGGTATCCCGATGGGTTATATCACGTATCTTTCAGAGAACCCGGACTGCACGGGCGAGGATGTCGGCAATGAGATCCTGTCACTGTACGAGAACGAGATCAACTCATATACCGCAGCGTATTCTTCCGATCAGGACGTGTCCGAGCTTTTCGCTGCGGGTACGATGTCGCTTATCAACCTGTCCTGTATGGAACAGATCGATGAGTTGATGGGGCAGTTCTGGCAGAGACTTTACTACACCACATACAGTCAGAGCGAGTTCTCGTCCGTAATCAACATCGCATCAAAGTGCGAGAACTACGGTGCGGAAGGAAGCATGCCGGGCAACCTTATAGACTTCAGGGCGTTCCTTAACGACATAAGATCGGTGTTCTCAGATACTGACGTTGATGACGAACTGCTCGAGCTTCTTAATGACAATGTCGTAAGCGTATCGGGGCGCGCGAGAACTAATTCGTACGGCATGTCCGTATTCTTCCCCTCGGCTGTGTACCCGCAGGCTGTAAGAAGCTCTTACGAGTCGATGCTCAATACTTACGGTGTTGACTATACCGAGGATCAGATGCTCGAGATTCTGCATCAGCATATCGGTTTCTCACTTAACGGCTATACCGACAATATCGACTTCATTGACGGTTACTACTGGTATGCGGCGTTCCTGCAGGTAAGATTCTCGGATTACTGGACTGCGGATAATTCCGTGTGGAATGAGGTCAACAGCCATCTCGATCCTTCGTATCAGAACATGGTTCAGATAAGTTCCGAAAACCCGGAAGATGTCGAATACGAACTGACCTACGATGACCGCGGCAACATTATGCTCAATATCACTTCGGGTGCGGCTTCCGTACTGTCCGTAGAGGCTAACGTATGTTATTACTATCCCTTCGATACGGGTGATTACTATACGCTGTTCGGATCAGAGCCCGTATATTCGAATCAGGGTAATGTATCTTCTTATACATATAATCCGGACTGCCAGTGGCTGAACTTCTGCGATTACGATATCACCGTATATCCGCTCGAGGATACGGCTGATCATACGATCTACGCGACGCCGGCTGATATCAACAGTGTTTGGTCGTTCATCTACATCTATTACGATAAGGCGACGGATGAGTATTCGCTGTTGTACTGCGCTTCGGTCGATCCCGAGAGCGGTGTCGCGACGAATGATATCTTCAACCTCGAGGAGGGCGATGAGGTCGAGTTCCTGTATTACTCGGTAGCAGAGAATATAGGATACGAAACGGTGCTCCTCATAAGACCTCTGTTCGATTCGTTTACCTATGACGGCTCGCTTAATATCAACCGCGGCAATATGTTCGGTACGGGCGGTTCAGATAAGGTGATCCTCGTGAACTTCCTTATCAGAGACAGCTTCGGTAATATCACCGATACTGCCGCAGTCGAGATCACATACGGTTCTAACAACGAGGTCTTAAACGTCACCGATGCCGAGGGTTATATCGACTATACGAACCTCTACGAAGTAACGTCCGCCGATTTCTGATGATCCTATGATCGATCTTAAGTATCCGGTACTGTTGGTTCACGGGATGGGTTTCCGTGACCGTAAACACTTGGGTTACTGGGGGCGCATACCGCGCGTCCTCGAAGAGCTCGGAGTGAAGATATACTACGGCGGTCAGGACAGCAGCGGTTCGATAGAGGGCAACGGCGAGTTCCTTGCGGACAGGATACGTAAGCTTTGTGCCGAGCATAATATCGAGAAGTTCAATGTGATCGCGCATTCGAAGGGCGGACTTGATATCCGATATGCGATCTCAAGTCTAGGCATGGGTCCGCACATCGCAAGTGTCACTACCATCAACACGCCGCACAACGGTTCCTATACCGTGGATAAACTGTTGAAGTTTCCTGCGTGCATAGTGCGGTTCGGATGCGTGTTCGCGGATTGGTGGTTCAGGCTTCTCGGGGATAAGAACCCGAGGACATATGCGGCGATACGAAGCTTTAGAACTTACGACTCGCAGGAGTTCAACCGCATGAACCCGGATGATCCTTCCGTGTATTATCAAAGCTATGCATTCACGTGCAAGCGCGTCACGGGCGACATGCTGCTGTTTATAAGCAATATCGTTGTGCGTGCGATAGAAGGCGAGAACGACGGATTGCTCACCCCGCGTGCGGTAAAGTGGGCGAATTTCCGCGGGCACTTAAGAAGCGCCGGCAACAGAGGCATCTCACACTGCGATGAAGTTGATATGAGAAGACGTCCCCTCACTAAGAAGAAAGGGGACGGCATCTCGGATATAACTGATTTTTACTGCGATGTGGTTAAAGAGCTCGCGCAGATGGGGTATTAGAATCCTTTCTGCTTAAGACCGCTTACAAGCTCGACATACGTTTCTCTTACATCAAAACCGTCGATGTTCTCTCGCATCAGGTCGATCATGTCGCCATGGGTAATGCCTCTGGACTTGCGGGGTGTGACATATGTAAAGTCCGCGCCCCACTTCATGGAAGGCAGCGCCACGAGACCGTCATTGGGACCGTCGAAATAATTAACCAGATGATATGACAGATTAAGAGGGAATCTTCCGCTCGCGGCTCTTACTGACTTGGAGCCTATGCTCTGGTAGTATACGCCGTCGACGTCGGGGCAGCGCTCGTTGAAAGTTTTCGCTGCGTCGTGCGTAAGATCCGTGACGGCTGCGATGAAGTCGGGGTTCTTGTCGCCGAGCTTGCGAAGTGCCGCGTTGTACTTGGAAGCGACCGCGTTCTTAAGACCCTCCGGAGCCTTGCCGAGAAGATAGTCGGCGAACTGGCAGCCCCTGTGAGGCGTGTTTACAGTTGTGAGTGAAGCGACGTACGGTGCCGCGCCGTAGAGCGTGATCGCGGCTCTCGAGTCGAGACCGCCCTTGGAGTGAGCGATGATGTTTACTTTGCCGCAGCCAGTCTCATCTACGATCTCTTTAATCCTTGCTGCGATATGCTTGCCGCAGTCGTCTATGGAAGCGGCGGATTCCTGGTTGCCGTAGTAGATGCGTGCGCCGTTCTTCTCGAGGTCGGCCGGTACTCGTCCCCAGTAATTAAAGCTTCTTAAGTCTCTGAAGAAGACGCCGTGTACCATGAGAAGAGGGTACTTGGTGTCGCATATAAGATCGCCGGCGCGCTTCTCGTTAAGATAGTATCTCGAGCTCTCGTCGGTATATTCGCGGTATGTAAGCTTGATTATGTATCCGAGTGCGATAAGGTGAGCGATGGGGATCATGCCGCAGAAGATGCCGATGAGTCTCCACTTAAGACCGATCTGCTTGGATGTGATGTAGACGCGGATGATGCCGTCCCAGAATACCAGGTTGCCGACGACGATGTCGATGATGACCGTCGCTATTACCGCGGAACTGTCGAAGTCCCAGCCGCCCATGATGAGGAAAGCGGTAAGGAAGCCGGCATCCGCGACGCAGGTGATAAGGAATTCTATGAGAAGTGCCGTACCGCGCTGTGTGTTGCGGAGACCTTTGAGCGGGAACTTCTTGAACGAAGGAACGATAAGGAAGAATATCGTCAGGATCGAGAGTACCGCATACGAAGGGATAAGGATAGATGCTTCGGGATCGATCCCCGCCATGTCGAGGATAAGAAGCAGATTTGAAATCAAAATAAATACAAGTGTTGCAAGGATCATCTTAAGAAAAACTCCGTCATTCTGTCTCTGTAGTCGGGTGCGAGGTCATAGACCGCGTGGCCGTAGCCGTTATACATATAAAGTTCGCAGTCGGGGTGCGAGCTCAAAGCTTCGTAGATCGCTTCTGATGCTTCGCCGCCCAAGACCTGATCGTCCTCGGAGCCCAAAATCAGGACGGGACAAGTAATCTCTCCAATGCGGCCGCTTACGTCGAAGCCGTCGATGGATCCTGCGAGGATGACGAAACGGTCAAGATCCTCCTGCGTTACGCCTTCCGCGCTCTGGATAAGAAGATCCTTTGACTGCTCGTAGACTTCGGGCGGGTAGAGGGCTTCGCCGAATGCGAGATAAAGACTCTCGGCATCACCTTCAGCGGCAAGTTCAACCCAGCCGGAAATGACATCATCGTAGTGCTCCTGATCTACCGCAGCTGCCGTGGAGCCCAGGATGAGTTTGCTAACAAGATCCGGATGATCAAGTGCGATTACCATGGAGATCATGCCGCCCTGGGAAGCGCCGAACAGATAGATGTCTGAAAGTCCAAGTTCGCTTATGGCTGCCGCAGTATCGTCCGCCATGTCCTGAATTGAGTAGGAGGAGGGAAGGTCTGACCTTCTGTCGAACAGGTATATCGTGAAGTCGTCTGTCATTTGAGCGTAAGCGCCTGCGACCGCTTCGAAATACTTCATGACACTGTCTACGCTTAGCCCCGGGATGATGACCATGGTCTTATCACCATGACCGAACTTCATATAATCCATGGAGAAATCATCTGCGGTTACCGTGCCTAATACAACACCGTTGTTCATCTGGATCGTTACCTCCATTCTATCCTTTATTCAGTGATTATTATAATACATCTGAGTGTTAATTATATTTAATTGACGAACATGGGTGTAAAAGGTATAATTCCCGTGTTTTATAGACGATGTTTATCAGAGTCTAAAGTAATTTTACGGACCACTCCCATGCGGAGTTGAGGCCACGGACAGCCGGGTCCACTGCCGATGATCGGTTCTTCCGATCTATTGATTGAGTTAAAAGCTCAGTTTTATAAGTTGGTTACTTTATAACCGAAATGCGTAATTAGCGCAGACTTGTGAAATGGTCAATAAGAGTAGTAAAAGTAGTATTACTATATAGGCTCTGGATACCGGATTATCATTATTTGATGACCGACAGAATATATTTGAACCATACGCAAGTTGTGAGATTACACAGCTTGCGTTTTTGCTTTGAGGTGAACTATGGAAAGAACAGAATTGGATCAGACAAGAGCTCCGATCTACGAGGCTCTCGAGAGATTCCGCGAGATGCGTGTCGTGCCTTTCGATGTGCCGGGACATAAGCACGGCAAGGGTAACCCCGAGCTTACTGCTTTTCTCGGCGAGAAGTGCGTCGGCGTTGACGTAAACAGCATGAAGCCTCTCGATAATCTCTGCCATCCCGTGTCGGTAATACACGAGGCGGAACTTCTTGCTGCAGATGCTTTCGGCGCGAAGCATGCGTTCCTCATGGTAGGCGGCACGACAAGCTCGGTTCAGAGCATGGTTCTATCCTGCTGCAAACAGGGCGATAAGATCATTCTCCCCCGTAACGTGCACAGAAGCGTTATCAACTCTCTGGTACTGTGCGGCGCGATCCCGGTTTATGTTAATCCCGATGTTGACAGAAGACTCGGTATCTCGCTCGGCATGAACCGCGATCAGGTTAAGAAGGCGATCGATGAAAATCCCGATGCGGTTGCTGTTCTGGTTAATAATCCTACTTACTACGGTATCTGCAGCGATATAAGAGCTATCGTAAAGATGGCGCACGACGCGGGCATGCTGTGCCTTGCCGACGAGGCGCACGGAACGCATTTTTATTTCGGCGAGAATATGCCTGTGTCTGCCATGCGCGCAGGTGCCGACATGGCTGCCGTATCTATGCACAAAAGCGGCGGAAGCTTAACGCAGTCGAGCCTCCTTCTTATCGGCGAGAATGTAAGTGAAGGACACGTAAGACAGATCATCAATCTTACGCAGACGACATCGGGAAGTTATCTTCTCATGTCGAGCCTTGATATCAGCAGAAGAAACCTCGCATTAAGAGGCAAGGAAGTCTTCCGCAAGGTTATCGAGATGGCAGAATACGCAAGGGAAGAGGTCAACGCGATCGGAGGCTATTATGCTTACGGGCGCGAGATGATAAACGGCGATTCGATCTTCGACTTCGACCCCACGAAGCTCAGTGTCCACACAAGGGATATCGGTCTTGCGGGAATCGAGGTCTACGACATCTTAAGAGATGAGTACGACATCCAGATCGAGTTCGGTGATATCGGAAATATCCTCGCATATCTTTCGATCGGCGACAGAATGCAGGAGCTCGAGCGACTCGTAAGTGCGCTCGCCGAGATCCGCAGAAGATACAAGAAAAATCCCGACGGCCTCATGACGCAGGAGTACATAGATCCCGAGGTCGTATGCAGTCCGCAGAAGGCTTTCTATTCCAATAAGAAGAGCATTCCGCTTAAGGACAGTGCGGGAGAGGTCTGCAGTGAGTTCGTAATGTGTTATCCGCCCGGAATCCCGATACTGGCTCCCGGTGAGAGAATCACTGAAGCCATCCTCGAGTACATAAGCTACGCGAAGGCCAAGGGCTGTTCCATGACAGGTCCCGAGGATCCGGACATCAACAACATCAACATTCTGGTATAAGGAGGATAACGGATGAATCTTTGGTTCAGCGAATACCATGCGCCTGACGTAAGACACAGCATTCGTGTCACAAGACATCTTTATTCGGGCAAGAGCGATTATCAGCAGATCGATATCTTCGATACTCCCGAGTTCGGTAAGGTGCTGGCGCTTGACGGCAATGTAATGCTCACGGAGCGCGACGAGTTTATCTACGACGAGATGATCACGCACATCCCGATGTCCGTTCATCCGAACGTCCAGGATGTTCTTGTTATCGGCGCGGGAGACGGAGGTGTCGTTAAGGAACTCACAAGATACGAGAGCGTTAAGAGGATCGACCTCGTTGAGATGGACGACAAGGTTATCGAAGCGTGCCGCACATATCTTCCCGAGAACGCCTGCAAGCTCGACGACTCAAGAGTTCATATCTACTACGATAATGCACTTCGTTTCATAAGAAGAAGTTCCGACGAATACGACCTCATCATCGTCGATTCCAACGATCCGTTCGGTCCTTCCGAGGGTTACTTCACAAGAGAGTTCTACGGCATCTGCTACAACGCTTTAAGAAGTGACGGCATCATGGTAAACCAGCAGGGAAGCCCCTTCTACAAGCACGACGCGGAAGCGATGCAAAGAAGCCACAAGAGGATCGTAAACACCTTCCCGATAAGCCGCGTATATCAGGCACACATTCCGACCTACGCCGCGGGTTACTGGCTCTTCGGCTTCGCGAGCAAGAAGTATCACCCCATCGAGGACTTCGACGAGGAGAGGTGGAAGAAATTGCACTTAAGCACCAAGTACTACACAACAAAACTTCATGTGGGTTCTTTCTATCTTCCCGCATACCTCGAAAAGATGCTTATGGAGGTTGAATCGTGAACAAGAATGTAGAGACGTTTATCGGCTGCGACAGCGGGTACGAAGAATCAAAGATCGTGCTCTGGGGTGCGCCTTTTGATTCCACGACGAGCTTTCGTCCGGGAGCAAGATTCGGAAGCGCGGCGATCCGCCATGAAAGCTTCGGAATAGAAACATACAGTCCTTATCAGGACAAGGACCTTACCGATATCAAAGTGTTCGACTGCGGTGATCTCGAACTGTGCTTCGGTTCATCCGAATCGGCGCTTAATGACATCGAAGAGCAGACAGAGAAGATCTTAAATGACGGCAAGCTTCCGATCATGATCGGAGGCGAGCATCTCGTAACCTACGGCGCGGTGAAGGCTGTGTTTAAGAAGTATCCTGAACTCCAGATAATCCACTTCGATGCGCATGCTGACTTAAGAGACGATTACCTCGGTGTGAAGCTCAGCCACGCTTGTGTCTTGAGAAGATGCCACGGCCTTGTGGGTGACGGTAAGATCCACCAGTTCTGCATAAGAAGCGGTGAGAGGGATGAGTTTAAGTTTGCTGCCTCCCACACTGATATGCACAAGTTTAATTTCGACGGGCTTAAGGAAGTGTGTGAGGAGCTTTCCAAGAACAACACACCCGTGTACTTTACGATCGATCTTGACTGTCTTGATCCGTCCGTGTTCTGCGGAACGGGTACACCGGAGGCAGGCGGAGTTAATTTCGCGCAGCTTCTTGATGCGATCCTTACGGTAAGCAAGACGAACATCGTGGGCGCGGATGTGAACGAGCTTGCACCCATGCTTGATGCAAGCGGCGCTTCAACAGCAGTTGCCTGCAAAGTATTAAGAGAATTGATCCTTTCAATCAACACATAATAAGGGGGATAAGAACATGAGCAGAGTATTGGTAATCGGATGCGGCGGTGTCGCGAATGTAGCGATCAGAAAGTGCTGTCAGGTGGACGACGTGTTCACCGAGCTTTGCATCGCAAGCAGAACAAAGTCAAAGTGCGACGCACTTGCAGAAGCACTTAAGGGGAAGACGAAGACAGTCATCACAACGGCGCAGGTTGATGCAGATAATGTTGATGAGCTGGTCGCGCTTATCAATTCATACAAGCCCGATCTTGTCATGAATATCGCGCTTCCTTATCAGGACCTTACGATAATGGATGCGTGCCTCATCTGCGGCGTTAACTACATGGATACCGCTAACTACGAGCCCGAGGATACAGATGACCCTGAGTGGCGTGCGATCTATGAGAAGAGATGTAAGGAGCAGGGTTTCTCTGCATACTTCGATTACAGCTGGCAGTGGGCATACAAGGAGAAGTTCGAGAAGGCAGGTCTTACGGCACTTCTCGGCTGCGGCTTCGACCCCGGAGTAACCCAGGCTTACTGCGCTTATGCGAAGAAGCACGAGTTCGATGAGATTGATACGATCGACATTCTCGACTGCAACGGCGGCGACCACGGCTATGCTTTTGCCACCAACTTCAATCCTGAAGTAAATCTTCGTGAGGTCTCCGCTCCCGGAAGCTACATCGAGAACGGCAAGTGGGTAGAGATCCCCGCCATGAGTATCAAGCGTGAATACGACTTCGACTCCGTAGGACAGAAGGACATGTATCTTCTTCACCACGAGGAGCTCGAGTCTCTTGCTGTAAACATCCCTGAGGTTAAGAGGATACGTTTCTTCATGACATTCGGACAGAGCTACCTTACACACATGAAGTGTCTCGAGAATGTCGGCATGCTTTCCACGGTTCCCGTTAACTTCGAAGGACACGAGATCGTTCCCATCAAGTTCCTCAAGGAGCTTCTCCCTGATCCTGCAAGCCTCGGTCCCCGTACACACGGCAAGACCAACATCGGCTGCATCTTCACGGGTAAGAAGGACGGCAAGGAAAAGACATACTACATCTACAATGTATGCGATCACCAGGAGTGCTACAAGGAAGTTGAGAGCCAGGCTATAAGCTACACAACAGGCGTACCCGCAATGTGCGGCGCTCTCATGCTTCTTACGGGCAAGTGGACAGATAAGGGCGTTCACACTGTAGAAGAATTCGATCCGGATCCGTTCCTTGATGCACTCGATAAGCACGGACTTCCGAGAAGAGAGAACTTCAATCCCGTACTGGTAGAGTGATTAATATGAACGGCATCTTCGACGGCTTAAAAACACCCTGCTATGTGATAGACGAGGATAAGCTTCTTAAGAATGCTGAAGTGCTCGCTTCGGTCATGTCCCACACATGTTGCAAGATCCTGCTCGCGCAGAAAGCGTTCTCGAATTACAACTTCTATCCTTTGCTGTCAGGTTACCTTGCAGGCACTGAGGCGAGCGGCCTTTATGAAGCGCGGCTCGGTAAGGAAGAGATGCCTGAAGGTGAGGTGCACGTCTTCTGCGGGGCGTACCGCGATGATGAATTCGATGAGCTTCTGAAGTACGCGGATCACATCGTATTTAACTCGATACATCAGCTTGCTAAGTTCGGTCGTAAGGCTGAGAGTGCAGGCAAGAGTGTAGGTCTTCGTATCAATCCCGAGTGCTCCACTCAGGAAGGTCATGAGATCTACGATCCGTGCGCGCGTGGAAGCCGCCTGGGGGTGACCAGAGGCGTGTGGGATAAGGAGATGACGCCGGAGCTTATTGAGCTTCTGGACGGGCTTCATTTCCATACCCTCTGCGAGCAGAATTCGGATGCGCTTGAAGTGACATTAAAGGCGGTGGAGGAGAAGTTCGGTGACGTCCTTCCCCGCATGAAGTGGCTTAACATGGGCGGCGGTCATCACATCACGAAGCCTGATTACGATGTTAATAAGCTCGAACAGATTCTTATTGATGCGAAGACGAAGTGGGATGTACAGGTATATCTTGAGCCCGGAGAAGCGGTGGCTCTTAATGCGGGATATCTGCTTACACACGTGCTCGATGTCGTAGAGAATCAGGACGTGAAGATCGCGATCCTTGATGCGAGTGCGGCGTGCCACATGCCGGATGTCATCGAGATGCCGTACACGCCGCCTTTAAGGGACGCAGACAGCAAAGATACCAAACCTTACCGTTACAGACTCGGAGGCCCTACATGCCTCTCAGGTGACGTTATAGGGGATTATAGTTTTGATAACGAATTGAAGGAAGGCGACCTTCTCGTGTTCGAGGACATGGCAATCTATACCACGTGCAAGAACAACACATTTAACGGAATGCCGCTTCCTGATATCTACAGACTTAAGGCAGACGGCTCAACAGAGAAGTTAACGAACTTCGGCTACGGGGACTTCAAGCACCGCCTCGGAAGCTGACAGAATTCTGCACGCGACTCTACACTTAAGATGTTTTTGAAGAGTCAGTTGCAGAAAAAGGCCTGAATTCTGCAAATGGCTCTTTGCATTTACTGTTTCTGAAGAGTTTATTGCAGAAATATTAAACACCCCGAGCTGAAGCGAACCCCTGAAGTTGGACAAACTTCAGGGGGTTCTTTTAATAACTCTTGGGTAAGTAATTTTCATTGTGGTCTTATCTATTTAGCCGGCAAAGATATGAATACGGGATAATTGCATCCCTGACTAACACACTATCCTTATATATACATTTTTCAAACATTCTTGATATAATGAGGGTCGAGAGGGTAACCTCTTTGCAGTATTTTGGTGTTGGAAACCAAGAATAAGGGAGGATTTTATTATGAAAGCTATGCGTAAATTCTGTTCAGTTGTACTTTGTGCATCTCTGATGTGTACGGTAATTGCCGGATGCTCATCAGACGAAGCAGCTGAGACAAATGCAAATGCAGGTGAAGGCGCCGCTGTTGAAGCAGAAGCCGAATCCGAAGACGGCTTGTATTATGGATATTTCATAATACAGGATATGCCTGACGGCGGGAAAGAATTCACTATAGATATCTCAAGATGCTCTTTAGGTGATGCAAAAGCAGGCGCGTCCGGTGAGATCATCATCCCGGAAGGCGTTACTTCAATCAGCGCTCTGCTGTTTGACGGATTTAAGAATATAACCAGCGTTACCATTCCTTCGACAGTTACTGAGCTTCCTTCACATTGTTTTGCTAACTGCAGCAGCTTAACCGAAGTAAACCTGCCTGATACTCTTGAATCTTTGCACGGCTATACATTCTGGAATTGCCCGTCACTTAATACGATCATATTGCCTGATTCATTAAAGAATTTGGGAAAATCTGAGTTCGGTTGGGATTTTAACGAGAATGCGCCTGCAAGCAGAGATATTTATTTTTCGGCAGGCATAGAACTTACTACTTATAATGCAACAAGCACTGCCGGTGTGCTTTTTACCAGCATGCCTCTTTTAAGAGCTCCCGGCGAAAGCATCCCCAATGTATATGTAGTAGCAGGTTCCTGGATAGATGAGAATTTTGAAATGCTTTACATAGACGAATCAAGTTCATGTCTGGATGATAACGGCGAACTGTGTGATGTTAACAGACAGATGCCGATAAGACAGTATTGGGATGGCGTAAATCCTTAAAGGAGGGGCAATTTATGAAATCAATGAAGAAAGTATGTGCTTTGCTCGTCTGTGCTTCAATGGCGTTCTCTGTATTCGGATGTTCATCCGAGGCGGAAGGAAAGCCTGACAGATCCTCTGACGATGCTGAAGAGACTGAAGTTCAAGAAACTAATGCCGATACATCAGAAACCACTTCTGTAGTTGTTGAGTCTGAAGAAACTGATGTTCAGGAACCGGAAACTTCAAGACCCGGTGGCATATATTCTGTTGCAGGAATGGATGCTGATGAGATTATGGATCTGATCGCTTATCTGTCTGACGTATCGGCGGGTGATACAGCAGATTCTTATTGCAGCAAGTTCCCTGTAGAACCGATGTTCATTGTTTCTCCATGTCTTGCTTATTTCGAAAGAGAAAATGGTGATGATGACATAATCTTGTCTGCCGGCGTTGTATCCACAATTAATGAAGACGGAACATTCGCTCTTGCTGACGGCGATTATGTTGACATCGTGTTTGACTTTAGCGATGAGGAACTGTCAATCGAAGTATATGACAGGGTGTTTAATATGTTGTGCGAAGAGCTTCCTGATGCGGAGGTTACAGATGACCGCGACGGCAACATTTGGAATTCTTCAGTCGGATCTTACGAAATGCTGAGACAAGGAATGGGCAGTAATTCTATTCAGATTGATATTCCGATAAGCGCTAACTGACGTAACGCTTGAAGCTAATGCGAATCCCGAACCCGCCTGGCAGGTCTCAAGATCCGGCATAACAGAGGGTACTAATCTGCCCGGCTACATCGAGATATTAGTGAACTAATAATTCTATGAACGACAAGAATAACACTGCATCCAAAACTCTTTGCATAATATCAACTGTCGTGTTGGTATTAAGCGTTATTGGAACGCCGTTTTTTATCGTAATGTGGGTTCTGTCAGGGTTCGGCGGCAACGCAGCCCTGACAGATTCCTTTACGCCCCTGATCTTAGCCGGAGGCTTCGGGTTCTTTGTAAGCCTTGTCCTTGCCATCATCGCAAAAAGCATCAACACCAAGAGCATATATGCGACTGTGTGCATCATTATTTCTGCTATACCTGTACTTATAACGATAGTACTGGTCATAATTCTTTCTTCTTATGTAAGAAAGATCCAAAACGAGATCAATCAGATGGAGCGTTCCCAAGTTATTGAGAATTACACTGGCGAGTGGGAAGACGAAGTACAGGCGTGCCTCGACAGGCATCAATTCGATATCGCTGATATCAACTTCGATTACGTAAGTGATGAAGCTGGTAATGACCTGGTCCTCCTGATCTATATCTCAAGAGACGCTCAGCAAACTGAACTCGATCAGCTAAATGAGTTCCTGCATGAGATAAGAGATCTGTGTTTCGCTTATGAGAAAACAGTTCAGGTCATCCCCTGCTACTTTGATCCCGATGATGAGGATCTGGATTATACGACATACTTCTGGCTCACGGGCGACGAAGATGACATCCTCATAGACATCGATATGAACAGATCGACATCTTCCGTATACTCCTGGTACAGACCGGAGAATCTCCCTGATAGAACTGACGATTGTAATGTATTATTAGTGGTATATTAAATTTCATCGAGAGAATGGCACTGTCCCTTATCTTTTAGCTGGCTCATATAGATTTAAAAGGGGTTGTCTCAAAAGTGACTTGAGTTCACCGAGAGGCAACCTCTTTGAATGTTCAAAACTATCGTGTTTTAGGCGCTAAACAAGTTCAAAAGTGCAGCAAATACCCTCAAAATGTTCA
>Ga0129316_1000028_pt1 | contig 118776 bp, 129 predicted proteins | sample Cm1ome_2_FD_94429 | JGI IMG/M metagenome (GOLD analysis project Ga0129316, IMG submission 94429) | Eastern black-and-white colobus group fecal microbial communities from Wisconsin, USA - Cm1022B metagenome | ecosystem: Host-associated > Mammals > Digestive system > Large intestine > Fecal...
ATGAAAAGCAACAGAAAGGGATTTTTGGTATTCTAAGAACCGAATCGTCTCTTTTAAAGAAGCAATCAATTCTTCCAACTGTTCAGAAGTATATTGGCGATACATATCATCAAAATTAGGATGCCTCATATAGCCAATACCAATAAGATTTTCTACATCTATTTCTGGTTTTAACTCCTGCTTAATAGGATGTTTACGTTTAAATAGTTTCATTTTTATCCCCTTTATAGTCGTCAACAGTTTCTCCATATCTTTTTTCAAAATACTCTTCGTAATGCTTTATTTCTTCCTTTGTCACATGTGGACTACCAAAGAAAAACATCTGTCTAAGAATCTGAATAGTGTTCCAGTCCTTATATTTTTGTTTTTCAAATTGAGAACGATTGTCCTCAATTCTCTTGGGTGGGTAAGATTTTCCATAGATTAAAGTCATTGGTGTCCTTTCCAAACTGTCACTCGAACGTGACCTCTGAAAGTGGTAACGTAATTTGCACATTATCAATAACTGTATCGTTTGGATTTTGTCCCTGTTTAAAATCGTCATACTCCCATGTTGCCATCACTGTCATACTTGGAACAAAGGTATCAATCACCATGACAATTAAATCACGAATAGCCTCATACTCCTTTTGGGTCAAGGGAACGGCTGCATGCTTGTTAGATACCAGAAAATCACAAAAGACACACTGATAACCGAGCCAATCTTCAATCCCTGTGTTGACATCGATATAACGACCATAGGCTTCAACTAATAATAAAAGCAGGGCTACTTTTTCTTGTTCCTCTTCAATCGCATCTGAGACACCACCAACACTAGACCCTAAATCAGGTTCAACAAAGAAGAAAAAGGAACCATCATAATCAATCCGCTCATAATCCTCCTTGATCTCTTGTTGGTAAACAGGATTTAGGTGGTAATGAGTCAGCTGTTCTCTAAGGACATTTTCTTTAAAAAGTGTCATTGCTTCTGATAATGTTGTTTGTTCAATTTTTTGTTTTAATTCCTCTGGTGTTAACATTTTTATTTCCTCCAATTCATCCATTCAATCTGGCTATCAGGTTTTAAAATCTTAGCTAGCATCGTTAATGCTATTGACAGTTTTAGCTCACGGCTTTTCTTTTTCGTTTTTAGAGTTACCCGACAAAGTGGAAAGAACCAAACGAATAATAAGGCAAACGTAAAGATACCATGAGCAAGGGCACTGAGTAAATTAGTCATTAAAGGCCTCCTCAATATTTTGGGTATTAGCCGTAATCTTCGTAATCTTACCTTTTTGTGTTTTCTTGGCATAAAGATAGTGCTGTGATTCACCATCTCTTAACGTGATGATGGTTGCCGCTTTTTCAACCTGGTATTGTTTCACCAATTGTTGTCCCTTATCTGAGTCAACATCGATGTAAAAAGTTGGATAAGCACTTTCTTTCGCAGCAGTGACAACGGCTTGTTTACCTGCTTGACAGTAAGGGCAGCCAGTTTTGTAAAAGACTAGGTTAACATTTTGAGCAATAGCTGTATCCACATAAACATCAGCTGTTAGATGTCGGTCATAATCTCGTGCATGGTTTTGAAAGAGAAAGACTACCCCTGCAACAGTGACAATCAGAATAATGGTCGAAATCATAAGGTCAACTACCTTCAAAAACTTTTTAATCATTAACTTTCTCCTCATTGTAAAATTCAAATAAATCTCCTTGAATGTAGTGAACCTGTGCTAGCGCTTTTAATTCTTTTTGCAATCCTTTAAACGTTTCAGACATCTGTTCAAACACTAAAGGATCAAATTCGTCGTAGATTCCGACTATTGGCAACATTGGGAAATGATCTTTCTGTTCGCCCTTGAGATACTCCGATACTACTTTCTCATTTGTAATCACGCCATCTATTCGGATAATGGCAGGAATACTTGTGATGGCCTCATTGTTTTGGTAAAACGTTAAAGCGACTTGTCCTGCTTCTATAGCATCATAATCAAGATGATCGGATGATAATTTGAAGTAATAAGCCAATGGTTCCTGACCCAAAGCAGTCAAGTAATACCCCCGAAGGATTTTTGTATCAGTCATATCAAACCTCCTAGCGTTCTTCAGTTGATAATAAAACTGCAATAGCAATGGTTAACGTATTAACATAAATAGCTGCAGTTAGTTGTTTGAAGAAAACTAATACTGTTCCAAATAACAATAAAGCAAATAACCATAGTGTTAATGTTAAATCTTTTTTCATTTCATGCCTCCTTAACAAACTTTGTGACATTTAAATGGTGCTTGATAATATTTTGGGTAATTCATAATCTTTTTTGTTTTATGTTTTGGTAATGGTTGATGATAATGAGCTTGCATATACTGAAAAGCAAGTCCTTGACTTTCAAAGATTAAGAGTTTCCCATTGTCATCATAAAGATAATCCCCCTCAGCAAAACTAAAAATAATGTACTTCATCCTATTTCTCCCTCATTTCTTTTTTGAATCCTTAAATTGACTAATGATAGCTTGATAGTCACTTTCTAGTTCACTGTCATAACCATCAACATATCTAATAACATGATTGCTTTTTAGAACTCCCATAACCAGAATAATAAATAGCAATAACACTAAACCACTAATTAAAATTAAAACTTTCATTTTCTCTCTTCCCTCTTTATTTCTTTTCTAGGAGTTAGTATTCTAATACTAAGATTATTGATTACTCTTTAAACCATTTCTAGCTCTGCCTCTCATTATCATAGATATAAATGTAAAGGCAGTTGGCGGGTTTTATTTTTTACGGCGATTAACCAATGTCTTGCTCAAATAATGATAGTTGTTTAACGTGTTTATGCTCATGTTTCACTCCTTCAATAACAGTTTTGGTATAGTTGATACTATCTTCAAAATAACGTGCGATATTCGCAAAATAAGCCTCTTGACGCTCCTTTTTCACTTGAATAAGTGATAAGATAATTGCTTTAACAGAAGCAATGCGAATCCCACCACCACGTCCTGATTTGATTTTAAAGAAAATCTTTTGCTCGGCTTTTAAAGCTTTTAATACACGATCAAGTGAGCGTTCTGGAATATGAAGCTCTTCTCTGATTGCTTTCTTTGTTGTTTGAATAAATGGATCTTGTGTTTCATAGAAACCTTCTAAATAGGCCATAACGTCCGCTTTCCATTCGTAAAGATGACTTTTCTTACGCTCTGAACGTTTCTTCTTGAATTTGTACCAGCGTTGCTTAACAAATAAATCGGAAGCCTTCAGTTTTTGATCAACCCAAGCTCTACAAAGTAGCGTGATATAATCACGACTAGCCGCTTCGTATTTTCCTGAATAAGCACTAGTGATGAGCTTTAAAACTTCATCTGAAAGGAGCGGTTCGTCCAATCGTCCATTAAAATCAGTTAAAACGACCTCACAATCGCTCTGAGAGACACCACTTGAGAAGTTCGCCAACGCTAAAGTAAAGAGAACATTGTTTCTTCCCATCAACGCTTTAGCACCCTTGATATTTGATTCGTTCAGTAGCATTTGATACCAGGGCTCATCAATCTGTTTAAGTCCTTCTGTTCCTGCAATCACCGTTAAATTTAGTTTCTTGCTTGGAAACGGAAGCTCAGATTGCTTCATTGACCAATCAAGCCATTCTTGAAATGAATAAGTGTAATCCTTGTGAAAGAACTCTACATTGTCTGTTCGTGGCATACGTGCAATCCCAAAATGGTTACACGTTAGATCAACTGGTAATGTCTGTGCGAAATACTGTCTCAAATTTTGAGAAATCGCTTTAGCCACTTTGATCACTTTAAAATTAGAATGAGCTGTTACGTAGGCAGGCTCTGATAAAATAAAGTAAGCTTGGTAGCCTTTATCAGACTTTAAAATCAACGTTGGCATAAAGCCCAGGTCAATCGCTGCAGTTAAAATATCACTACTTGTCATTGATTCGACTGAAGAATGAATATCAAAATCAATATAAAACGTATTAATCTGTCTCAAATTACCTTCTGCGTGACCTTTAGTGAATTGGCGGTTGTTATCGCTATACGTTCCGTATCGATAAATATTTGGCGTCCAATGGGTAAAATTATTCTGGTTTTCTAAAACAGCTTCTAGTGACGTTAAAACAACACCTCGAGCTTTCGTCATGTTTGCTTTTGTACGAAAACCAAAGATAGCACCTTTATTGCTTTCTTCAGCTGAAGAAACTACTCTTAAATGACTATTTTTAAATTTTGTCTGTCTCAATCCGTTTTTTAAAATAAGGCTATAAATCATTTCGATCTGTTTTTTCATTTAGGTCTCCCTACCTCTTTTTGTGCTGGAAATAAATAATCTGCCCGCTTTAGAATATCAACTTTATCAGGAAGGCTACTTGATGATTTTTCCCAAATCCAGGGCTTTCTCTTACTAGCTTCATAGGCATAACATTTATCAAATAACCATGGTGCTAGTTTGGCAATCTCATATAGTTCATGATGCATAGAACGATAAGGAATAAGGATACTGCGACAAAGATAATTAGTCACCCTCATCAATAAAATCTGCTCTTCCTGGTTTATTGATGGCTGAGATACCAATTTATGGACTTCTTCTGCAATATCACTTAACCTGGCACTTTGCTGGTCTCTTTTTCGTTTATAATAGTAATAATAAATTAATATTGGAAATGAAATAGAAAGTAGTATAACAATGGTATTCATAGTAAATCCCTTCAATATCAGAAATAAATTGAAACTTAAACGTTATCTTGAATTCGCAAATTGTATTTTAATTAATTCAGAAAATACACAAGAAAAACTCACAGGGTTATTACACCTACAAAAGCATTTATCATTAATCATACAAACAACATCAACCAATAATGTCATTAAAAATCCCTCAAAAGAAGTTAATAACTTCGATTTATTTAGTCTTTTTTTAGAGCTTTCCCCTACTGTCACATCTTACAATCCCCCTCTAAAAAGTAGCCTCAACTTTAAAAGTCCAATCTTATCTATCCCCTGGAAAATCACAAGTCTATGTAACTGTTTTAGTACTATTGGTGGAGCCAGTTATCCTTTCCAAGAAAACAAAGCATCACATTCTCCCAATACTCTTATTCATCCACTAAATACTATTCACATTAGTAATGGAAGACACTCAATGCTTGTTGGAGTTTTAGAAGGAACTGGGACAATTACTATTGATCAGATTTTTGATATTTCAGAGAGCTATCACAGTGTCTATTTTGATGGAACTTATTTTCGCTTTAAAAAAGGAAATAAAATCTTAAGAAAGGCACCGATAGTTGAAATAGGAATTATGTACGAGGTTGGGCGCCTAGCCATGGAAAATAACCTGATTCTTCACCATTTCTTAGTTAATCAATCATCTGAATCAGATTTAAAAGAATGACTCATCATATGCTTCACCAATAACCCCATTATTAGTATTAATAACAATTGAAAAACGTATAATAATAGCACCAAACTCATTAGCTGATAATCTTGATCATAAGCAAGTAAAATAACTAACAATAAGGAGAAGTGTGGAAGGACTCCTAATTTTAAATAGGGAATGTTATTTTCAAAAAATAGCTCTCCAAACAAAATGTCAAAATAATAAATGAATAGATCTCTAATACTTTCTATCTTGGGTCGGGGGGTTCGATGGTAGATTGCTCTTAAATTTTTGACATCTCTTTGTGATTGTCTCCTTGTTGCTTCTATTCGTTCCTGTAATTCCTTATCTGTCATTGTATGTCTCCTTATTTACAATCATTCATCCAAAGTGTAAGTATAGTTGTATTAAAAGAATTGTAACGGTGTATACCATTAACACTATTGGCAGTGGGATACCGAATACATTTAGTATTGCTTTTTTCTCTTCTAATCCCAAGATAACGTAGCCGTCTGCTAGACCATCAAAATCTTCTAAAACATAGCTAATTGTCTTATCCAAATAACGGCCAGTATAACCAAATTGACTGTATTCCATCAAACGCAACTGATCACCAACTTGAAAATTTCGGTCATTATAACGACATTCAAAATTTTTACTGCCATTTTTAACAGCTGCAAAATATTCTGGATAACATTTTAAAATATGTTGTGTCATTTCAAACTCCTTTAGTTAATTTTCATACTTTTTGGAAGTGATGTTCCAGGTAAATAATAGCCATCGGTTAAATCTGATTTCAAATAAAACTCAGTTTCGATTGTTTGAACATAGTCGCTTCTACTCCAATGATTTCTCAAGGTTTGATAGGCAATTGAAACTCTTTTTTCAATATCAGGAAAACTAAATCCCAGTTTTAAATAATTCGTTACAATCTCATCTATGTGTTCTTTAGAGACTTTAGTTTTTGGTCGTCTGTAGTATTTATCTTTTCTATTATCTTCTTGTAGACTAAGCTGATATTGAATATAAAGCTTTCGCATCTCTTCAATTTTTAATTGCCACTTTTTAGAATATGACTGACCTGAGTATTTATTTTTTAACTGATGGACAGGTACTTTAAACTTCATCTGAACAACATCAAATTCTCCAAGATCTGTGAAAGGATCAATAAATCCTAAAGGTTCACTATTGAGTAACTCTTCATATAAATGATTCTTTTTCATTTGTTTTATTTCCTCATAACTCAAGTTGAGTTTTCAGTAACCATTGATTCAAATAAATTCAGCTGAACAACGACATTTGAATCTTGCGTGTCAGAAAAATCAGAATTTTGAAACTCCACCATTTCATCATGATCAATGACTTCAAAAATTTCTAACGTTTCAATATCCATGACAATTTCTAAACCTCTCATATGGTAAATTCTCCTTTCATAAAATTTTAAGCGAACAAAAAAGAGAACAGATTTCTCCGTTCTCTATATTTTTATTTTAAATTATTTTTGATTCTAAAAACTCTTACCACTTACATGGTCTTATTATCGAATAAGACAGTGTTAGCGCTGTCTAAATCTTATCCTGCTTAGTCAGCCATACCAAGCCTTACTTCTGGAACGTCATGCTGAACATATTCAACGCCTTTTTGTTCCATTAATTCGATAGCAAATGGATGCATTCGATAAGCAGTCTTATAAGTAATTTTTTTTATTCCTGCTTGAAGCAGCGCCTTGGTACAGTTGATACATGGAAAATGTGTGACGTAAATTTCTGTACCTTTGGTTGAAATGCCTTCCTTAGCACACTGAATGAGCGCGTTCATTTCAGCATGAACGGTGCGGATACAATGTCCATCCTCCATTTTATGCCCAACTTCATTACAATTATCAGTTTCTGACACACCACCGTTGTAACCAGTTGCGATAATGCGATTATCTTTCACCAAAACAGCACCAACAAAAGCACGATCACAAGTCGAACGCTTAGAAATCAGCTCCGCATTTGCCATAAAATAATCTTCCCAAGAAAGTCTATCAGTCATCGTTTTCCTCCTTATCTAACTCTACAACACAATCAATTCTTTTGGTGCTAAGGTTAAGACTTCGCAGCCATTTTCTGTCACAACCAAGTCATCTTCGATACGGACACCGTATTTGTTATCAAGGTAAATTCCTGGTTCATCCGTAATCGTCATACCAACTTCAACCAAATCATCTGAATTGCCAAAGAACGGGATTTCATGAATATCAAGCCCAATGCCGTGTCCAATACCGTGCGTGAATTGCTCAGCATATCCCGCTTTTGCAATCACATCACGCGCCAATTTATCGTAATCACGGCGTGTCATTCCTGCTTTGACAGAATCAATCACCGCTTGATTAGCACGTAAAACCACGTCATAAATTTCACGCTCTTCATCAGTCGTCTCACCGATATGAATAGTACGTGTCATATCGCTGACGTAATGGTTGTAGTAGCAACCAAAATCAAGTGTCAAAGTTTCACCAGATTGGATGACTTTCTCACTGGCTACGCCGTGAGGCATGGCAGAGCGGTAACCAGAAGCTGCAATGGTTTCAAAAGACACACCAGAGGCGCCATATTCTCGCATACGAAAATCAAGAAAATTAGCCACTTGCAGTTCAGTCGTCTGACCAGCTTTGATGAAATCAAGCACATCTGTAAATGCGCGGTCAGAAATCGAACAAGCCTTACGAATCGTCGCAATTTCAGAAGCATCTTTAATCATGCGCAATTCTTCCATAAAATTCGTCATAGCTACCAAATCATAACCTGCAAACACACCCTGCAAAGCCTGATAATAAGCAAAAGATACTTGGCTGTCAAAACCAATTTTCTTTAGATTATCCGCCTGAATCACCTTAACAATTTCTTGGAGAGCATCTCTACTTTCAATGATGTCAAATCCTTGAACAGACTGTTTAGCAATCAAGGTATAACGAGCATCCGTCACAAACAACCGACGACTTTTAGAAATAAAAACAGTTGCTGACGTTCCCCAGAACCCTGTCAAATAATAAATATTATTTTGACCAGTCACCAAAAACGCATCAACCTCTGATTGATTCAACTTAGCCTCAAATCTCTCAATTCTCGCTAACATACAACTCTCCTTAGTAGGTATTTTAAATTTATTATACCAAAAAATCCTTGGAACCATAGCTTTTTCAACAAAATCCTTAGCTAGTAAAGAAAAACTGAGACAAAAGTGCTCAGTTTCCTTTTATGTTTATTTATCCAGATAAATCCAACCATTTTTTAGATTAAATGAATTTCCATAGCTAATTTTATTTAAACGCTTTAAGAGATTAGTAGCAGCTTGTTCACCAGCAATTACTGGAATGCCGCGCTTGGTAACTTGTTTATGTGTCAGCTGTAAATCAAGCGGAAGAAGTCGGAACGTTATTTCTTTACCCAATGACAAATCTAGTAAGAGATTTTCTGAAAAAACAGAATCAGAATAAAAACCAATAAAATTTCCAGATGAATCTTTAACACGACTTCGATGTAGATCAGATGGCAGAGCATTGTATGGATAGCCATAAGCTTGGTACATTTCAATAGGAATAATAGATTCTCCAGCTTCAAACTCCATTATCAAACTTCCTAAATTATAAAAAATTGGCTTACCATGATAGATTTCCACTCCACGTGTCATATGTGCGCCATGACCTATAATCACATCAACGCCATTTTCAATGGCTAAATGACTAAATTCTTCTATGAAATCAGCTGGGTAGTCATGATACCAATCCTCATTTTTCCCTTCATGTGTATGCAAATTCAAGATGAGATAATCAGCTCGATTTTTAGCATCTCTAATATGGCGAATAATCTCAGCTTGATCATATGCATTAGCAACTGTTTCTACTTTGAAATCTTCACCTTTTTCAATAGTAATATTCTTTTCAAACAGAGCACCGAATTTAAAGGTTTGTGAATTGTCTGGATTAAAAGTTTCAATAACATTTCCATGATACATGCTTTGACGTGTTCCTAATTTTTCATCAATTAGTGATAATTGTTGAAATTCTTTTTCAGGCAAGACATAAACGCTACTAAACCTAAGTGCATTTACTCCTGGACGAGGAGGAACGCCATTTCCACCATCACTAGCAACAAAGACTTCTGAACGTGTCACATCTACCGTTATAATAGCTACTCTTCCTTCTGGGTGATCAAAAAAGACTGGTTTTCTTGCTTCATACAAACTATTTCCAATACCAAGCGCATTCAAATGATACTTCCTAGCAGCAGCGAGAGTATCTTTAATTCCCTCGATTCCAAAATCTCCAGAATGATTGTTTGCAAAAGAAACATATTGAATATTTAAATCGCTAAATTCTTGCAATATATCTGGACGGACACTTGTGACATAACCTCTTCCAGCAGCAACTGGTGTTGTATCTTTTGGTGTTGTGAATTCAGCATTTGTAAAAGCTAGGTCAGCCGTTTTAAACAATTCAACAACCTCTTTGGGAAGTCGTTCCCTTAAACGCCTACTAGAAAATAAAGAATCTCCCGTTGCAACAAAACTTATTGTCATATTAACTCCTTACTCCTCGTCAGGTAAATTATTCTCATCAAAAAATTCTTCACTAATTTTTTCCCACGTTCCATTTTCACGTAATGTCTTGAGACGTTTATTAATGAATTTTTGGATTTTTTCACCCTCCTCATTATTAGCAAGTAAGAAGTAGCTATTAACATCAAGATTCCCTGTTTCTTCAGCAGTTAGCGATACAATTTTTAAATCATCGTAACCATTTTGTTTAATAAGTTGTTCGGCAGATATTTTACTAACAATTCGAACATCATATGTGCCATTTTCAATAGCTAGAAATTGTGATGACAAATCTTCTTTAGTATAAGTAATATTTATAGTATCATCTGGATTTTGACTATTATAATCCTCTAAAATAGTAGCACCGCTATTGCCAACCTCAGTAACAGCCTTTTTACCAGCTAAATCTGAAAGTGAACTAATATCAGAGTCAGATCGAACAACCATAACATTAGGATTTTTGACAATTGGGTCAGAGAAGAGGTATTTTTCACGACGTTCTTCGTTAGAACTAAAGTTATTAGCACCAACAGTATATCTTCCAGAATCTAGTCCTGATAGAATTGAAGCAAACTCTACTGTTTCCCACGTTAGTTTATATTTCTTAGAACCTTTAAAAATAGCATTTAAAAGTTCAACATCATACCCCGTTAGTCCATCTGTTCCTTGATACGAGAATGGATTTGAAACAGCAGAAGTTGCTGCTATCACTTCTGTTTTGTTACTAGATTCTGTTGTTTTTGTATCCTTTGTACTTGCATTAGATATTTTCCAAAGACCAACTGCTGCTACAACTACTATTCCTAAAACTACAATCCATATTTTTATATGTTTTCTCATTATGAGTACTCCTTAAATTTCTTTATACCTTGGTATTCTATCACCCTAATCTTGAAGTTAAAAATTAGAGTTTTTTATATCTAGTCATAAGAAAAATTTATACCCAGTAAAAAACACCCCGAAAACCAGATTTCAACCAGCTTTCGGAGTGTATTTTTTATTTCAATTTGTCTTTTAAATATTGTCCTGTGAAGGATTCTTTGACTTTGGCGACCTCTTCTGGTGTGCCTGTGGCAACGATTTGTCCACCACCGACACCGCCTTCTGGTCCAAGGTCGATAATATGGTCAGCTGTCTTAATCACATCAAGATTGTGTTCAATGACAAGCACGGTGTTTCCATCATCCACGAAGCGTTGAAGGACTTTAAGCAGACGAGCAATATCATCTGTGTGAAGACCTGTCGTTGGTTCATCGAGGATATAAAGGCTCTTACCAGTTGAGCGTTTGTGCAATTCACTCGCCAACTTCATACGCTGTGCTTCACCACCAGACAGCGTTGTGGCTGGTTGTCCAAGAGTAACATAACCAAGTCCAACGTCTTTGATAGTTTGCAATTTGCGTGCGATTTTAGGGATTGGTGCAAAGAATTCAACCGCATCATTGACTGTCATATCAAGAATTTCAGCGATATTTTTGTCTTTGTAATGAACTTCAAGCGTTTCACTGTTATAACGTGTGCCATGACAAACCTCGCAAGGTACGTAAACATCTGGCAAGAAGTGCATTTCAATCTTGATAATTCCGTCACCAGAGCAAGCCTCGCAACGTCCACCTTTGACGTTAAATGAGAAACGTCCTTTTTTGTAACCACGAATCTTAGCTTCATTGGTCTTAGCAAAAAGGTCACGAATATCATCAAAAACACCTGTGTAAGTTGCAGGATTTGAACGTGGCGTACGACCGATTGGGCTTTGGTCAATGTCAATCAAGCGTTCAATATTTTCAATGCCTTCAAGCGCTTTGTGCTTACCAGGTTTGGCAGAATTGCGATTTAATTTTTGAGCGACAGCTTTTTTCAAAATACTGTTAACCAAGGTTGATTTCCCAGAACCAGAAACTCCTGTCACCGCAATGAATTTACCAAGCGGGAAAGTCACATCAATATTTTGCAGGTTATTTTCAGAAGCACCTTTGACACGAAGCACGCGCCCATTTCCTTTACGACGTTCTAGTGGCACAGGAATCTCTTTTGCTCCAGACAAATACTGCCCTGTAATTGATTTTTTATTTTTGGCAACATCTTCTGGCGTTCCAAAGGCAACAATTTGCCCACCAAAATCACCTGCACCTGGTCCGACATCAATGAGCCAATCAGCTTGGCGCATGGTATCTTCATCGTGTTCAACGACAATCAAGGTGTTGCCCAAATCACGCATTTTTTTCAAGCTAGAAATCAACCGGTCATTGTCACGTTGATGAAGCCCAATCGAAGGTTCATCCAAAATATAAAGGACACCTGATAGGTTTGAACCAATTTGCGTTGCCAAGCGAATACGCTGACTTTCACCACCAGATAAAGTCCCCGCAGAACGCGACAAGGTCAAATAATTCAAGCCAACATTATTTAAGAAGGTCAGACGGTCTTTGATTTCCTTAACAATCGGCGTTGCAATCGTCTTTTCATTTTCAGAGAGTTCGAGGTGAGTTAAAAGTTCCAAGTGGTCAGCAACTGACAAATCGGACACTTGCCCAATATTTAAGCCATTTTCGCCACCAACACGAACACAAAGTGCTTGATTATTTAAACGATAACCATGACAAGTTGCACATGGCAATTCATTCATGTAACCACGCATAACATTACGTGTAAAGTCACTATTTGTTTCATGATAACGGCGGTCAATATTATTGACGACTCCCTCAAACGGAAGGTCGATATTACGTTCACCACCAAAGTCATTGATATAGTGGAAATGGAATTCACGCTCGCCTGAGCCATACAAGACCAAGTTTTGTTCTTCTTCTGTCAAATTTTCAAATGGTGTATCCATATCAATACCAAAAGAAGTCATGGCTTGTTCTAGCATGGCTGGGTAATAGTTAGATGAAATTGGATTCCACGGTGCTAAAGCCCCTTCACGAAGCGTTTTACTACGGTCAGGAATCACCAAATCCAAATCAACTTCCAATTTGCTTCCCAATCCATCACAGGTTGGGCATGAACCAAACGGTGCGTTAAATGAAAAAAGACGTGGTTCCAATTCGGGAACGGTAAAACCACAAACAGGACATGAATAATGCTCTGAAAAGAGCAATTCATTATCATCCATAGTATCAATAATCACATAACCATCAGCCAATCGAAGCGCAGCTTCCACCGAATCAAACAAGCGCGAACGGATACCGTCTTTATTAATCAAACGGTCAACAACGATTTCGATATTGTGCATTTTGCTCTTAGATAACTCAGGAACTTCTGAAATGTCGAAAATCTCGCCATCCACGCGTACACGCACATAACCATCTTTTTGAATACGGTCAAAAATCGTCTTGTGTTGTCCTTTTTTACGACGCACAACTGGCGCTAAAATCTGCATTCGCGTCCGTTCTGGCAATTCCAAAACTTGGTCAACAATTTGCTCAACAGATGATGCCGTAATGGCACCATGCCCATTGATACAGTATGGCGTTCCCACACGAGCATACAAAAGGCGCAGATAATCGTTGATTTCTGTCGTTGTCCCTACAGTAGAGCGAGGGTTTTTACTAGTCGTTTTTTGGTCAATGGAAATCGCTGGGCTAAGACCCTCAATCGAATCCACATCTGGTTTTTCCATATTACCAAGAAACATACGCGCATAAGCTGACAAACTTTCTACATAACGACGTTGCCCTTCTGCGTAAATCGTATCAAATGCCAAACTTGACTTCCCCGAACCAGATAAACCAGTCACAACAACTAACTTATCCCGCGGAATTTCAACATTGACATTTTTTAAATTGTGGGCACGTGCCCCACGAATAATTAATTTATCTTGCATAATCTATTCATCAGCAAAATGAATAACCTATCTTGATGATCCTTCATCCGATAGATTCACTTTTTACCAATGTCCTAGTCCTTTCTTCATAGCTACTTCTAAGATTCTTACCTTATTATAACAAATTTTCTACTATTCTTTGTCCCAAAAAACTGCTAATTGTAGTATAATAGATTAGTATGTAAAATTTTGTCCTCTTGAAAATATCAAGCTAAGGATTTTAATATGACATACAGCAAAAATGAATAGAACAAAATCCAATGTTCTACGCTAAACTAACTGGATTTTGTATCTTAGAGTAAAAGGAGGGGTTGTTTTTATGGAACAAATGTTTCTATCAACAGCGTTAGAATTTAAAGAAATCAATACATTCGAGCCCGGCGCTTGGATTAATTTAGTCAACCCCTCCCAGGAAGAATCTGTCAAATTATCTGAGCAATTCAATATTGATATTACTGACCTTCGTGCGCCACTCGACCTTGAAGAAACATCACGTATTGCTGTTGAAGATGATTATACATTGATTATCGTCGATGTGCCAACCTACGAAGAACGTAATAACAAAAGTTACTATGTCACTATTCCGCTCGGTATTATCGTGACAGATAACGCTGTTATCACAACGTGTTTGCAAGAATTGACACTTTTTGATAATTTTTTCAATCGTCGTGTGAAAAACTTTTACACATTCATGAAAACACGTTTTGTATTCCAATTGCTTTATCGTAATGCAGAGCTATTCCTAACAGCCCTTCGTTCTATCGACCGTCAAAGCGACCGAATCGAAGCTGAATTGGAAAACGCCACACGTAATGAGCAATTAATTGACATGATGGAGTTGGAAAAATCTATCGTCTATTTGAAAGCCTCATTGAAATTCAACGAACGTATCGTTAAAAAACTTTCGAGTAGTACCAGCTCTTTGAAAAAATATATCGAAGATGAAGATTTGCTTGAAGATACTCTGATTGAAACGCAACAGGCGATTGAGATGGCTGGCATTTATGAAAATGTCTTAAACGCCATGACAGAAACAACTGCTTCAATCATCAACAACAATCAGAATACCATCATGAAAACCTTGGCATTGATGACCATGGCTTTGGATATTCCAACCGTTATCTTCTCAGCTTATGGCATGAACTTCCAAAATAACTGGTTACCACTAAATGGTCTGCCACACGCCTTTTGGTACATTGTCTTTATCGCCGCTGCTATGAGCGCCTTCGTTGTTATCTATTTCTTTAGAAAGAAATGGTTTTAACCTGCCAATTTCTGTTGCGACTAAAGTCGCTAACAGAAACACGGAAGAATCTATCTTGATTCTTCCTAGGCATCTTACTAGTTCGAAAAATGATTATTATCAAGCCGATGTTTTTGCGTTATGATATTTGATATGCTGGGCTCTGTTGAGTAACGGAAGTTTGATATTTTATCGGTAGCGTATTTATGGTGGTTATTAATTAGAGGAAGTAACTGTTTTATTTTCTCTCACTAGTAATTCATCTTAATCATGGGCTTTACTGGATGTTCTTAGCAACACTTCTATTTCACAAAAACAGGAGACTATATATTATGGATTTAACTAATCTTACTAAAAAGAATCAAGAATTTATTCACATTGCTACTAATCAATTGATTCAAGATGGCAAATCTGATGATGAAATCAAAGCGATTTTAGAAGAAGTTTTACCAACAATCGTTGAAAATCAGAAAAAAGGTTTGACTGCGCGCGCTCTTTTCGGCGCACCTACCGTTTGGGCTGCTTCATTTACTGAAAAAACTTCAGACAAGGAAGCTGAGCAGACTACCAAAAATGATAATCCTTGGTTAATGTGGCTTGATACATCACTTCTTTTCATTGGTGTTGTTGCCCTTCTTAATGCTGTCATTGGTTTCTTCAATTCAACGACAACAAGTTCTGGCTTGCTTTCATTGCTTGCCCTTGGTTTTGGTGGTGGTGCTGCTATGTATGCCACTTATCACTTCATCTATCGCCATTCTGGTAAACCAAAAAGCGAACGTCCAGGTTGGGCTAAAACTATCCTGGTGCTCGTTTTAGCAATGCTTGGTTGGGTTCTCCTTTACACTGCAACAGCATTCTTGCCAGCAGTTATCAACCCACAATTACCAGCCATCGTTATGTTAATCATTGGTGCTGCTGCACTTCTCGGACGTTATTTCCTTCAAAAGAAATATAATATCCTTAATGCCATGACACCGCAACAATAATAAAAATTAACTTTATAATTCTTGAATTTGATTTTCCTATTTCAAAAGTTATAAAGTTTTTTCTATGTCAAAAACTTTATTATATTCTTTCACAGACTGATATCAAGATTTTTTCAAATAACAAAAAGGCAACTTCGAAATGAAGTTGCCTTTTCTTATTTAAAGTAACGAATTAGTCTTCGTTTACGAATGGCATAAGAGCCATAACGCGAGCGCGTTTGATAGCTGTTGTTACTTTACGTTGGTTTTTAGCTGAAGTTCCAGTTACGCGACGTGGAAGAATTTTACCACGTTCTGAAACGAAACGGCTAAGAAGCTCAGTATCTTTGTAATCAACATATTCAATTTTGTTAGCTGCGATGTAATCAACTTTTTTACGGCGTTTGAATCCGCCACGACGTTGTTGAGCCATGTTTTATTCTCCTTTATATTATTGTTGTTTCAAGTTTTTCACTTGAGTTGTCCATATTCATTAGAATGGAAGATCGTCATCTGAAATGTCCATTGGATTTGAATTACCAAATGGGCTTTCATCACGACCAAAGTTAGGTGTTTGTGATTGTGAAGATTGCGATGAGAAACCACCATCGTTTGATGAGCCACCAAATGATGAATTGCTATTGTTGAATCCACCGTTATATGAACCACCTGATTGACCTTCACGTGTAGCACGGCTTTCCAAGATTTGGAAATTATCTGCAACAATCTCTGTTACGTAAACACGTTGACCTTGTTGATTTTCATAATTACGAGTCTGGATACGACCTGTAACACCAATCAATGTGCCTTTTTTAGCCCAGTTAGACAGATTTTCTGCCTGTTGGCGCCAAATCACACAGTTAATAAAATCAGCTTCGCGTTCACCATTTTGATTTTTAAAGTTGCGGTTTACAGCAAGTGTAAATGTGGCAACAGCTTGATTAGATGGTGTGTAACGGAGTTCTGCATCGCGGGTCATACGACCGACAAGTACTACATTATTAATCATAAAACACCTTCTTACGCGTCAAGTTTAACGATCATGTGACGAAGAATGTCACCGTTGATTTTTGAAAGACGATCAAACTCGTTAAGAGCTGTTGCATCTTCTGTTTCAACGTTGATAACGTGGTAAAGTCCTTCACGGAAATCTTGGATTTCGTATGCAAGACGACGTTTTCCCCAATCTTTTGATTCAACAACAGTTGCACCGTTGTCTGTCAAGATAGAGTCAAAGCGTGCTACCAAAGCGTTTTTAGCTTCTTCTTCAATGTTTGGACGAATGATATAAAGAATTTCGTATTTAGCCATTGATATTTTTCCTCCTTTTGGTCTAATGACCCGTGACCCTCGTCACGAGTAAGTGAGGTATACTCACAATAAACTATTATACTATATGTAGAGCGAATACGCAAGAGATTTATGTATTACAGAAAGATTTCATTTGTCCATTGTGGGCATTGTTAAAATGATATTATCTACTATTAAACAAGACAATAAAAAAGCACAGGCGTGCTTTCTATATAACTATTAAATTAAAATTCACCTTTATTAGAGACAGGGAGATTCGTTTCATAAAGCTCCGTTGCAAACTCTAAGCCTTTTCTAAAATTATCCGCTTCTTCACGGGTTTCAAACATTTTCTGTGCTTGTACATATTGTTGACCACTACGCCAATACATTTTCCGAACAACCCACATATCCCTACCTCGCTTTTCGCTAGTTTGAGATACATTATAACACAATTGTAACAAAATTTTGTCTTGTCTTGAATTTTTAATATAATCTTCAAATTGTTTTAACGTGTTGTTTTTTGATTGTTATAAACAGAATAAAAAAAAGGAATTTTCAACTCAAAAGCCAACAGAAAATCTCTTTCTATTGACTTATTCCAAAGCTAATCATTCATTCTGATAAGGTAGTCAAATGCACCTAAAGCTGCAGTGGCTCCGCTTCCCATAGAAATAATAATTTGCTTGTATGCTTGATCCGTACAGTCGCCAGCTGCAAAAATACCTGCAACAGTTGTACTCCCTTGATTATCCACAATAATTTCACCACGATTATTAAGGTCAATACCAGAATCTTTTAGCCAGTCGGTATTTGGAACGAGACCAATTTGAACAAAGACTCCCTCTAGATCAAGTGTTTTGTCCACGCCAGTTTCTCTATCCGTATAAATTAGTCCCGTAACCTGCTCATCACCCAAAATTTCTTTTGTGGCAACATTTTTCAAAATAGTAATATTATCATGTGCTTCTGCACGATCTTGTAAGACTTTATCAGCTTTTAATTCTGGTAAAAATTCAAGAATATAGACATGGCTAGCAAGTCCTGCTAAATCAATGGCAGCTTCAAGCCCTGAATTACCACCACCAATGACAGCTACTTTTTTATCTGTAAAGAGTGGTCCATCACAGTGAGGACAGTAAGTGACTCCTTTATTTCTAAATTCAACTTCTCCCGGAACATTAATATTACGCCATTTGGCACCAAGAGATAGAATGGCTGTTTTAGATTTTAGAATAGCACCGTTAGCTAGCATAACTTCGATAACATCCTTTTTATGAATAGCTATCGCTTTTTGAGCTTTCATGATATCGACATCGTATGATTTGGTGTGCTCTTCTACTTGGGACATAAGCGCTGGTCCCTCTATATAAGGTGTTCCAATCATATTTTCAATTCCGACGGTTTCCATCACTTGTCCACCAAACGTTTCGGCTAATAAGCCTGTTTTGATTCCTTTTCGTGCAGCATAAATAGCTGCGCTATTTCCAGCCGGTCCGCCACCAATAACCAAGACATCAAAAATTCCCTTATCTGCAAATGTCGTTTCTGATACTGGTCCTGCAATCAAATCAAGTAATTGTTCAATGTTGGTACGTCCTGAAGTCAGTATTTCATCATTGTGAAAAACGGTTGGAACGGACATAATCCCCTTAGCCTTGACCTCGTCTTGGAACATCCCTCCCTCAATCATGGTATGGCTAATATTCGGATTAATCACAGCCATAATATTGAAAGCTTGTACAACATCCGGACAATTATGACAACTAAGGCTGACATAAGTTTCAAAGTGAAGAGGAGTATCAATAGCTTTAATTCGGTTGATGACTTCCTCATCTACTTTTGGTGGTCGTCCAGAAACCTGTAAAAGTGCCAGAATCAATGAAGTCAACTCATGTCCCAGTGGTAAGCCAGCAAATTCAACACCAGATTCTTGTCCTTTTTTAGCAATTCGAAAAGCAGGCGTACGACTAAGCTTCTTCTCTTCAAAACTAATCTTATCACTCATTGAGACGATTTCATCAATGAAATCTCTGACTTTTTTAGAATTTTCATCTGTTCCAAGATTAGCCTGAAAAACAATATCAGATTCAATTAATGCAAGATATTGCGACAATTGTGTTTTGATTTCTGCATCTAATGCCATATAAAACCTCCTTAGATTTTACCTACTAAATCCAAACTTGGTTTTAATGTGTCTTCTCCTTCTTTCCATTTTGCAGGACAAACTTCTCCTGGATGTTTTCGGATATATTGTGCAGCACGCACTTTATCTAAAAGAGTACTTGCATCACGTCCAATGCCATCGGCATTAATTTCAACGGCTTGAACAATACCATCAGGATCCACGATAAAAGTGCCACGCTGTGCCAAACCATCTTCACCAAGAACCTCAAAGCCTTCTGATAAAACATGAGCTGGATCACCAATCATAGCGTAAGTGATTGTTCCGACAACATCAGAATCATCGTGCCAAGCTTTATGAACGAAATGCGTATCTGTTGAAACGGAATACACTTCAACACCAAGTTTTTGAAGCTCTGCATATTGTTCTTGTAAATCACCAAGTTCCGTTGGACAAACAAATGAGAAATCAGCAGGATAGAAACAAAAAATCGCCCATTTTCCCTGAAAATCATCATTTGATACCTTGATAAATTCTCCATTATGATAAGCATCTGCTGAAAATTCAACGATAGGTTTTCCAATAAGTGACATGTGCTAGTCCTCCTATTATTTTATTCACTATAGTTGATTAAAAATGTCTAAAATAATTAAACACTCTCAATCCCCTACATTATATGTAAACCTTTGCACAATGTCCAACAATATGTTCTACAGCTGTATAGACAATTTTATAAGTGATACCAAACATCTATTAATTTCAAACAAAAAACCTGAGAAAATTTTCTCAAGTTCTTCTATTTATTCAGCATAAATCGTGGCTAAAATGTTGTCAACAATTTCTGCTCGTTTAGCTTTTCCTTCATAGCTATCGTCTTTGCGATAAGGATTATTGACAATATCAACAATAGTCGAATGTTTGACGACAACGATTTTATTTGCCATACGTGCAGCTTCGTCAATATCATGCGTGACAAGCATCGTCGTAAAATCGCGTGATTGACAAATATCAAGAATCAAGTCCTGCATTTTCCGACGTGTTAAAGCATCAAGAGCCCCTAATGGTTCATCAAGCAGCAACAATTCAGGGTGATACATAAGCGCACGCGCCAAAGCCACACGCTGTTTTTGCCCTCCTGATAAATGAGCTGGGTAATAATCCGCAAAATCCGACAAACCAACAAGACTTAAAAGCTCATCAGCTTCTTTTGTCATTTTATCTGACTTATTTCCAAATGAAAGATTTTCTCGCACAGTCATCCATGGCAATAAGCGGTCATCTTGAAACATGACACGCGCTTTCTCATTCAAAGACCTTATCGGAACACCATTTTGGCTGATGGTTCCTTGGCTTGGTTGTTCGAGCCCTGCGACCATTCGTAGTAAGGTAGTCTTTCCGCTACCGCTCATGCCGACAAGGGCTACAAAGTCACCTTTTTCAATAGCTAAATTAGCATTTGCTAGCGCTGTTTTATCACCGTATTTCTTTGTGACATTATCAATGGTAATCAAATCTGTCATAGTTTCCTCCTAATTGCGCCAGTCTAGTAAAATATCTTCCAGATTTTTAGCAATGAAATCTGACAATTTCCCTAGCAAGGCATAGATGAGAATGCATAGAAAAATCGTTTTCATGTTCATAAATTGTTGGGCGTTGGTTGACATGTAACCAATCCCAGAATCCGCTGATACTGTTTCGGCAACAATCAACGTTGTCCACATGACACCCAAAGCATAGCGGACCCCCATTAGAATCGTTGGCATGGCACCAGGGAAAATAATTTTACGGAACATTTGCAGACGTGATAATCCGTAGGATTTCCCCATTTCTACCAAGTGCGAATCAACAGACGTAATTCCATGGTAAGTGTTGATGTACATTGGAAATAGGCAACCGATAGCAACCAAACTGATTTTGGCTGTTTCACCGATTCCCAACACTAGGATAACCACAGGAATCAAAGCCAAATGTGGAATATTTCGCAACATTTGAATGGTTGAATCAAAGGTCATTCGCGCCACACGTGAAACGCCGTTGATGACACCGAGAAGAAAGCCAATTCCTCCTCCGATGACAAAGCCAACGCTAGCGCGGTATAAACTGATACTGATATTTTCTTGTAGCGTTCCTTTTTTAAATAAGGTCACGCCTTGTTTTAAAACGCTCCAAGGCGAAGGGATAAAAGAACTGGTAATCCAACCTGCCATGACACCGATTTGCCAAAAGATAATGAGCAAGGCTGGGATTAACCACGGTAGGATATTTAAAACAACATCTGATTTTTTTACTGTTAATCTTTTCATGATAAGACTGCCTTTCTAATCAATCCTCTGCGTATTGTACATGGTCACTAACGGTTACTTTATTTTCAATTAACCCCTCAGTGTAAAATAAATCGGCAATATCTTGTAGTTCTGAAACAGATTCAGATGTCATTGCTGTCATAGAATACGTGCGGCGAGATACCATTTTTTCAACGACGGCTTGGTCAACACCGAGGCTATCTGTTAAAAGGTCAACTAATTCATCAGTGTTTTCATTAGCCCATTCCATGTCCTCGTTGGTGTATTCAATTAACAAAGCTGTGGCTTCTTCATTTTCTTCAGCGAAATCACTAGCAGCTACAATGTAAGAACGGTTGTTATCACCAATATCAGAGCCGCTGACAACTAATTTTGAATTATCAGTTACTTCTGCTTGTGATGTTGCTGGGTCCCAGTTTGCCCAAGCGTCAACGGTTCTGTCCGCGTAGGCAACACTTGCGGCGCTTTGGTCAAGGCTCACAAGATTAACATCATCTGTTGTTAAGCCAGCTGCGGCTAGAGCTTTCATGACAAGGTATTGTGAACTTGTCCCTTGCGTGTAGGCAATTGTTTTTCCAACCAAATCTTCGGCACTATCAATTCCAGAATCATTATGTACCAAGATACCAGAACCTTGGTCTTTCTTACCACCAACAGCAACGTAGGTTAAATCTGTTCCTGCAGCAAGCGCTGATACCCCTGGCGTGTCACCGATACGAGCATAATCAATACTACCAGATGCCAAGGCTTGCATTTCAGCAGAACCATTTTGGAATTCTTTGAAAACAACTTTATAGCCTTGCGCTTCCATTTTTTCAACTAATTCACCACGCGCTTGCGAAATATCAAATTCATCACCTGCTTGGTAACCAATAACAATCGTCTGCAAATTGCTTGAATCGTCAGCTTGCGTTTGTTTCCAACCGTAAAATGCCACGCCAATCCAGCAGACTAACAGAGCAAAAATAAAACTTTTTCGTGCGATTTTCTTATTTTTCAATCTATTTTCCTTTCTCAAGGGATAATTGGTGAACTTCCTCAATCAACTGGCGACGTAATAATTTCCCAGTTGGATTTCTCGGAAAGTCAGCCATAAAATAAAGCTGTGTTGGTTGACAATATTTTGCCAGATGTTCTGCAGCAAATGCCATAATATCAGTTTCCAAGGCTGCTGAAGGCTTGACATCATTTTGCAGAATAATGGCAGCCGCCACAACCTCGCCGTAAACCTCATCAGCTACTGGTATGACAGCAACATCTTTGATGAAATCGAGCTGTACCAATACATCCTCGACAATGACAGGGCTGATTTTCTCGCCACCTCGGTTGATAAAGTCTTTTTTCCGTCCTTCAAGGTAAAGGTAGCCATCTTCGTCCAAATGCCCAATGTCTCCAGTCAGTAACCAGCCGTCTTTAAACGATGACGGACTTGGTTGCAAATAATCAGTAATCACCTGCGGTCCACGAAGGGCAACCTCGCCAGTTTGCATGGCTTGCTTAGTCAGCTGATTATCTTTGACAATTGCCAAATCAATCTTGAAAGGCTTTCCAACTGACCCTTGCTTGATTGCTGTCGGCGGATTTAAGGTAATCTGACCACTTGCTTCGGTCATTCCCATTCCCTCTAAAATGGGGACACCAAACGTTTCTTGAAAGGCAATTTCTTTACTTTTTGCTAAAATAGCCGAGCCGCACCGAACAAAGCGCAGATGAGAAATTGGCTTGAAGGTATTGCGTGATGTTTCATTTTTCAATAAAATCGTTACAATCGTTGGCACGACAGATGTCCACGTGATGCGATAGTCTTGAATCCATGTCCAAAAACGGCTAGCGCTGAATTTGGGTGCAATGATTAGCTGTCCAGATGACAAAAGCGTTGCATTGACAATGATATTCTGAGCATTGATGTGAAACATGGGCATCACAACCAACACACGGTCATTTTCAGTAAGAGGGTGGCTAGCAACGCTGTTTTTAGCACCAATCAGCAATTGTTGATGCGTTAAGCCGACTTGTTTTGGTTTTCCTGTCGTTCCTGAAGTGTTAAGAATGAGCGCCAGACTGGTCTCCATAGGCAGCTTTGAAGGGGCTAGATGACTTGACTTCGTTAAAATAATCAAATTTGGGCAAGTTTTCAGCGGAAGATAATGCGCTGTCAGCTCTGCATATTTTTCAAAAGCCTCAATCTTGTCAGATTCTACGATGATAGCTGGGTAATCAGCTACTTCATAATACTTTTGCAATTCTTTAGCTGGTGTCATTTCAGATACGGGATGCGCAATCATTCCCAGTTGCCAAAGGGCTTGATTGAGAGGAACGTAGAGCGCCGAATTTCCAAACGCCAAAAACAAGGTATCTTGATAACCCATTCCCTGCCTTTGAAAAAAATCTTGAAGCTGCTTGATGTCATCAAGAATATCCTGCCCTGTAAACCAAGTGTCTAGCTGAATGTCCTTGATAATCGGTTTTTGAGCATTTTCAGATAGTTTTTCAGTTAATGTCTTGGTTAGTTCGGTCATACAGTTTCAGCCTTTCGTTGTTTGGCAAGCATTTGTGACAGCTGTGGACGCATGATTTTATTGGTTGGATTGAGTGGGAAAGCTTCCACAAAATAAATTTCTGTCGGACACTCGTGTTTAACCAAATGTTTGGCACAATATTCCCAAATTTCTTCTTTTAATTCAGCACTTGCCACAACATTGGGTTGCAAAATGATAGCCGCTGCAACGATTTCACCATAAATATCATCTGGTAATGGCACCGCCGCAATTCCTCTGACAAAATCTAAATTTCCGATAACATTTTCAATGACGGTCGGATTGATTTTTTCACCGCCGCGATTGATGACATTTTTACTGCGACCATTTAACCAAAGATAACCATCCTCGTCATAATAACCAAGGTCTCCTGTTAACAACCAGCCATCTCTGAATGATTTTGGACTTGGTGATAAATAGTCTGTAATAACGTGTGGTCCGCGAATGGCAATCTCGCCTTCAATGCCAGCTTTCATGGTCAAGTCATCACCATCAACGATTTTGACTTCACTACCATAAGGTTTACCAACAGAACCAACTTTTATAGCATCAATTGGGTTGAGAGTACATTGGCTACAAGATTCTGTCATACCATAGCCTTCAAGAATTGGCACACCAAATGTTTCTGAAAATTCACGATTACGATTGATTGGCAACATGGCTGACGCACAACGAATAAAACGCAATTGATGATTAGGGTCAAAATTATCTAAAGACTGTTGATTTTTCAGCAAAATCGTTACAATCGTTGGCACCACGGAACTCCATGTACAATGATGTTCATTAATCCATTGCCAGAAGTGACTAGCGCTAAATTTCGGTGCAATCACAATCCGACCATTTGATAACAAGGTCGAAACGACAATCAATTCTTGCGCATTGATGTGAAACATAGGCATCACAATCAAGACAGTATCGTCTTTTGTCATACGGTTCGACACCAAGTCATCCTCACCTGCCAAGCGCATAAAACGGTGCGAAAGTCCAACTTGCTTAGGCTTTCCTGTCGTCCCAGACGTATTCAAAATCCAGCCCAAAGTATCTTCAGTCGGTGTCATTTCTTTGTGCGTATTATCATTGTCCTTACGACTTAACAAGACCAAATCTGGAAATGTTTTAAGATGTAACACTTCGTAGTACAATTCAGGATTTTCTTTGAAAGCAGCTGCTTTTTCCTGATTGAAAATCATAGCAGGATACTGATTCTCATCATAATCTGCTACCAATTCTGCAATCGGTGTTGTACTTGCCACAGGATGTGCGGTAATCCCATAACGCCACATCGCCTGATTCATCGGAATATAAACCGCTGAATTTTCCAAAGCCATAAAAACAACATCATCTTTTCCAAGACCATTCCGCCTAAAAGCCTCTTGAAAAATAGCAATATCATCTTCCACATCTTGCCCCGTAAACCAGCGATTAAGAGAGATATCTTTTAAAAATTCACGCTCCGCATTTTCCAACAAACGCGCCTTTAAATCATCAACTAACTGTGTCATGAATATTTAATTTCCTTTCTTTATATGATTTGGACGACCAATTAAAATGCCAAATGGCGATACTTTGTAGCAAAAATAAGAAATTAGCCACGCACCACCCAATACCAAAAGATAACCCAATGGGAAAAGCAAAGCCAAGGCTATATCACTCAAATACGGATTAATCCAATCAATCACTAATCCAAAAATGGCAAGAGAGGCTGTTTGTGTCAGATAAATCCCAAATGATAATTTCGACGACAAATCAACCGAGCGACGTAACCATTGGAGACTTGGTTTTTCACGATTTTTAGCGTAATGCAAACTAAGCGCAAATATCGTTGTAATCATGAAAATCGCATAAATCATCATGTAAGGCTGATGAACCAAATGCGCATAATGACGACTTAACCCAAGAATCTTTGTATTGTAATAATAAAGCCCTATCGTCCCCAGACTTAGACAAGCGGTTATCGCATAAATTCGCTTTTGATAAGTCATCAAAAGTGTCGTGACTTTATCGTAATGAATAGACACATAAGCGCCAGCCATAAAGTAAAATTGATAAGTCAAGACAAACATTCCGTAGGAACGGAAAAGATATGGCCAATTCGTATGGTCTTGATGTGGGAAAATGTATTTGATATAGAAAAGAAAAAGCAACTGAATAAGCGCTGAAATGGAAATAATAAGGTTATGTCGATTCACAAATCGCTTATACAACCAAAGCATGATTGGAAAAATCAAGTAAAGTTGCATGGTTACCAAAATATAGTAAAGGTAAAAGCGATTCCCATGTAAAAGGGCATCTCCCCATTCTCCAAGCCATTCAGGAAAAGTAAAACTTCCCATAACCAATAACGTGATTAGAATATAAAATCCATTCCAAAAAACGTACGGAATTCCTGAACCTTTAAAACGTTTAATCCAAAAAGGTACAACATTCAAATGGTCCTTTTTATAATTTCCTAAAAATAGCACAAGTCCCGTGACAAACATAAACCCCATACGTGTAAAATGGGGCATTAAGTGAGTTGCCGTGAAAAATTCATAAGCTCCTGAACTTTTAGATACGGCGTTGGTAAATAGAGAACTAACATGATTAATCAGCACTCCAAAAATAAAAATACAGCGCATGAGGTCAACCTCATAAAGGTACCTCTTCTTTTTTTTCGCTTCTGTTGGCAAAATGGCTGCTCCTTCTGTTAAATTTACTTGGCAACCATTATCCACCTTAAAACTTAATGCTATCTTAAGCACGGCAAAAGAAAAGAAGCGCTTAAAATATTAATTACCACAAATTTTCCGTTAAAAATAAGCTAGAAAAAACAAAAAATCTGGAACACCTAAGTGTTCCAGATCCTCTTAAAAATATTGCGTATGTTGTGCCAACATACCAATCTCATAAGGAGTTAGGCTGTTGGATTATTATCTCCATTTTTATAGCGACTTAAATTCATTTTCAGCATTGTACATACCTCCACGACTTTTTTTATCACTACTTTTTACATTGGTTTCACTCCTTTAGCTATTTTCTGCAACTAGCTAAAGTATCACCATTTTTATATCTTGCTACGTTCATAAGATACCTCCATTAATCTGAAAATACTCACATAACAACGATAATAATCACCTAATTTTTAATTTGTTTTTCTGTTTTTTGATTGATACAGCGATTGACTCGTCGCCATATCTGTTTAGAGTCTCCATTTTTGTAACGACCTACATTGATTGCTTTCATATCTATCACAACTTTCTTTAAAAGCTTTTTCAAACATGGAAGCAATATGATTAGAAGCCCTTCCGATTACTACTGTTACTAGCAACAAGATCAACCGGTAATATTTCTTGCACTAGCCATTTCTAACCGCTTACTTCCAATAATATTTTTTTACCTAAAATGTGACATCACTCCTTTATCACTATTTTCTGCAACAAGTCGTTAGTCTCCATTTTTGTAACGACCTACATTAAATATCAACATAAGGCGTTCCTCCGATGTACTTTGTTACAAGTTTTGGTTTTCAAGGCTAAACAAGATGCTTAATCACCATCTTTATAGCGTCCTAAGTTAAAAGCTAACATAAGCGCCACCTCCGTAAAGTCAACTGTGCCTACTCACTCCGACTAGGAGACCAATCACCATTTTTGTACCGGGCGACATGTGGTTTCATCATAAGAACTGTTACCTCCTTACTTCGTTACTTTTGTCATCCTTCTTTACACTTTTATTATAGTGTAACCGCTTACTTTTGTCAATACCTAAATACTCATTTTTCTAAAAAATAGTTAAAAATCTCATTTTTAAGGCTTTATGAAAAGAATTGGTGAAGTAAAATAATAAGCGTTTTTGTTATTCAAAGAAATCATTCTTTGCTAAAATAGAGATATGATTAATTTTACTGATTATGGCATTGAGATGTGGGATGATGAGAAAATTGCTTCTTTTCGTCGCACGCTGCTTGCTTGGTATGACAATGAAAAACGGGATTTGCCTTGGCGCAGAACCAAAAATCCTTATCACATTTGGGTGTCTGAAATCATGTTGCAACAAACACAAGTTGTTACTGTTATTCCCTACTATGAACGCTTTTTAGCTTGGTTCCCAACCGTTGACGCTCTCGCCAAAGCTCCTGAAGAAAAATTACTTAAAGCGTGGGAAGGCTTAGGTTATTATTCACGCGTGCGCAATATGCAAAAAGCTGCGCAAGAAATCATGGATGATTTTAATGGCGAATTTCCTAGCACTTATGATGATATTCTCTCCCTAAAAGGAATTGGACCTTATACAGCTGGTGCGATTGCAAGCATTGCTTTTGACCTTCCCGAGCCAGCTGTGGACGGCAATGTCATGCGTGTTATGGCAAGGCTTTTTGAGGTCAATTATGATATTGGTGACCCTAAAAATCGCAAAATCTTTCAAGCTATTATGGAAGTGCTCATTGACCCTGAACGCCCTGGGGATTTCAATCAAGCACTTATGGATTTGGGTACAGATATTGACTCTGCTAAAAATCCTCGCCCAGATGAATCACCAATTCGCTTTTTCAGCGCAGCTTATTTACACGGCACTTATGACAAATACCCTATCAAATTACCAAAGAAAAAGCCAAAACCGTTGCAAATTCAAGCTTTTGTCATTCGCAACAGCAAAGGCGATTTCCTATTAGAAAAGAATACTGACGGACGCTTGCTTGGTGGTTTCTGGTCATTTCCAATCATGGAAACTGATTTTATCGGACAACAGCTTGATTTATTTGAAACAGATAATGCCAAAAACACTCTCAAAACAACGTCGCAAAAAACGTTATTTAAGGAAGATTATCAACTAAACCCAACTTGGACAAATCAAACCTTCAATCACGTCAAGCATACCTTTAGCCACCAAAAATGGACAATCGAACTCATCGAAGGCTCAGTCAACTCAAATGAGTTTACCAAAGATAGGGAACTCCGCTGGGTCGCACAAGACCAACTTTCCACCTACCCCATGGCAACCCCACAAAAGAAAATGTTGAAAGAATATTTAAAAATAGAGGAGTAAAATGATTACTGGTTCATGTCTCTGTCATGCTGTCACTTACCAAGCCCAAAACTGTTAGGACCTATCGTGTTTTGTCACTGTTCGTAGCGTCGTAGCTGATTGGATTCTCTTCGTCCTTTGGACTGTGACAATCCTAATCATCCTGACGGGGGTGCGTCAACGAAATCATAGATTTCTGACTTACCGCCTGTCGAAAAGCTTCTTCTTCGGCTTTTTCGGTTAATTCTCTGGTCAACGTTGAAGATTTTCAAATCTTATCTGGTGCAGATGAGCTTGTGACTTATGAATCCTCTAAAGGGAAAATACCGCTATTATTGTAAGAATTGTCATAGCCAAATTTACCACGTCAAAGATGACACGCCAGACAAACTTACTTTAAAATTGGGAACAATTGACCATTGCGAACAAGACTTAACCTTACTCGAACGCAAACACATTCACAACAGCCAGAAATTCCCATGGCTTGAATGATTGTAAATAACTAAAAAACAAATAAGGACTGGAACCGACCAATCCTTATTTTTTCATTCACGCTTTTTGGCTAATTTTTCCGTATAGGAAATTGAGTAAGAGACCTGCAAGTGCCAATATAATAGCAATATAAAATGCTACTGTAAAGCTGCCGCTATTTGCCACTGCGATATTTGAAGCGATACTTGGTGCAAAATAAGCTGCTACTGAATATCCTGTAAATACGATACCATAGTTTACACCTTGGTTAGCAGGACCATAATTTTCCATAACGATTGACGGGAAAACTCCCATGACACCGCCAAAACAAATACCAAGTCCAATAATGCCGACAGCAAAACCAACTTGTCCTGGAACAAATGCCAGAACAGCTAGTGCTAAGGCAATAACGGTGAAAATGATATAGAGCGTATTTGAACGTCCAATCTTATCTGAAACAGTTCCCCAGATAAAACGTCCACTCGAATTAGCAATTGAATAAAGTGATACGTAGAGAGCAGCGACCGTTGCCGAAAGTCCAAACATGGACGTGCCAATCGTACGAGCGTTTGAAGCAATCATCAGCCCTGAAAAAGCTCCGACAAAGAACATTGCAATGATGACATAAAAAACTGGTGTTTTTAGCATGTCAATCCATGTTCTATTAACCACATTTTGCGCTGACGAAGTCGGTGGATTCCAACCATCAGGCTTATATCCTGCAGGTGCTTTTTGAACAAAGATACTTGCCACAAGAACGATGACAATATAAGCTAAACCAATTGTCCGAAAGGCGTACTGAGCATCATGAGACAAAATCAAACTATTAGCAATCGGTGAAGCAAAAACAGCTGCTAACCCCATACCGCCTGTTATTATCCCAGAAGCTAGGCCACGCTTATCTGGAAACAGTCGTAAGGTATTGGACAGGCAACCAGAGTAAGCAAAACCTTGACCGATCCCTGCAATTAGACCGTAGTAAATATATAACTGCGCTAAACTAGTTGCCGTACCTGTGAGATAAAAACCACCTGCAAAGAGAATGGCACCAATGGCAATCGACCACTTCACCCAGCCTTTATCCGCAAAATACCCACCCAAAATCATGGGAATTGGACCAATGGCTGAATTAATCGAGAAAGCTAACATAATCTGTGGCATTGTCCAGCCTGTCTGTTCGCTCAATGGCTGCGCAAAAGTTGAAAAAGCATAAACTGCACCTGTGCATAGTAAGATAGCAGTCGAGGCTGCCAGCACTAGCCAGCGATTTATTTTTTTATCCATAAGAAACCTCCTTTTGGATTACATTTGCCTTATTTTGACAAAGATAATAACAAAATCGCCTCAAAATGTCAACGCTTACATCGTAAAAAACAATACTAAAATACTAAAAAAATCAGAAAATTGTATTATAGCATTAAAAACTGATACTATCGTAGGTTGTCTATAAAAACGTTTACATTTTATTTAAAAAAGGAGTATGATGTAAGTAATTATTTGTGTAAAAGAGGTAAACTATATGAAATTAGTTGCTATCGTTGGAACGAATTCAGACCGTTCTACCAACCGAAAATTATTAAAATTTATGGCGAAGCATTTTTCTGATTCAGCTGATATTGAAATCCTTGAAATCAAGGATTTGCCAGCTTTCAACGAACCAGAAGATAAGCTAGCTCCTGCTCCTGTCGCTGATTTTTCTCAAAAAATCGCTAGCGCGGATGGTGTCATTATCGCAACTCCAGAATATGACCATACGATTCCTGCGCCACTTGCCTCTGCTCTTGAATGGATTGCCTACACTAGCCGTGTGCTTATCAATAAACCAACCATGATTGTGGGGGCTTCTCTTGGTGCTCTCGGTACTTCACGCGCACAAGCTCATCTCCGTCAAATCCTTGATGCTCCTGAATTAAAGGCGCGCATCATGCCAGGAACAGAATTTTTCCTCGGACATTCTGAACAAGTTTTAGATGATGATTTTAATCTCAATAACCCTGAAAAAGTCGCCGAACTTGAAGATAATTTCAAAGAATTCCAATCATTTGTTGAGATTAGTAATCAAATCGTTAGCCAAGCAGACACAGACCGCAAAAGAGCATTTGCTTGGGAAGCCAAATAGGAGGTGACAAGTTATGAAATTAGTCGCTATTGTCGGAACTAACGCCAAAAAATCATATAATCGACTGCTATTACAATACATGGCAAGACATTTTGCCAAAAAGGCAGACATCGAGATTTTAGAAATCACAGATGTACCAATGTTCAATGAAACAGATGACCAGACAGAGTCAGCCATTATTCAAGAATTTAATAGCAAAATCACAGAAGCGGACGGTGTTATCATTGCCACACCTGAACACAACCACACGATTCCTTCAAGCTTAAACAGCCTTCTTGAGTGGCTTTCTTTCAACATTCATCCTTTAGCTGGCAAGCCAACCATGATTGTGGGAGCTTCTTATGACATTCAAGGCTCATCCCGTGCGCAATTGCATCTCCGCCAAATTTTGGATGCACCAGGTGTTAATGCTACTGTCATGCCAGGAAGTGAATTTTTACTAGGACGTGTCCAAACTGCTTTTGATGAAAATGGTGACCTTAAAGACCAAGGGACTATTGATTTTCTAGAATCATGTTTCTTCAGATTCCTTCGCTTTGCAAGCATTGCCAATCAACTCAATGAACCAGAAGAAGTTCGTTTTGAACCTGGTACTTATCAAGTCACGACAGTTGGGCACAACGGAGATTTGCCAATGTCCGTAACCCTTTCAGAAGAACGTATTGAAGCTATTGACATTGATTCTTCTGGTGAAACAGGCGGAATTGCTGACGTCGTCTTTACTCGTATTCCAAATGAAATTATTGAGGGACAAACTTTAAATGTTGATGCGGTATCAGGTGCTTCGGTAACATCAAATGGTGTCCTTGACGGAGTTGCTCGTGCTGTTCGACAAGCAGGTGCTAATCCAGATGCGCTTCGCTCACGTCCAAAAGCACCGTCAGCACTTGATAAAGAAGATAAAACTTATAATACTGAACTCGTCGTTGTTGGTGGTGGCGGAGCAGGACTTGCCGCCGCAGCCCGTGTACTCCAAGCTGGTAAACAAGTGGTTGTCGTTGAAAAATTCCCATCTGTTGGTGGAAACACTGTTCGTGCCGGTGGACCAATGAATGCTCCTGACCCTGCTTGGCAAAATACATTCGCTGCTAACCCTGGTGAAGCTAATACGCTTCAAGAATTGCATGACATTGATGAAGCAACAATTGATCCAGAATTTATCGATGATTTCCGTGCTTTAAAAGTTGAAATTGAAGAATACCTCAAAGACCCAACTTACCTTTTTGATTCAAAATTACTCTACCGTATCCAAACTTATCTTGGCGGTAAACGAAAAGACCTTAAAGGCAATGAAATTCACGGAAATTATCAATTAATCAGCGTTTTAACTGAGCGCGCCCTCGAATCTGTCCACTGGCTGGAAAATATCGGTGTTGAATTTGTCCGTGACGAAGTCACCATGCCAGTTGGAGCTCTCTGGCGCCGCGGTCATAAACCAAAAGTTCCAATGGGCGTTGCCTTTATTTCTGTTTTGAAAGACTTTGTTCTAAAAAATGGTGGCACGATTCTAACCGATACACAAGTCAAAGAATTGCTTGTTACAGACGGTATTGTAACAGGTGTTAAAGGTACAGGGCGCAATGGTCAAACCATTACCGTAAATGGGAAAGCTGTTATTTTGACAACAGGTGGTTTTGGAGCAAATACGAAAATGCTCCAACAGTACAATACTTACTGGTCAGAAATTGATGACGATATTGCCACATCTAATACTCCAGCAGCAACTGGTGATGGGATTTTACTTGGTCAATCCGTCGGTGCTGACTTAGTCGGAATGGGATTCAGCCAAATGATGCCAGTATCAGACCCAGTTACGGGTGCACTCTTCTCAGGTCTCCAAGTTCCACCAGCTAACTTTATCATGGTTAATACTAAAGGAAAACGCTTTGTCAATGAATATGGTAGTCGTGACCAATTGTCCCAAGCGGCGATTGATAACGGTGGACTTTTCTACTTAATTGCTGATGAAAATATCAAAGAAACAGCTTATAATACAAGCCAAGAAAAAATTGATGCTCAAGTAGAAGCTGGAACGCTTTTCCGCGCTGATACTTTGGAAGAATTAGCAGAGCAAATCAATATTGACCCAGCCGTTTTGGTAGAAACAATCACCAATTACAATTCATACGTTGATGCTGGTCATGACCCTGAATTTGACAAAGGTGCCTTCGACCTCAAAGTCGAAAAAGCACCATTTTACGCAACACCACGCAAACCAGCCGTTCACCATACCATGGGTGGTTTGAAAATTGATACCCAAGCCCATGTTATTAACGAAAACGGGCAAACAATTAAAGGCCTCTTTGCAGCTGGCGAAGTAGCTGGCGGACTCCACGCTGGTAACCGCCTCGGTGGAAATTCACTAACAGACATTTTCACATTCGGTCGCATCGCAACCGACACCGCTATCGCAGAATATCTGGGTTAAACTAAAAACAAGATGAGAATTTCTCATCTTGTTTTTTATTTTCAGATAACAAAAGAAAACCCCAGCTTCTTCAAGCTAGGGCTCTCTAGGAGATTATGAAAAAGAAAGTTTATTAGGATTGTTTATAGTATAGAGCCACTTGCTTAACTAAACCTAAATTTTTTCTTACAGAAAACTTAAACTTTTTTCTTTTCAATGTCCCCGCTTTTTCTGATGACGCTTTTCTTGCCTAAGCAAGTATTTTCGTTCTTTTTCTAGCTCACGCTTCACTTTTTGCTTAGACTTTTGAGCTTTCTTGACTTCCTCACACATTTCCTGCATAGCAAGCTGAGCTTTCGTTGACACCACAGGCTTACACTTTGCCTTATTGATATCACGTTGCACTCGTTTTGGATTTCGTTTTTTTGTGAAATAGCTGGTGCTGAAAACTCAGAGCTTACTTCGACCTTATCATATCTGCGCAGCCATTTTCCCAAAGAAACATCAATAAAGTTTAGAATATCATCATCCTTTGGTTCTTTACCAAACACGTAATGAAAAGCCTTGTAACGTTTCTTCGAATCCGTAAATTCAATCAAAGCCGACCAAAATGCCCCATCAAAATATACTGTCATTTTCATAACAGCCCCTCCTTAAAAAAATTGACAATGGGCGACCTCGGAAGGGGAAGGTTACTGATACATGTTGTACTCACAGACTACCAACTGCGATGTGTTTTTATGTCAGCTTTAGTATAACAGATTTTGCTGATTTTGAAAGAGAATACCTTGATAACCTAGAAAACTTGGCAAATCTACCGTAAAGACATTAGCCACCGCAAATTGATATTTCCCTTTAAAATGTCCCAAATGTGTCATGGTTCTGATATTGTATTTCTTGGCAAATTTCTTATAAGCAACATAATCAATTTCCTTAGTATCAAGAAAATAAATCGTTTGTTCCACAGCTTCAAGCCGCTCCAAACCTCTCTGCGTATCCACATTATCCAAACGACCAACAAAAAGGAAAAATTCCTCTTTAGCCGCCATTTTTTCTTTCACCGCATCAAGCGTAACAAAACAAATATTATCAGCCATTTCAGCCTTAACATCACCACAATAAAATAAAAAAGATAGGAGTAACAACCCCAACACACTCACTACTCTCATTTTTCCCTCCTACCTATTTATTCGAAAAAAGGGAAAAGAAACATATAAAACTCACCAATTTTGGTAAGTTTATTTTTCAGAATAAGGTACTAGATATAACTCTTTATTTCGATATTCTGCCAAGAAAATCTCTCTTGGGGATTCTATACCTTGTTTATTAAGCATATTAATTAACCACTCTTCTTCATGGTCAATCAGTTCAAGCACATCATAATTAATACGTCCATTACTAATAAGTGGAAATTTAGGAGTTTCACAATTCTTATCTAAAATTGTTAACTTGCCATTTGGTTCCATAATAGCACTTTTTACATCCTTAGTAGAGCTCACTCCTTCTGTACGTAAATGCAACATTAACTGGTCTGCCGATATTCCAACTTGAGCACAATTTGCTACATTAACCTTACCATTTTTAATTAAAATAACAGGGTTCCCAACAACTAATGATTTAATGAATTGATTATTTATTAACAATTTAACCACAATGACAACCAACGACCAGATTAGAAGAACGATTAAAAAAGTTAATACAGAAATAGAACTATTATAAATAACTCCACCGATGATACCACCAAGAACATAATTTTGAATTTGATTAAGGGGTGTATTGACCGAAAACTCGTATTTCCCTAAAATATTAATTTGTAAAATCATAACAAGAATTCCCAAAAGAAATTTTTCGGCAGTTAAAACATAAAAATCCATAAGCTATTCTCCTCCGTTGATATAAACATGATGATCTATGACATGCGTACGCTCCAAAGTATAAGAATTATTATCATCATTGAGATGAACCGTGTAATCTTCCTCATTATAACGAACAATAATGCCATCTTTTAAAGTCGTCGAATTTACCAGTACGTCATCTGATGAAATATCATTATCCGTAGCGACACTCTCAATAAATTTTACAAGTATTTGCGATTGGGAAAAGTCACGATTATTTTGCATATAATCTTCAACTTGAATTCCCAAAAGAATAAACATTAGTACCACAATACCAATACTAATATCGCGCAAGCGTGTTTTTATCCTATTACGCATATAATGAATACTTGTGAGCATGACAATCATAAGTAAAATAATTAAAATCACTGATCTAAATACTAAGTTAAATGATTGATTTTGTGTGATATATTCTAAAGTATAAAAATTCATATTATCCTCTCAAACTTTTTTCATTATTCTACAATTATACTATTTCTAGTATTAAAAAACCTCCCAAAAAATTTCGGGAGGTTATGTTAATAGCTTAAACGTTAGGTTAGTCCATGACAATCATCGATTTGATTGCTTTGCGGTCTTGCATGTCTTTGTAGGCTTGGTTGATGTCATCCAAACGATAAGTGTTTGTAAAGACGCGACCTGGGTTGATGTCACCGTCAAGGACTGCTTTAAGAAGGAGTTGTTTGTCGTAGGTAGTGACAGAAGCTGAACCGCCTCCGACAGTAATGTTTTGTGCAAATGTTGAACCTAGCGGACGATTATTGTAATGAGGGACACCAACAAATCCAACACGTCCGCCATTGTGGATAACACCGAGAGCTTGCTCGATAGCGGCTTCTGTACCGACACATTCAAGAGCAGCATCAGCTCCTCCGCCGAGAATTTGACGAACCTTAGCAATGCCTTCTTCACCGCGTTCAGCAACGACAGCGGTAGCTCCTGAAGCAAGCGCCATTTGTTGACGGTCTTCGTGTCGGCTCATCAAGACAATCTGAGAAGCTCCGCGCATTTTCGCCGCAATAACGGCACATTGTCCAACCGCTCCATCACCAATAACAACGACTTTATCGCCACGTTTTACATCAGCGACACGCGCAGCATGGTAACCTGTTGGCATAACATCAGCCAAAGTAAGGAGTGATTTCATCATACCTTCTGAATAATCAGACGGTTGCCCAGGGATTTTAATCAAAGCCCAGTTAGCATAGTGGAAACGGACATATTCTGATTGGAAACCAGAAGACCAGTTTGTATAGCCAGGGTGGTTATCACACGTTCCGTCAAAACCAGCACGGCAAGCATCACATTCCCCACAACCGTGAGTAAATGGCACGATGACAAAATCACCAGGTTGTACGGTCGTAATGGCAGAACCAACTTCTTCAACAATACCGAGAGCTTCGTGACCTGAGTTTTCAGAATGTGCAGCTTTTTCATCACCATTAGCATAAGACCAAAGGTCAGAACCGCAGACACAAGCACGAACAACCTTGATAATAACATCATCGTCAGCTTGCAAAGTTGGCTTAGCCACTTCCTCAACAGTCATCAGACCAGCTTTTTCAAAAATAGCAGATTTCATAAATAAGATACCGAGTCCGCCCGTAATCGGACAGAAAATTAGGAGACTGACGCTGGATGCTTGCATCCAAGGAAGGCTATCTATTTTCCGACGATTACAGGACGAGTTCAATTCAAAATATGATTTATGAACTCTCGAACCTTTCCTTTCTAAAATTTGGGATAACAACTCTCACTTACAAGTTTCCCACGCTTCTAAATGAGTTTACAAAATCATTAGGCAAGTTCAATTATCACCAAACATGATAACCAAACCTTTCTATTTTCTAGTTCACAACATCTAGAAAGTAAACCTTGTCAGAGTTTCATCCTCTTAACACGGTTATTATATACCTTTGAGTTAACTCTAAGTCAAGCCGAAAACCTTTATTAATTGATAAAAAAGAGGTCAGAGCTTCCCCTGACCTTGTCATTAGCTTAATTCAGCAACGATTTCTTTGATTTGTTCTTTTGTGTGCACACCAGCCACTTGTTTCACAACTTCGCCGTCTTTTTTGAACAGCAATGTTGGAATTGACATGATACCAAATTTTTGTGCGGTATCTGGATTTTCATCAACGTCGATTTTGACGATTTTAAGTTCATCTTCATCGATTTCTTCTGACAATTGTTCCAAAATTGGCGCTTGCATCAAACATGGACCACACCAAGTTGCCCAAAAATCAACAAGGACAAGCCCTTCACTTGTTTCTGCTTCAAATGTCGCATCTGTAACATTATGTGCCATAATAAATTACCTAGAACTCTAGAAGCCACTGGAAAATACCTTATTAAAAATAGTAAACTACAACCAGCTAAACAATCCTAAAGTTCATTTCCTTTTCTATTAGTTTATGAGCCTATTTTACGGAAAAATTATCGATTTGACAACTAATTACTACGGAAAATGATTTTTTGAAAAAATTCTCATTTTCTATTTTTATCTGACAGATATGCTATAATGAAGCTATTATTACACAAAGGACTACTATGAAAAATTACGCTACATTTTATAACAAGCTAACACGAAGTTTTCAGAATAAACCAAGCGCCATTCGTTGCCTGCAAGTTGTCAACAGTTTATTAACAAAAATCATGTATGTGATTTATCCACTAATGCTCATTTACCTGTTTTGCGCACAGTCAAATAGACTGCTTGCTTTCATTCTTATTCCAGCTCTTTCGTTTGTACTGGTATCAGTTGTGCGCAAGCTGCTCAATGCCCCTCGTCCTTACGAGACTTGGAACATCACACCACTTATTTTAAAAAATACCAAAGGACAATCTATGCCAAGTCGTCATGTCTTTTCGGCAACCATTATCAGCATGGCTATTTTACGATTGAACCTTATTTTGGGCATTTTCTTTCTGATATTATCCCTAGTGATTGCACTTTGCCGCGTTTTAGGCGGTGTACATTATCCTCGCGATGTCATGGCAGGTTTTCTCGTTGGAATCGTCTGTGGATTACTGCTTTTTCTTTTTTAGTTATCAACATATAATCCCCAACTTTTAAAGAGCTGGGGATTTTTCAAACCATAATTTTTGCTTTTGGAAATTTATCAACTCAGTTATCAACAGGATGTAGATTTTTAAGGGATAAATCCAAAATTTTAGCAGAATGAGTAATCGCTCCGCTTGAGACATATTGAACATTCAAATCAACATAAGAAGCCAGATTTTCCTTAGTCACATTTCCAGAAATTTCGATTTCTGCCTTGCCGTTAACCACAGTAACTGCTTCTTTCATTGTGTCATGGTCCATGTTATCAAGCATGATAATGTCAGCACCTGCTTCCACAGCTTCTTTGACCATTTCAAGCGTTTCAACTTCGATTTCAATTTTACGAACAGACGGAGCATAATTTTTAGCAGCAAGAACAGCCTCCTTTACGCCACCTGCTGCGCCAATGTGATTATCTTTCAACAGAACACCGTCTGATAAATTGTAACGGTGATTTTTACCGCCACCAACTTTAACAGCGTATTTTTCAAAAATACGATTATTTGGCGTGGTCTTACGTGAATCAAGAAGTGTAATCGGACTGTCTTTCAACAGCTCTGCCATTTCATGCGTGTAAGTCGCAATGCCACTCATGCGTTGCAAATAGTTAAGAGCCGTACGTTCGCCTGACAGTAAGACACGAATATCACCACGAACGGTTCCCAAATGTTGTCCTGCCTTGACAGCTTCACCGTCTTTCACCCAAACGTCAAAGGTTGTCGTTGGGTCAAGCAAGTAAAAAACGCGTTCAAAAACAGGTAAGCCACAGATAATCCCATCTTCTTTACAAATCAAATCAACTTGACCAGCCACATTTTCAGGCATAACACTATTCGTTGAGACATCTTCATTGTTAATATCTTCAGACAAAGCACTCAAAATGAGCGGATCAACGTTTAATTTTAGGGTAATTGGGTCTAACATCATTATCCTTTCTTTTCTCAATTCTGACTATACAATATAACTAGCCAGTTGATTTTGCTCGGTTAACTTTTCAAGCACCATTTTCTTGTAGTCCTCTTCGAGACTTCCTTGGTCTTGATAATCTTCCAAATCTAGCTCTGACAAGCTTTCTGGCAATTTAGCAACTGTTTCATAGTGAGCCACCAAATCTTTAGCCGCACGTTTCGCAAAAACGAGACTTTCAAGCAGCGAATTACTTGCCAGACGGTTTTGCCCATGCACACCATTACAAGCTGTTTCACCAACCGCATACAGAGCATCCATGGTTGTTTTGCTGTGGTAATTAACCTTAATTCCACCCATGAAATAATGCTGCGCTGGCACGACAGGAATACATTCTGTGAATGGGTCATAGCCAGCCTCACGACAATGTGCCAAGATATTTGGAAAATGCTCTTCCAATTCTTTTTTGGGAATGGTGCGTAAATCTTCCCAAACATGGTCTGTGCCGTCTTTTTCCATTTGTTTTAAAATAGCTTGTGCTACAACGTCACGTGGCTGCAATTCATCCACAAAACGATTCATATTTTTATCGTAAAGTAGTGCCCCTTCCCCACGAACAGATTCAGAAATCAAAAATGAGCGTTCTTTTGGATTTTCTTGATAAAGAGTGGTTGGGTGAATTTGCACATAAGACATATCCTTGAGTTCAATGTCATGTTTTAGAGAAATAGCTAGCGCATCACCTGTCAAATGTTTGAAATTGGTGCTATTTTTATACAAACCACCAACACCACCGCTGGCAAGAACAGTCACGTCAGCTGTGATTTTTTCCAAATCACCATTTCTAAGACGCACCACGCCACCGTAACAACTATTATCTTCTTCTAAAATATCAAGCAAACAGGTGTGTTCCATTAACGTAATGTTTGAACGCTTTTTAACCGCAGCAAGCAATCGACTAGTAATCTCTTTTCCTGTTGTGTCTTGATAAAAGAGAATGCGTTTATCCGAATGCGCACCCTCACGTGTAAAGGCTAGATTACCATTTTCATCACGTTGAAAATCCACACCAAAATCAAGCAAATCTTTGATAACATCAGGTGATGACTTAATCATTAAATCAACAGAAACTTTGTCATTCTTATAATGACCAGCTCGCAAAGTGTCCTCAAAAAACGATTCATAATCCGAATCATCTTTTAACATACAAATCCCACCTTGAGCTAAAAAGGAATCGCTATTTTCTAATGTATCTTTAGTAATAATAGTAATTTGAAGTTCTTGTGGCAAATTCAGCGCCGTGTAAAGCCCTGAACAACCACTCCCTACAATAAGTACATTTGTTTTCATACAAACCTTCTTTTTTGACAATTACAAGTGAACTAAAACTGTAACCGTCACTTTTATTAACACTATTTAAAATAGGTTAGTTATTAAATCATACGACTTAGGAAACATTTTACCACTAAACCTTACACCTGACAAGACACCAAGGTAATTTTATTTACAGGTGTCTTGACACCTAGCGTTTGCAGGACTATAATATATAACTAAGACAATTCAAGGAAGGATACCTCAATCTACAATGAATACAAGAGAGATGCAAGATGAGATTTTACGTCTCAAAAAGGAAAAGGGGGTCTGCATTTTAGCCCATGCCTACCAAAGTCAGGATATTTGGGAAGTGGCTGATTTTGTCGGTGACTCTTTTGCCTTGAGTAAATATGCTGCCAAAGCACCACAAGACACGATTATCATGTGTGGCGTTCGTTTCATGGCAGAAACTGTCAAGGTTCTATCTCCTGAAAAAACATCTATCCTAGCAAATCCAATGGCTGGCTGTCCAATGGCTGCGCAAATTGATAAAAAGTTAGTCAGCTGGTTAAAGGAAGCTCACCCAGATTACACCGTTGTTGCTTATATCAACACAACATCAGAAGTAAAAACACTTGTTGACGTTTGTGTGACATCTTCTTCTGCTGTCAAAATCATCAGTAACATTGACAATGATAAAATCCTTTTTGTTCCAGACCGCAATCTTGGACAATGGGTCGCTGAACAATGTCCTGATAAGCAATTTGAATTTTTCAAAGGTGGCTGTCCAACGCATATGCGCATGCGTAAACGTGATGTCATTCGTGCGCGTGAAGAACATCCAAATGCCAAAGTTCTTGTTCACCCAGAGTGTCTAGCAGAAGTGACCGAATTGGCTGATTTTGCAGGAAGTACCACAGAAATCATGGCTTACGCCAAAAACAGTTCTGAAAAAGAATTTATCATCGGTACCGAAAGCAGTATTGTCCAACACTTGCAATTCGAATGTCCAGACAAACGTTTCTATTTGCTATCAACCGAGTGCGTTTGCCACAATATGAAAATGACAACGCTAGCTGACATTTATAATTGCCTACTCGGTCAAGCAGGCGAAGAAATCACCCTAGATGAAGAAACAATCAACGGTGCACGCCGCTCTATTGACCAAATGATTCTACTCGGACAAAAATAAATTTTATGTGGCATTTTCTACAAACAAAAAGCCTACCACAAGTAGGCTTTTTGTTTGTATTTTAACTAGACGATAATTTTACCAGTGAAATAGATTTGATAGCCAAAAAGCTATTGAAATTTGTCCTCTATATTTAGCTGGAGCATCCAAGAATGATTTTGAAAAATCAATAATTGCCTTAGGCGCCCTGTAATGATGAGTTACTAAGTACCAAGAAATTGATTTACTTAATCTTGCTGCCACAAAACTAGCTGGCTCACCTTGATTTATACGTTTTTTAGAATCTGATAACATTTGTAAACACTCTGGAGTTTTCCGAACCTCATCATCTGCCATCGTTTTTTCTAACAATAAGATAAAATCATGTTCTTTCATAATTCTCCCTATGGAATAATAATTCCAAAACCAGGTCTTGGGTTCCATGGACCATAATTGACCCATCCATTACCAATAGTTCTAGCAGTATAAGAACCTGCTTCCCTAGGATTCATGCGGCAGGTTGCAACTTTTTTCCTGGTTCATCCCAACAATAAACTCCAGAAGCTACACGTGTGGCTCCTCCCACAATTTCCTCTAAATCAGTATCTGTCATAGAATGAAATGCTATAAAATTATTTTCAGTCATAAAAAACTCCCAATTAATAAGCTAAAATACGATTTCAGTATAACAAAAAATCTCGCTTATAAACGTCTAAGTCATAAGCGGTTAAAATTTAGTCGGGAATCGTAAAATTTTATAAAAATATATATTAATTCTCTTGAAAATGAATATTTCAGGATATTCCTTTTTATGACTATAAGATAAAAAACTGTCCTATGGACAGTTTTTCACCCTAGATTTGCAATGGTGCAGCCCCTGCCACCTGCGTTTTGTGGGGCGTAGCCAAATGATTTGACGTGTTTGTTGCGGCGAAGGTATTTTGTGACACCTTCACGGATAACACCTGTTCCGATACCGTGAATAATATCGACTTGTGCCATGTTATTTAGCAAGGCCTGGTCGATAAATTCATCTAATTCTTGCATGGCTTCTTCATAGCGTTTACCACGAAGATCAAGGCGGGCACGTGGACCAGCTGATTTTTTGCTTTTCTTGACCACATTGACTTGTTTTTTCTTCGGCTTTTGGGCTTCCTCTTGGACTTTAACAAGGGTAAATTCGTCCTCTTTAAGTGTCATTTTAATAAGACCAACTTGCACTTCCCATTTTCCGTTTTTCCCTTGGTTAACCAATGTTCCGCGTTGTCCGTAAGCTGTGACGACAATGTCATCACCCACGCGCGGTGCGCGCAATTTTTTAGCTTTCTTGAGGACTTTATTTTTCGACAAATCAACTTCAGGTGCCAATTTTTTCAGCTGACTTTTGGCTTCAATAACTTCATGCGGTTTAAGACTTGCTCTATCATGAAGATTTTTGAGAATTTCTTCACTCTCTGCCATGGCTTTATCCACAATTTCTTGCGCTTTGGCGCTAGCTTTTTCAAGTTCTTTGTCCTTGGCATGTGAAAATTCGTTGTAAAGTTTCTTGACCGCACGATTGAATTTGAGGTTATCTTGTTCCACTTCTTTGATATGGTCAAGTCGTTTACGACTTTCATGGGTTTGTTCTTCCAAACGCTCGATGATGCGGTTAACATCCGTATCAGAGTCCGTCAAACGCTCTGCTTCATTGACAATAATCTCTGCTAAACCAAGACGACGAGCAATTTCAAAGGCATTTGAACGCCCTGGTACACCTTGCATAAAATGATAAGTCGGACTTAACGTCTCTGTATCAAATTCCATGCTGGCATTTTCCACAAATTCTGTCTCAATACCGTAAGCTTTCAATTCTGGATAATGTGTCGTTGCCATGGTTTTAATTTCCATGAGGCGAAGGTGTTCAAGAATAGCAATCGCAAGACTGGCACCTTCTTGCGGGTCAGTTCCTGCTCCCAATTCATCGACCAAGACAAGACTATCTTTATCCGCTGCTGTCAAAATCTCAACAATATTTGTCATATGACTTGAGAATGTTGACAGACTTTGTTCGATAGATTGCTCATCGCCAATATCTGCAAAAATCTCATTAAATACGGCGACTTTACTACCTTTGTCAGCCAAGATTGGCAAACCTGATTGTGCCATAAGCTGCGCTAAGCCCAATGTTTTCAACATGACTGTCTTACCACCAGTATTTGGTCCTGTAATGACAATAACGGTCAATTCATTAAGAAAATGAAGGTCATTGGCAACTGGATTGGTCAAAAGTGGGTGGCGAGCTTGTAATAGTTGCACGGTTTTATCTGCTGATAATTGTGGCACGATTGCGTTGTTTTCCTGCATGAAGAGGAACTTAGCACGAACAAAATCCAAATGCCCTAAAACCCACGCATTGTTACGAATAATATTAGTATGTGGACGAAGCATATTTGACAATTCACGTAAAATACGTGCCATTTCATGACGTTCATCTGCTCGCAATTGCGTGATTTCTTCATTAAGTTGCACTACTGCGCGCGGTTCAATGTAAACCGTACTTCCTGATGCCGAAATATCATGCACAACCCCTGAAATACGGTTGCGGTAGCTATTTTTCACAGGCAAAACCGCACGACCATTACGACTAGCAATCAAAGTCTCTGTCAAATGATCAGCTTGTTTTTTCAAAATATCCTGCAAAATTTGACGAACTCTACCTTCGTCATGATTGATTTGGCGACGAATACGGTCCAATTCTGAACTTGCAAAATTTTCAATGAAACCACCGTCATTAATTGCTTGTAAGCTACCTTGCAGACTTGGCAATAATTCAATCTTCTCAAAAAGAGTATTTAATGCAGACAACTCTACATTTTCCAAATCATTATAAAAATGTTTGATTTCAGCTGAGACTTGCAAGACTTTCTTGATGTCGATAATTTCTGAGATATTAACGTCAGCATCCAATTCCAAGCGACGCATACTTTCAGAAATGTCACGCAAACTACCCATTCCAAAAGAATGGTGTTCAATGAAAATCTGTTCCATGTCCGACATTTCATCAAAAGAACGTGAAATGCGGTCAGGCTCAGTCATTGGCTCAAGTTTACGTAACTCGTCTTGGCCTTGCTCAGTCTGTAAATAGCCAGCAAAAAGTTGCTTGACTTTATCAAATTCTAACTGTTCTAAAATTCTGTTGTTCATATCTTTATTATACCAAAACCCTAACTTTTCTCGTGCTTCCTAAGCACGCTGATGCTTTTATTATATATTGAACAAGTCTGAGGTGATTTACCCCAGACTCCTTTATTATCCTAGAATTGCTGTTACCCATAACGCTTTTATAATATTCGATAAAGGTGGAAAATAATTGACAATCACGCGCACAAGAAAGCTGCCCGATAGAATATTTTGCACCGTCGTCATAGGAACAGTCGCTAATATTGTAAATACAAGATTGAAAAATATCAGTGTGACTAAAATCGCTAAAACACCACTGACACAATTCATTTTAACATTATCAAAGTGATTGATTGGCGCCAAATGCACCAAAATACCGATGAAACGAAAAAGCAAATAAACCACTACATAAATGGCTGTAAAAGCTACTCCCGCATAATAAACTTGGTCTAAATCAAAAATATTAACACCCGTAAAAAAATTCACCGTTGCTCCCTGACTAGCATTAGAATAGGGAATCCACAGCGTTATTTTTTCAGCTAATGTTTGATAAAACTGGCTAGCAATCACAAGTGAGACAATACTTGCTATAAAATAGTAGGTTTGCAAAATAATCCCACGTGAATAACCGATATAAAAATGCCAGATTAAAATCAATACAAGAAGAATTGATAACATAATTAATCCTCATCGGAATCAGACTTGCTGGCTTTCTCCTTAATATCTACAATCGCTTCAGAACGAAGAGCCGTCAATTCTTTTTCCATCTTTTCAACTTCAATCTCACGACTAAGCTGAGTAGAAAGCGAATTGATAGCCATCAAAATAGCAACCGTTTCATTATCAGCTTGTGGTAATTTTTCCTTGATAGTATTATATTTTTCTTTGGCTACACGCTCAACCTCTTCCATGAAGAGATTATCCTTATCCGTTGTCAATGTGAGTGGCTTGTCACCAAAGACAAATTTATAACGATTTTTACTTTTCATATAGTCACCTCCTTGACATTATACCTTAAAATAAGCATTTCGTAAAATGTAAGCACGGAAAAATCTCACTTTCTGCCAGCTGTTTTGCCCTCTTAGAGCGTTTTTATGATAAAATAAAATCATGAATACCATTGTTATGAAAATGGGTAAAGATGATTTGCAAAATCTGATAAAGGCACTGACTAGCCAGCAAGGCAACAATAACAATCCCTATGTCACTTTTGCGGCAAAAGTAAAGGGTGTTACGGTTCTTGTTTACACATCTGGCAAAGTCGTCTTTCAGGGCGCAAATGCGGAAACTATCGCTGAACAATTTGGCTATCAATCAGCTAGCCAGTCAACAAGTGACACCGCTAATGGTCAGAATATGCCCCTTATCGGCTCAGATGAGGTGGGTAATGGGTCTTATTTTGGTGGACTGGCTGTTGTTGCTAGTTTTGTGACCCCTGGTGACCATGCCCTGCTTAAAAAGCTTGGAGTAGATGATTCCAAGAACTTAACAGACAGCAAAATCCGTCAAATCGCCCCAATCTTAGAAAACAATATCAAGCATAAAGCTCTGCTATTGTCCCCACAAAAATACAACCAAGTCGTCGGTAAAGGAAAAATGCACAACGCCGTCTCTGTCAAAGTAGCTCTTCACAATCAAGCGATTTATCTACTTCTCCAAGACGGTGTCAAGCCTGAAAAAATTGTTATCGATGCTTTTACCAGTCGGCAAAATTATCAAAAATACCTTAAAAATGAAGCCAATCAATTTGCTAATCCGCTGACACTCGAAGAAAAAGCCGAAGGAAAATATTTGGCAGTTGCCGTCAGCTCAATCATCGCTCGCAACCTTTTCTTAGAAAATCTCGCCAAACTTAGCCAAGAGGTGCAATACAAACTCCCAAGCGGCGCTGGTAGCCAGTCAGATAAAGTCGCGAGTCAAATTTTAGCAGCCTATGGCATGTCTGGCTTAGAACATACTGCCAAGCTTCATTTTGCAAATACCCAAAAAGCGCAAGCATTATTAAAAAAATAAAAGTAGAGGAAGATTTATGAAACACTTTATTAAAAAATGGGGACCACTAATCCTTTTCTTTCTTATTCTTATACTTAGTCGTGCCTTTATTTGGCAACCTGTAAAAGTTGACGGTCATTCAATGGATCCAACGTTAGCTGATGGTGAGCGTCTTATTGTCCTATCAACCACATCTATTGACCGTTTTGACATTGTTGTTGCTAAAGAAACCGAGGACGGTAAGACAAAAGAAATTGTAAAACGCGTGATTGGTATGCCAGGCGATACCATTACTTATAAAAATGATGTCCTCTACGTTAATGGCAAAAAAGTTGATGAGGACTACTTAGACGAATATAAAAAAGCCTTTGAGGACGACCAACTGCAAGATACTTATTCGTACAATACCTTATTCCAAGAGTTAGCTGAAAGCTCAGATGCTTTCACAACTGATAGTGATGGCAATACCGAGTTTACAGTCAAAGTTCCAAAAGGACAATATTATCTCCTCGGAGACGACCGTATCGTTTCAAAAGATAGTCGTGAAGTGGGAACTTTCTCTAAATCAGACATCGTCGGTGAAGTCAAATTCCGCTTCTGGCCACTCTCAAAAATCGGCTTTATTAATTAATAAATAAGTCTGGACTCTTTGTTCCAGACTTTTCTTCATCCCCACAGATTAAAAGTTTGTTTATCTGATTAGCAATGATATAATAAAACCATTATAGTAATCAAGTAAGGACACGTTATGGAATACTTCTTTTCTGGCACAATTGACCGTATTATTTTTGAAAATGCCAGTAATTTCTTTAAAATTTTATTACTCGAAATTGAGGATACTGATTCAGACTTTGATGATTTTGAAATCATTGTTACTGGAACAATTGCTGATATTATCGAGGGAGAAAATTATACGTTTTGGGGTGAATTGACGCAACACCCAAAATATGGCGAACAGCTCAGAGTCACACGTTACGAGCGCAGCAAACCAACTTCTTCTGGTCTTATTAAATATTTTTCAAGCGACCATTTCAAAGGAATTGGTAAAAAAACTGCTGAAAAAATTGTGCAGCTTTATGGCGACAATACCATTGATAAAATCCTAGAAGACCCTAGTAAATTAGACAGTATTTCTGGGCTTTCTAAGGAAAATAAAGACAACTTTTTAACCAAACTCAAGCTTAATTATGGTACAGAGCTCATTTTAGCCAAGTTAGCAGAGTATGGCTTGACTAACCGCGTTGCCTTTGAAATTTTTAATCAATACAAAGAAGACAGTCTTGATATTATCCAAGAAAATCCTTATCAATTGGTCGAAGACATTCAAGGGATTGGTTTTAAAATCGCTGACCAACTCGCTGAACAATTAGGAATTGAAGCGGACGCTCCTCAACGTTTTCGTGCCGCTCTCGTACACAGTCTTTTTGAAACTTCTATTGAGCGAGGAGATACTTACGTCGAAGCGCGTGATTTGCTTGAAAATGCCATTACCACCCTTGAAGAAGCTAGACAAATTGAGTTAGACCCCGCAGCCGTTGCCAAAGAATTATCAACGCTTATTGCTGAAGATAAGGTGCAAAATGTCGGTACCAAAATTTTTGACAATACTCTTTTCTATGCTGAATCAGGTATCAAAAAACACCTGACACGTATCCTTGATACGCCACTCGACCAAAATTTTTCAGATGATGACTTGCAAGAAGAAATCGCTGACATTGAGGAAGCTTTCGGCATTTCTTACGACGATGTGCAAAAAAATGCTATCAAAGAAGCGCTCAAGAGCAAGGTGTTTATTTTGACTGGTGGTCCTGGGACGGGAAAAACGACTGTTATCAATGGTTTGATTGCTGCCTACGCAGACCTTCATCAAATTGACCTTGAGAAGAAAGATATTCCTATCATCTTAGCAGCGCCAACAGGACGTGCTGCCCGCCGTATGAATGAATTAACAGGCTTGCCAAGTGCGACTATTCACCGCCATTTGGGCTTAAATGGTGATAACGACTACCAAGCTATCGATGATTATCTCGACTGTGACTTGATTATCATTGATGAATTTTCAATGGTTGATACTTGGCTTGCCAATCAACTCTTTAGTTCCATTTCGTCCAATACTCAAGTCATCATCGTTGGAGATAGTGATCAATTGCCGTCCGTCGGTCCTGGGCAAGTATTAGCTGATTTATTAAAAATTGAAGCTCTTCCTCAACTAGCATTGACTAAAATCTTTAGACAATCAGAAGATTCAACCATTGTTACACTTGCTAATCAGATGAGACTTGGAAAATTACCAGCTGACTTCACACAAAAAAAAGCTGACCGTTCTTATTTTGAAGCAAGTGCACAATATATCCCAGAAATGATTCCTAAAATTGTCAGCGCAGCTGTTAAGAGTGGCATTGACCCACAAGAAATACAAATTCTTGCCCCAATGTACCGTGGGGCAGCTGGGATTAATCGACTTAATACCATTATTCAGGATTTACTTAACCCGCTCAAAGATCAACTCTCGTTTGCCTTTGGTGAGATGAATTTCCGTAAGGGGGACAAAGTTCTCCACCTCATCAACGATGCTGAACTCAATGTTTTCAATGGTGATATCGGCTATATTACAGACCTTATTCCTGCTAAATATACCGAATCCAAACAAGACGAGCTTTACATGTCTTTTGACGGCACCGAAGTTATCTACCCTCGTAATGAATGGCATAAAATCACCCTTGCTTACGCCATGTCAATCCACAAATCACAAGGGAGCGAATTTCAGGTTGTCATTTTGCCGATCACTCGCCAAAGTCACCGACTCTTACAACGTAACCTCATTTACACAGCTATCACCCGCTCTAAGAGTAAATTAGTGATGTTAGGAGAAATTGCCGCCTTTGATTACGCCATAAAAAACGAAGGCGCTAAGCGCAACACCTATCTTGTTCAACGCTTTACAAGCTCCGCTCAAGAAGAAGAAAGTATTGATTTACAAACTGAAATTTCTCAACAAACATCACCTAAAACAGATAATGAAGCTGAGAAAATCACCTCTCCAACTTCTCCCCAAACAAATGTTTCTAAAGAAGAAAACATTCAACTGACACTAGATATTGCCGAAAATGAGCAAACACAAACAGAGCAAGAACCAAAAATCTATCGCTTGACAGAAGAAAACTTGGCATTTATCGACCCAATGATTGGCATTACCCAAGCCGACATTGAACAATTTTTTAAGAAATAACAGCCACCCTATGATGCTCAAAATCATGGGGTTATTTATAACTCAGAATGTAATACAAGTGTTTCAAAGCTTCTATACTTAAAATATTTTGATGTTTAAAACAGTCAATCCCTTGAAACGACAAGCTTTATCAAAATACTAAGTATTGATAAAAAGCTATTTACAGAGAGAAATTTTGTGTTATAATATTTGTACTATCACATTAGTATAACCATTGTTTTAGGAGGTTTGATATGGTTTCTTACGAAAAAATTCGTCAATCATTGCGTTCTTGGACGCTATTTATTGCATGGGTAAATGTTCTTGCAGTCCTTGCAAAAATCTTTACTATTATCAGCTATTTCACGTTGCTGAATAATCTTGACACCATTAAAAGTACTTATGATGCCGATACTTACCAAACAATCGTGGCAGCTACAAATGTCTGGAACGTTATTATCATGATTGTTGCTTTGATTGCAAATATTGCCATTGCCTTCTTAGCGTTCAAAAATTTACCTAAAATCAAAGAAGATGCTCCAAGCTTGACACCTTACCGCCTTGGTTTGGTTTACACAGTTGTCTATAATGTAGCGGGCATTATTCTTGCAGTCGTTTTAGGTAGCACATTATCAGTTACAACTTTCCTTCTCCCAGTTGTTTTCCTAGCTCTTTATGGCTATGTCTATGCAAAAGCAGGGCAATTATTAGATAAAGACGAAGAGGAAAATGACGAGGCTGTCACTGAAGCTGAATAAGTATTATAGTCTATAAAAATCAATACCGTCTCAGCAACTTACTAAGGCGGTATTTTAATTGTCAAATAAATTCAAGGGTTGGATATTATCCTCTAAACCTGTGACAGTCACCCCCAACAAGCGAACACCCAATTTTGACTCGTCTAAGCTATCGTAAATCGTTTTAGCAACTTGGTCAATCACTTCAAAATCATTGGTGACATCATCAAGGGTTATTCGTTTGGTTAAGGTTGAAAAATCCGAATAACGCACTTTTAAGACAATTGTCCGACCAACTTTATGATTACGTTGAAGCGTGGCAACCACTCGCTGGGCATTCTTTGAAATTTCCGATTTGACATCATCTTCTTCATATAACAATTTACCATAAGTTCGCTCACTTCCAATTGATTTGCGAATGCGGTTAGACTTGACTGGCGAATTTGAAATGCCACGCGCCTTACGGTACAAATCATAGCCAAAGCGACCAAAAAGATCGATCAAGGTCATTTCAGGAATTTCCAACAAATCTGCTCCTGTAAAAACACCCAGTTGATGCAATTTTTCAACAGACCGTTTTCCGACACCGTAAAATTTCTCAATAGGAAGTTTTTCTAGAAAATCTTGGGCATCTTCTGGTAAAATTAAAGTTAATCCTTTCGGTTTTTCAAAATCTGAAGCGAGTTTAGCTAAAAATTTGTTATAAGAGACACCTGCCGAGCAGGTTAAATGAACTTCTTGCCAAATATCATATTGAATCATTTTGGCAATTTTAATAGCTGATTTGATGCCGAGTTTATTTTCAGTGACATCTAAATAAGCTTCATCAATGGACATGGGTTCAACCAAATCCGTATAACGCTTGAAAATCTCACGAATCTGCATACCGACTTTTCGGTATTTTTGATAATTACCTGAGATAAAAACGGCTTGCGGACAACGCTCATAAGCTTCTTTTGAGGACATGGCTGAATGAACACCAAATTTTCTGGCTTCATAATTACAAGTTGAAACAACACCACGTCCACCTGTTTGTCGTGGATCAGAACCGATAATAACAGGTTTACCTTTCAAATCTGGATTATCCCGTTCTTCTACTGACGCAAAAAAAGCATCCATATCAATATGAATAATTTTTCGAGAAGTGTCATTAATTAAAGGAAAAATCAACATAAGCCTGCCCTTTCTATTTATTTCTGAATCTATTATAACAATTTTCATGGTTTTCAACCAAACTTACAAATTTCTAGTACAGTTAAGTGTTTTATATGAAACTGTACTAGAAAAGATTATCGTTTTTTGCAAGTTTTCTGCTTTAGAAAACGCTTCCTTTGTGATAAACTATACTTGTAAATGTAACAGATGGTCTGTTACTAGAATTTAAGGAGAAATCTCATTATGGCGACTGTTAAAACTAATACAGATGTTTTTGAAAAAGCCTGGGAAGGCTTTGAAGGTACTGACTGGAAAGAAAAAGCCAGCGTTTCTCGTTTCGTACAAGCTAACTACACACCTTATGATGGTGATGAAAGCTTCTTAGCTCCTGCTACAGAACGTTCACTTAAAGTGAAAAAAATCATTGAAGAAACTAAAGCTCACTACGAAGAAACTCGTTTCCCAATGGATACTCGTCCAACATCAATCGCAGATATTCCTGCCGGCTATATTTCAAAAGACGACGAACTAATCTACGGTATTCAAAATGATGAGTTATTCAAACTGAATTTCATGCCAAAAGGCGGAATTCGTATGGCAGAAACAGCTCTCAAGGAACATGGCTATGAACCTGACCCAGCTGTTCACGAAATTTTTACAAAACACGTAACTACAGTAAATGACGGTATCTTCCGTGCTTATACATCAAATATCCGTCGTGCACGTCACGCACACACTGTAACTGGACTTCCAGATGCTTACTCTCGTGGGCGTATCATCGGTGTTTATGCTCGTCTTGCTCTTTACGGTGCTGACTACTTGATGAAAGAAAAAGCCAACGACTGGAATGCAATTACTGAAATTGATGAAGAATCAATTCGTCTTCGTGAAGAAGTTAACTTGCAATACCAAGCACTTGGTGAAGTTGTCAAACTTGGTGACCTTTACGGTGTTGATGTCCGCAAACCAGCGATGAACGTTAAAGAAGCTATCCAATGGGTAAATATCGCATTTATGGCTGTTTGTCGTGTTATCAACGGTGCTGCAACTTCTCTTGGACGTGTGCCAATTGTTCTTGATATCTTTGCAGAACGTGACCTTGCTCGTGGTACATTTACAGAATCAGAAATCCAAGAATTCGTTGATGATTTTGTCTTGAAACTTCGTACTGTCAAGTTCGCACGTACAAAAGCTTACGACGAACTTTACTCAGGTGACCCAACATTCATCACAACTTCTATGGCTGGTATGGGTGCTGATGGACGTCACCGTGTTACTAAGATGGACTACCGTTTCTTAAACACACTTGATAATATCGGTAACGCTCCAGAACCAAACTTGACAGTTCTCTGGACTGACAAATTGCCATATTCATTCCGTCGCTACTGTATGAAAATGTCACACAAACACTCTTCAATCCAATATGAAGGTGTGACAACAATGGCTAAAGACGGTTATGGTGAAATGTCATGTATCTCATGTTGTGTATCACCACTTGACCCAGAAAATGAAGAACAACGTCACAACATCCAATACTTTGGTGCTCGTGTAAACGTCCTTAAAGCTCTTCTTACTGGTTTGAACGGTGGTTACGACGATGTTCACAAAGACTACAAAGTCTTTGATATTGACCCTGTCCGTGACGAAGTTCTTGACTTTGAAACTGTCAAAGCTAACTTTGAAAAATCACTTGATTGGTTGACTTCAACTTACGTAGATGCCCTTAACATCATTCACTACATGACTGATAAATACAACTACGAAGCTGTTCAAATGGCATTCTTGCCAACTAAACAACGTGCTAACATGGGATTCGGTATCTGTGGATTTGCAAATACTGTTGATACATTGTCAGCAATCAAATACGCTACTGTTAAACCAATCCGTGACGAAGATGGTTACATCTACGATTACGAAACAACTGGTGATTACCCTCGTTGGGGTGAAGATGACCCTCGTTCAAACGAATTGGCAGAATGGTTGGTAGAAGCATACACTACTCGTCTTCGTAGCCACAAACTCTACAAGAATGCAGAAGCTACTGTATCACTTCTTACCATCACTTCAAACGTTGCTTATTCTAAACAAACTGGTAACTCTCCAGTACACAAAGGTGTTTACCTTAACGAAGATGGCACTGTGAACCTTTCTAAACTTGAATTCTTCTCTCCAGGTGCTAATCCATCTAACAAAGCTCGTGGTGGTTGGTTGCAAAACCTTAACTCACTTGCAAGCCTTGACTTCTCATACGCTGCAGATGGTATCTCACTTACAACTCAAGTTTCTCCACGTGCCCTTGGTAAGACATTCGATGAACAAGTTGATAACTTGGTAACTATCCTTGATGGTTACTTCGAAAACGGTGGACAACACGTTAACTTGAACGTTATGGACCTTAAAGATGTCTATGACAAGATTATGAGTGGTGAAGATGTTATCGTTCGTATCTCTGGTTACTGTGTCAACACTAAATATCTTACAAAAGAACAAAAAACTGAATTGACACAACGTGTCTTCCACGAAGTCCTTTCAATGGACGACGCTGCTGAAGCCGTTGCTGGAAAATAAGAATAAGAATAGAAGAAAAGACTTTGTCAGTTGACAAGGTCTTTTTTTGCTTTTAAAATATAGCTATGAAAATCAAACAGACACGAAATACATTATCAGATACTTATTTAGATGCTGTCAGAATCCGACAATTAGTCTTTGTTAAGGGACAAGGCGTGCCAATGTCGCTTGAAATCGACGAGAACGAGGCTTATTGTCTTCATTTTGTCCTTTATGATGAGAAAGGTCAAGCAGCTGCTACCTGCCGTATTTTGCCAAATAAAGACCATAGTGAAGCAACACTACAACGTATGGCGGTACTCCCAGCCTATCAAGGACAAAATCTTGGAAAACTTCTCTTAGAGGATGTGATTCAATTCTGTCAAAAACAAGGCTTTAAACGCATGGTATTACACGCGCAATTAACAGCAAAAGGTTTCTACGACAAGCTTGGCTTTACTTGCTTCGGCGAAGAATTTGAAGAAGCTAGTATCATGCACATCAGTATGGAAAAATTGTTGTAGAAATCCTTAATTACTTATTTATATAGATTTACAATTTTACATAATAAAGAGGTTAGGACTTGTCCCAACCTCTTATTTGTTTACTTTTTTATTCTTTTCCTCTTAGGCGTCGGAAAGTTGCTTTAATAGCATCTGCGATGTCATTTCCTTGTTCTTTGAGATGATTTAGACGACGTTCGTTCAAATCTTCTTGAACTTTATCGTACAATTCATCTTGGACTTGTCCCGCAAGCTCAACTTCACGTGCGAGAGCAAGGGCATCCCAACGCATAATATTCGTTTTATAAGGAGCAAAGATATGGTTTAAAATACTTTCATCTTCTTCGTGAACTAGAGCAATAACGGCAACATCACCATCAAGCAATTTTGTTGTCACTTCTTCAATCAAGCTATTGTCACTCGCATCAGTCATGCTTCCACTTGCTGCACCAGCAAGACTACCGATACCATAACCAATAATAACACCGATAGGACCACTCAAAATGCCCAACAGACCACCGATAATACCGCCAACAGTTGCATAATCACGGCTAGCATCGTCAAAGTCAATAGAATCTTTGATAGCGATTTTACCATCTTCATTTTTCACCAATGCAATCTGTGCAATTTGCGTATCATTATCCTGCTTGAATGATTTTAGTTCTGAAAAAGCTTGATAGGCTTCGCTTTCAACATCAAAAACAACAGTTAGTACATTTGCCATAATCTTGTTCCTCCTTTTTCTTTATCACCCTCATTATAACACTTTCGGGCTAAAAAGGCTGAGAAAAACAAAACGTTTTCAAAGAAATATCTGTTTTTTTAATAATTCTGCTGAATCCATTGTGAAATTCTCTGACGTTCCTCAATCCACAGAGGTCTATCATCATAAGCATATGTACGATTAGTCAGAAAAATAGCAGCTTTTTGCTCCTTACGATTGATTGTCACATAAGTGCCTGTGTAACCAGTATGGTCAAGCCAATCGCCCTCTTTATTCCATGCCAGCGAACGTTCTTTATTCGCTTGACTGAAATTTTGCCAAATATCACTCGCAAAATCATCTGTTAGGTAATGCTGACAAAACTTTTCTAAATCCTGCAGGTTTGAAAATAACCCTGCTGACCCAGAATGAACACCAAGAACCTTGGCTTTTGGGTCATGAACAAGCCCGTCACCGATGCCAGCAACCGTAGGCACCGCATTTTTTACTGGACCAAAACCAGTATTTGTCATGCCAAAAGGCTGAAAGACTTCATCTTTAAAAATCACATCAAGTGACTTGCCATAAATCTCTTCTAGCATAAAGCCAAGCAAAAGAAAATTGATGTCTGTGTAAAGAAACTCTTTCTTACCCTCCACAGTAATGTGATTAATGGCTTCTTTCAATTCAGCTGCATTCAGATTATCACGATTAGGGATAAAGGGATTTATCCCACTACTATGTGTCAAAAGTTGTCGTAAGGTTACAGATGACTCGTGAAAATTAGGATAATACCGCACCAAAGGCGCATCCAACTCTAAATTTCCTTGATATAAAAGAGAAATAATAACTGTTCCAACGCCAACTACTTTGGAAACAGACGCTAAATCATAAATCAAGCCAGATTTTACAGGAGTGACACCGTCAATCGTACCAATATAATGTTCTGACCATTGACCGTCTTTAAAAAGAGCTAAACTAGCTCCATGGTAAATATTGCGATTGATCTGGTTATTAATAATTTCTAGCAAGTTTGTCATTTGATAAACCAAATTTCAATATTGCTAGGGTCAGAAAGTACTAAGACACTCGCTTTTTTATCCAAATAAACAGTTTGCCCTTTATTTTCTAAAAAGCTAGCCAAAGCTTTCAAATCATAATTGTCAGGAACTTGACATTCTAAAATTTCCACATCCCAAGTTTCAAGCGGGTCAACGGCTAAATCTGCACCTTGCGCTTGCACAAATTGGATATCAAGCGGAAATTGTCCTTCAAAGACATCATTGTAAAAAGCACGCGCAGCTGCTTCATCAGCCACGTTAAGTGTCATACTTTCGAAGCTAAAGTCAGAAACTTCTTTTAACTCATCATTTTTAGGGAAATTGACACTATCGATTTCAGTTAATTGTTGAATATCATCTTCAGAATGTAAAAGAAAAAGGTCACCTTCTGGTGATAACGTTTCAAAGGCATACCCATTTTTACCTTTAAAGAGACGCTCAACAGCAATACCATTTCCTAAGATAGCTGTCACTTCATCGGCATTCGGAATTTTAACAACAATCTTATTAACTTTTTTTGTTCCCTCAACAGCATGTGTATCGGGCGCTGGTGATTCTTCAATAACAAAACGAGCATTTTTTTGTTTGGTTGAAAACTCAGCAATTGCATTTTCTTCGTTAACTAGTTTAAAACCTAATTTTTTATAAAACTCAATGTTGTGGTCACGATTATTGATTCGCAAAACGGGATGCCTAAACGTGACTTCGTCAAATAAAGTCATAACTGTCTCCTCACAATGTTTCTTTTATTAAATTTTCAATACAGTTCCTACAAAATAAGGACTAGGTCTTTTCTATTTTAGAAAAAATTATTTAGTTTGACAAGAAATTATACTCTTTTAGGAGTTTTTTGTAGAAAAATGAGTTATTTTTTATTTGTGTAGTTATTATTTACGAAGCATGGCTGGCTTGGACTTCAACAATCTTCAAAACAAAATTGTTGAAAATCGATCAACAATAAAAAGGAAACCCGAAGGTTTCCCATATGTCTCATTCTTATAGGTACAAGAGTTTGAATAAGGCTACTGCTGCGATACCTGCAAGAATTGGAGCGATAACTGGTACCCATGAATACCACCATTTAGAATCGCCTTTGTGTTCACCAAGAATTGATTTAGGAAGCAAAGCATGGACGATACGTGGACCAAGGTCACGTGCAGGGTTAAGACCAGGACCAGTAGGACCACCAAGTGAGGCAACAAGTGTCATTACAAGGAAACCAAGTCCTAGGTGAGCAACAGCAAGCGAACCTGTTGTGTAAGGTGCAACTTGGCTTGCTGCTGTAGTAGCATCATAACCGTAGTCAGTCAATTTTGAAACTAATTCTGCACCAAAGTAGTTTTTAGTAAGCGCCATAGCACCAAAGAAAAGTACGAATGAACCTAAAAACTCATTCAAGAAACCGTTAATCCAAGCAGCTTTGTGACTTTCTTTTGTACCATCGTCAACAGCTGAAATAGTTGAGAATGAACCAAGAATAGCATTTGGATTTTCAGTTTTAAGATAATATGGTTTGTGTGTCATAACGACAAGCAATTGACCAAACATTGCACCAAGTAATTGAGCAATGATGTATTGTGGAACATGTGACCATTCAAATAAGCCTGAAACTGCAAGTGCAAGTGTGAAGGCTGGGTTAATGTGGTTACCTGAAACGTTACCAAACATAAGAGCAGGAATCATAACACCAAAACCATAGCCAAGTGCGATGATAACCCAACCAGAGTTATTTCCTTTTGTACCTTTAAGGTCAACATTGGCAACAGCACCATTACCAAGAATGATAAGTAAGGCTGTTCCGATAAATTCTGTGATGTATTTCACAGTCCATGTAACATCCATGTTTTTTTGTTTCCTCCGAAAAATATAGTTTAGACAACTAACATTTTATCAAGTATAATAGATAATGTAAAGGTTATCTGTAAAATTAAAACGTTTACTTTTTAGAAGGGAAAGTTTCATGAAATATAATCAATTCTCTTTCATTCCAAGACCTATTGCCATTGCAGAGAAAGAACTACAAGCCTTGGGATTTGATATTACCCACCAACAAGCTGATAAAAAAGCTCTTGAAAATTTCTGCCGTAAAATTTTCTTTAATTACAAAGATACGGACTACCCACTTCGTCAATTAATCGCTGATTTTGAGACAGATTTATTAACATTTTTTAATTCTGAGCGTCCATTGACAGCGGATATTTTTTACACTATTTCACTACAACTTCTTGGATTTATTCCGCATGTTGACTTTACAGATACAACTGAATTTTTAGAAAAAATTGCCTTTCCGATTAATTATCAAAAAGGACACATCCTTGAGGCGCTTTATCATTTGCTAGTTAGTCGCCAAAAATCCGGTATGACCTTGCTTGATGATTTAATTAGTAAGGGGCTTATTCCAGTAGATAATGATTATCATTTTTTCAATGGCAAATCACTAGCAACGTTTGATACAACTGATTTGATTCGTGAAGTTGTTTATGTGCAATCACCGCTTGATACTGACCAAGATGGACAACTCGATTTGATTAAGGTCAATATTATTCGCCCTAAAACAAGCCACCAATTGCCAACCATGATGACAGCTAGTCCTTATCACCAAGGAACAAATGTCGTTGCTAACGATAAAAAACTTTACAAAATGGAAGGCGATTTAGCTGTTAAACCAGCACGAACAATCAACGTTGAAACACGTGACTTTGAACCGTTAGCTGTTCCTGACATTGACCTTCCTGTCGGAGAGAGTGAAGAACGTTTCAATTTTATTGACCCCTACACGCTCAATGATTATTTCCTTGCACGTGGTTTCGCAAATATCTACGTTTCTGGGGTTGGAACTGCAGGTTCTGATGGTTTTATGACCAGCGGAGATTATGCGCAAGTGGAAAGTTTTAAAGCAGTCATTGATTGGTTAAATGGAAAAACAATTGCCTTTTCTAGCCACCGTCGTGACCAAAAAGTTGTTGCTGATTGGGCGAGTGGACTGGTTTGTACCACTGGAAAATCTTATCTTGGAACCATGTCAACCGCTCTAGCAACGACAGGTGTTGAAGGGCTAAAAGTTATCATCGCTGAATCAGCTATTTCATCTTGGTATGACTATTATCGTGAAAATGGATTAATTTGCAGCCCTGGCGGCTATCCTGGTGAGGACCTTGATGTACTGACCGAATTGACTTACTCACGTAATCTGCTAGCTGGCGATTATCTTCGTAATAATGCACATTACCAAGAACTCCTTGACGAGCAATCTGCACAACTCGATCGTGCTTCTGGTGATTACAATCAATTTTGGCATGACCGTAATTATCTGCCACACGCTGACAAGGTTAAAGCAACTTGCGTATTCACCCATGGGCTCCAAGACTGGAATGTCAAACCACGCCATATCTTCAATATTTTCAATACCCTTCCAGATACTGTCGAAAAACACGCTTTTCTTCACCACGGTGAGCATGTTTATATGCACAACTGGCAATCCATTGATTTCCGTGAAAGCATGAACACCTTACTTTCTGAAAAAATGCTTGGGCGAGATAATCATTTCATTTTGCCAACACTTATCTGGCAAGATAATAGCCAAGAACAAGCTTGGACAAGCTTAGCTGAATTTGGTAGTAGCAATCAAGTAACTTTAGCCCTTGGTACAAACCAAAAAATCATTGACAATCATTACGCCAAAGCTGAGTTTGAACGTTATAGCAAGAATTTCAGAACTTTCAAGAGTGAGTTATTTACTGGAAAAGCAAATGCCATTTGCCTCGATTTACCGATTGAACACGATTACCATATCAATGGGCAAATCACTCTACACCTAACCGTCAAATCTAGTGAAAATAAAGGAATTCTGTCTGCCCAAGTCCTAGACTATGGCGAAAAGAAACGTTTTAAAGATGTTCCTTCTGTACTTGATTTACACGCTATTGATAATGGACGCAATTTCTCACGCGAAGCTCTCAAAGAATTGCCATTTACCAAAACCAAAGAACGTGTCATCACAAAAGGTGTTCTAAATCTTCAAAATCGTACAGATTTGTTAACAATCGAAGATATTCCTGCAAATGAGTGGATGACCATTAATTTCACCCTTCAACCAAGTATCTACAAATTGGAAAAAGGCGACACTCTCCGTGTGCTTCTCTACACAACAGACTTTGAGCACACCATTCGTGACAATAGCAATTACATTTTGACAGTTGATTTAGACCAATCAAGCATCGAACTGCCAGTCGAACAATAGAATAAATCAAAGAGAGTAAAAAAGAGGCTGAGACAAAAAGTTCTCAACCTCTTCTTTTATCTAGTTACAATTGCAAACCACCACTACATCTTACAGTCATAACTAAGTAGTCAAAGGAAGCCTGGCACTTTGAACTGCACCTCTATCGTTAGATTTTTGTCTAACATTTGGAGGTGCAGTTTATTTTTGCTTCAGCCTCTTTTGACTATTTTTTAAAAGTAAGCAACATCCTTGTTCCATGATTCAATTGACTTTGAATATGGATCGAAGCATCGTGTAATTTCAGCGCGTGTTTAACAATAGATAAGCCCAAACCCGTTCCACCAAGTTTTCGTGAACGACTCTTATCAATACGATAGAAACGTTCAAAAATACGTTCTTGCTCTTCTTTAGAGATGCCAATACCAGTATCTTTAACTTCTAGAAAAACATTGTCCTCATTAGATGATATTGTTACATCAACAGCACCTTTATCCCGATTATAAGTAATCGCATTATCGCAAAGATTGTACAAAACGGAATGGATAAGTGCCGAATTACCAGTAATGATCGTTGACTGCCCTTTCAAATGCAAACCAATCTGACGTTGGCTTGCTTTCGTTGATAAACTTTCCAATACATTTTGTGCAATAGCATAAATATCCAGCTTTTCCATTGGTACTTGGTCTGTTTCATCCAAATGAGACAGATTGATGATATCTTCAACCAGCTGCACCATTCTCTGTGATTCGTTATAAATCTTTCCAGCAAAATGCGGAATATCATTAGCCGATACCAAACCATTCACTAACATCTCTGAATAACCTGAAATCACGTGTAATGGTGTTTTAAGTTCATGCGAAACATTTGCTGTAAACTCATGACGAAGTTTTTCAATTTGTAACTGTTCCGTCACATCAACCAAGAGAACAACTAGACCTGTCACAACACCATTAGACAAAATTGGGCGAATAAGCACTTTATAACTTTCTTGGTCAAACTGTAAAACACCTTCTTGCTTATTACCTTGAAGACCAGATTCTAACCAATGATTAAACGATAAATCTCTTGTAATTTGTAAAATATCATTTCCTAGACAACTTTGATCTGTTTGGAAAAGCTCTTGTGCTGCCGAGTTAATACTAATGACACGACATTGAGCATCCAATAGGATAATTCCTTCCTTAATTTTAGAAATAATCGTATCAAATTCGTCTCTCTTCTGGTTAAGTAAAGCTTCCTGCTTAGCTAATTCCTTTTGGTGATAATCAATTCGTCTTAACAGCGGTGAAATTTCATCATAAGTATCATTTTTTAATGGCTGATCCAAATTCAAATCATTTAAAGGTGCAACAACACGTTTTGCTGTATAACGTGCCACCCATACAGATAGAAAGATTGCTAAAATAATAATCAATGCCAAAGGTTGAAACATTCTGATAAACAATAGCAAAATGCTATGCTGCGTTATCGATAAACGAATGACTGTGCCATCATCCAATCGTTGTGCAATATACAAAGATTTTGTAGTCAATGTAGCAGAATAACGAGTGCTTTCACCATAACCATCTTTCAACGCCTCTTTGATTTCTTTACGATTAGCATGATTATCCATCTTTGTGGCATCTGACTGATTATCATAAAGAATATTCCCCTCGTTATCTACCCATGTAATACGAAGACCTGATACATTTAATGTGTTAAAATAGCTATCACCTTCTAGTGTTACACCTTGAGCAACTAAAGCAGTTTCTGTTTGTAGCTGTTCTTTCTGAGCTTGTGTGAAATAACTATAGAGCACACCCATTATCAAGAAAGTTGCTGAAAGTAGGATTCCTAAAGTGACGAAGAGTGTCGAGCGAAAGATTTTTTTAACCATTTTCCTCCTCCAGTCGGTAGCCCACACCACGAATAGTTTTAATCAAGCGACTGGCATCACCAAGCTTCGTACGCAAAGTTCCAATATGAACATCTACAGTTCTAGTCTCACCAACAAAATGTTCTCCCCAAACTTGATTTAATAGTTCTTGACGCGTAAAAACACGATTTGGATATTGCATGAGAAGCCCAAGAAGTTCAAATTCTTTAAGCGTTAAGCTAATGTCTTTACCATCTTTTTTTACTGTATAATTTTGAATGTCTAAAGAAAGGTTTCCAACCTGTAATATCTGTTTTCTTTGCGATTTTTGGCTTCTACGTAAAACAGCTTTAATACGCGAAATCATTTCCATCATGCCAAAAGGTTTAACTAAATAATCATCAGCTCCCATATCTAACCCTTTAACTTTATCAAATTCTGTTCCCTTAGCAGTCGCCATAATCACTGGAATATCCGCAGTAGACATTTTTCCTTTTAATTCTTCTAAAATACTTAAGCCGTCACTTCCTGGCAGCATAATATCTAATAAAATTAAGTCAGGCTTCTGACTTTCTATAGCTTGCCAAAATAGCTCAGCATTTTCAAAACCTTGTGCAGCAAAACCGGTCGTCTTTAACGTGTACAGCATTAATTCACGGATATCATCTTCATCTTCAACACAATAAATCATCAGTTTTCTCCATCTAATTGCCCTGTAATCGAGAAGATTACCCACTTAGCAATATTAACCGTATGGTCTCCAATACGTTCGATGTATTTAGCAACCATCAACACATCAATAGCGTGCTCACCATCTACATCATTACCTGAAAAATAAGTCATCAAGTCTATCTTTATTGTATCAAATTCTTGGTTAACTGTATTGTCATTTTGAATAACTTGATTAGCTAATGCTTCATCATCATGAACAAAAGCATCAATACTATTTGTGACCATTTCAACCACGCGACCGACCATATTTTGCAACTGTTCTAATTCACGACCAGGTTGAATATGGCCTTGATTAACAATCTCACCAATCTCAGCTGCCTGTGCACCGATGCGCTTCATATCATATACCATTTTCAAAACTGCTGAAATACGTCTCAAATCTTTAGCGACAGGTTGCTGCCGTAAAAGTAATTTCAAACATTGCTCTTCAATATCACGTTCTAATTGCTCAATTTTCTGATATGTTTTAATAACATTATTAACCAAATAAGAATCGTCAGTTTTTAAAAACTGGACAGATTTGGAAATAACATCCTCACACAAAGCTCCCATTAAAATAACATTTTTTGTCAATTCTTGTAGCTGATTTTCAAATTTTGAACGAATCATCCAAATCTCCCTGTAATATAATTTTCTGTTCTCTCATCCTGAGGAAGTGAAAATAACTGACTAGTTTTATTAAACTCAACAACTTCCCCCATTAAAAAGAATGCTGTTTTATCTGAAATTCTAACAGCTTGTTGCATATTGTGAGTGACCATAACAATGCTATATTTCTTTTTCAACTCAATAACCAAATCCTCAATTTTTGACGTTGATATAGGGTCTAGGGCGCTTGTTGGTTCATCCATTAAAAGAACATCTGGCTCAATAGCCAATGCACGCGCAATACAAAGTCGCTGCTGTTGTCCCCCCGATAACCCCATTGCTGATTTGCCTAACCTGTCTTTCACCTCATCCCAAATAGCCGCTTGTTTCAGAGAACGTTCAACAATCTCATCTAACTCCGTTTTAGCATGGATTCCATGTGTTCTTGGGCCAAATGCAATATTATCATAAATGCTCATCGGAAACGGATTCGGTTTTTGGAAGACCATTCCAACTTTTTTACGAAGCTTATTAATATCTAAATCACAATAAATATCTTCACCATCCAAAAGCACTTTTCCTGTAATACGACAATCTTTGACCAAGTCATTCATTCGATTAAGGCTCTTTAAAAGTGTGGATTTACCGCATCCCGAAGGACCTATAAAAGCTGTAATCTCATTTGCTGGGATTTCTAAATGAATCGATTTCAAAGCATGAAATTCCCCATAATATAAATCCAAGTTATCAATAATTAGTTTACTCATCACCCATCTCGCTTCCTAAACGTTTTGCTACCAAACCAGATAAAAAATTAATGCCAATGACCAAAAGCAATAAAACAACCGCTGTCGCGTAAGTTTGATTGATATAAAGCCCCTCACCCGAAATAGCGTACATATGAACCGCTAACGTTCGAGACGAACTAAATACATTCTTTGCAACCTCAGCTACTGTACCTGCTGTAAAGATAAGAGCAGCCGATTCTCCAATGATACGACCAATTGCCAAAATAATTCCCGAAAAAATTCCTGGCATAGCACTTGGAAGAACAATTTTAAAAATAGTTCTTAATTTCCCAGCACCGAGTGCAAACGCTCCTTCACGGTAACTAGTCGGAACTGAAAGTAAGGCCTCCTCGGTCGTTCTCATAACTAAAGGAAGAATCATAATACTCAACGTCATCGAACCCGATAACAAAGAAAGGCCCAAATGTACATATTTTACAAAGAAAAGTGCTCCAAATAATCCATAAATAATTGATGGAATACCTGATAATGTTTCTGTAGCAATTCTAATGATATTTACTATCGGATTACCTTTCTTAGCATATTCCGTTAAATAAATGGAACCACCTATACCTATTGGAATTGCAATAAGTAACGTCAACCCTGTGATAAATAAAGTATTGATAAGAGCTGGCAGTAACGAAACATTTTCCGTTGTATAAGTAAAAGAAAATAAAGCCTTATTGAGATGTGGAACACCTTTGACTAAAATATAACCAACAATAAAAATAATCACTAAAAAACTTAAGAAAGCCGCGAAATAGACCAAACCAAAAAGGATGAATGACACAAAATCTTGTCTACGAGATGCTGCTCTCTGCTTTAACGTTCTTTGATTAATATTTTCCATACACCTTATTCCTCTTTATGCAGTAGGGAGAAACAGATATTGATAATGAGTACAAAAATAAATAGAACAACAGCTGTACCAATAAGTGCCTCTCTATGAAGCCCCGTTGAATAACCCATTTCCATAACAATATTAGTCGTTAAAGTTCTCACCCCTGATGTTAATGCCTTCGGCAATATAGCTTGATTACCTGCTACCATAATAACTGCCATGGTTTCTCCAACAGCACGCCCAAGTCCAAGAATTATTGCTGCTAGAAGGCCTCTCTTAGCTGCAGGTAAAACAACAAAAAAGATACTTCTCTCATGTGAAGCCCCTAAAGCTAAACCTCCCTCATAGTAGTGATGAGGGACAGCACGAATAGCCGTCTCAGAAACACTAACGATTGTCGGTAAAATCATAATTCCTAGAAGAATGGCTGCTGTTAGAACTCCCATACCATAACCACCGATATAATCACGAACAAAGGGAACCAAAACTACTAAACCAAAAAAGCCATACACAACTGAAGGAATACCTGCCATTAAATTAATCCCTGCCTTCAATGGCTTATATAGCTTATTGGGACAAAAATATGCCATAAACACCGCAGTCAAAATTCCAATTGGAACACCAATGACTAGAGCGCCCAATGTCACATAAAGTGAGCCTACTATCATTGGCAATATCCCAAACTCATTACTAGATGGACGCCAAACCTCCCCAAATAGAAACTTTGTAATACCAATTTCCTTAATCGCAGGTAGTCCATTTGAAAATAGAAAAATACAAATAAGTAAAACTGAAACAATGGAAATACAGGCGGTAAGGAAAAATACCGCTTGCATTACTTTTTCGCTTTTATGATTCATGAAATCCTCTTAATCAGATAGTTCTTTCCAAGTTGTGATCTCACCAGAGAAAATACTTTTGACTTGTTCACTCGTAAGATTATCTATCGTATTATTTTTATTGACAATAACTGCAATACCATCCATAGCAATAACCGTTGAGTTAACACCTTGTGCTATCTCGCTATCTTCTAGTTCTCGTGAAGCCATTCCAATATCCGATGTTCCATCAATCGTGTCTGTAATTCCCGTTGAAGAATCGCTTTGTTGAATTTCAACAGTAACACCAGAATTGACTTTCGTATAGGCTTCTTTTAATTTTTCCATAACAGGTGTCACCGAACTTGAACCCGAAATAACAACTTTTCCAGAAGTAACACTCGCTTGATACGTATCCACATTGTCTAAAGGAATGTAACCATTTTCTTCAACAATGGCTTGCCCATCACTACTTAAAATAAAATTGATAAAATCTTTCGCAGCCTTACTAACATCTTCTTTGGTCACAATATTAAACGGACGTGAGATTTTATAAGAACCATCCTTTATGGTTTCTACACTAGCTTTTGTGCCATCAATTTTTAAAACTTTAACACTATCATTTAAAGAACCTAAAGAGGCATAACCGATTGCTAAATCGTCTCCTGCAACAGTTGTTAGAGTTACTGATGTTGAGTTAGTCACGATAGCATTCGCAGTTGTTAAATCAACAGTATCACCACTACTATTCTTTTCCTCTAGCCCAAATAAATCAATAAAAGCTCCACGTGTTCCTGAACCTTCCTCACGAGAAACAACACTGATTTGTTTGGATTCTGATGAATTTGCCTTACCACAAGCAGTCAAAACAACTCCCGCTCCAACAAATGCAAGTAACATTAGCATTTTCCATTTTTTCATGATATTCTCCTTTAACATCTTTATGTTGCTTATTATAATGAACAAGTATCAAATCTATTACCAAGTTTTTGTAAAATTTTTGTAAAATCAGCCCAAAACTTGCTAAGAATTTCACGCCAAGCTTTTTCCAAACTTTAAGTTCTATCCGAAAGATGCTATAATGTTAATATCTTTTTTCAAGATATACCTCCAAATAAACAAGGTCTACCCCCTTGCTACGAAAGGAATCACAAAAACATTATGATGAATATGCAAAATATGATGCGTCAAGCTCAAAAACTCCAAAAACAAATGGAGAAAAAACAATCTGAACTTGCTAGTACAACTTTCACTGGAAAATCAGCTCAAGATTTAGTTATTGTTGAGTTTACAGGTGATAAAAAATTAGTGAACATTACTTTTAAAGATGCTATTGTTGACCCAGATGATGTTGAAACACTTCAAGACATGACAACACAAGCTATCAACGATGCACTTTCTCAAATTGATGATGCCACACAAAAAACACTAGGCGCATTTGCAGGAAAATTACCATTTTAATGACATAATCAAAAAAGCTCGAACCTTTTAAGGTTCGAGCTTTTTAAGCTTCTTTTGCTGTTTCTAAACAATAAGATTTTTCATGACAATGTGGGCAAGTTAATTTTCGCGTTTTAGGAGTATGACGAGCAAATACGAATTCCCTATACGTTGGTTGGAAAAGTTGGTGGCAATTGGGACAGATATAAGCTATTTTACGTGAAAAATGATAAGACAATGTTAATAATGTGCCAACATACACCAAACCAATACCGATACCAACACCTTGCCAAACAACAGATTGTGGACGACTTGCAAGCCAAGCAACACAAAGAACAAAAATAAGAATCGTTGCTAGATTACTAATCCACATCCGTTTTTGCAAACGACGCCAAGCTAATTGATTTTTCATGGTAAGAGAAATGTCTGATAAAAATTCTAGCGACTGACCTGTTTGATTTTTTACCCTGTCAAGCAAGTTGACAGTAGTGTCAAGTTTGGCTTTCTTCTCAGCAAGCTCACGCTTTGTTTCCTTGATATGCTCAACAAGCAATAACTCTAAAACTTGCCTTGCACTTTCCTCAGCAAACAGCCGTTTTATCTGTTCAATTGAAAAATCAAGTTCCCGTAAAAAACAAATCATGCGCAACTGTTCCAAATCAGTATCCACATAGATTCGCCGCCCACCTTCTGTCAAATCAGATGGCGACAAAATACCACGTTTATCATAATATTGGACCGTGCGAACTGAAACACCTGCCAACTTCGCCAAATCACCAGTTGTATAAGAGTGAGACATCCCTTTCACCTCCTTTCTGCCCTTATTATAGGACATGCCCCAACGTCACAAGCAAGGGGTTACCCTAGATGATTTTTTATTTTTTTGAAAAATAGCAGAGCTTTTAGCTAAAAAAGCCACCTAAAGCTGCAAAAGGATTATCACCATGCTCTTCTTCTTGCTGATTCAAATAAGATTTATTCTCATCAAATTCCATGAACTTTTCGTAAACAAGCGCAGTCATGCGAGCATCTTCAAGTGAATTATGACCATGTCCTGAAATACCTAAAAATTCAGCAACACTTGTCAACTTGAGATTGGCAATTCCATTCAAGTCTGTGCTACGACGTTCAAAAGCCTCGTCGTATAAATCAACCTTGTAAAGCTCTGTCAAGTCTAATTCATTTTCAGCAAGCAAAGGCAAATCTGATTTTAGCGCATTATAACCAACCAAAGCTGTCTCTCCAACGAATATTTTAAAGTCAGCCAGCACTTCATCAAGCTTTGGAGCGTTAGCAATTTTTTCTGACGTAATGCCTGTCAACCCATTAATAAATGACTGCAATGGCACATCTGTGTAAACATAAGTGTCAAAGCTGTCAACTTCGTGACCTTCTTTGAATTTTACTGCTGAAACCTGAATAATATGACTTTTCTCAGCAACCGTATTAAATTCCAAATCAAATGCGATGTACTCTACTAATTTTTCCATGATACCTCCTAAAAATGAGTTTATAAAATAAAGCTGGAACTTTTGTCCCAGCTTCCGATAAATTTCGAGTTCTTATTTTCCACCAAAAAGACGCGCTAGGAATCCCTTCGGAGCTGCTTCTTCTTGAATTTTTTCTTCTGACTTCGTTTGAATTTCTTCGACTTCAGCCTTAGCTTCATTAAGTTCAAGCTGAAGGCGTTTTGTGTCTTCCATGGCAGCAAGCGTCAATTGTTGTTGCTGATCAAGCTGCTTGTCTTTTTCGCTAATTTGCACATCTTTGACACGAAGCTGTTCATCTTTTGAAGCAAGCTGTTTATCCTTAGCTTTGAGCTGCTCATACAAACGTGTAATTTCAGTGTTTTTCTCGTCCACTAAAATTTCTAAAAGTTCGCGTTGTTTTGTTTCTTCATCAATTGGCTCATCTTCAAAAATGGTTTTTTTGTAAATTTCTTCCAATTTAATCAAGCCACTTCGGTTGACAACGGTAACGCCCTTTTCATTTTTATCGACATCTTCTTCTGGCAGACTCTTGACACGATTGTTAACCGCTTGGCGGCTAACTCCTAGAATCTCAGCCAGCTCGCTAACTGTTTTCTCAATTGCCATAATATCCTCTTTTACATTGAAATTTCTTATGAAAAGGATAACATAACAGTCTATAATTGTCAATTTTTACCAAGTTTCTGGTGTGCTTTTTACTTGACATTAACTTGTTTTTTAGAACTACTGTCAAGTTTTTGTCATTTTCTGTAAACGTCCTGACTTTCTTTTCACAAATCCCATTACTTGCTTATCAAGATAGCAATATTTTATGCTACAATAGCTATATGAATACGTACGATACAATTATCATTGGCGGCGGTCCCGCTGGTATGATGGCTGCCATTTCAAGCAATTATTATGGCAACCAAACATTACTTATCGAAAAAAATAAACGACTCGGCAAAAAACTAGCTGGAACGGGTGGTGGACGTTGTAACGTCACTAATAATGGTACCATTGATGACCTCATGGAAGGCATTCCTGGAAATGGACGCTTTCTTTACAGTGTCTTTTCACAATTTGACAACCACGACATTATCCGATTTTTTGAAGAAAATGGCGTTGCTTTAAAAGTTGAGGACCATGGACGTGTGTTCCCAAAAACTGATAAATCAAAAACGATTATTGATGCTCTTGCCCATAAAATCAATGAACTCGGTGGCACCGTTTTAACCAATACTGAAGTTGTTTCTGTCAAGAAAATCGACAACTTTTTCCACGTCAAATCTGCGACAGATGAGTTCATCTGTGGAAAACTCATTGTCACAACAGGTGGCAAAGCCTATCCTTCCACAGGATCAACAGGTTTTGGTTATGAGATTGCCAGACATTTTAAACTCAATCTTACAGAACTTGAAGCGGCTGAAAGTCCATTATTAACAGATTTTCCACATAAGGAACTTCAAGGAATCTCTCTTGATGATGTTTGTTTGAGCTATCAAAAACACCATATTACACATGATTTGCTCTTTACGCATTTTGGTTTGTCTGGACCTGCCGCACTACGCCTATCAAGTTTTATCAAGGGTGGCGAAACCGTTACACTTGACCTTATCCCCAAACTATCCACAGAAGAGCTACACGCATTTTTAGCGGAGCAGCGTGAAAAATCTCTCAAAAATGCACTTAAAGTGCTTCTTCCAGAACGATTAGCAAGCTTTTTAGCACAGCCATTTCCCGAAAAAGTCAAACAACTAACGCCACAACAAGAAAAAGAACTTGTGAATAACATCAAAGAGATGCCGATTAAAGTAACTGGAAAAATGTCACTGGCAAAATCTTTTGTGACTAAAGGTGGTGTTGATTTGAAAGAAATCAATCCCAAAACCCTTGAAAGTAAGCAAGTCCCTGGACTTTACTTTGCTGGTGAAGTGCTTGATATTAATGCCCACACAGGTGGTTTTAACATCACTGTGGCGTTATGTACAGGCTGGGTCGCTGGAAGCTTACATTACTAACAATTGTTGAGAAATCCTTTTGTGGGTTTCTTTTTTTAAAAAAGATTAACTAGTTAAACTTTTCTCTTGATTATTTCCCCAAAGGTGTTATAATAAATATCGTTAACCAGTTAAGCAAAGGAGACATTATGGCTAAAAAATCAAAAATTGCTAGATACAACCGACAACTAAAACTCATTGAGCAATATGCCGACTTACGTCGTGAATTGAAGGCAAAAGGCGATTACGAAGCGCTTCGTAAATTGCCACGCGACTCAAATCCAAATCGTTTGAAAAATCGTGACCGCATTGACGGACGCCCACACGCATACATGCGTAAATTCGGCGTTAGCCGAATCAACTTCCGTGACCTTGCTCACAAAGGACAACTTCCTGGCGTCAAAAAAGCCAGCTGGTAATCCTCAAAAAAATAGAAAGACAAAAGTTTTTATCACACAAAAAGCTGGGATGTCCCCAGCTTTTTTAGTTAATAATATAAGTATAGAAACGATTATCCACAGCTAAACGTGGAAAATCAGCAGGTAAATTTGACGATTCAATCGCTTGAAAACCAAATTTTCGGTAAAAGTGCTGAGCAGCCTCAAAATCTGTTGTTGTTCCAAGAAAAATAGCCTTCTTCTGCTCTTTTTGGCAATAAGCTACAAAAGCCTTCAATAATTCTTTTCCTAAACCTGCTTTTCTGTAATTTTTACTTACAAACATTTTCTTTAAAGCGACATTGTCTTGTTCAAGAGCCACTAAGCCAATACACCCTAGCACTTCTTTCCTCTCATTGATAGCTACCCAGAATTGACCACCTTGTTTTTGATAAGAATTTTCAATGTCCAATAAATCAGGTTGTTCCGTTAAGGAAATAGGAAGCGAAAATTCTTCTTGCTGGATAGTTAGTATCAAGTCTATCACCGCCTGATTAAACTTTGGTTCAAAAATAGATATCTGCATACCTTACCTCTATAAAACCTCTCGTAATTTATCAATATCTTCTTGCGTTGTTGACCAGCTTGTTGCCAAACGAATAACCGTATGAGTATCGTCATATTTTTCCCAGAAGCTATAAGCAAGGACTTCACCTAAAGTGGCTAATTTAGCATTTTCAATAATGATAAATTGTTGATTTGTTTGTGATTCCAGATAGAAACGATAGCCTTTTTCACGTAAAATGTCTTTTAACTGCTCTGCCATTTTAATAGCGTGCTCACCAATTTCAAAATAAAGATTATCCGTAAAGAAACGGTCAAATTGCACACCAATCAGCCAACCTTTTGCCAAAAGTGCTCCATGCTGCTTGACTGTTGTCACAAAATGTTTTGGTGTATTTTGTTTTGTAAACACGACAGCTTCACCAATAAAGGCTCCCATTTTGGTACCACCGATATAAAAGACGTCTGACAATGCAGCAATAGTTGGCAAATCGACCTTTGTCTCCTTAGCTGCCAAACCATATCCTAAACGTGCACCATCAATAAAGAGTGGCAATTGATATTGACGACAAACATCTGAAATGGCGGTCAATTCTTCCTTGGTGTAGAGCGTACCATATTCAGTTGGGTGAGAAATGTAAACCATCCCTGGAAAAACCATATGATCATGGTTGCCATCATGATAAAAGTTATCCACATAAGTAGCAAGCTCAGCCGCCTGAATTTTTCCTTGATGAGAAGAAAGTGTTAGTACCTTGTGTCCTGTAAATTCAATAGCACCAGCTTCATGAGTACTAACATGTCCCGTTTCAGCAGCGATAACACCTTCGTACGAGGTTAACAAGCTATCGATAACCACTTGATTAGTCTGTGTGCCACCTGATAAAAAGAAGATTTCAGCTTCAGGGCAATGGCAAGCTTCTTTTATCTTTTCTGCAGCCTGTGCACAATAACTATCCATGCCATAACCAGCAAAACTTTCTTGATTACTATCCACAAGCGCTTGGAGTAGCTGTGGATGAATTCCTTTATTATAATCATTTTCAAAATGTAACATATTAGCACCTCTTTTGATTGCATTTACAATAATATTGAGATTATTATATCACTTTTTATTGTAAATGCAATATTTTTTTGTTAAAATTTTTAGCAAGGAGAAACTATTATGTTTGATATTATTCGTACTATTGGTGCTGTCACGCGCACCATTCAAATTGACTCTAATAATCATTTTAAAGAACTTGGACTAAATAACAATCTATTCATCTATATTATTCGTGTCTGTGAAAAACCTGGAATGTTTTTGGGCGAGTTGGCAGACAATGTCCAAATTGACCGTACAACTGCCTTTAGAACGATAAAAAAATTAGCTACGCTCGGCTATTTTGAACTAAAGAAAGATGCTGTTAACCAGAAAATCAAACGTGTTTATCCAACAGAAAAAGCCATGAACATTTATCCACAGCTTCACGAATATGAACAAAAGCAATCTGATTTTCTTTTATCAAACTTATCCACAGAAGAAATTGCTCAACTCAAACAATTAATGGCAAAATTAAAATATTAACCGTAAAATCGCCATGCTAACAATTCCTGTAATGACGGCATATAATAAATTTTTAGATTTTAAGGCGACATAAAAAGTGGGAAGACTGGCTAGAACTTCCAAGTCCTTTACTTGTGGCAAATGCCCAATTTCAACGTCAAAAAGGCTTGAAAACGTCAAAGCAAATAAAATGGAAACGGGCAAATATTTCAAAAAACGAATGACAATTTCGGGCAAGCCTTTATATTTTACCAAGATAAAAGGGGCAACTCGCGGAACCCACGACACAACAAATCCTAAAAGAATGGCTACCAAAACATAACTACTAACGCTCATCCAACATTACCCCCACACTACAACCAATTAACGTTGACACTAAAACCGCTAAGGCACTTGATAGAAAAACAGCACAGACTAAAAAACTAATAGCCACAGCTGCTAGTACAAGCAATAGTTTTTTAATGCCTTCACTCATCATCGCATCAAATTGAAAGACAAGTAAACCAATAAACATACCAATCAAAGCAAAATCAAGCCCAAAACTTTCTGGATTGGGGATAATACCTCCTAGGAGTGTCCCTACAATTGTAGATAAAACCCATGCTGCATAACTCAGTAGATTATTACCGTGCATCCAGCTAGCTGCAATTGATTTATTGTGAACATTTTCTCCCAACAAAACACCATAACTTTCATCTGTAATTAGGCTAGCTATCCCAATGTTATTGAGAAGGCTTGTTTTGGTAAAAATAGTTGTTGCATGCAAACTCATCAACATATTACGCAAATTAACTAAAAAAACGGTCAACGTTACTGAAGCCAAATCAGCATGAGCAAGCAACATGGCACACATGGCAAATTGAGCTGAACCACCATAGACCAAAAGACTCATCAAGCCAACTTCTAAAGCTGATAATCCTGAAGCAGACGCCACAATTCCAAAAGCTAATCCAATCGAAATATAACCCAAAGCCGTTGGAAGCGCATCTTGAAGCCCCGCTTTAAACCCTTTTTCCTGCATACAAACTCCCTAAATATTCAATAAGCAGAGAACCCATATAAAGTCTCTGCAGCTACTCATTGTTCAAATAATTTTTTCTATTATAGCATATAAAAAGACTCCTGAAAATAAATTTTCAAGAGTTTTTCTATTATCTTCATCTTCCTAATCCAAACTATCAAAAGCTAAACTTGGTTTAGCGTTTAAGTCTAAGTCAGCAAAGTGCCCTTTATCGTATTCAATCGCTGCTGCTAGCGAAATCATGCCAGCATTATCGCCACAAAGACGTAATGGCGGAATAACAACTTCTGCTTCTGTAATTTCATCTGCCAAACGTTCACGCAAGCCTTGATTAGCAGCCACACCACCAGCTACAACGAGTGTTTTGACAGGATATTTTTCCAAAGCTTTTTTTGTTTTCGCCATCAAAACATCCAAAACGGCAGCTTGAAATGATGCTGATAAATCTTCTTTTGAGAGTGTTTCACCTTTTTGCGCAGCATTATGGTGTAAATTAATAAAAGCTGATTTCAAACCTGAAAATGAAAATTCGAGGTTATCTTCTTTAATCATGGCACGCGGAAAATCATAAATATCCTTTCCTTGATGTGCCAATTGGTCAATTTCACGTCCAGCAGGATAAGTCAACCCCATGACACGACCAACCTTGTCATATGCTTCACCAACAGCGTCATCACGCGTTTCACCGACAATTTTATAATCACCAGGTTCAGACACATAAACCAATTCTGTGTGTCCACCAGAAACCAATAATGCCATTAATGGATAAGCTAATTCTTTGACTTGACGAGCTGCCATCAAGTGCCCAGACATATGATTAACAGGAATCAATGGCAAATGGTTCGCCCAAGCAAAAGCTTTAGCAGCAGCCATCCCCACTAAAATCGCTCCAACCAAGCCAGGACCGTAAGTTACAGCAACCGCATCAAGGTCACTCACTTCAATTCCTGCCTCATCCAAAGCATCTTTGAAACACGTTGTAATCACTTCGACATGGTGACGACTAGCAACCTCTGGCACCACGCCACCAAAACGCTTGTGACTTTCAATTTGACTAGCAATAATATTGCTCAAAATCTCGCTTTCATTTTTTAAAACGGCAACACTTGTTTCATCACAAGAGCTCTCCACAGCTAAAATATATCTATCTTTCATTTATCTTTTTTACCTCTCATTACCTTCACGCTTCATGATAATCGCATCCTCAATTGGACTATGGTAATATCGCTTACGCTCACCAATCACCTTAAATCCAAATTTTTGGTACAAAACTTGCGCAGAAGTATTTGATGCTCTCACTTCCAAGAAAATTGGAAAGTCAATCTGGTCTAAATTGGTCAATAACTGACTGCCTAAACCACAACCTTGATAAGCTTTCTTAACCGCAATATTTGTGATTTCTAATTCGCCAACAAGTTGCTGAATTGCCAGAAAACCAACCATTTCCTTGTCTTTTTCCACAAAAAAATAATCCACACTATCCTGCTGCATATCTGCTAAAATTTGCTTTTTTGTCCATGGTGACACTTCATAGACATCAGACAAGATAGCATAAACAGCAGTCACTTTTTCTGATAAATCTTTCATGTTAGATACGTTTGACATAATCTGCAGTTGAATCTTCTTTATGCGTTTTGAGCCAGTTTTCTTCTGCTTCCACACGTTTGAGATAATTTGGTACAAAACTGTCAACATCAGCTGGGTCAAGACTTTGACCATATTTTCCAATAGCATAAGCTGATGGCAAAACAGGTAAAATAACAGCTTGTGGTAAAGCTTCTTCAATCTGGTCGCGGAAATTATCCACTTCACCAACAAACATAACCTTAGCTTCAGCCTTAACGGCTTCTAAAACAGCTGTAAAACTCATGTGTTGGTCTGCTTTAACAGACTGACCATTTTTATAAAAACCAGCATAAACATTATTACGACGGGCATCCATGATAGGAACAACCAAGCCATCAAAATCAGCTGCCGCAGCAAGTGCATACAGACTTGACCCCCCTACTAACTCAATATTTAACGTATATGCCAACGTTTTAGCTGTCGCAACCGCCACGCGCAAACCAGTATAAGACCCTGGACCTTGCGCTACAACAATTCTATCTAAATCACTTGGTTGCAAATCCACGGATGCCATCAAAAAATCAATCGCAGGCATTAATGTTATACTGTGATTTTTTTTAATATTGACCGTTACATCAGCTAACAAATTCTTGCCATCTAAAATGGCAACAGACAAAGCCTTACTTGAAGTATCAAAGGCTAAAACTTTCATCATTTAAATTCCCTCACTTGATTCTACCTCTTATTTTATGATATAATTTTAATAATTGCAACGAATCAAGGTTAAATCAATTACTCGTAAAAATTTCATAGATGTTTGTCAAGTAGATGTAAAGCTATTTGGCAGGGTTTTTGTAGTTTGATTAGCCACAGGTATAAAGAAAGGAAAACTATGATTTATAAAGTTTTTTACCAAGAAACAAAAGAACGTAACCCACGCCGTGAGCAAACTAAAGTGCTCTACTTAGACATTGATGCCACAACTGAACTCGAAGGACGCATCAAAACACGCAAACTCGTTGAAGAAAAAACACCTTACAACGTTGAATTTATCGAACTTCTATCAGATAAACACCTAGCTTACGAAAAAGAAACAGGTGTCTTTAAATTAACGGAGTTATAACATGTCACAAATCAATTTAAAACCCGAAGAAGTTGGGGTTTACGCAATTGGTGGTCTTGGAGAAATCGGGAAGAATACTTACGGTATTGAGTACAAAGATGAAATTATCATCGTTGATGCTGGTATCAAATTCCCTGAAGATGACCTTCTCGGAATTGATTATGTCATTCCAGATTATTCTTATATCGTTGAAAATATTGACCGTATCAAAGGGCTCGTTATTACCCACGGTCATGAGGACCACATTGGTGGAATCCCATTTCTCTTAAAACAAGCTAATATCCCAATCTACGCTGGGCCATTAGCTCTTGCACTTATCAAAGGAAAATTGGAAGAACACGGACTTCTCCGTGATGCTAAACTCTATGAAATTAATGCTAATACAGAATTAACATTTAAAAACCTTAGCGTTACTTTCTTCCGCACAACCCACTCAATTCCAGAACCTCTTGGAATCGTTATCCACACACCGCAAGGTAAAATTGTCTGCACAGGGGATTTCAAGTTTGACTGGACACCAGTTGGTGAGCCAGCAGATATCCACCGCATGGCTGCCCTTGGTGAAGATGGCGTTCTCTGTTTATTATCAGACTCAACCAACGCTGAAATTCCAACCTTTACAAATTCAGAAAAAGTCGTTGGACAATCTATCATGAAGATTATTGAAGGCATTCATGGACGTATTATTTTCGCGTCATTTGCTTCAAATATCTTCCGTCTCCAACAAGCTGCCGAAGCTGCCGTTAAAACAGGACGTAAAATCGTTGTTTTCGGACGTTCTATGGAAAAAGCCATTGTCAACGGTATCGAACTTGGTTATATCAAAGTTCCAAAAGGAACATTTATCGAACCAAGCGAACTCAAAGACTATCATGCTAGTGAAATCTTAATCATGTGTACAGGTAGTCAAGGGGAATCAATGGCTGCGCTAGCACGCATTGCCAATGGTACACACCGCCAAGTCACACTACAGCCTGGCGACACCGTTATCTTCTCATCTAGCCCAATTCCTGGTAACACAACAAGTGTTAATAAACTGATTAATACTATCCAAGAAGCTGGTGTTGAAGTTATCCACGGTAAAGTCAACAATATCCACACATCTGGTCATGGTGGTCAACAAGAGCAAAAACTCATGCTCCGCTTGATGAAACCAAAATACTTCATGCCAGTTCACGGTGAATACCGTATGCTTAAGATTCACGCTGGTTTAGCAATGGACACAGGTGTTCCAAAAGATAATATCTTTATCATGGAAAACGGTGATGTCCTAGCTCTTACAGCTAATTCAGCTCGTCGTGCTGGACACTTCAATGCTCAAGACATTTATGTTGATGGTAATGGTATTGGAGACATTGGTGCTGCTGTGCTGCGCGACCGTCACGATTTATCAGAAGACGGTGTCGTTCTTGCTGTCGCAACTGTCGATTTTGACACACAAATGATTTTAGCAGGTCCTGACATTCTCAGCCGTGGATTTATCTACATGCGCGAATCAGGTGACCTCATCCGTGAAAGTCAACGTGTTCTTTTCAACGCGATTCGCATTGCCTTAAAAAACAAGGACGCAAGCATTCAATCTGTTAACGGTGCTATCGTTAACGCACTTCGTCCATTCTTGTACGAAAAAACAGAACGTGAACCAATCATTATCCCAATGATTCTCACACCAGATGAAAAATAGAATTAACGAAGCTGAGACAAAAGTGCTCAGCTTCTTTGTTTACGAAATGATAAATGACAAAACGCAGAAATCGGGAACAAATCAGTTTAGGTCAGCAGCTGAAAACTAAGACTAGCTAAAAAATCAAATCTTTTTGAAGTTACCGATTTGCTTTTGAATTTTTAAGTTCATGAATAAAGTCACATTTTCCCCTTTTCCACAACTTACCCACAAAAATAAAGCAGCTTGATTTTTCAAACTGCTTTTTCTATGCTTTAAATTGATATCAATAAGTCGTTGGATAAATGTAACTAACTGTGCCTGCTGTTTGGCTATTTGTTGGGTCAAACCAGCCACGGTAATTATCAATCCATTGTTTATCACCGTAGTTTGATTCGAGCACTTGAATTTCACCGCTGGCACTAACAGCTGTTACATACGCTACATGTCCGTAACTGTCAGGGTCAGTCCAACAAATAATCGCTCCAACCTCTGCTTGCGTTCCGACAGTATATCCTTGCAAGGCAGCATTAGCAGCCCAATCACCAGCATTTCCCCACCAGTTACTTGCCCATGTCGCTAACTCTTTAACTCCCCATGTGCATTGACCAACTGGATAGGTATTATCACTATTTGTGCTAGTCTCTGTTGCTACTTCTTCAGTTGACGTTGTTTCTACCGAAACTTGGTCTGGTACTTGAAGTGTCTGACCAGGGACAATCGTATCATAAATTGACATGCCATTCAAAGCAGCCAAATCATAAACATCCATACCGTACAATTGCGATACACTATAAAAAGAATCTCCACTTTGTAGTGTATAAGTGTCAGCATCTGCATTTACTTGTGAAAATAGCAAAGCTCCTGAAACTGTTGCTGTTGCTAAAACTAATTGTGTTTTTCGATTCATAAACATCCGTCTCCCAATTTTGATTACCATCAGTATATCAAGGAATTGTTACAAATTGTATAAAATCATGTAAGCGTTATATTTCAATTTACCACATCTAAATATGACCATAAAGACGCCATTATCCATAAACCTAAAGACTATCTTGAATCCAAGCAAAAAACTCGCCATAAAAGCGAGCTTTCTTAGTTTTATTGTGCAACCATGATACGAAGACCTTGGTCGATTTTTTCTGCAGCTTTGCGTCCTTCGCGGATTCCCCAAATCACAAGACTTGGACCACGACGTGCATCACCAGCAACAAAGACACGGTCATTATTTGTTGAATAGTCATCATAGACACTTTGAACTCCAAATTGTTCAAATAATGATTTTTCAGCACCTGTGAATCCCATTGCTAGTAAAACAAGGTCTGCTTTGATGATTTCTTCAGTTCCTTCAATTGGTTTGAAACCAGGACCAACTTTGATAGTCTTAGCAGCAATGACTTGACCACGGTCAGCACCGATAAATTCAGTTGTTGATGTGGCATAAGTTGTCAATTCTGTATCTTGTACGAAATTGGCTTCTTCTTGCCCATAACCGACGCGTTTAATCATTGGGTACTGTGGCCATGGATTTGTTGGTAAGCGTTTTTCTGGCGGTTCTGGAGTGATTTCAAGCTGTTTAACACTTGCTGCACCCAAACGAACAGCCGTACCGATACAGTCATTACCTGTATCCCCGCCACCAATGACAAGAACATGTTTGCCTTCAAGCGTTGGACCAAGTTTTTTATTATCAGAAGCAAGGACATTTTTAGTCGTTTCAGTTAAGAAATCAACCGCAAAACGCACACCAGATAGATGACGACCTGGGACATCCAAATCACGCGGAACACTTGCACCAGTTGCAAGAACAACACGGTCATATTGTTTCAACAAGTCATCCGCTGTTACATCACGTCCCACTTCCGTATTGGCAACAAAATTAATACCAAGTTTTTCCATCAAATCAATACGACGTTGAACAATTTCCTTATCCAATTTCATATTTGGAATACCGTACATCAATAGTCCACCAAAGCGGTCACTACGTTCATAAACAGTTACTGTATGACCTAGTTTATTAAGGCGCCAAGCAGTTGAAAGCCCTGCAGGTCCAGAACCAATAACAGCAACTTTAAATCCTGTTCGGTAGACTGGACGACCTGACTCCTCTACCCAACCATTTTCAAAAGCTGTATCGATGATAAAGCGTTCATTATCATGGATAGTGACACCAGAGCCATTGAGACCTTCTGTACAACCTTTTTCACACGGCGCTGGACAAACACGTCCAGTCATTTCTGGGAAAGGATTTGTACGTGAAAGACGCTCAAAAGCACGTTTGTAATCGCCTTTATAAAGCAAATCATTCCATTCAGGAATCAAGTTGTCATTTGGACAACCTGAAACCGCACGTCCACCACCGTAGAATTGTCCAGAATGACAGAAAGGAATCCCACAAGCCATACAACGTGCGGCTTGTTTTTGACGGTCCTCTTCTGACAATGGAACTTGTAATTCCTCAAAGTCCAAGATGCGTTCAGCAACAGGACGAAACGGATTATCTTTACGTTCATATTTCAAAAATCCAAATGGATTAGCCATTTTACTTACCTCCTGTTACTTGTGCGAGAAGTTCTTCTTTCTCGGCAGCAGTTTCTGCACCACCTGTGGCAATTTCGAAGGTACGCAATTCAAGTTCATCACCTTCTAAGCCAGTATTAGCAAGTGCGTATTCAATATTGTTAATTTCATGGAATTCAGTTGGATATACTTTAATGAATTTATCAACTTCTTGTGCCCAGTTGTCAAGCAAGCGTTTTGCTTTAGCGCTACCTGTGTATTCATAGTGTTTTTGAATCATATCAACCAAGACATCATCACCACGAGTTTCACCAACTTTGTAAAGGTCAACCATTTCTTGGTTAACTTTTTCGGCAAAATCACCGTCCACATCATAAACATAGGCAACACCACCACTCATACCAGCAGCGAAGTTACGTCCTGTTGTTCCAAGGATAACAGCAACACCACCTGTCATATATTCACAACCGTGTGCTCCAACACCTTCAACAACAACTTTAGCACCAGAATTACGAACACAGAAACGTTCACCTGCGCGACCAGCGAAATAAGCTTCACCCTTAACCGCACCAAAGAGAGCAACGTTACCAACGATTGGTGAATTTTCAACATCATAAGCGGCATCATGCGGCGGCTTAACAATCAAACGTCCACCTGACATTGATTTGGCAATGTAGTCATTTGCTTCACCAACTAGTGTTAATTCCATACCTTGTGTGATAAAGCTTGCAAATGATTGACCAGCAATACCAGTATATTCATATTTAATCAAACCTGGTTCAACGGTATCATTTCCATAACGTTCAGCCATCCAGCCTGCCATTCGAGCACCGACTGCACGTTGAACATTGTTAATTGATTCTTTAACCGTCACGCTTGCGCCATTATCAACAGCAGCTTTGGCAAATCCGTCCAATTCTTTCCATTGACGTGCTTCAGCAAATGGATCTTCTGTCTTGCGGTCAATTGGATAAGCTGTACCAAGCATACGTGAAAAATCAAGCGATTTTGCTTTACCTTTTGGAATGAATTTCGCTTTCAAGATTTCTGAATGACCAACCATTTCGTCAACAGAACGGAAACCAAGTTCAGCCATATATTCACGCAATTCTTCTGCCATAAACATCATCATGTTAATCACATGTTCAGGTTTACCTGCAAAATGTTTACGAAGTTCTGGATTTTGAGTTGCTACACCAACAGGACAAGTATTCAGTGAGCAAACACGCATCATCACACAACCAATAGAAATCAATGCTAAACTTGCAAATGAATATTCTTCTGCTCCAAGAAGAGTGGCAATGGCAACATCACGCCCAGTCATTAATTTACCATCAGTTTCAAGAGTCATACGTTGACGGAGACGGTTAAGTGACAATGTTTGGTGGGCTTCAGCCAAGCCCATTTCCCATGGAAGCCCAGCATCACGAACTGAGTTACGTGGAGAAGCTCCTGTACCACCATCATAACCAGAAATAACAACCTTATCAGCACCAGCTTTTACACAACCCGTAGCGATTGTACCAACACCAGTACTTGAAACCAATTTAACATTGATTTTAGCATAAGGATTAATGGCTTTAAGGTCATAAATCAATTGCGCCAAATCTTCAATTGAGTAGATGTCATGGTGAGGTGGTGGTGAAATCAAGCGTACACCAGGCGTTGCACCACGAATTTCTGCAACCCAAGGGAAGACTTTTTGACCAGGCAATTGACCACCTTCACCAGGTTTTGCACCTTGTGCTAATTTAATTTGAAGTTCTTCAGCAGACATGAGGTATTCTGCATTGACACCAAAACGTCCAGAAGCAACTTGTTTGATTTTAGAGTTTAAATTACGTCCGTCTGGTTGCACTTTGAAACGATTACGATTTTCACCACCTTCACCAGAGTTTGATTTCGCTCCGATTGAGTTCATGGCTTCAGCAATTGTTTCATGTGCTTCTTTAGAAAGTGAACCAAAACTCATGGCACCAACTTTGAAACGTTTAACAATAGTTTCTGCTGGTTCTACCTCAGAGAGGTCAACTTTTGGACGGTCAGATTTAAATTCCCAAATAGAACGAAGTGTTGTCGGCGTTGACAATGCTTCTTTGTCCAATTCAGCTGTGTATTCTTTAAAGAGTTTGTAGTCCCCTTTACGAACAGCTTGTTGGAAATTATAAATGGTATGTGGATTGAAAAGGTGATACTCGCCATCTGCTTTAAATTGATAAATACCACCACTTTGGAGATAATCTCCACGACGAGGACCAAAAGCATCTTCCATACGTTGAAGGTATTCTTTTTCAATTTGGTCAAGTGACAAACCACCGATACGAGTTACTGTACCTGTAAAGTATTTGTTAACAACAGAGTCAGATAAACCAACGGCTTCAAATAATTGAGCCCCTTTGTAACCAAGGATTGTTGAAATCCCCATACGACTCATAACTTTAACAATACCTTTTTCAGCAGCTTTACGATATTTTTCAAAAGCAAGCTCGTCTTTGCCATATTCCTTCAATGTCGCATAAGCGCCATAAGGGTGAACCGCAGCCGCACCATAACCAACCAAGGTTGCAAAATGATGAACTTCAATAGCTTCCGCTGTATCGACAACAATTGAGAATTGGCTTGCTTTTCCTTTGACAACCATATAGTTATTTAAACCAGAAACAGCTAACAACATTGGGATAGTTGTTTGATTTTCTTTAACATTACGGTCTGAAAGAATAATAATCTTACTACCATTATCAACGGCTTTTTCAGCAGCTTTGAAAAGATTTTCTAGCGCACGTTGCAAACGATTATGTGACGGCTCAACCACGTCATAAACCGTAGATAGGGTTGTTGCACAATAACGGTCATCTTTCAAGTTAGCAATTTTCACAAAATCTTGACTTGAAAGAACTGGGCTGTCAATTTTTACTTTGACACAGTTATCAGCACCATCAGCTTTGAAATTACCATCACCACCGAGGTAAACACTAGTTGACACAACGATTTGTTCACGAATGGCATCAATTGGCGGATTAGTAACCTGCGCAAATTGTTGCTTGAAGAAAGTGAAAAGTGACTGGCTCTTATTAGAGAGAACTGCTAATGGGCTATCAAATCCCATTGAAATAACAGGTTCTTCACCTTTTTCAGACATTGGTAGAATGACCGTACGAATAACTTCTTCATTGTAGCCGTAAGCTTTCCACATTGTTTCAATGTCATTTGTTTCTTGAGTCAATTCGGCAGCCTCAAAGTCGTTAAGATGAGCAATGTTTTCGTCAACCCACTCTTTGTATGGATGTTGTGCAGCATAGTATGCTTTCACTTCTTCATTGCGCATTAATTTTCCTGAAGTCGTGTCAATCAACATCATATTACCAGGTCCAAGCACACCTTTTTCAATAACACGACTTGGTTCAAGATCGACAACACCAGATTCACTTGAGCAAATAAGGAAATTGTCTTTTGTCAATGAATAACGGCTAGGGCGCAATCCATTACGATCCAAACGCGCACCAACCATATCACCGTCAGTGAAAACAAGCGCTGCGGGACCATCCCATGGAGCCACAAAACTTGATGAATATTCATAGAATGCCTTCAAATCATCTGAAAGCCCTGATTCATCACCCCAAGCTTCAGGTACCATCATTAAAAGACTTTGTGGAATATCACGACCATTACGGTAAAGGTATTCTAGACAGTTCTCCAACTTAGCAGAGTCCGAATTTTCTTCGTTATAAACTTCAATCTGGTGACTGTGCATCCAATTTTCAGCACCACGGAGAGTATTAATTTCACCATTGTGAGCCAAAAAGCGGAATGGCTGTGCACGATCCCAAGATGGGAAAGTATTTGTAGAAAAGCGTGAGTGTGTCAACGCAATATGAGATTTGAAATGTTCATCTTGCAAGTCAGGGTAAAAAAGCCCAACTTGGAAAGCATGAAGCATTCCTTTGTACACAATTGTCTTACTTGAAAGTGAGCAAATGAAAAATTCATCAGCTGAAAAACTCTTTTCAAGTTGACGACGCAAACGGAATAACTTATCCTCAAAATCACGACCAGCTTTTGTGTCATCAGGTTTCTTAACAAAAACTTGTACAAAACTTGGCATAATCTCTTGGGCTGCTGGACCACAATTATCATAATTAAATGGTACATCACGTGTCATCAAAACATGAAAACCTGCTAATTTAATTTCAGCTTTAACAGCTTCCAAAAGACTTACCTTAGCTTCAGTATCCTGAGGTAAAAATAATTGTGCAACGGCGTAATCGCCTTTTTTAGGCAAAACATAGCCTGCTTCTTTAGCTTTTAATTGGAAAAATTCATCAGGCAAAGCAAGCAGCATTCCTGCACCGTCTCCTGTATCAGGTTCTGCACCTGTACCTCCACGGTGATTCATACGAGTTAACATGGTTAAGGCATAATCAATCAAAGTATGGCTAGCTTTACCATCAAGCTGTGCAACAAACCCCATACCACAAGCATCCGATTCAAAAGATGGATCCCAAAGCGTTGTCTGTTGCGCTCTCAAAGCACTTTCATTCATAGCTTCTACTCCTATCATTAGTACAAATAGTCCAAAATAGTCTAATTATTCAGAATATTCATTTTAAATTATACCACATTATGCTAGATTAGAATAGTTCTTATTTGAACTTTTCTAACTGCTAATGTGGTTAATTGGTAAAAAAAAGACAGCTAGAAGCTGTCTCTTTACTACTTCTTAGTATAAATCTAAATAGTTATCAATTTCCCATTGTGAAACAAAGGCCGCATAGCTTGACCATTCAATTTTCTTAGCTTCTACAAAGTTTACAAAGATATGTTCACCAAGTGCTGCTTTGACAACTTCATCTTCTTGTAAAGCTTTAACAGCATTGTGCAAAGTAGATGGAAGGTCACGGATACCTGCTTCTTTACGTTCTTCTTCAGTCATGACATAGATATTTGATTCAACTGGAGCTGGAGCTTCAATTTTGTTTTCAATACCGTCAAGACCTGCTTCAAGAAGGACAGCAAGTGCAAGATATGGGTTAGCAGTTGGGTCAACAGAACGAAGTTCCAAACGAGTACCCATACCACGTGATGCAGGAACGCGGATAAGTGGTGAACGATTGCGTCCAGCCCATGCAATGTAAACTGGTGCTTCATAACCAGGAACCAAACGTTTGTATGAGTTTACAGTTGGGTTCATGATTGCAGTGTAGTTATAAGCATGTTTCATCAAACCGCCAAGGAAGTAATATGCTGTTTCTGACAATTGCATACCTTTTGGATCTTCAGTATCGTAGAAAGCATTGTTTCCATCGTAATCGAACAATGACATGTTACAGTGCATACCTGAACCATTGATACCGAATTTAGGTTTAGCCATAAATGTAGCATAAAGACCATGTTTACGAGCAATTGTTTTAACAACAAGTTTGAAAATTTGAATGTTATCACAAGCTTTCAAAACATCAGCGTATTTAAAGTCAATTTCATGTTGACCAACAGCCACTTCGTGGTGACTTGCTTCAACTTCAAATCCCATTTCAGTCAAAACATTAACGATTTCACGACGAGTGTTATCTGCAAGGTCAGTTGGTGCAAGGTCGAAGTAACCACCACGGTCGTTTACTTCAAGAGTTGCTTCACCTTTTTCATCCAATTTGAACAAGAAGAATTCTGGTTCTGGACCAAGGTTAAATGATTTGAAACCAACTTTTTCCATATGACGAAGAGCACGTTTCAAGTTTCCACGTGGGTCACCTGCAAATGGTTCACCTTCAGCAGTATAGATGTCACAGATCAAACCTGCAACAGCACCATTTTCACCACCCCAAGGGAATACTGTCCAAGTGTCAAGGTCTGGATGTAAGAACATATCAGATTCGTTGATACGAACAAAACCTTCGATTGAAGAGCCGTCAAACATTGCTTTGTTTGCCAAGACTTTGTCAAGTTGTTCATCAGTTGCTGGAATTTCCACGTTTTTCAATGTCCCAGCGATATCTGAGAACATTAAACGCAAGAAAGTTACATTTTTTTCTTTGACTTCGCGACGAATGTCAGCTGCTGTAATAGTCATGAATTAAGGTCTCCTTTTAAAACCGAAATAACCGAGCGACGCGTATTTTTAGATGCGCCAGTTGCTAATGTACTGTGATGGGGCCGAAAAACGGCCTTGGTTACGGAGTTCATCTTGTAAGATACGACGAACATCAGCATCAGTTAAAGATTTTTGTTTCTGATGTGCTTTATCTTGTCGCTCCGCATATTCACGCTTAATAGCCGCAATATTAAGCCCCTCATCAAGAAAATCTTTAATTTCGAGCAATCGATCCATGTCGTTTAACGAATACATACGACGATTTCCCGACGTCCTCTCTGGGGTAATTAAACCCTGATCTTCATAATAACGAATCTGGCGTGCTGTTAAATCCGTCAATTTCATTACCGTTCCAATAGGAAATACCGCCATTGAACGTCTGAGTTCTTTTTCTTTCATGATGACCTCCTTCCGACACTTATTATAGTCTGAAAATTCTAAACTGTCAACCCTTTATGTAAGAAAATATGACATAAACGGAAAATTTTTAGCTTTTTTTGCGTAAAAGTTCCCTAATCTTATCAACATCAGAATTAACAAGAATAGCTACAAAGACTCCGCAAAATGTTTCAAATACCCTAGCAAATACATATAAAATAGTATCTCCAGCAGGAATTGATAAGGTAATAATCAAAAGCGCCGACGTTCCACCAATGATTCCTGCTTTGTTATTAATTGAAACATTAATCATAATTCCTAACATGGTAAAAATTGGGACAAAAATCAACGTTACCCAAAACTGATTATGGAAAAATTGATTGATAAAAAAGAAGAGCAAAGATAGCAAACCACCAACACTATTTCCAACCACACGTGAGAAGCCAAAATGAACACTTTTGTCCAAACTTTCACGTAAACTGAAAACAGCTGTCAGCGTTCCTATCTGCAGCCCTTCCCATCCAAATAAATGGAAAATTAATAAAACCAAAAAAACAGCTAAACCAGTCTTAAAGGTGCGCATGCCCAATTTAAATTTACTCGGGTCAAACTTATAATTCGATAAAAGATTTTTTAAATAATTCATAACTCACAACCAATTTGCATTTTCTTTATTTTAACATATTTTCAAATTGATTTGTGAGCGTTCCACCAATATGAATGCGTTTACCACAAAATATCTCTCACTTGAATTCCACAAAACAAAATAATAGTACCACTTTTAAGCAATAAAATGTTTTCTTTTCATTTATGGATTTTACACACAAAAAAGGACGGCAAGACCGTCCTTTTGAATCTTCTTAACGAAGAAATTATTATTTATCAGTAAGTGCTGCAAGACCTGGAAGTACTTTACCTTCAAGAAGTTCCATAGAAGCTCCACCACCAGTAGAAATCCATGAGAATTTGTCAGCACGACCAAGGTTGATAGCAGCGGCAGCTGAGTCACCACCACCAATGATTGATTTAACGCCTGGTTGTTTAACGATAGCGTCCATTACACCGATTGTACCAGCTTGGAAATCAGGGTTTTCGAACACACCCATAGGTCCGTTCCAAACAACTGTTTTAGCGCCAGTCAATTCTTCGTCAAATTTAGCGATAGATTTTGGTCCGATATCAAGGCCAAGGAATCCAGCATCTACTGCTGCACCTTCAGTATCTTTAACTTCAGTGTAATCAGCAAAAGCGTTAGCTTCTTTTGAGTCAACTGGCAAGATTAATTTACCGTCAGCTTTAGCCAAAAGTTCTTTAGCAACATCAAGTTTGTCTTCTTCAACAAGTGAGTTACCGATTTCGATACCTTGTGCTTTAAGGAATGTGTAAGTCATACCACCACCGATAAGGACTTTATCAGCTTTTTTCAACAAGTTTTCGATAACACCGATTTTATCTGAAACTTTTGAACCACCAAGGATTGCGATAAATGGACGAACTGGTTTTTCAACAGCTTCTTGGATGTATGCAATTTCGTTTTCAAGAAGGAAACCTGCAACAGCTTTTTCAACGTTTGCAGAGATACCTACGTTAGATGCGTGTGCACGGTGTGCAGTACCAAATGCATCGTTAACGAAGATTCCGTCACCAAGTGAAGCCCAGTATTTACCAAGTTCTGGATCGTTTTTAGATTCTTTTTTACCGTCAACATCTTCAAAACGAGTGTTTTCAACAAGAAGAACTTCACCGTCTTTAAGGTTGTTGATAGCTTCTTCAAGTTCAGCACCACGTGTAACACCTGGGAAGACAACTTCTTGACCAAGTTTAGCTGCCAAATCAGCTGCTACTGGAGCAAGAGATTTACCTTCTTTATCAGCTTCTTCTTTAACACGTCCAAGGTGAGAGAAAAGAATTGCACGACCACCTTGTTCGATGATGTACTTGATTGTTGGAAGAGCCGCAGAAATACGGTTGTCGTTAGTGATAACGCCATCTTTCAAAGGCACGTTAAAGTCAACACGGACAAGAACTTTTTTGCCTTTCAAATCAACGTCTTTAACAGTCAATTTAGCCATTTGATAGGACTCCTTATTATTTTTTATACATGCTAATTATATCACAAAACCTGTAAAAGAGGTAGCAAAATCAGTACATTTTGTACGCCAGCCACTACTAAACGAGGAAACCTGTGAATTTATGTATCATTTTACAGTATACAAAAAAAGAGAGGAACGAATCCTCTCTTCTTCAGCTAACTCATTGATTATTTAGCAATTTTTGCGAAGTATTCAAGAGTACGAACAAGTTGTGAAGTGTAAGACATTTCGTTGTCGTACCATGAAACAGTTTTAACCAATTGAGTACCGTCAGCTGCTTCAGTTACTTCTGTTTGAGTTGCGTCAAACAATGAACCGAATGAGATACCTACGATATCGCGTGAAACGATTGGGTCAGTGTTGTAACCGAATGATTCAGTTGCAGCAGCTTGCATAGCAGCGTTAACTTCTTCAGCAGTTACTTTTTTGTCAAGAACTGAAACAAGTTCAGTAAGTGATCCAGTTGGAACTGGTACACGTTGAGCATGACCTTGAAGTTTACCGTTCAATTCTGGGATAACAAGACCGATAGCTTTAGCAGCACCAGTTGAGTTAGGAACGATATTTTCAGCAGCAGCACGTGCGCGACGGAAGTCACCTTTACGGTGTGGTGCGTCAAGAGTCATTTGGTCACCAGTGTAACCGTGAACTGTAGTCATTGTACCAACTTTAAGACCGAATGATTTGTTCAAAGCATCAGCCATTGGTGCAAGACAGTTTGTTGTACATGAACCAGCTGAGATAACTGTTTCAGTACCATCAAGAATTTCGTGGTTAGTGTTAAATACGATTGTTTTAACATCTGATCCACCAGGAGCTGTGATAACAACTTTTTTAGCTCCACCTTCGTGCAAGTGTTTTTCAGCAGCAGCTTTAGTTGCAAAGAAACCAGTTGCTTCAAGAACGATTTCTACACCATCGTTAGCCCAGTCGATTTGTTCTGGGTCACGTTCTGCAGAAACTTTAACGAATTGACCGTTAACTTCAAAACCACCATCTTTAACAACAACATCACCGTCGAAACGACCTTGAGTTGTATCGTATTTCAACAAGTGTGCAAGCATAGCTGGGTCAGTAAGGTCGTTAATACGAGCTACTTCAACACCTTCAACGTTTTGGATACGACGGAATGCAAGACGACCGATACGACCGAAACCGTTAATACCAACTTTAACTACCATTAGTGATTTCCTCCTTATGAAAATCAAAAAAAATTTTTATTTTAAAAGGTTCCCCTTTTAGACAATTGTGAAAAGATTAACTTACGTAGGCACAAATCAACCTTTCAACGTTAGTATTATATAACTATTTCGCCAAAATTGCAAATATTATTACCGTTTTCATACTAAAAAAGGACGCTCTTTTGAGCATCCTTTCTATCAAAAATTATTCACCAGAATTTTTCTTGATGATTTCTTCTTGTACTGATTTAGGAACGTCTTCATAGTGGTCAAATACCATCATGAATGTACCACGTCCTTGAGTTGCAGAACGAAGAACTGTTGCATAACCAAACATTTCAGCAAGTGGAACGAAAGCACGAACGATTTGGCTGTTACCATGAGCTTCCATACCATCAACACGTCCACGACGAGCTGTAACGTGACCCATAACGTCACCAAGGTTTTCTTCTGGAGCTGTGATTGTAACAAGCATCATTGGTTCAAGAATAACTGGGTGTGCAGTTTTAGCAGCTTCTTTAAGTGCAAGTGATGCAGCGATCTTGAAGGCTGTTTCAGATGAATCGACATCGTGGTATGAACCATCGTAAAGTTTAGCTTTAACGTCAACCATTGGGTAACCAGCAAGAACACCGTTAGCCATAGATTCTTGAAGACCTTTTTCTACTGCAGGGATGAATTCACGAGGAACGACACCACCGACGATAGCATTTTCGAATTCGAATCCTTTACCTTCTTCATTTGGAGTAAATTCAATCCAAACATCACCGAATTGACCTTTACCACCAGATTGGCGTTTGAAGAATCCACGTGCTTGAGTAGCTTGACGGAATGTTTCACGGTATGATACTTGTGGAGCACCTACGTTTGCTTCAACTTTGAATTCACGTTTCATACGGTCAACAAGGACGTCAAGGTGAAGTTCACCCATACCAGAGATAACTGTTTCACCAGTTTCAACGTTAGTTTCAACACGGAATGTTGGGTCTTCTTCAGCAAGTTTTTGAAGAGCGATACCCATTTTATCTTGGTCAGCTTTAGATTTAGGTTCAACCATCAATTGGATAACTGGTTCTGGAACTTCGATTGATTCAAGGATGACTTTAGCTTTTTCATCTGTCAATGAGTCACCAGTTGTAGTATCTTTCAAACCAACGGCAGCAGCGATATCACCAGCGTAAACTGTTTCGATTTCGTTACGATGGTTAGCGTGCATTTGAAGGATACGTCCGATACGTTCACGTTTACCTTTAGATGTGTTAAGAACGTAAGAACCGCTGTTCAATACACCTGAGTAAACACGGAAGAATGTCAAACGACCTACGAATGGGTCAGTCATGATCTTGAACGCAAGGGCTGCAAATGGTTCGTCATCTGAAGCTGGACGTTCTTCTTCTTCGTCTGTATCTGGGTTAACACCTTTGATTGCAGGGATGTCAAGTGGGCTTGGAAGGTAGTCGATAACCGCATCAAGCATCATTTGAACACCTTTGTTTTTGAAGGCAGAACCACAAAGAACTGGGAAGAATTCAACGTTGATAGTTGCTTTACGGATAGCAGCTTTCAATTCAGCTTCAGTGATTTCCTCACCTTCAAGGTATTTCATCATCAATTCTTCATCAGTTTCAGCAACTGCTTCGATCAATTTTTCACGGTATTCGTTAGCTTGATCGACGTATTCAGCTGGAATATCTTCTTCAAGAATATCTGTACCAAGGTCGTTAGTATAGATTTCAGCTTTCATGCGAACCAAGTCGATGATACCACTAAAGCTATCTTCTGAACCGATTGGCAATTGAATTGGGTGAGCGTTAGCTTGAAGACGATCGTGAAGTGTGCTTACTGAGTAAAGGAAGTCAGCACCGATTTTGTCCATTTTATTTGAGAATACGATACGAGGAACACCGTATTCAGTAGCTTGACGCCAAACTGTTTCAGTTTGAGGTTCTACACCTGATTGTGAGTCAAGAACTGTTACCGCACCATCAAGAACACGAAGAGAACGTTGTACTTCGATTGTGAAGTCCACGTGCCCTGGTGTGTCGATAATGTTTACACGGTAGTCTTTCCATTGTGCAGTTGTAGCGGCAGATGTGATTGTGATACCACGTTCTTGCTCTTGTTCCATCCAGTCCATTTGTGAAGCACCTTCGTGTGTTTCACCGATTTTATGGATTTTACCAGTATAGTAAAGAATACGCTCAGTTGTTGTTGTTTTACCAGCATCGACGTGAGCCATGATACCAATGTTACGAGTTTTTTCAAGTGAAAATTCGCGAGCCATTTTTTTCTCCTATTTTATATTTAGTTTACTACTTTATTATAACATACTTTTAGAACGGATAGGCAGGACCTACCCGTTCTAAAGATGTTTTATTAAATTTAAATTTGATACGACTTAGACAAGAATTTCTGATTAAGCATTACTCGAATACCAGTAGTAAAACAAGTTAAATGTATTCGAATCTTCGTATCATTATTTTGATTTTGCTGATTACCAGCGGAAGTGTGCGAATGCACGGTTTGCTTCTGCCATACGGTGTGTATCTTCGCGTTTTTTAACTGAAGCACCAGTATTGTTAGCAGCATCAAGAATTTCTTTTGCAAGACGATCTTTCATAGTGTGTTCACCACGATCACGTGATGCATTTACCAACCAACGAAGTCCAAGAGTTGTACGACGTTCTGGACGAACTTCAACTGGGACTTGGTAGTTAGAACCACCGACACGACGTGCACGTACTTCAAGAACAGGCATGATGTTTTCCATAGCTGTTTCGAATACTTCAAGTGCATCGTTTCCAGTAGCTTCTTTAATTTGTTCAAATGCATCATAAACGATTGATGCAGCTGTACCACGTTTACCATCAAGCATAACACGGTTGATAAGACGTGTTACAAGTTGTGAATTGTATAATGGATCTGGCAATACTTCGCGTTTAGGCGCTCTATTTTTACGACTCATTTTTTCTTATCCCCCTTCTATTATCCTTTAGGACGTTTAGCACCGTATTTAGAACGGCTTTGTTTACGGTCAGCAACACCTGCAGTATCAAGTGCACCACGAACAATGTGGTAACGTACCCCTGGAAGGTCTTTTACACGTCCACCACGGATAAGAACAACACTGTGCTCTTGAAGGTTATGCCCGATACCTGGGATGTATGCAGTAACTTCGATAAGGTTGCTCAAACGTACACGAGCGAATTTACGAAGGGCTGAGTTAGGTTTTTTAGGTGTCATTGTTCCAACACGAGTTGCAACACCACGTTTTTGTGGTGAAGATACGTTAGTTTGAACTTTTTTGTGGCTGTTGTAACCAACGTTAAGTGCTGGTGATTTAGATTTTTCAACTTTAGATTTACGTGGTTTACGTACCAACTGGTTGATTGTAGGCATCTACTTTTCTCCTGTAAGATTTTTTATTTTGGTTGATAAGGTACTTGGTGACAGTCCTTATCTAAAATGTGTACTTTGCAACATTTGTCAGCACGTCTCTGTACACTCTGGAGAGACCAAAAGTAAAAAGTACCGTTCATTATGATAACATAACTTACACTATCTGTCAAATGATTTCGCCGTATTTTATAGCTTTTATAAAACTTTTTGGCAGCTATTAAATTATTATAGTCAAGATTAAACACTCTTGGGCAATATAACATTCAAAGAAAAAAAGAGGGAACTCCCTCTTTTAATCGAAAATATTACCAATTTCTACTTTGACATGGTTGTTTTTAACATCAATTTCTGAAACTTTTAGAAGTGATTTGTAAGTCATTCGGTCACGTTTTTCTTGGGCATTTTCAGCAAAGACTGCGACACCCACAAGAGTACTATCGAATTCTTTCAAAAGACTGACCATACCAGAAATCGTTCCCCCACCTTTGAGGAAGTCGTCAACAATCAAGACACGACTATTTGGTTTCAAGCTACGTTTAGACAAGAACATCTTTTCAATACGGTCACTTGAACCACTTGCATAATTGACAGAAACGGTTGAACCTTCCGTAATTTTAAGGTCACGTCGAACGATGACAAATGGAACATTCAAGATATTTGCAACGGCATTTGCCAAAGGCACACCTTTGGTTGCTACTGTCATAACCGCATCAATTTTATTTCCCTTGAAGGCGTTGGCAACGATACGCCCAACACTTTGTAAAATTTTAGGGGTACTTAATAAATCTGATAAGTAAATATAGCCTCCAGGAAGAATACGATTACTTTCTGAAAGGCGATCACGTAATTCTTCGATGACTGCTTTAGCTTCTTCTTCAGAGATTCCTGGTGTAAAAATGACACCTCCGCTTGCCCCTGTAACTGTTTCAATTTCGCCGATTCCTGATTCCTCAAAAGCTTTTTTGATAATGGCGATATCTTCAGAGATTGAAGATTTTGCTGCTTCATATTTTTCAGCAAATGTGTTTAAACTTGTCAATTTATAGGGGTTGTTAATCAAATAGTTGGAGATGACAACCATGCGTTCACTACGTCGTAATTTCATAATTTCTCCATTTTCATATCTGTTTTTTGTCATTATATCATAAGAAGGCAAAAAAAACGAACATTTTAATAAAAAATGTCCATTTTTTGTGTTTTTCCCTAATGTAAAGGGATTTTTAAGTGAGTAATGTTAAAATGTTCTGCTTTTTATTGCCTTTTATAATTTTGGTTTGTAGAATGAGCGATTATCCATTGCAAAAATACGATTTGTCATTTCACCCTCGTCAATACGACTCAAGGCTGTTGTCATCATCATCATTTCGGCGTCGATATTATCGATAATATGAATAATCTCTGCTTCCATAACACGTGGACGAACGGGGCTTCCGTATTCAAGCAAACCGTGATGACTTAAGATAACATGGCGTAAAATGATAACATCTTCTTTGGTGTCATCAATGTTTAATTCTGTGAGAACTTTTGTGATTTCTTCATCAATCAAGGCAATGTGACCGATTAGATTGCCACGTACAGTGTATTCGGTATTGTCTGGACCAGTTAACTCAATGACTTTCGCCAAGTCATGAAGCATGATACCAGCGTAAAGCAAACTTTTGTTGAGTTGTGGATAGATATCACCAATTGCATCCGCTAAACGCACCATGGTTGCTGTGTGATAGGCTAATCCAGATTCAAAAGCATGGTGATTTGTCTTAGCTGCAGGGTAAGTGAAAAATTCCTTGTCGTATTTGCGATAAAGCGCACGAACAACACGTTGCCAAACAGCATTTTCAATTTTGAACATCATTTGCTCAAGATAATCTTTGACATCAACAACGTCAACTGGTGATTTTTCTCGGAAGTCACTTGGGTCGTTTGGCTCACCCTCACGTGGATTACGAAGGGTAATTTGATTGACTTGAGGTGTTCCATTATAGACCTCACGACGACCTTTCATGTATACTACTTTACCAGCGACAAATTCTTCAACATTATAGGGTTGAGCGTCCCAAAGATTACCAGAAATTTCACCAGTATCATCTTGGAAAGTAAAGGCAATATAATCCTTGCCAGCTCTCGTCTTACGAAGCTCTGCGGATTTTATTAAGTAGAACCCTTCAAAGAGTTCATCTTTTTTCATTTGATTAATTTTCATGATTTTCCTCGTCTTCTAATGGTGGGAGGTTAAGTAAACTTGCCGTTGCTTGGTCTTGATAAGATTCGACAGTATTTAAAGCTCGAATAATCGCATTTGTCCTTGTGGAAATGAGGCTATCCAAAGTGTTATTGGCAGTATTGATTTGTTTTTGAGCTTTGACCAACATATTACCAAATTTTTCAAATTCTATCTTAACATTTCCTAAAATTTTGCTAATATCGTTTGCATTTTTCTGAATATTGAGAGTTTTAAAACCGACAGCAAGCGAATTTAATAGAGCTGATAAGGTTGACGGTCCTGCTACGACAATATTTTCATCACGTCGCAAGCTATCAAAGAAACTAGCATTACGAACCACTTCTGAATACAAACCTTCTGTTGGTAAAAACATAATTCCAAAATTAGTTGTCTCAGGTGGATTGAGGTATTTTTTATTAATATCTTTAGCAAAGCGTTTGATACTGTTAAGAAGCGACTTGCGGTAAAGCTCAACTTGTTCTTTGTCACCACTTTCGTAAGCATCTTCCAAGCGATAGTAATCTTCCAATGGGAATTTCGAATCAATTGGCAAATAAACATAGCCGTCATCATCTGTTCCTGGAAGTTTTATGGCGTATTCAACACGCTCACTAGAGCCCGAAACGGTCGGAAATTCTCGTTCGTATTGGTTAGGTGTCATAATATCTTCGATAATTTGTCCCAGCTGTAACTCACCAAGAATACCACGTGTCTTAGTATTGGAAAGTACTTTGTTTAAGGTGCCAACATCTTGTGCGACATTTTTCATCTCACCCAAACCTTGATTGACAGACTCCAGTTGCTTAGAAACTGTCTCAAATGAGGCTTTCAAGCGATTTTGCAAGGTTTGTTCGAGTTTTTCTTCAACCGTTTGACGCATTTCTTCCAAACGTTTTTCGTTTGATTCTTGCATTTCTTTGACAGAATTTGTCAAATTGCGGTTGATGATTTCTAAACGCTGGTCAGAACGGTCACGATTTTCATTCAAACTTTGATGAAGAACATCACGAATGTCATTCAATTGTGTATATAAATCATTTTGCAGACGATTTATCTGATTATTCAACGCTAAAACTTGGTCTTTTTGCGCTAAATCAAGTTGATATGAAATTTGATCAGATAAATTATCAGCGTTGTCGTCCAGTTTTTGTGAAACATCTTCTGTCAGCTTTGCCATTTTCAGCAAAAGATAAATCAGCAAAACGACACTAAGAAGTCCTAATAATAATGTAATAATTAACATTTTACCTATCCTTACTTTGAATAACGATAAGATAGCCTGATTTTAAGGTAACTGTAATTGGTTGGTCAAGAAATTCATTACTTGAATAGATTTTTTTCTTGAAAAAATTACTGGCGTCAAGCTCGTATTTAGCACCTTTAATGGTCAAATCAGCGTCACCATCAGCCATAAAAGAAACGTAAATCATTTCTTTTTCTGGCAAAACTTGATTAGAACCTGCAGGATAAAACTGCACGGTATTTTGCTCATCGCGTAAGGTTATCTGACGCATGAAGGGGGCTAATTCTGGGTCGCTTGGTAGAAAAAGATTGGACATCATGTGGTCAATTCGACCGCCAAAAGCGCCGAAAATCGTCACTTGTGCGTGTGGATACTTTGAGAAAATCGCCTTTAGGGCTAACTCTGTATCCGTGTCGTCTTTTTCTGGAGCAGCCTTGATGAAATCGCCAGCTTCTTCTTGAATCATTTGTAATTCTTCTTTGCTGACAGAATCAAAATCTCCCACTGCTAAATCCAAAGGTAATTGATTTTTTAATAGGAAAAGACTACCACGGTCAACACCGACAAAAAGCTCAAAATCAGTCGAAAAATCTGACAAGCGACCGCCAGTAAAAACAGCTATCTTAGTCATCTAACGCCACACGTAATGTTTCTACTTGTGCAGCTAAATCACTTGCTTTGAAGAGATACGAACCAGCAACAAAGACATTAGCTCCAGCATCATAGCAAGCTTTGATAGTCTTATTATCAACGCCACCGTCAACTTCGATGTCAAAATCATAGCCTTTTTCATCGCGGAGTTGAGCAACTTTTGCCACTTTTTCAAGCATTTCAGGAATGAAGGCTTGTCCACCAAATCCTGGGTTGACTGTCATGATAAGCACTTGGTCAACCAAACTCAAGACAGATTCAATAGCTGAAACTGGTGTTCCTGGGTTGATAACAACACCTGCTTTCATGCCTGCAGCTTTAATTTTTTGCAAAGCACCATGAATATGAAGAGTTGACTCCGCATGAATTGTCATAATATCTGCACCAGCTTGCGCAAATGCGTCAACATAACGTTCTGGATTAACCACCATAAGGTGACAATCAAAAACGAGTTTGCTGTGTTTACGCATGCTAGCCACAACATCTGCACCAAAACTGATATTTGGTACAAATTGCCCATCCATAATGTCAATATGAACATATTCGGCACTTGTTTCTTCGATACGTTTTAATTCTGAAGCGAAATTTGCATAATCAGCTGCTAAAATTGATGGTGCGATTTTATTGTTTGACATAAGTACCTACTTTCTTTTTATAACTTTCTTATACGTTTCACGACGGTTTTCAATTTCACTGAGAAATTGGAGATAATTATCATACCGTGACTGCCAAAGGTCGCCTGATTCCAAGGCTTCCTTAACTGCACATGATGGCTCATGCGTATGCGTACAGGAACGGAATTTACAGTAATGACTAAGGTGCCTTAGCTCTGGAAAAGCTTCGTTGAGATCTTCGGCATTCGTAATTTCATAATCAAGCGATGAAAATCCTGGCGTATCTGCTATTTTCCCACCATTAACATTGTAAAAACTAACTGCACGAGTGGTATGGCGACCACGTCCAAGACTGTCCGAAATTTCACCTGTTTCTAACTTGAGTTCTGGAGCAATTTTATTTAACAATGTTGATTTACCAACACCTGTTTGCCCCATGAAAACAGTCACTTTGTCGGTCAATAGCGGAAGCAATTCTTCCAAAGACGTGCAAAATTGATAACCGATTTCTTGATATTGTCTTTGAATTGCCCTTATCTCATCAGGAGTTGTCACTAAATCCATTTTTGAAATATAAACAATCGGTTCTATCGCCTTGTGCTCTAATAAGACCAAAAAACGATCCAACAAATTGGCATTAAAGTCAGGCTCTTTGGCTGACATGATGACAACCGCTTGGTCAATGTTGACAATCGGTGGTCGAACCAAACTATTCTTTCGGTCATGAATCGCTAAAATGTAGCCCTCTGAATGGTCATCTGCTGAAAATTCAACAAAATCGCCAACATAAGGTGTTTGACCTTTTTTTCTAAAATTACCACGCGCACGTGTCTGATAAATGACTCCGTCAGATTCAACATAGTAAAAACCTGCTAGAGACTTGATAATTCTACCTTGCAAATGTACTTCCTTTTTATAATTGATAGTCTCATTATAGCAAAAAATGCCCTTTTATTCAGTACCTAGCTCAAAAGATTTCTCATGTTTGTCTTTTTTGATTAAAAGTCGTATAATGACTTTGTCTTTTGCGGAAGTGGTGGAACGGCAGACACGCATGCTTCAGGCGCATGTGCCCAGTATGGGCGTGAGGGTTCAAATCCCTTTTTCCGCATGGTATTTTGAGCAACATTATCATTTGAAATCAAACAACGCTTAAATACGACATTTGGAAAGGTGGCCCAGCTTGGTACGGCACCAGACTCGAAATCTGGCAAGTGGATGTTATTCACACGCGGGTTCAAATCCCGTCCTTTCCTTATAACAAATAAAGAAGCTGGGACAAAAGGTGCTCAGCTTCTTTGTTTACATAGTTATTATTTATTAGTTGCCTCTCTATCTATATTATTCGTAAAAGGTTTTAAAAAAATGCCCTATTGGGCATTGAATAACACAATTTTTTAAAAAATATTAACAATAAGACCAGTACCTACTGATAGTAGGATAATACCTATAAGAGCTCCACTCCACAAACTATTCAAAAGAAATGGTGACGTATTTTTGTTACCATGTTTTTTTGTGTTGTCAAACAATTTGTAAACTGTAAATAATTGATAAACAGCTAACAATAAACAAGCAATACCAGCTAAAACTTCTAACATAGAATTTACCTCTTTCCATCTGAAGTTTTATTAATTCTGCATCCAAACAAAGTGTATATCTTTATTGAAATAATGCAAGTTTTTTGTTGAATTTATCAGAAAAAACGTAACATTTCTAATGCACCATATTGCTAGGATTCATAGATTCTCAAAATTTGTCTAAAGAGGTGATTTGAGCTGCTTGTTTCAATGGAGAGATTGTCATATTCTTGCTGAAATTCACTAACTGTTGCTAAGCCAATACCACGATTGTCTCCTTTGCTTGAATAGCCTTTTTGATAAATGTTATCAATCGGAATACTATCTTCTTTGGTTGAATTTTCAATCATAAAAACAAAGTTATCATCTTGATAAAAATTCGCTACGGATATTTTAGGAACATCTGATAACACCGCGGCTTCAATCGCATTATCAAACAAGATAGCAAGGATGCGAATGTAGGTAATAAGTGGAATTTTGGGACACTCCACGACTTCAGGAACTTCCAAAGTAATGGTGATTCCAAGATTTTCAGCCTCTAGAAATTTAGCAGACATCAAACTTTTGATGGCACTATTTGAAATATGAGACAAGCGTGTCAAATCGAATTTGCTATTTTTGACGAGTTTCTCAGAATCGTTGGCAATATCATTGTAGATTTTTTTGATAGTTTCCAAGTCATTTCGCTCGATACTTTCTCCTATACTCAACAAAATATTGGCATAGTCATGTCTGAAACTTCTGACCTCTTGGTACAAACTTTCCACATGCTTGCTGTAATTTTCCAGCGAAATTAATTCTAGCTCCTGCTGCCTTTGTAATTCTATCTCTTGTTCACGGACGTATTTGTAATTCAGATAGAACAAAAATAGAAAAAGAAGAATAATGTAAACAAAAGTAACTCTTTCTCTAAACGATTCACTACCTACGCTACCAAATGGACTTTTCAAAGCGACATAATCTATTCCAAAAAAATAGAAAGCCATTAGCAAATTAATCAAGGTAAGACTTGTCGAGCTAAGGTAATTTTGCAAGGTCTTTTTGACATTTGAAATATCAATTTCCAGTAATTTTGAAGCCATAAAATAGATCGGAACGGGTGTCCAGATGTCAACATGAGCAATCCATGACTGTCCGATAGCATTGATTCTTGTGGAAAATAGCGCTGCTAATGAATAAGACACCGTCCTAAGTAAAATATCCTCTACCGCAACTGGGAAAAGCCCATAAAAAATATGATACCTTGGTAGCAAGGAGCTATCATGACGGTAAGATAAGGTGGTAAACCACAACAACACCACAATATTTTTAATCATGACAGTTTTGAAACCGTCCATATCCGCAAAGCACAAAAGCATGACAACCGCAAAGCCTGATGCAAGAATTGGCAACACTAAAACAGATACTAGCCATTCCCAAACGGCAAGTCGGTACTTGGTAATGCTCTTAAATAGGATAGCATACCCCAAAAACGTGACAAAGGTTTCTAAAAACGCAATTAAACTCCTTAAATCCAAAACTTCTCCACTCTAACTTTCTAGTTTAGTTTTTAATTCTTTCATGTGTTTTTTGGAAACGTAGCAAGATTTTCCACCTACAAAATAAACAAGCCCTTCTTTTTTATCCAAACTGATGACATTATCAGGATTAATCAGATAGGATTTATGGCATTGAAATAGCTTATGATTTGCCTTTTTCACTTCTCTAATTGTCCCGTAAAAATTACGCTGTCCTGTCCGTGTCACCAACATCAAACGGTGCGCTTCCGCCGTTTCAAAATAAAGAATATCTTCAAATGGTATTCTGATTTTGGTTTTATTGTTTTCAAAAATAAAGGTATCCAAGCTTAGGCGAGGCACTTGTCCTTCAACGACTTTCTTTAAACAAGCCTGCAAATTTTCCTTGATTGCCAAGTCACTGTCGGTTTTATCAATGAAATCAAGGGCACTGACTTGCGCACGATAGGTCAGGAGCATAAATTCAGAATGCGTTGTAACAAAGACAAGTGTTGCTGTTTTCGAAACGTCTCTAATCACCTTGGCAACTTCAATTCCTTTCGTTTTATCGCCATTGATATCCAAATCCAAGAAAAAGATTTGAGGAACCGTTTCATCAATAAGAGTGATAAGACGACTAGGCTCACCAAACAATTCAAAACAACGATGTTGCCACTGATTGTCCACAAGCACCTCGTCAATCATTTTTTCCAAGCGAAACTGCTGATTTACGTCATCTTCCAAAACATAAATATCAATCATTTTCTTCTCTCCTAAACAATAACTTTGCTTTCTAAACATGAAATGATCTCCCTCTTATTGTAACATATCAAAAATTCCCTATCACATTGATAGAGAATTTACAGTATTCTGATGTTTTGAAGTGCTCTTAACTCTTTTAGTTTCGCCGATTGTTCCCTTGTTGGGTGAATAGCATTTTCCACCAAAACAGTTGATAAATCAACATTTAAACGACTTAAAATATAGGGCGTTGACGTCCCACTATTTTTTAATTCTTCATGATAAGATTGCAATAATTGTCGTAACGGGTTCATTTTCACATTGTTATCAAGAGTTGCTAGCAAATCATCAATGATGATTAATGCTTCGTCTCTTCTTTCTTTTCCCCCAGAAAACCACTTTAAATTCGGCATAAATCTCCCTCCAAATACCTGCTTATTAGCTCGCTGTTAGGTAATATTAGTTAGTCAAAAGAAACTCTACGAATAAAGGTGACAATGAGTAAAGCGACTACGTAATATGGCAGAAAGCGAGTACCGAGCAAAGCCGCTACTACACCAGCTCCCATTCCTATTATCAAGCTATTTAATATTGGATTTTTAACTATTTTTTTCATCTTTTCTCCCTGAAAGTCTAAATCATCAAGAACACTTGGCAAACTGTCCAAGAAAATTTTTTCACATCTCTCCACGGTTCCCTCACATCAGAAAGTTATTTAATAACCACTAATTACTATAATCCTTTTTGAGTGATAATTTCATTTAATGTCATGAAATGACCAAAAATAGTCGTGAAAGGTCAAAAACGTCAATTAAGACGTTTTATGACTTAACTGTCTTTTTAGCACAGCAATAACAATTTTGAAAATAAATGCTTCAATCATCGGTTGATAATTGCTGTATTGACAAGCTTTCCCAAGTGTCGTGATGATGTTTTCTATTATTTTTTTATACTAAAATTATCAATGACCACCACCCGCGACACCCATAGCTATGAGACCACGTCCGAGATTTTTTTCAAATTCTCCATATGTCGCGATTTTTTGATAAAAAGTGTTCACCGATGCGCTCATTTTTGTTTTCTTGGCAATATTTGCAACACCGATTCGGCGTAAATCAGATGACAAAGACATCACAGCTCTATCAAAATCCTGACCTGCTTCTACCGCATTTTTGAAAGTTAGTAGTGCTTGACGTTCTTCATCTTTGATGTCAACAGACAAGACAAGGTCATAAACCTCATTTAGCAACTCTTCTTTTACTAATTTTGTCATAATGTCTCCTTCTAAGGCAATAAAGCATTGACAAGACTACGACCAAAGTCGCGTCCAGACATGTAAATTATTTTAAAAATCTGCGGATAAACGGTTAGTAACAAAATGATGCCAATAACTAAAACCGCTGTTTTATACTGTGAAAATAATGTTTTTATCATAAATACTCCCTATAACCCCAATATTTCAGAAAATGGCAGGTAATCCGTCGTAAATTCTAACTTTTGAGCCTCGTCAGTAGAGACTTGAGCTTGTTGAATGAAGGCTTTTTGAAAGTCAGCCAAAGTCAACTCAGAATGGCAAAGCCAATGATTTCCAGTTGTGATGTACCATTTTCCCAAAGGTTTCAACGTCGTCGAAAACTGCAACTTTTTTGTCAGATTTGTCTGGTCGATAACATAGATTTTTTCATGCGTATAGGTTGGAAAAACAATCTTTTTAATCAATTGTTTTACTGATGCCACTAACATGACAATCACCTGCTTTCACTTATATTTCCTAATAACACGCCTACATTATACTCCTTTTCAACTCATAACGAACACCCAAGTCGCAAAACGTTGTTTTTTAGTCGCGAATGGTAATTTTTTTAATAATTGCCGTTTACGACCGAAAAATGACGTTTTATGACTTAGAGGAAACCTGTAAGAAGTTTTCTGCTACAATTAATCACTAAGGAGGTTTATAAAAATGATGACAGAAAAAATGTTTAAAGAATTAAATCAATCTGAATTAGAGAAAACGATTGGTGGAAAGAATAAGGATTTCTTAATTGTTGGACCTTTCGATTGGTTGAAGAAAAATCATAAGCCTACTAAACACGCTTAAACCAAAAATCATTCGACTATTTCAGTCGAATGATTTTTTGATTCGTATTGTTTGTCTGAAATGATAATTTTTACTTGATGTTTGTACCGACATATTTGGATATTTTTTCAACATCTGGTTAACCGTTTTAAGACCAATACCTCGTCCAAAGCCCTTACTTGAATAATTCTTCTGATAAATCAATTCCACAGGAACTCGTTCTTCTTTTGTGGTGTTATCGATAATTAGTAAATAATCATCCCCTTGATAGAAACAAGCAATAATCATGGCAGGCTTTTCAGCTTCCATAGCTGCTTCAATCGCATTATCACACAAAATCGACAAAAGTCGCACATAGTCTAGTAATGGTATCTCAGGAAGTCCGATCTTATCCTTAACCTCTAATTGAACGGCAATGTGATAAGACTCAGCCTCTAAAAACTTTGCTGATAATACACTTTTTATTGCATCATTGTCAATATTAATCAATCGTCCAATATCAAATTTTTTATTCTGAACAAGGTGCCCTGACTCTTCTAATACAGAATTGTAAATATTTCTAACCATATCCATATCATCTTGGTCAATTCCCTCTTTTAAACTCGCTAAGATATTAGCATAATCATGACGAAAAGCTCTTAGTTCTTCATATAAGCTTTCGATTTGTTTACTATACACTGACAAAGAATGCAGTTCTTGTTCTCGCGCTAACGACACTTCTTTCTCAAGCCAATTTTGATAAGAGCGATTCATATAAAACAGCATTAAAATGAAGAAAGTGAAATAGAGAACTACCAACCATTGGCGATAAACCAAGTTTGGAACACCACCATAAACTTCCATACCTGTTAGAAATTCAATCATGACATAGTAAAACATCATTGTTACATCTGTAAATATTAGTTTCTTTCGTAGATTCTTTATCTCACTTAGTTCAATAAAAGTTTGAAAGTTAATTTTGAACAACTTCACCATCATAAAATACATCAGAACTATTGAAAATTCTACAATGACAAATAATAAATTATTTTTATCTAAATCGGTATAACTAAAATTAAAAAATGGAATAATAAAGAAGCTAATAATTCTTTTAAAAGCACTCTCTATAACCCATGGAATACTCCCATAAAATACGTATAGAGAAAAAGGCAAGGTTTTATCTCTCAAATAAGATAGAAGCATCAAAATTAAAATACGACCGATAATAGTGTAAAACCATGTAAAATCAATGACAAAGAAAGTAACAGCTATCGTTATTATTTCCCACAATTTCAGCTTTGCTCCTCTAACATTAGAGTAAATCAACATAATCACAGGATAGTAAGCTAGTTCACTTAGATAATTACTCATTAGCTTTTCACCTCATCTCATTTAATAGAGGTTTTATTTTATCTCTAGAAACTAGGCAAGTGTCCCCAGTTTCGAAATAAACACTTCGTGTCGCTCTATCAAATCTAACCACATTATCCACATTAATGATAAAAGAACGGTGACACTTGAAAAGACGTTTGTCTGATTTAGCAATCTCTGCAATCGTCGCATAAAATTCCACTCTTTCATTTTTCGTATGCAAAATCACGCGGTGCACGGCAGGAGATGTTTCGAAATAAAGAATGTCACTATATAGAACGCGCACACGTGCTTTAGGAGTTTCAAATAAAAAAGAATTTTCGCCGAAATTATCATTTTGATGTTTCATTGCTTCCTTTAGGCACAACTCTATGCGTTCACTAAATGCTTGGTCATTCAGGTTCTTATCAATAAAATCAATTGCCCCTACTAACGCTTGGTAGGTCAGCAGCATAAATTCTGAATGAGTTGTTACAAAAACAATGATAGCTGTTGCATCTTTTTCACGAATAGCTTTAGCGACATCAATTCCTTGTTTTTCGTCGTCTCTGATTTCTAAATCAAGAAAGAAAATTTGATGCTCTCCTTTTTCAGTTGCCTTAGCTATAATCTCATTTGCAGAACTAAACACCTCTATTCTCTGATAGTCCCAATTATTTTTTGCCATAATGGTCGCAATCTCGCGTTCCATACGAAATTGCTGTATGATATTATCCTCTAGTACATAAATATCTAACATAAATCTCCTCTAAAAATCAGTCATTTGAGATGATTTCTTTTAGTTGACTTCCTTTACTTCGTGCATAATGTACAGGTCGCTTTTCATCTCCAACATATAAAAGTCGCTGCTCTCTATCCATTATCCGTATTTTATCCCTATTCACCAAAGTATCACGGTGACACCTAAAGAACTGATGATATTCTCTTTCAATATCTTTTAATTGATGATAAATGTGATATTCCTCATCAGCGGTTACGACCTTGACCATATGAATTTTTTCCTTAGAGACTTGAATAAAAAGGATATCGTCAATAGCCAATTTATAGTCTCTCCTGTTAATTGTAAATTTAAAATATTTCATGAATCATTATTCCCTCCAATAGCATTATAAAGGAAATATTGATAAAAAAATCTTTAAGTCATAAACAGACAAAATAAGGTCACGAACGGTCACTTTTTATTGTAACATAGTAAAATGATATTCCGATATACTAAAAAAACAAAAATTAAGTACACTAACAACTAGTGAATAATTTTTGTTTTTCCATATTAGAGAAGTGATTAAAAGACATTGAGTAACAAACCTAATCCAACAACAAAAAGAATAATCCCCGCTAGTCCGCCGCTCCATAAACTAGCTAATAGGAAATGTGATGTGTTTTCATTGCCATTTGTTTTAGTGCCAATAAATAACTTATAAGTGCTATAAAATTGAAATACTGCTATTAATAAGCACGCAACGCCAACGATTTTAGTTACCATAATAGCCTCCTTTATGCTTCAATATTATTTTGAACAAGTTTAGCTAATTGCTTTAGCTTGTCCACATATAAAGTATATATCTTTTTCGAGGATTTTTTCACCAAAGTCGTAAAATGCCAATTTTTAGTCACGAATAGCTATTTTTTATCTTTTTTGAAATAATTCTTGCATAAAAGCAACACAAACAACCCGCCAAATAATAAATTGTAAGTTGTTGAATTCCAAAAACCTTTATTGTACACAAAGTAATTAAACAACATTAAGCATATTCCAAGAAAGTCAAATATGAGAGCTGTGTATAAACTATTTTTACAAACTTTATCATTCATTTGCTACTTTTCCTCTGCCAAGTTTCATTAAAATCAGTCCCAATAGAGAAATTAACAGCCCATATGCTGAAAAGTTGTTTGCTTTAATGCCTAATTTAGGTAGGGCGTTGCTGTTATTAGTTTTTGTTTCATTTTTAGAGAAAGCTTGTGGGCTTTCTGGAACAATTAAGGCTTTTTCAGCGGTTTTAACATCATTTTGCGGTGAAAAAATCACATTCTGAATATTAGAATCAGTTTTTATTTCTTTAGCGTCAAAGGTTATCGTTTCTGTATTATCTTCATTTGATTGTTCAGCCATTGCTGCTGCCATAGCCGCTGGAATTTTCCCATAAAAGAGATAGTCATAAAGTTCTTGTCCAGAAATACCACCACCAATCCACGCACTCACGATTTGACCATTTTGCAAACGGATAATGGTAGGTGTTCCTGGAATACCGATCGTTCCAAAAAGAAAGTTCGCCGCTTCTTCATCAAAATCCTGACTGTCAGTATTGTAATACTCTAGACGATTATCCATTAAAGTGTTGAACTCTTTTAAAGCTGGGGAAAACTGACGACAATAGTAACAAGTCGGACGTCCAACATAAATCACGTGCTCTTTTCCGTCCTCTGTAAACATAGCATAAACATCTGTCATTGGAACGTGATTAAAGTCTGCGACATTTTCTTCATATTGGGGAATGGTGACTTCAGCTTCTTCTGGCTCATCTGATGTGTCTGATGCTATCGTTTCCGTTGCTTCGGGTGATTCCATTGAAACTGCTGAATTATCAGCCGTTTCAATTGATGATTCCTCCTCAGTTTTTTCGGATTGACTTTCTGAAATATCATTTGATGGCTCAATAATATCTGTTGCTAGATTCTCTGTAACATTATCCCCATTACCCACAACTTCTGTCGTTTCAGTTGTAGGCACAAGCTCATCATCAGCAAAAACAGAAACGGTAGCCAATGATAAAACAGTTGCAGATAATAAAATTGTTGATTTTAAAATATTCTTTTTCATAAAATCTCCTTTTAATTAAGATTGTCACCGCGATTGACCATTTCAGTTTAACAAATTCTCTTGGAAATAAACGTCCAAGTCGTAATTTGTCATTTTTAGGTCATAAACGGTAAAATTTGATTAAAACAAAAGCTGATAGGCAATCTATCAGCTTGAAATTTTAAAACATAAAGCCGCTTACTGCTAATCCACGACCAAAGTTTTTCTTCAATTGACCATATGACGAAATACTTTTATAAAATTCTCTCACACCTATGCTCATTGTTGTTTTCTCAGAAATGTTTTTTACGCTAATTTCCCGTAAACTTTCTGCTAACCTCATTAAATTTCTTTCAAATTCTTTCCCTGCTTCAATCTCATTTTTAAAATTGATAAGAGCTTCACGCTCATTTTCCTTAGTTTCGACATTTAAAATAAGATTATAAACTTGGTCCATAATTTGTTCTTTAGTTATTTGAGACATAAAAAACTCCTCTATGGTTTTCCAAAATATCCTCCACCAAGAGACGATACCCAACCATTTGCGATTACATCTGTTGTTGCTTGAAAAGCACCTTTAGTAACAACATAACCCCACTCACCATTGCTATATCGACATGAGTATCCGTTTGCTGCATAATAAACAGGCTTACAGTATCCTTTTCCTCCGCCTTCCACAGTAGAAAGTGCTTCATCTGTCATTACATCAAATTGTTCAAAAGTTTTTGTATTCATTTGAATACCTCCCAATAATATTTTGTCGTTGCAACTGACAGATTTTAGTCTAACAGATTGTGAGGTTAATGCACGCCCAAGTCGTAATTTGTTGTTTTTAGGTCGTAAATGGTAAATTTTTTCATATTTTCATAATTTTTTTGACCGTTTGCGACCTATTTTTGACTTTTTACGACTTGGGCGTTTTTTAATCTTGTTTTATGGCACAATAGTTCTAGTTTCATTTTTAAAAGGGAAAGGTTATGAGAAGATATAAATATGTTAGTCAGATTGATTTGCGAGACTGTGGTGTGGCAGCTTTGGCATCAGTTGCCAAGCATTATGGATCAGATTTCTCGCTGGCTCATTTGAGAGAATTAGCCAAAACAACTAAGGAAGGGACAACAGCATTAGGGATAGTTGAGGCAGCTAAAGCAATCGGCTTTGAAACACGCGCCATTCAGGCTAATATGGAACTGTTTGATATGGCTGATATTCCCTATCCTTTTATTGTTCATGTTAACAAAGAAGGCAAACTCCCGCATTACTATGTTATCTACAAAGCCAAAAAAGATTATCTTATTATCGGTGACCCTGATTCGAGCGTTGGGGTCACTAAAATGTCTAAAGCGCATTTTGCCAAAGAATGGACTGGAGTTGCTATCTTTTTAGCGCCTGCTCCGCATTATCAACCGCATAAAGATAAGAAAAATGGCTTAACAAGCTTTTTACCAATTATTTTCAAACAAAAGGCACTGCTAACTTATATCATTCTGGCAAGTTTGCTCGTGACCTTGATTAATATTGTTGGCTCTTACTATTTGCAAGGAATCTTAGACGATTATATTCCTAATCATTTGCTATCCACTCTTGGCATTGTCTCGGTTGGGTTGATTGTAACCTACATAATGCAACAAATCATGAGCTTTTCACAAAATTATTTACTTGTTGTGCTGAGCCAACGGTTAACGATTGACGTGATTTTGTCTTATATTCGTCACATTTTTGAATTGCCCATGTCCTTTTTTGCCACAAGGCGGACAGGTGAAGTTATCTCACGTTTCACCGATGCTAACTCGATTATTGATGCACTGGCATCAACAATTCTCTCTTTATTTTTAGATGTGAGTATTTTGTTTATTGTCGGAAGTGTCTTAATTCTACAAAATGCCAATCTTTTTTTCATCACCTTAATAGCATTGCCTATCTATGCTATTATTATTTTGGCTTTTATGAAGCCTTTTGAGCGAATGAATCACGATGTCATGCAAGCCAATTCTATGGTTAGCTCTGCGATTATCGAAGATATCAATGGTATTGAAACAATTAAATCTTTGACTAGTGAGGAAGTCCGTTATCAAAATATTGACCGTGAATTTGTGGATTATTTGGATAAAAGTTTTACGCTTAGTAAGTATGAAGCTGTGCAAACGTCGTTAAAACAGGGAGCACAGCTGATTTTAAACGTCGTCATTCTCTGGTATGGTTCACATTTAGTCATGGCTGGGAACATTTCAGTAGGACAATTGATTACTTACAATACGCTTCTGTCGTACTTTACAACGCCAATGGAAAATATTATTAATCTGCAAACCAAACTACAATCTGCCAAAGTAGCTAACAATCGTCTCAACGAAGTTTACTTAGTGTCATCTGAATTTGATGGCAGACAACTCTTAAATGACAGCCATTTTCTACAAGGAGATATTGTTTTTGAGAATGTTTCTTATAAATATGGTTTTGGTCGCGACACGCTGAGTCATGTGAATTTACACATTAAGAAAGGTGAAAAAATTAGCCTAGTTGGTATCAGCGGTTCTGGTAAGACAACCTTAGCTAAAATGATTGTCAATTTTTACACACCTAACCATGGACAGATTACCCTTGGTGGCTACGATTTAAAAACCATTGATAAAAAAGCCATTCGCCAATACATTAATTACCTACCACAACAGTCTTACGTCTTTTCAGGGACGATTTTAGAAAATTTAACCTTGGGAGCACCTGACAATATCACGCAAGAAGAAATTCTGAATGCTTGTGAAATCGCTGAAATCCGTGCTGATATTGAATCGATGCCACTAGCATATCATACCGAACTTTCAGATGGTGCTGGGTTATCTGGTGGGCAAAAGCAACGTTTAGCTTTAGCACGCGCTTTACTGACACAAGCTCCCGTCTTGATTTTAGATGAAGCCACAAGTGGTCTTGATGTTCTAACGGAAAAACGTGTGATTAAAAATTTACTATCTCTCACAGACAAGACTATTATTTTTGTTGCCCACCGTTTGAGCATTGCTGAACAATCTGACCGTGTCATTGTTCTAGATAAAGGACAAGTTATCGAAGAAGGGCATCATAAACAACTCATCCAAAATCAAGGTTTCTATGCACAGTTATTTCATGAATAAAAGGAGACCATATGAATCCTAAATTATTTCAATCTGCTGAATTTTATCATAGGCGTTATCATAATTTTGCGACTGTCTTAGTGATTCCAATGACACTCTTGGTCTTTTTTCTCCTTGCCTTTTCTCTCATTGGTAAAAAAGAAATTACCGTTACGACACTTGGTAGTATTAGACCAACAAAAGTCATCGCTGTTGTTCAATCAAGTAGCAATAACACCGTTTTAACCAATAATCTTAGTGAAAATAAGGCAGTCAAAAAGGGGGATTTACTCATCCAATACTCCGACAAATTGGAAGATAGTCAACTTAATGCCATTCAAACACAAATCGAAAGATATGAACGTCAACAAGAGGCACTCAATCAATTGAAAGAAAGTCTAAAGCAAGGACAAAACCTTTTTACAGGTGATGATGAATTTGGTTATTCAGCAACCGTTGAGCGTTTTTTAAATCAATCTCAAACAATTACTGCTCAAGTTTCTCAATCAAACCAATCAGTTGCTAAACAAGAAGCTGGTGTCAACCAAGCAAATGCAGCCATCGCCAATCAGATTGCCAACCTACAAACACAAGCCAGTCAATATCAAGAAGTTAAAGATGCTATTCAAACTGACAAAACAAACGTATCTGGCAATAATCCATATGCAGCTACTCTTAATAGCTATCTTAGCCAAATTCAAACAATTGATACGCAAAGCAGTTCAACTGACAACAATTCTGCTAGCAAAGAAAGCATTAAAAATCAATTTTTAACAGACCTACAAGGGCAGATTGATAGCATTAATGCCTCTATCTCTAGTTTGCAAACACAAGCTGCTTCCAATTATTCAACGGGAAGTTATGACACTAGTGCCACTAATCAAATTGAAAGCTTGCGTCAGCAGGAATTGACACAAGCTGAAACACAGCTCGCACAAATTACTCAAGAAAACGAAAATTTGCAAGCACAGCTTGACCAGACAAATCTCTCCAAAGCTGACACCGTTTTAAAAGCTAGTCAAAGTGGCATTTTACATGTTTCTGATGAATTTGAAGGGCAAACGCTCTTGCCGCAAGGCAGTCAGATTGCAGAGATTTACCCAGATATTGCCAAAACACAGCAAGTCGCTATCCGCTATTACGTTGACTCCACTCATGTTAGTCAATTGAAAAAAGGACAGACCGTTCGCCTAACCCTTGAAAAAATTAGCAATCACGCCATTGTTATCACTGGCAAAATCAGTAAAATTGCAAGTTCTGCCACACAAACCAAAGAAGGAAATGTCTTTGAGGTAACAGCACTAGCCACTGTTGATAAACAAGATAGCTCCAAACTAAAATATGGTTTACAAGGCAAAACAATCAGCACTATTGGCAAAAAAACTTTCTTTAATTATTACAAAGACAAGCTATTAAAAGATTTTTGATAAGAATAGCTCACAATTACTATAAAAATAAATTATATAAATTCATAGTAATAAAAAATGGATTTTTATATCAAATAAATAGTAGATTATTTAACCCCAGCCATAATAATGACTGGGATTCATTTTTATAATCCGACTTCTTTTAAGGCGTCTGCTAATTTGGCAAATTCGGCAATTGAGAGGGCTTCTCCACGAATGGATGGTTTGATTTCTGCGATTTCAAGCGCTTGTTCAAGTTTGGCTTTGGTTTCGTCTGCTTTTCCAAAATGGCTTGTTAGGTTGTTCCAAAGGGTTTTACGGCGGTGAACAAAGCTAATTTTTGAAACACAGAAGAAGAAATCTTCGTCTTTGACTTGAACGAGCGGTTGTTCACGGCGAGTCATTTTTAAAATCGCTGAATCCACATTTGGTGCTGGTACAAAGACTGTACGTGGTACAACAAAAGCAACTTTTGCTGTCATGTAATATTGCACAGCAATTGACAGTGAACCGTAAGCTTTAGTGTTTGGCTCTGCTGAGATACGGTCTGCCACTTCTTTTTGCATCATCACGACAAATTCCGTAAATGGGATTTTTGATTCAATCAAGTGCATCAAGATTGGTGTTGTGATATAGTACGGCAGATTTGCTACGACCTTGATTGGAAGGTCTGGGTTAGCAAATTCTTTGATACGACTTTGTAGATCTGATTTCAAAATATCCTCGTTGATAACTTTTACATTATCAAAATCGCGGAGCGTATCAGCTAAAATCGGAATCAAACGGTCGTCAATTTCAAATGCCATGACTTCGGCAGCATTTTCAGCCAAAAATTCAGTCAAAGCACCGATACCAGGACCGATTTCAATAACATTGACGTTCTTGTCAATTTCAGCAGTATCCACAATCTTTTGAAGAATGTTTGTATCTGTCAAAAAGTTCTGTCCAAATGATTTTTTAAACGTAAATCCATGACGCTCAAGGACAGCACGCGTCACGCTGTAATCTGCAATTCTCATAATTAATAATCCCTCATTAGTTAGGGAATGTCTTTCCTTTCATTTCTATCAATGCAAGTTACTATTGTATCACATCTGGCTCAAGTGCGAAATACTGCGACGTTTTCGCATGGTTGCTATGATACGTAACTGTTTTTCAAGGTAATTGGTATTCAGTCGCTTTTTCTTTGCTTCTCTTGGTAAATAGAGGTACAGGCACTCACTACCAGCTTTTAAAATTTCAGCTCCGAAATCCACCATCAACAAGTTGTCCAACTCATCTTGTGGAAAGCCGTTATTAGTGAAAACATAATGCACTCGAGAAGCGTCATAAGTGTCATCAAACGGGTCTTCTGCTAAAGCCGTCAAGAATTGTTTTTGAGTCTTAATAATTACCGACAGATCAGCACCGATTTTTGCCTGAATCGTGTCATGAATCAATGCACAAACGTCATCGTCAGACAAACTTGTCTCAAAAACGATATTGCCACTTTGAATATATGTCTTAACATTTTCAAGACCTGCTTCTGTTAAAATCTCTGCCAGATAAGCCATTTTAGGAATACGATTCTGCCCAACTGGCGTAACTCCCCGTAAAAGCGCAACTTTTTTCATCCCTCATATCTCTCCATCGCTTCTTCTACTTCAGCCAGGGTGATGCCAAAGAGCTCTAGGCGTTTGAGAAGTTGTTTGCCGTTGCTGTAACCAATGCGGAGCTTTTCGCCCAAATATTCACGGCGCCTGCGGCTATCATTTCCCATTAAAAGCCCCATACGCATTAAGTCAGCTCTTGTGATGTCGAATTGATTATCATCATCAAAATTTCCTAATACGCCAGAAAGAGCTTTTTGCAAATCTTCGAAACTTGCGTGCTCAACGCCGAGTGAACGACCTTTACTTTTTGATTTTGGCGCAGCTTCATCACGATTTAAAAAAGCGTGTTTAACATTTGGGATAGCATTCATGATGATTTTTCGAATGCGTTCTCCGTTATAATCTGGGTCCGTAAAGACAATGACCCCACGAAGGTCATTTAGTTTTTCAATGCGTTCAAGGTCGTCATCATTGATAGCTGACCCGCGAGTTTCATAGGTATCTACATCATAAAAACGACGCAAATTTGCAGTATCGTCTTTCCCTTCAACGACTAAGACTTCTTGAATTTTAATTTTTTCAGTCACAGTTAAATAACCTCTTTGCATTGTCTGATGTTGCTTTTGCCACTTCTTCGCTTGTTAATCCACGAAGTTCAGCAATTTTATCCACTACATAGCGTGTGTAAGCTGTGCGATTTTCACGACCTCGTTTTGGAACTGGGGCGAGATAAGGCGCATCTGTCTCAACCAAAATCTTATCAAGCGGTAATTTTTGCGCAGCTTCTTGAACATCAAGAGCTTTTTTAAATGTAACAACACCTGAAAATGAAATCATCATGCCAAGCTCAACAAAGCGCTCTGCCATTTCCAAAGAGCCTGAAAATGAATGAATAATCCCGCCGCGAGGTCCAACGCCTGCTTCTTTGATGACAGCGTAAGTATCTTCAAGCGCATCACGAGTGTGGACGATGAAAGGGAGGTTATGGTCTTTTGAAAGCTGAATCTGGCGTTTAAAAACCTCAATTTGAACGTTTTTGGGGTCTTCCATCCAATAGTAATCCAAGCCAATCTCACCAAGACCAATCACTTTTGGGTGTGGTAGATTGGCAACAATCATATCCTCAATTTCTTGATTATATGAACCTGCTTCCGTTGGGTGCCAACCGATTGTAGCGTAAATTTCAGGGTATTCTTCGGCTAACTCAATAGCTCGTTTAATAGTTGGTGCGTCAAACCCAACAACATTGTGTCGAGTAACGCCCATTTCTTTAGCAAGTGCCAATTCTTCTGCTTCACGACCAGCAAAATCATCGGCGTTTAAATGCGTATGTGTATCGAATATTTCCATGGTTTTATTATAACACAGACCACAAGAGAGACCAAAGGCAAGTATAAGTAAAACGGTAAAATATCAAAGATAAACACAAAAAGAGAACCAAATTGGCTCTCTTTTTTAAAAGTTTGGATTCAATTACTAACTAATACTATGCTTTAGCTCTTTTTGCTTTATAAACAAAACCAAAGATAACTGATAATACAAGTGCTAGACCAAGCATCATCAATCCTAGACCGCTGCTATCTCCTGTTGACGGAAGGAGTGATTTCTTTTCTTGTTTCTTCTCTGATTGTTTATCAGAATTACTTGACGGAGTTGTTGGATCATCAACTGTTGGGGTATTTGACTGTGGTTTTTCTGGAATTACTGGTGTTTTAGCATCTTCCATTTTGATTGTCGCATCAGCTTGGTTTGTCCATGAACCGTCTGTTCCTTTTACCTCAACTTGACCGTCTGCTGTGACACGGAAAGTGATTGACTCTGCTAATTCATAACCTGCTGGGGCTTGACTTTCCACCATAGTGTAGGCACCTTCTGACAGGCTATAAATTTTAGCTGTGTTGCTTGATACCCATTCTAGTGTTTCACCAGTTTTCGCATCTGTGGCGATTTGACCGTCTGCTGTTTCACCTTCAACAACTTTGAGCGATGC
>Ga0129316_1000029_pt1 | contig 115338 bp, 101 predicted proteins | sample Cm1ome_2_FD_94429 | JGI IMG/M metagenome (GOLD analysis project Ga0129316, IMG submission 94429) | Eastern black-and-white colobus group fecal microbial communities from Wisconsin, USA - Cm1022B metagenome | ecosystem: Host-associated > Mammals > Digestive system > Large intestine > Fecal...
ATTTCCTTGCTTTTTTGCAAAGGACGGTTTGTCTGCGATTGTCTTCATAAGTCATTGAACTACAGTTCCGCTATCATCATTTCTCCATTTCTGATTGATTTTTCCAGAGATATTTGCTAACTTTGACTTTTATCATCACGCCGGCTGTTCGCGAAGAATCGTCGGCGTTTCTTTTTAAAATTTACGCCATATAAGAGGGCGGAGGATATAATATCCCACTAGTGCAGCCAGTCCGGCTCCGGTGCTGTTTGCCAGGAAATCCAGCCAGTCACCGCTACGTGTGTCCGTGCAATAGGCCTGCATCAGTTCAATGCATCCGCTCATGATTATAGGAGCTATGATACCTCCCCATACTACATGACTCCAGTGGATAGTCTTGTGGCTTCTCAGATATTCTATCCATAAAATGAGGCAAAGCCCTCCATACATACAGATATGTACCACTTTGTCTATGTAGGGGATTTCCTCCATATTTGTTTTGGGAGGAGTGAAAAAGGACAGATAAAAGATGATAGCCACAATAACTAATGATACCGGATATCTTCTAAAATAATATAGCATACTTTAATTTTTTTGTGATTCATCGCAAAAGTACGATTAATTTTATACTTTTGCAGGCCAATAGGGATTGATTTATAATAATTTGATAGTTTTTTATGCAAAAAGGCGAAAGAGTAAATTTTGGGAGTAAGATTGGAGCTGTTCTGGCGGCGGCAGGTTCGGCCGTAGGACTTGGCAATATATGGAGATTCCCATACGAGACAGGAAATCATGGGGGAGCGGCGTTTATCTTGATATATCTGGCGTGTGTCCTTCTGTTGGGGATGCCTATCATGATTGCCGAATTCACGGTAGGACGCCATTCGAAGGCAAGTACAGGCCGTGCTTATAAGGTCTTGGCGCCGGGAACTCATTGGAAGTGGTTGGGGTATCTGGGTGTTTTGGCCGGTTTCCTTATTTTAGGGTATTATTCGGTAGTGGCAGGATGGACTTTGGAATATATACTGGAAGCGGGAGTTGATGGCTTTGCCAATAAAAAGCCGGATGATTTTGTTGTTGCTTTCCAGAATTTTTCGCAAGATCCTGTTCGTCCGCTTGTTTGGCTGTTCATCTTCTTGTTGGCTACTCATTTTATTATAGTAAAGGGGGTGAAGGATGGAATAGAGAAATCTTCGAAGGTGCTGATGCCGGTTTTGTTTATACTGATCGTGGTTTTGGTTGGCTGCTCATTGTCGCTCCCCAATGCGGAAAAAGGTCTGGAATTTTTGCTGAAGCCTGATTTCAGTAAAGTGAACGGGGATGTTTTTCTAGGGGCTATGGGGCAGGCTTTCTTTTCCTTAAGCTTGGGAATGGGATGCCTTTCTACCTATGCTTCTTATTTTGGGAAAGAAACCAAGTTAGGTAATACGGCACTCAGTGTCGGTGTTATTGATACTTTTGTGGCGGTCTTAGCCGGATTGATTATTTTTCCGGCTGCCTTTTCTGTAGGACTCCAGCCGGATGCGGGACCGTCACTGATCTTTATTACGTTGCCTAATGTGTTTCAACAGGCTTTCAGCGGTGTGCCGGTATTGGCTTATATTTTCTCGGTGATGTTCTATGTCCTGTTGGCCTTGGCTGCATTGACTTCTACTATTTCCCTGCACGAGGTGGTGACGGCTTTTCTGCATGAGGAATTCAATTTAACTCGTGGACGTGCTGCCAGATTGGTAACTGCCGGGTGTATTGCCATCGGAGTTGTCTCTTCCTTGTCATTAGGAGTCTTGCAGGAATATACACTGTTTGAAAAAGGATTCTTTGATCTGCTTGATTTTGTCACTGCAAAAATAATGCTTCCTTTGGGTGGATTGCTGGTATGTGTCTTTGTGGGATGGTACTTGAAACGTTCCGTTTCTTATGAGGAATGGACCAATGGAGGAAAGCTGAAAGCAGGCCTTTTTAATCTGTATATTTTCCTGTTGAGATATGTGGCGCCTGTGGCTATCATTTTGATCTTTATTAATGAATTGGGTCTGATTTAGAACTGTAATGTGGAAAGATTTCTTTTATTTCTCGAAAAGTGAGCGCAGAGCTGTCCTTTTTTTATTAACATTGCTTTTTGTGTTTATCTGTATGTGGGTTCTTTTTCCAGTAAAGGAAGAGGAAACTTTAGAACAGGATCAAGAGGGAATAGAAGAAATAAAAAATTTTTTGGCCGGAGTACATGAGATGGAGGAAAGTCAATCCCTGCAATATTCCTATGATAAGCCAAAGAAAAGAAAGGTGGTATTGGCTGCTTTTGATCCAAATTCGGCCGATTCCATCGACTTTTTGCAACGTGGGCTGCCTCCTTTTATTGCACATACTATATTGCAATATCGAAGGGCTGGTGGCAAATTCAGAACTGCGGATGATTTCTCTCGTGTTTATGGCTTGTCTTCCGAGGAATTTAAAATATTAAAACCCTACATCCGGATAGCGGAGGTCTTCCGGCGGAAACAAGATACATTGCATGCCGTTAAAAAAATGAGGAAAGATACGCTGGCGGTTTATAAATATCCGGAAGGGACTTTGGTGGATTTGAATGAAGCGGACACAACTGAGTTGAAAAAAAATCCGGGGATAGGCAGTGGCATTGCACGCATGATTGTGGCTTATCGGAATCGCCTGGGAGGTTTTTATGATACTGCACAATTGAAAGAAGTGGATTATGTAAATGAGGATATGCTGAAATGGTTTAAACTGGAAAACGCATCAATTCATCGGATAAATGCCAATAAGGCGGGGCTTGACAAACTTCGTTCTCATCCCTATATGAATTTCTATAAGGCAAAAGTGATAATGGAATACAGGAGGAAAAAAGGAAAATTGAAAAGTCTTTCCCAATTATCCCTGTATGAGGAATTCACTGAGAAAGACTTGGAACGTTTATCGTATTATCTTGCTTTCGATTAATTGTTGGGATAACCGGCTGCCTCTGCTATTTTTACTGGGATTTCGGTGTTGTCGATGCGGCCCTGGAACAATTGGGCGCCTGCTCCGATAGCAAAAACAGGAACATAACCTCCTGAGTGTCCTCCACTGGTCCAACCTACTAAGGCGATGTCATCCAGGATTCTTTTAGCTTCAGAGGCCAAAGGTTCGTCTTGCTGATATTCACTTTTTGTTAAATCTATTTCTTTACCACTAAATGATTCATCGTATACTCTCTTCAGAGACGCTTCTTGTTTTTCATTCAGTTGAATGCTGTCCCAGAAGCCGAAATTATCTTTCAATGACTGTTTGATAACTTCCCAGGAAACTTGATTCTTGTATTTTTTCCTTAGTCCGTTTACTATTTTAGTATATCCGCTTTCGCTTACTTTTTGTGATTTCAAAGCCTGCAGGTTGAGGGTGTACGGACCTTTCCCTAAAACGATTCCTCCTGTTTCATGGTCGGCTGTTACTACAATCAAAGTTTCATCGGGGTGTTGTTCATAGAATTCGTAGGCAACTTTTATAGCGTTGTCCATGTCCATGACTTCATGAAATACGGTGGCGGCGTCGTTACTATGGCAAGCCCAATCTATTTTGCCTCCTTCAACCATTAAAAAGAAACCTTTTGATAGGTCTTTGGATAAGAAGTTGATTCCGGCACGAGTGATTTCTGCTAAAGTCATATCGCCTTTTTGGCGGTCTATAGCGTAGGGGATAGAACTATTGTCAGTAGCGGTAGCGGGTTGCAAAAGAATCAGCTTATCCGATTTCTTTGCTTTTTTCTGATAGTCCTTGTAACCACGGGCTATGGTATAGCCGGCTTTGTCCACCAGTGTATATAGACTTTCTGAGTTTGAACCGGTGGCTTTTTGGTTGGTCGGATCTAAAAAGTCTGATCCGGCATAAAAGTCGAAGTTAGCGTCAATCAAGTCCAGACCTACGTTGTAATAACTGCTTCTTTGTCCTTGGTGTGCGTAAAAAGCGGCCGGAGTGGCGTGGTCTACACTGACACTGGTGCTGATACCTACACGGCATCCTTTATCTTTTGCCCAGGAAGCAACACTGTTGATTTGGGTTTCCAGATCCTTTTTGACGCCTAACGCGCCATTTTTTGTCTTGTTCCCAGTAGCAAGAGCGGTGCCGGCAGCGGCTGAATCTGTCACTCCGTTGGTGGCCGAAAAGGTCGTGGCTATGGTTGCATAGGGAAATTGAGTGAATAATAAGGGGGTCACACCAATTTTGCCTTCTAATTCTCCACGATACATTTCTGTGCCTAAAACTTGATTGACACCCATTCCATCTCCGATGAAATAAAATACATACTTCGCTTGTTGTGCCTGTACAAAAAGGATGGACAGGAATACAAATACAGTAATAAACGATAGCTTTTTCATATTAATTGAGTTAATGACGTTTTTTTTAGCCTAGCAAATATAGGAAAAAAAGACTTTTTATTGGCAATTCCTTCTTGAATAATTGAGGTTTAATGACCAAATACGTTCTTTTGCAATAAATATGTAAATGAAATATTCTTGAAGTGTAATATATAAAGAACTGCTTGGAAAGTAGGGGAATCTGTTTTTTCACCATGGATACCGCATACAGATAATTGTTTTAATATTAGCGATTGTTAATTATAAATCTTATATTTGTCTTATCTAGAGTCAGTCAAGTAAAGTATGGGAGAATTTATAAATGTATTGGTATCAAAAAGAAAAAGTAATTTGATACCGGAAAGAGATAATCTGTATGGGCAGTTTGTCGGTGAATGGGATTTTGAATGGGTTGACCACCAAGGCACGGCAGATGAAAGACATATTCAGGGGGAGTGGATATTTGCTTGGGTACTGGAGGGAACCGCAGTTCAGGATGTGTTTATTTGTCCGTCGCGTAAGGCACGGATTAAGGATTATCAGCCGGACGCAGCTTATGCGACTACGGTACGTATGTATAATCCTGATACCGGGACATGGGATATCTTATATACGGAGTTGGGAGGTGCTACACAGCTTGAAGGAAAAAGAGATGGAAACAGGATCGTGCAGACGGAAGTTAATGAGAAGAATATACAGTGGGTGTTTTCGGAAATTACAACTACTTCATTCCGTTGGCAGCGCATAGTGAAGTGTCCGGATGATACTTGGGAGACTGAAGCCGAACTTTTTGCAGTTCGTCGATGATAAAATGCCTAAATCTTTTCCTTTGTCTCTTGTATAGTACGGCAACCGGACAATAATCTTGGTAAGCCATTCTCTGTGATAGGGTCCAAACCGGGCGTGAAGAAGGCAGGGCGGACGGGAAGAAGGACGTATTCCATACTAGCTCACCGGAAAAATAACGGTAACTATCCAGCCCCATCATTTGGGAAAGTACAGAGACGAATTTAGTTTTTAGGAAGCCGGATGTAATAATTTCAGTTTCTTTTTTCCGGCATCGTTGTTCATTGTTTTAAAAAATATTATCTTTGTTCCGAATAACAAATAAATATATAAAGCTATGATAGGATTTATTATATGGATTATTGGCCTTGCACTTACCATAAAGGCCGGAATGGAGATCTGGAAAACAAATGGTGATATGGCGAAAAAACTGTTGTTTATTGTTTTGATCATCATCACAAGTTGGCTTGGACTGGCTTTCTATTATTTTTATGCCAAGGACAAGGTCGCAGAATGGGTAAAATGACTTAATGAAGGAGGGGCTTTTATCCCTCCTTCTTTTTGGTATGCTTCCAACAATAGAAAAAAGAAAACCGGAACCTTATTCATTGATTCCGGTCTTCCACTATTAAAGTAACATGATAGGTTTAACCTTCCGGATACATAATTATCCGAAAGTAAAATCAAACTGGCTTTCGTCACATACTTCTATTAGTCCGTTCACCCGGTGTATACAAACTTTATTTTCACGAGCCAGCCATCCGATAGCAAGTGCGGTACTTTCAACACTCAGGTTCAATTTTCTGGCAAGTTCCGGAATTGATATTCTTTTCACTTCATTAAGGGCGTGCCATACATTACCTGCATTGACACCTACAATTCTTTTGTCCATGCTTCTTACATTTAAATGTTTATATATCAGTTGATAACAATCAGATTCTGTGCTCTTTATCAGGGTATAGGAAACAGATCAGGTTCCCATAGGGAAACCGATTTCCGCTGATACATAGACACACCACAAGCCTACATATCAATTATATATCAGGAATTTCTTCTCAGTGGAGTTCCAATGTTTGGCAATACTTTTCAAGAAGGAAAGGGATTTGCACTTGTTTATCTGTATCATAATCATACCTCCAGGCTTGTGCCCTATATGCAAACCCATCTAAATTAAAAGCGGAAGGGCATTAACTTTGTCTATAAGTGAGGGAGTCGAAGCCCTTGGTACAAACAAAAACGCCCCCCGCAAAATATCGCAGGTTGAACGTATGGCTGTCCTTGGGTACATTAGAAGGAAATTTCGACTTTTCACTTATACAGAACCAGCTAAACGCTTTTTTATCTATTATTATTTTGTTCATCAAGATGAACGTTTCAAAGATACATATATTTTTTAGACTACAAACATTTATCGGTATATTTTTGGATATCTTTTTCAAAATATATTTCCGAAAGTATTCTTTGAGCAGAATAATATAAACAGCCCATCATTATTGCTGTCTCAACGACATGTAACGGCAAATGCTTCTCTAATTATAAGAAAACAGCGCTTGAAACCATGTCTTCATTATCATCTCCGATTATTCAGTATCTGAAATCTTCTTGTTATAATTTACCTCCTCAAATTTTTTTCTATTCTCTTTCCTTTAGCCAGTTCATCAACCAGTTTGTCCAGAGGCCTGATTTTTTGCATCAGAGGATCTTCAATCTCCTCCACACGGCAACCACAAACCACTCCCTTGATAAGCCTGCTGTTTGGATTCATTTGCGGTGCTTCATTAAAAAAGGTAGCAAGCTTCTTTATCCAGCTGTTCCTGTAATCCTTTCCTGTCATATCCGATCAGCCAACAAATAATTTCATCCAGTCCCTGCTTTGTCCGATTCTTTTTTTCCACCTTTGCGGACAATAATGGATAAATCATGGAGATTTTCATTTCAAATACCTTATTCTGCTGCTTTTTGTGTCCCTTTGGAAAAACAAAAAATCCTGATTTCCAAACGAAATCGGGATTTTACCATCTTTTGCTTTTTTTCAAAGCGATGCCATCAGAAATCGACCTTCTGATTTGGTTTATTCTAATTCCTTGAGTGACTGCACATTTATTACTTTATCTTTTATGAAAGCCATTGAACTAGCTCTACACTAAATTCATCGTTTTTCTTTATCAATTCAACATTTATTATTTCTTTGACGCTTTTCGATACTGCTTTTACTTCAATCTCCTGAGTTGATGAGGAAATTAATAGTTTTTGGTTCGATATTGCTATCAAAATTGATAATTCCCTTTTATATTTGCATATCAGTGTTACTTAAATTTATTATGAAAATGAACAAATTTATTGGATGTATTTTGTTAGGCGGATGCTTGTTGGCAGTTCTTCCGCTTTGGGCGACTGAGACGGATGAACTAGGTATAATTAAAAAGAATTATAGAAACATATTGATGCTTTCTGCTGGAAAGGCCGATTCTTTGCAGGCGGATTTTATCCGGATAAAACCCGAAACGGAAATGTCCGACCAGATGGTGGTGGAACTTCACCAGCGTTATCCTTTCGATTTGGACAAGATAAAAGGCTATTTGAAGAAGCAGGTGGCGGACGGTTCGTGGTCGGACATCAACTATGCCGATACGAAACGTTCCGGCTGGGAACCCAAGCTGCATGCGGAACGTATTCTAGAACTGGCAAAGTTATATTACGCTGAAGGAACGGACTATCATCGGTCGGAAATTGTAAGTCGGGTCATTCATTCGGCTCTGGCCTATTGGTTTTCGACAGAACCAAAGTGCCGGAATTGGTGGTACAACCAAATAGGACTTCCCAAGACGTTGGGAGCGGCTTTCGTCCTGTTGGAAGAACAGCTGTCGGCAGAGGAGAAACAGGCTGCCATAAAGGTGATGGAGAATGCCAAGTTTGGCATGACCGGACAGAATAAAGTCTGGCTGGCAGGGAATGTGCTGATTCGCGCCCTTTTGCAAAATGACGCTCAGTTGGCAAAAGCAGCGCGGGATACCATTGCCTCGGAGATATGTACAGGCAGGAAGGAAGGTATCAAGGACGATTGGAGCTTTCACCAGCACGGTCCTCAGCAGCAGTTTGGCAATTATGGGCTGGCATATATCTCTGGTATGAGCTTTTTCAGCCGGTTGTTTCAAGGGACATCGTATCAGTTTGACCGTCAGCAGCTGGCAATCCTTCATTCATTGGTAAACGAAGGTTATCGGTGGATTATTTGGAACCGCTATATGGATGTCAGCTCGTTGGGCCGTCAGTTCTTTCATCATGCGCAGGTTCATAAGGCATACGGACTGGCATTTGCCGCTGCCGACTTGGGGCTGAAAGGATTTCCGAAGGCGGGCAATCTGCTGGTAGGGCATAAGCATTTTGACGATTCGGACTATACTGTACATCGCAGCAAAGATTGGATGGGAACGGTGAAAATGTCTTCCAATCGGGTCATCGGTACAGAATTAGTTAATGAGGACAACCTGAAAGGATATTATTTGGGTGACGGTGCCACTTATTTCTATGTCCGTGGCGATGAATACCTGGACGTATTTCCGTTTTGGGACTGGCGGAAGATTCCGGGTGTCACCTCCTATGAGGATGTAGCTCCGATTCCTATGGCAAAGGGAATGAAAACGAACAACAAGACCTCTCTGGTCGGAGGACTGAGCGACGGCCAAAGAGGTATGACGGTTATGGAACTGAACCGTGATGGGTTGAAGGCTTATAAATCATACTTGTTTGCGGATGATTTTGTTGTTTGTCTGGGTACCGGCATTCAGGCGGACACCACTTTGTGTGTGACCACTTCGGTGGACCAACGCTTGAAAGAGGGGGAACTCCTTGTCCGAACAAAAAGTGGATGGCGGGAGGTCATTGGCAAGGAGTCCTTCGCACAGAAAGAGCTGCGCTTTTTCCACGACCATACAGGCTATATAATAATAGGTAAGGATACCTTGGTGACGGAGGTTGGAAAGCGTACTGGTCGTTGGTGCGATTTTATGAAGATGTACAAGCCTTCCATAGTGGAAGGCGAGGTGGTTTCTTTGCATCTTCGTCACGGGGTTCGTCCAAAGGAAGCCCGATACCAATATCTTGTCTTTCCGGGCAGTTCGAAAGAAAAGCTGGAAAAGTTTGATGTGGAGAAAGAAGTCATTGTCCTTCGCAATGATGCGACTGCCCAGGTGGTGCAGGTTCCTTCCATCGGAAAAGGGTACTGGGTGGCCGTTTACCAAAAGAAAGAAATAGTAGTGGCGGGAAAAATATTCACTCCGGAACAGCCTGGAGTTTATTATGTAGAGCATACCGTACAGGGCTTGAAGAAGAAACTGGAGGCTCCGTTCAAGTTGAAATAGCCTTTTAAAAGGTTTGTTATGTTGTTGATTGCTAATGCACTAATAGGAGAATGTATCTTCCTATTTGGAATAAAATTCCAAATGTTTGGAATGATTTTGAAACCGGACCCCGAAGACTTCCCCTAATTTTGCTGGAAAAGAAACTATATAATCTAAAATATAGATAATAAGATGAAAACAACATTTCTGTTAATTGGATTATTTCTTTGTTTGTTGATAGGTTGCTGCTCTGAGGGGCAAACAGGTAAAAAATTGCAAGTGAGTACATTGTTTATGGAGTTGCCGGAGATTTGTCCCACTCCTGATGGTATGGCAATAGCCCCTGACGGGAATCTGATAGTGGCCTGTCCTAATTTTGCCAATCCGGCTATGCCTGCCTGTTTGATGCGGATTACGCCTGATAAACAGATTTCTAAATGGATAGATGTGCCGGTGTTGGCGGAAACAGGTGTCGCATGTCCTATGGGAATTGCTTTCAATGAGAAAGGCGAGTTATATATTTGTGATAATCAGGGGTGGTCAGGAAGTGAGCAAGGACGTGGCAAAGGACGTTTGCTGAAATTGGTATTTGACAGTCAGGGAATGTTGCAGGAAACCATAACGGTGGCTTGTCAAATGGAACATCCCAATGGAGTGCGTGTACGGAATGGAAAGGTATATGTCACTCAAAGTTTGTTGTCTGCCATCCCGTCCGATTGTTTGGTAAGTGGAGTGTATTGTTTTAACGAGGGCGACTGCGGTATAGCAATAACCAATACGTTGGAGGATAAGAATCTGCTGGTTACAGTAACAACCCGTAATCCACAGGTGCAATACGGATTGGATGGCATTGTGTTTGATAAAGCCGGGAATTTATATGTAGGCAATTTTGGTGATGGAGCCATTCATAAGATTGTATTGGATGAGGAAGGAAAAGTGGTATCCAATACGGTATGGGCACAGGACAGTACGCAGTTAACTACTACAGACGGTATGTGTATGGATGAGGAAGGCAATATGTATGTAGCTGATTTTTCCGTGAATGCCATAGCGCGTATTACTCCTGACGGAAAGGTGGCTCGAATAGCGCAAAGTCCCGACTGTGACGGAAGTAATGGTGGACTGGACCAGCCTGGGGAGCCAATTGTATGGAACGGGAAACTGATAGTTTCTTGTTTTGACATAGTGACAGGACCCGATAAAGTGAATGCCGGACATGATAAACCTTACACATTGGCACAACTGGAACTGGAAAATCAATAAAAACAGGCTTATGAAAACACTCTATCTACATTTATAGGTTCTGCGATTTGCGGAGGCTTTGCTTTCTGTGTATGGTCGGAATTGTGGAAATCCTATGGTATAATGGGAGGGTGGCTTGCTTGCTGCCTTGCTGATAGGAATTATGTGGTATAATGAATCATTATAATGGAATTATCAACAATCCTGTTAATGGGATATGGCTGGATCAGAGCTGGTGTATTGGTGCTGCCGGTATGGCGTGGGGAGTGGTACGCTTGCTGATGAGGCGCATGACCGGGTCGATTGTTTTGAGATACAGAATGCGATACCTAAGGAGGTTCCAGCAGAAGAAGGGGTATTGGCTTGTACTTGGCGTGATGACTAGAAATCCTTTGTTGGAAATCTCTCGTGCTCCTCTTCATTTTACCTTGCACATGCCCAATGGCCTACCCGTTCCGAAGAGAGAGCAGCCATGACGCTGTTGGCAGAATGGATAAAATCCGGTCGGCTGCATGCTGATGAGTTTGCGAGTCATCGGTTTAGGATTGAGCACATTGCTGAAGCCTTTGCAGTGGTAGGGCGTAATGAGGCAATCAAAGTAATATTAACCTTTTAACTTTAAAATATAGATAATAATGATTGATATTCATACATTAACAGTAGAGCGATTGGCAGGTATGATTGATCATACTTTCTTGAAACCTTTTGGCGGGGTTGCCAATATTGAAAAATTGTGTGCGGAAGCCCGTCGGTACAATTTGATTGAAGCAGGGGCTACTCGTCTCGGAACATCGGCCGGAGTGAAGATAGTGGAAGAATTTATGCAAAGAAACGGAATGACAAACTAGAGCGGAGGAAATGAACAGGAAGAATTGGATTCGTTTTATAGGGAGCTTGTTTGTAGGAGGACTGCTGGTGGCTTGCGCAACTGCTCCCGATGTAGAACTTGTAAGTGCTGTTTCTTTGAACCGTTACAAAGCGGTATTGACGGCACCGTCCAAGATGGTGCCGTCTACCAAAACACCGGATGCAGCTTTGGCTGGTAATGGTGATTTGGGTATTACGTTGGGAGGTACATCGGACAGTCTTTGCTTCTATATAGGAAAAAATGATTTTTGGAGGGCATATCCGGTATATCCAGGAGGAATCGCTTTGCCGGGCGGATTAGATTTGTATGCGGAAGCATTGGCGGGTGCCGATTACCAAGTGGAGCAATTGCCGGGTAGTGCTGAGATAAAAGGGAAGTTTACTAAAGGAAAGACAGTTCTGGAATTGACCGCCTGGGTGGCAGCAACCCGCAATTGGGTGATTATAGAATTGACGGCCAATGAACCGTTGGAATTGTCATCACGCTTGTGGGCAGCGGAAGGAAATACTTCGGTGACTTCATCAGGGAAAGTACCGGTGAATTGGGTTACCCGATCATTTGAAAAAGAACCATTGCTTCGTTGGTCTTCGCATATAGCTTTGGCTATGGGTACTCCGGAAATGCAACTGCCGGAATCAGGAAAGATTGTGTTGCAGCCGGGAAAAAAGCAATGGATAGCTGTTGTGGCGTATACTAACCATGATACTGTTCAATGGAAGGAAAAGGCTGTAGTTGAGGCGGAGGGCTTGACAGTCGATAGGTTGGAGCAGGCGAAAGTCGAGCATAAGGACTGGTGGAATGCCTTTTGGCAAGAATCTTCTGTTTCCATTGGGGATCAGGAATTGGAGCGTTATTACTATATGTCCCAGTACTTGTTTGCCTGTGCTTCCCGTGCCGGAAAGTTTGCTCCAGGTATATGGGGACCGTTTATAACGCGTGATGAGGCTGCTTGGGGTGGCGATTATCATTTGAATTACAATTATCAGGCTCCTTATTGGGCTTGTTTCTCTTCCAATCATATTTATTTGACCGATAATTTTGACCAGCCCTTGTTGGATTATATGGAAGCAGGACGGAAACATGCTGCCGATTTATTGGGTTGTAGGGGCATTTATTATCCGGTAGGTATCGGTCCTAAAGGATTGTGTACCGCTATGTGGCCACTTACTCCGGAAGAGATGATGGAAAAATATGCTACTCGTGAGAATACAATTGACGGTGGGTATAAGTTTTTAGGGCAAAAAATTAATGCGGTGTTTAGTGCAGGCAATATGCTGATGCGTTACTATAGTACTTATGACAAAACGTATGCCTCTCGGGTCTATCCCTATCTGTTGGCATGTGCCGATTTTTGGGAAGATTACCTGAAATTGGAGAATGGACGTTATGTCATTCACATGGACCATTTTAACGAGGTGATGCCCAATCATCGGAATAAAGGACAGTGGCGGCATCGTTTGGGTGATTTCAATTCCACGCTTTCACTGGGATTGGTACGAATGTTGTTTCAAGGAATGGTGGATATGAGTGCCTTTTTGCAGGTGGATGCCGACAGACGGGTAAAATGGTATGATATATTGGAGCATTTGAGTGACTATCCTGTTGCAGTGAATGCTTCAGGACGCTTGAGTTTGCGGAACATGGAGAGTGGACCGAAAGGAGTGGAAGATACTCCTTCCGGATTGAATCGTGTTTCTATTCATGGGCTTGTCTTGCCGGGAGGGGTGGCAGGACCTGTAACGGATTCTGTATTCAATGCCATTTTGTTGGAGGATGTCAATCATTGGCAGGACAAGATGCGTCGTCCCAATGACTGGGGAAATACATTTAATAATGGCATAGAGACTTGTTTTCCTGGAGCGGTCCGTGTGGGCTATGATGCTGCAGATCTGTTGAAGCGTTTAAAGAAGCGTATTTCTTTGACCGTTTATCCCAATTTGTGGATAACACAAGGTGGAGGGGGTATTGAGACGTTAGCTGCCGTTCCATTAACCATTAACGAAATGTTGATGCAAAGCTATGAAGGCGTGTTGCGTGTCTTTCCCAATTGGATAATGGATCAGGATGCTTCTTTCCAAAAACTTCGTGCTTATGGTGCATTCTTGGTGAGTGCCTGTCTGAGGTCGGGAGTGATAGACTCTGTGGAATTGATTAGCGAAAAAGGGATGCCATGTACAATGGAAAATCCTTGGAAAGGCCAATCGGTGCAGTTGTGGAGGAATGGAGACAAGGCTGAAACAGTTTCGGGCAATCGTTTTGTTTTCAAAACTTCGGAAGGCGAATGTATCGTTCTTTGTCCGAAAGATTGAAAATGCTCATGTAACGGATGGAATTGTTCGGTATATTGGCAAAAAGTAATCTGTGTTGGTTTACGAACATCGATTACTTTTTTGCTTTTATGTTATGTTTGTTGGAAGTCGAAAGGACCGTGGAGGGTTACTTCCCGTGTGCTGTCCGAATGGCTGTGCGTATGTTTTCCATAGGGGTATCCGGTTTGATAGTACATTCCGCTCCTATGATCAGCCGTCCTTTATAGTTTTTCTTAATCTTCAACACGGCGGCTTTCACCTCTTCCGGTGTTCCATTGTGAATGGTCTTTTTCCGGTCCAGTCCACCCATCACAATACGTTTGAACAGTCGTTCTCCGTCCTTTAAGGTGAAAGGCTTGCCATTTACGATATTGGGGGTGTTTACAATTTGCCCCGGATAGTCGGTAAAGCGGCTCAAATCATCGTAGTTTCCTTCATAATCGCAGATATGCAAAATGTTGCACCGGGTGTCTTGATTGCATTCTTTCATCACTTGCAAATCGTAGGGCTTTACAAATCGTTCAAAGAATCGGGGTACAATGTAGAATTTCTCTTCTCCACCTTGCGAGGGTGTGTAGAACCCGTCCACACCTCTGGCTTTACAGTCTTTGGCGAATTGTATCAATGCTGTGGTGAAAATCTCCATGGCACGCGTCACCTGTTCCGGTTTTTCTTTGGCATATTTCATCAGGTTGGCAGCTCCTACTGTTTGTACCAGCATTTGAAAGGGGGAATAGATGGTAGGTAAAATCATGGCATCGTGTCCGGCAATATTCACAATGCGGTCAATCACTTCTAGGGTTGGCGCGAAGAAATTACGGGGTAGTGGTTTTATTTGTTCCCAGTCTTCCGGCTTTTCTATACGAATGCGTCCATAGCCTTGTTCGAATTGTATCTTTACGATATCCATTCCTGTGGCTACAAAATAGTTGATGTGGCTGTTGACAGCAGCTTCTCCCGTTTTCGCATCCTTACCAAAATGCATGAAGAAGGCTGCTGGAGCATAGTTCTTTTCTAATGTTCCATTCAGAAAACGTTCCATTATTTCTCGTTTGCTGGAAATGGTTTGTGCTTGTCCTGCCAATGTCATACATAGGCAGGCGGCCAGTAGATAATTTGTTTTCATGGTTCTTCCATTTTTGTTTGTTGATATGCAAAAATAAAATGTTTTTATGAATAAAATATTTGTAGGATGCTTATTATTAGTGGTTTGGAACGTTTCTTTAAAAGAATGACACAATATTATAAACGTTTGGAAAGCCTTTTGTGAGTTGGTTTAATATTGATAGATGTTGGGGAAATACTAGAAGAGGAATTGCAGAAACTTCTATTGTTTTGTAGTGGAAAAATAAAAAACTACTATTATGGAAAAACAAAAAAACATGTCGCTTCGGCGGTTTCTTTTCATCTTGGTTACTTTGTTGACCGGTATTCCTCTTTCAGCGCAGACAATCAAAGTAAGTGGCCATGTGGTGGATGCTACAGGCGAACCTATGATTGGAGTCTCGGTAGTTCCTGAGAAAAATCCTACATCGGGAACTATTACGGATTTTGAGGGTAATTTTCAAGTTGATGTTGAAAAAAGTTCTACATTGAAATTCTCCTATATAGGATATGTAGACCAAGTGTTGAAGGTCATCGGAACTACAATGAAAGTAGTGATGCAGGAAGATACCAAACAACTGGATGAAGTGGTTGTAGTGGGTTACGGTGTGCAGAAAAAGGTGAACTTGACCGGTGCTGTAGGTAGTGTGGATGCTGAAGACCTGACAAAACGGGTATCTCCCAATGCGTCCTCTATGTTGCAAGGACGCGTGCCGGGATTGCAAATTGTACAGAACTCGGCCAATCCGGGTGCGGAGTCTGCGGCTATCCAGATTCGTGGTCAAGGTACTTTCTCTGGAGCGGGTAGCAATCCTTTGATTTTGATTGATGGGGTAGAAGGTGATATGGACAAGGTAAATCCTAACATGATTGAAAATATCACGGTACTGAAGGATGCTGCTTCTGCTTCAATTTATGGTTCGCGTGCAGCCAATGGCGTTATCTTGATTACTACCAAGAATGGTTCTGAAGGACGTTTGAATATAGATTACAGTTTTAATATGGCCTGGCAGTCGCCTACTACCATTCAGAAACGTATCATTAATTCAGCTGAATACATGACTTTGTTCAATAAAGCATTGGAACATACAGGTGGTGATATTGCTACTAAAGGTTATGAACAGGAATGGATTGATGCTTATAAGAATGCCGCTCCCAACGATCCTCAATATCCCAATCACGACTGGTATGGTGATGTAATCAAGACAGCTCCCATGCAACAGCATTTCTTGAGTGTGAATGGTGGCAAGAACGGAACGACTTATAATTTTGGCTTGGGATATCTGGATCAAGATGGTATGGTAATTCAAACTGGATATAAGCGTTATGATGCGCAAGTCAATTTGAAAACAAATCTGGGCGGACGGGTAACTTTTGGTACCAATATAAACTTCTCCAAATCCAATCGTCATTCTACCTCTTATACCAGTGGTGGCAATCAGATTGACAACAACGAAACGGAGGACTTGATTCTTTGCACCTTTACCCAAGGTCCGTATTATACTCCTTATTTGCCTGACGGGCGTTTCGCTTCCAGCGGTTATGCGGGTCGTGGTCACAACAAGGCTCCGTTGGCGGTGGCTTACAGTGGAGGTGGAAAGAAGTTTGATGAGAACTATGTACTGGGCAGCGCATTTGCAAAGGTAAAGATCTTGGAAGGTCTGGATGCTGAGGTGAAAGCTTCTGTCCGCTATAATCAGACACAGGCCAAATGCCTTACCGTTTCGGTTTCTGCCTATACATTTCACCCGAATGCTTTTGGTGATCATCAAGAAAGTGTGTACAATAGTGATGTCAATACATTGACTGTACGTCAAGAAACTGAAACGCAATATACACTATATGGAACATTGAATTATAAGAAGACTTTTGCCAAGAATCATAATCTGAATGTTATGTTGGGTTATAACCAGGAAAATTTCCGTTATGATAAATTGGGTGGATACAGGACAGGAGTTCCTACCAATGTACATTGGGAATTGGATGTGGCTCCTACAGCAGGGCAAACCAATGAGGGCAGCGCTTACGAATGGGCTATCCAGTCTTATTTCGGGCGTTTGAACTATGATTTCGCGGGTAAATATTTGTTTGAGGCCAGTTTCCGTTATGATGGTACCTCACGTCTGGCAAGCAACAAACGCTGGGGATTGTTCCCGTCGTTCTCTGGTGGTTGGCGTGCTTCAGAAGAAGGCTTTTTGAAAGAGGTGGAATGGCTTTCCAACTTGAAAGTGCGCGGCTCATGGGGACAGTTGGGTAATCAGAACATCGGTAATTATCCGTATCAGGATGCGTTGAGTGCCGTAAAATACAACTTTGGAGGAATTGTAACGCAGGGACTTACACAAAATGCGCTGACCAATATGGATATCATGTGGGAAACTACGACAGCTACTGACTTTGGCTTTGATTTCGGGATGTTCAATAATAAAATCTATGGTTCAGTAGATTATTACAAAAAGAGGACAGAGGATATCCTCCGCACTTTGCAGGTCCCTTCTCATATTGGTGTGACTGCTCCTACAGTGAATAGGGGTATTATGGAAAATACCGGTTGGGAATTTGTGCTGGGACACGAGAACCGCATCGGTGACTTTACTTATAGCATTTCCGCCAACTTGGAAACTTATAAGAATGAGCTGGTACAGTTCGGTGCCCGCGAAATCAACAACAACGGAACCATTCGCCAGGAAGGTCTTCCTTGGGATAGTTACTATATGTATGTGTTTGATGGTATTTATCAGAACCAGGCGGAGATTGATGCGCTGAAGCCATTGAGTAACTTGACCAAACCGGGCGATATGAAATACAAAGACATTAATGGTGACGGAAAGATTACTCCTGAGGACCGCGTTGTTGTAGGTGGCGCTTTCCCTAAGTTCAATTATGGATTTACGGTGAATGCGGCGTGGAAAGGATTCGATTTGTCTGTCTTCTTTCAGGGAGTGCAAGGAAAGAAAACTTACGTGAAAGAATGGGGTATTGCTCCTTTCCGTCAAGGCTCTGTTCCGGCTGTGTACTGGAGGGACGCTTGGAATGGAGAAGGAACTTCCAATACGATTCCTCATATTTTTAATGATAACTATGCGCCTAACACAGCCATCTCTACTTGGTGGCTGCAGGACGCTTCTTACTTGAGAATGAAGAATCTTCAGATTGGTTATACATTACCTAAGTCCTGGTTGGAGAAAGTTCGTTTCCAAAATGTGAGAGTGTATTTCTCAGGTGACAATTTATTGACATTCACCGACATGTTTCAAGGACTGGATCCGGAACGTACGGCAAAGAATTCACGAGGAGTTATCTATCCACAGGCGAAGGTGGTATCTTTCGGCTTAAAAGTAACCTTATAATATAAAGTATATACAGATGAAAAGACATATATTGATTAGCACAATTGCTATGGCATTGGCGGCCGGTTTCACTTCATGCGAAGATTTTTTGGACAAACAGCCATTGGACAAAGTTAGTACTTCCACTTTCTGGCAGACCACAAAAGATGCCGATAAGGCGTTGACTGCAGCTTATGCCAGTTTCCGTAACGGAACTTTCTCGGCAGTTCCTGCTGGAGGTCCCTGTACCGAACAAGAATGTTTGTCGGACAACGCTGTTACCCGTGGTGCTCATTCGGCTATTCAGCAGGGAGGTATTAATCCCTCTACCGGAGGTTTGTTGAATGATTTGTGGGATGACTCGTACAAAGGTATTGCCGCGGCCAATTATTTTCTGGACAATTTTGATAAGGTGAGGGATTTGTACTCGGAAGTCGATTTTAATAAATTGAAGGCGGAGGCACTTTTTATACGTACGTTTTACTATAATGAATTGGTGGTGCATTATGGTGCGGTACCTATGATGTTGCATAGTGCCAAGCTGGGAGATGGCTTTGAGAAGTTGCCCCGTTCACCACGTGCCGAGGTGATCAGCCAAATGTTGGATGATATTGATTTCGCCATCGAATGGTTGCCTAACGTGGCTTATACTGATGGTCATGCGGTGAAAGGTTCGGCTGTGGTCTTGAAATGCCGTATTTTGTTGAACGACCAACGATATGCTGATGCAGCCAAACTGGCAGGTGATTTTATTCACGATCCGGCCAATCCGTTTAAGTTGGCGGATGATTATGCGGGAATCTTTTTTGGTGGACAGATCAATAATCCGGAAATCATGTTTTCCATTCAGTTTACTGCTCCTGACGATTTCCATGCACTGGATCAGATGGTGGCTAGTCGTATGACAATCTTTCCCAGTTATAATCTGCGTGCCGCCTACGAGGAAGGTGACCCCCGTATCAAGATGACCATGTACGAAGCAGGTGATCCTTGGGTAAGTAATGACAAGACCGGAAAATTTGAGGATGACGGCAATCGTGCCGAGGGATTGGTGCCTTTTACAGGAATGGCATTTAAGAAGTATGTGAATCCCACCATCATGGCACCCAAAGCTTCGACACTGAGTGACCAGCACATTGTGAAGATGCGTTATGCCGATTTGCTGCTGATGTATGCCGAAGCCATGTTCGAAAGCGGACAGGGCGGTGATCCGAAGGCATTGGCCGCTTTAAATGCCGTGCGGCAGCGTCCGGGTGTGAATATGCCTCCCAAAACAGAACTGACTCGTGAGAATATCCGCAATGAACGTCGGGTGGAGCTGGCGTACGAAGGAATTCGCTATTATGATATTATTCGATGGGATATTGCCAAGGATGTGATTCCTACCGTGCAATATGACGAAAGCGGAAAAATGCGTAAATTTGATGGCAACTTGTGGCCTGTTCCGCAGAAGCAGATGGATATTATGGGTGACATTTGGGAACAGAATGCTCCTTGGAATTAAGGAATAATAGTTCTTTTGCCGGATGGTAGTGATAAAGGCTTTTTTCTTTAATTCCCTCCGGCTTTTATATTAACCCTTTACATCCCTTTTATAGGTATATGTTCTATCTCCATGGCCTTTGGAGTTATTTCCGTAGGGCTTGGAGATAGAAAGTAATGGGTAGAAAAGCCTTAGTCAAATGGCATCTGGAAATTGGTAATGCGGATGTGTTTTGTAAAAAGGATTGTTTGATGGAAAATTAGGATAAAGAAGGTCCTTTATTGTGAAGCAGGCTGCACGATCAGAGAATGGGACAATAATGATATTATTAGGTGTGATAATAGAACTTTGTTTCTGCGGTAAATACTTACTTTGCCGATAAAATGATATGAATATTTTTATAATTAAAATTTAATAGTATGAATAAACTCGTGAAAGATGTTTTAGTGTCAGGCGCATTGGCTGTTGTGGGGCTTATGGGTTTGAATGCTTGCGAATCGGATGATGAAAAAGAAATTTATGACATGGTGGTGACTCCGGGAAGTTTTGACCAGTTGTCTCCGGCTGGTGCCGACTATACGGTTTCTGTTGATATGTTTAAAGGTGGAAAATGGGCGTATGATATCGCTTATGAAGGTACGGGCGTTACCGGATGGATTACAGAAAAGGCTAAGAGTCTCTATGATATTACTTTTACGGTAGCACCTAATAAAGGATTTGCCCGTAAGGCGATTGTAACCTTTAAAGATAAGGAAGGAAAGGCGGAAAGTATGCAGTTGACTGTCAGTCAGCAGGAAACCAATGTACATGACTTGACTGTCAGTTTGAAAGAAATAGAAGTATTTTATGATGGGGGAGAACAGACAGTACAGGTTACAGCTTCGGTCACAGTGGACTGGGAATGTACGGCTGTTGATAAAGACGGAAAGAAGTCAGACTGGATTACTGTAAAGAACAAGACGGCTGCCGGGGCAACGATAGCCTTTGCTGCCAATGAGGGAAAGCCGCGTCAGGCAACCTTGTTGTTTACAGATAAAAATAAAAAAGCGAAAGAAGTAAGGGTGCCGGTCGTTCAGGCACAGTATCGGACTCCGGAAGAACCGATTCCGGCAGGATATGTGCAGACTGGAAGCATGACTCCTGATAAAACATTATTGGGGAGTGAATGGAAAGTGGTGAATGATTACATGAAAAAGTATGGTTGGGAATATACCGAACATCCTAATCAACCGAAGAGTACCGATACAGGAGAAGATGTGGACGGTAAGCACATAGAAGTGGTTCAGGACTTGGTATTGGGGCAGCCGGTTTTCCGCTTCATGGTTCACAAAAACGAGCAGATGATTGACGGTGACCGTGGGGAAAAGAAGGACCGCCAGCGCAATGAGATGAAAACCCGTGTGGTGAGCAGCAACAAGGCGCAATACAAGGATGTGAATGGAAACTATGACGAGTGGCAAATCGTGGAATGGAAATTCAAGATTCCGGCAGGTTTCCAGCCTTCTACCTCCTTTACGCACATTTATCAGTTGAAAGGACATGATGGAAGTAATATCTCGGCGCCGATCATTACTCTTTCGCTGCGCTCTAATGCTGATGGAAGTAATCGTAGGGTACAGGTTATTCATAACGGTCGTAGCACTGCTACTCATCAAGGCACATTAGTGGATAATGTTCCGATGAGTGACTTTGAAGGAGAATGGGTACAGGCGCGTACGGAATCACATTTCTGCCGGGACGGTTATTATGGAATCAAGCTGACCCGTATCAGCGACGGCAAGGTGCTGATGGATTATACCAACGAGCATATTGATATGTGGCGTGACAAGGGGACAACCAATGTCCGCAGCAAGCATGGCATCTATCGCAATGTGGGCAAGAATCCTTTTGGCTCCAATGCCTTGCTGAAAGATGAAGAACTTTATCTGACAGACTTCAAGATATATGAAAAAAAATCAAATGACAACCCTCAGGCGGTGGATGACTGATGGGGAATTTTCTAAATTTGTTAAACATTAAAATACTAAAATTATGAAACAGAAGAATTGTTCTTGGGAATGGTGGCGATTGTTCTTTTGCTGCTGTTTTCTGCTCCTTTGGGATATAGGTGTATATGCCCAGCAGACTTCTCAACTCAAAGGACAAGTGATTGATGCGGCGAACAATGAACCGTTGATTGGTGTGTCTATTCAGGAAAAAGGTACAACCAACGGCGTGGTGACGGACATAGACGGAAACTTTGTCATCACGGTTTCGCCTAAGGCTACGTTGGTTTTTTCGTATATCGGCTATGAAACTTTGGAACGGAAAGCTTCCGAATGCCATGGAGTCATTAAATTGAAAGAAGACAGCCAGACCTTACAGGAAGTGGTCGTGGTAGGATATGGAATGCAGAAGAAAGTAAATCTTTCCGGATCAGTGTCGGCTATCGAAGGAGACAAGATCGCTGCCAAGCCTTCTACAGATGTGCTCTCTGCCTTACAGGGAGAGTTGCCTGGAGTAACGGTGCTGCGTAGTGGCGGACAGCCGGGTAGCGAGACTTCCGGTATGCGTATCCGTGGCTTCTCGTCGGTCAACAGCACTTCGACTTTGGTTTTGATTGACGGCGTGGAGGGAGATCTTACCTTGGTGAATCCCAATGATATTGCTTCTATCTCCGTATTGAAAGATGCAGCTTCCTGTGCCATTTATGGTGCACGTGCTGCTGCCGGTGTTGTATTGGTGACGACGAAGGCGGGAACGGAAGGGAAACCAAAAATTTCATATAACGGAAGCTTTACTTTCCATACACCGGGCAATATGCCCGAGCGTCTTCCCGCATGGGAGGAACAGGCCTTTATAGACCAGAGCCGTCTGAACTATGACGGAAAGAGGGAATGGTCGGAAGAAAAGGCTTCTTGGGTAGGCAACCCGAATTTTAATACCCGACCGTTGAGCAACGGACGTTGGGATTACTTTGATGCCATCAACTGGGTGGAAGAAGGTACCAGAGACTTTACCACACAGCAGACTCATTCGTTGTCGGTGAGTGGCGGAAACAAGACAACTAATTATATGTTCTCGGCCAATTATTATACAAAAAACGGTTTGTTGAAGTATGGTCCTGACAGTAATGAACGTTATAACCTTCATGCCAAGGTGAAGACTGAGTTCAACAAATATTTTGAATTTTCGTTGAATGCGCAATATCAGAGCAGGAACATCGAAGCTCCTTCATACGGTGCGGGAGGTATTTTCAACTCGCTCTTTACCACACGCGGACGCCAGTCGGTATTCGTACCCGAGGGGGATGAAAGCGGCAGTATCTATAATGGAGACCTGCAGGGAAATCCTATTGACATCATGAAGAATGGAGGTATCAGAGAGAGAAAGCTGGAAAACTACATTGGGAAAGCGACATTGGGCATCAAAGATGTAGTGAAGAATCTACGTATTGATTTAAGTGCATCCCGTCGTGCCGGTTACTATGCCGAAGTGATGGAGAAGCATCATCTGGAATGGAGAACCCGTGACGGAAAGACGATCCGTAATCAGGTGAACAATCCGGACGAGCTCTACAAATGCAGATATTCCAATTACCATGATTTGTTGGAGGCTACAGCGAATTATACGTTTGATCTGAATGGAAAGCATAACTTCAGTCTGCTTGCCGGAAGTACTTATGAGAATTATCGTCAGGACCAGATTGATGCTACGGCTAAATCGCTGAACTCGGATGATTTCTTCTCTTTCAACGGTTATGACTCTTCGATTGCGACCAATACCGAACTTTCTGACAAGATTGATCCGTGGTCTATGATGTCTTATTTCGGTCGTATCAATTATAATTATCGTAAACGTTATTTGTTTGAGGCCAATATTCGCTATGACGGAAGTTCCCGTCTGGCACCCGGCAAACGCTGGAAAGCATTTCCTTCTGTGTCGGCCGCTTGGCGTGTCAATGAGGAGAAATGGTTCAAGGCTGATTTCATCAGCCAGCTGAAATTACGTGCGTCATGGGGTGAATTGGGAAATGGTGCGGTATTGGGTTTGTATGACTATATGCCGCTCATCAAGAGAGAGGACTATATGGGTGAAGGGGCCTATTTCCAAGAAGAACTGGCTTCTACTGATAAGACATGGGAAGTTGTTTCTACCACCAACATCGGTATGGATTTTGGATTGTTCAACAATCGTTTGTCCGGTAGTTTTGAATATTATTGGAAAGTGAACGACAACATGTTGGCCAGTCCGCAGGTTCCTCATCAGATCGGTATCAAGGTACCCAACCTGAATATTGGAAAACTGAAGACATGGGGATGGGACTTGAATGTGACTTGGAAGGACAGAATCAAGGATTTCAATTATCAGATCGGTTTCAATATTTCAGACAGCAAGAACGAACTGGTGGAATACAATGGAGTTAGTGTGGTGAAGGCAGGTATTGTGCAGCACCTTCAAGGATATGAACTGAACACTATTTGGGGGTATAAGACGGACGGTTACTGGAGCAGCCGTGAGGAATATTTGCAGTATAAGAAAGATAATCCGGGGTACAAGTCGTTTAATGACGGAAAAGTAAGTGGCGGTGATATAAGATATGTGTCACAGGGCAAGGCCGACCACGAGATTGGTGTAGGCAGTGGCACGTTGAGCGATACCGGAGACTTGGTTTACTTGGGCAACACAGACCCTCGTTATCTGTATGGATTGAACTTGTCTGCACAATGGCGTGGTTTCGACATCTCTGTTATGTTCCAGGGTGTGGGCAAGCGTAAAGCGATGGTTCAGTTTGGTGCCATTGCTCCACTTTCGGGTACGGGGAGTATGCCGTGGACCATTCATCGTGATTACTGGACGGAAGATAACCAGGATGCTTACTGGCCTCGTCTGTGTAACTATGCCAACAATGATTTCAATTTCAAAACTTCGGATAAGTGGATACAGAATGCCGCCTATATCCGTTTGAAGAATGTCACAGTGGGGTATACATTGCCTATACCGAAAAAATATGTGGAACGCGTGAGAGTGTATGTGACCGGTGAGGATATTTGGGAGCACACCAAGATGCTGTCTGTATTCGATCCTGAGCAGGACAATGGCAAGGATGGTATCAACCGGAGTTTCTATCCGTTCTTCCGCAGTTGGACTGTCGGATTTAATGTTTCATTCTAAAATAACTGATTGATCATGAAAAAAATAGTTTCATTTTTTATAACCGCCACATTGATGGTGTCGGGCTGTACGCTGGACAGGGAACCTGAAACCACGCTGGCGGACAATAACTTCTGGAAGTCGGAAACCGACCTCCGGGGAGCTTGTAATAAGATGTATAAGGATTTGCCGGGTTTTGTGAACGATTTCCGTTCGGATGAATTGAGAGACAAGAGCCAGAATGGAATTTCCAGTGGAAACCGTAGTGTTTCCGGTACTTCCGGTGACTGGACGGATCCTTATAACCGTATCGGGGTTTGCAATAACATTATTATAAAATCGGAAAACGCGCAGGTGGAGACGGGGCGCAGAAATCGCTGGGTGGCTGAGGCTTATTTCTTCCGTGCTTATAATTATTTTGAGTTGGTGAAGAAGTATGGCGATGTTCCTTTGATTCTGAAAGTGTTCAACAGCACGTCGGATGCCGATGTGGTTCGTGCTCGTGATTCTAGGGAAACGGTTATCCAGCAGTGTTATGATGATTTGGAGTTTGCTTTGGAATGGTTGCCCGATATTGATGATTCCGAGTTGAAGAATGATTGGGGCAGAGTGTCGAAGTCGGCTGCATTGAGCTTGCTGGTCCGTATCGGCTTATATGAGGGTACTCATAAGAAATATCACCATACACCGGATGGCAATTATGTGGATCATTTAGATAAAGGGATAGCAGCGGCCCGGCAGTTGATGAACAGTGGCAAGCATGATCTTTATCCGGATTTCAATAAACTGTTCTTGCACGATGGAGAAGGACGTCAAAACAAGGAAAATCTGTTTGTCAAGATTTACGGACCGGCAGGTACTATCAACCATAAGCATTCCCGTCAGTTGGAAAGCAGCATTACACTGACCCGGAATATGGTGGACAATTTTTTGTACACTGATGGATTGCCTCGTGAAAAATCACCTCTACGGATACATCCCGAAAGTTCGTATGCCGATATGTTGAAGAATCGCGATCCACGTTTGTCTATGACTGTATTTACTCCAGGTGAAGAAGCTTATAAAGGAAGTTATGTACCTTTTGTGACCACCAATCAGAACCATGCTTTTGGTTATGCTATCAAGAAGGGATACATCGGTTCTGAATACTCCAGCGATGGAACGAATGACAAGATGATTATCCGTTATGCCGAAGTCTTGATTTCGTATGCCGAATTGCTTTATGAGAAGAATGGAAGCATTACGGACGATCAATTGGACGCTACTATTAATAAGGTAAGAGAAAGAGCCGGTTTCAATGTCAGACTGACCAATGCCTTTGTCGCAGCAAACGGTTTGGACATGCTTGATGAAATCCGTCGCGAACGTATGGTGGAATTTATAGACGAAAATCTGCACTATGATGATATCATCCGTTGGAAAACAGCTGAAGAAGTTTTGCCGAAGGCTATTCTGGGATTGATTTATTGTTCTGATGAAACAACGGCGAACTACAATGAACTGAAGAATAACCTGACTGCTGAGGATGGAACTTATAAAGGGGTGAAAGTGTATGACCAAGGTTTTATTTATGTGTTGGAAGAAGCTGAATCGCGTAGCTTTGATCCTGAACGTGATTATTTGTATCCGGTTCCGACACATGAAATCAGTACGTCTGGTGGAAATATAACACAAAATCCGAAATGGGGTAATTAATTTAAAAAAGGGAAATGATGAAAAGAAATATCTTAATCTTGTTAGTGATGGTTTGTGTATCTTCTTTGTTCACAAGCTGTAGTGATGATGAGTGGGGTAACAATAATCCGGAAATGGAACATATTTACTATTATGGATTGGGAAATGTGAAGTTTCCGGGTGGTAATGAATTGGTTTATAATGTCAATCAAGGAGAAACATTGGCTGTCCCCACTTATTTTTGGAGCGTGTTTACACGTCCTTATAGTCCGGTAGTGGCTTATTACACTTCTTCGGCAGAGGGGTTGGAATGCGGTAAGGATTACCAAGTGGTAGACGCTCAAGGGAATGTGTTGGCACCTGATACCAACGAAGGAGGTTATAGCATGGTGTGGAAGAACGCTGTGAAGGGCAGTCAGAATGTATACATCAAGGCATTGCCTGGAAAAAAAGGGCGTATTCGCGTGCTGACTTTTGATCCGGCTAAGAAAATGGATGTGACAGATGTGGAAAGTACAGTCATTGTACGTACGAATGAGTACGAAGTACGTGCGTTCAGTGAGAATTATTATGTGACAGTGAACATCAAATAGCCTTTAATGTAACAGCCTGTTTAAATTTTCTTCAAAAAGAATGTTCAAAAGAATGCTGAACAAAATCCTAACAGGCTAAGTTTTATTCTTTAGTTGAACTTTTCGCCCCCTCTCAGAGTTTTGCAAAAGTGCTGCCACTGCTACCACCCTTACTGCTGAAACCACTATGAACAGGGCGTTCAGCAGGGTGGTGGCAGCACTTTTTTTTTATGTAGTAAAAAGTGTTGTTGCCACCACTTTTCCCAGTTCTTTCTGGAGGTGTGATGCTTTCCGGCTGTCTTTCTGGAACTGGTGGCAGCACTTATTGATACGCATGATCTGCTTCGTTCATCTGTATGAATGCGTACACGGACAAGGAGTTTCAACCGGTTACGTAGGGTTGAAACTTTAGTTCCATCAGGCTGAAACTTCAGTTCCACCGGGATGAAACTTCAGTTCCACCGGGATGTAACTGTGGTTTTGTCGGGATGCAACCGTAGTTCTGGTGTAGTTTAACGCTTTAGGTTGACTACTCCTTCATCTTACTTGTAAGGATGGTTGACGGAGTTAATACTTAGTTATAATATGAGTTGACTCTTTCAAGCGGATCGCAAGCAGATTTCTGTCAGGCTGTAGTCAGTGTCTTGTCCATCGGTGGATTCCGTTCTATCGGTTCGGGTTCCGGGGTTTATTGGGGGGAGAATGCCAAGTGACGGTTTCTCCTCCTTTTTTATTTTGATACAGAACATAAAGAGAATGGAATATTTTTGGCAGTTCATGATCATGAATTCTTTTATCTTTGTGGTCAAACGAGTATAAATTAAAAAGACAGATCACATGAAAAAACACTATTTACTGAATTGGGTATGGGGCATGCTTTTATGGAGCACGGTAAATGTATCAGCGCAAAATGCCGCATTAAAAAATTTCCCTGAAGGTTCACAACCGCAAGAAGTGGGAGACAGAATTGTGAACAAGTTCCTGAAAACTCCACATACGCGATTTGGAAACCCACGTGCGGAAAAAGCACCTGATTACATAACTTATCCTGATGCATGTACATGGCTGGGTGCTTTGTGGTATGCAAAAGCGACCGATAACAAGCTGATGACCGCAGGACTGGTGAAACGCTTTGAACCGCTTTTTTCTACAGAGAAACACATGTTGCCACGTATGGTTCATGTGGACTATAATGTGGTGGGAGCAGTCCCTTTGGAAATTTATATTCAAAAGCAAGGAGGACAGGAATACTATGATTTGGGTATGAAATATGCTGATACCCAGTGGCAGGTGCCGGCTGACGCGAAACCGGAACAAAGGGCTTATGCCGACAAAGGTTATTCTTGGCAGACTCGCATCTGGATAGATGATATGTTTATGATTACAACCATTCAGTCGCAGGCTTATCGGGTGACGGGTGACCGTAAGTATATTGACCGTGCTGCCAATGAGATGGTGATGTACCTGAAAGAGATACAACGTCCGAACGGATTGTTTTATCATTCTCCCGAAGCCCCTTTCTTTTGGGCGAGAGGCAATGGATGGATGGCGGCGGGCATGGCTGAACTGCTTTCTGCCTTACCGGAGGACAACCCGAATCGTCCGGCTATCATGAAGGCTTATAAGACGATGATGAAGACGTTGAAAAAGTATCAGGGAAAAGAAGGATTGTGGCATCAGTTGATTGATGAAAGGGAGGCATGGAATGAAACGTCGGGTACAGCAATGTTTACATACGCCATGATTGTCGGAGTAAAAAAAGGATGGCTGGATGAAAAAGAATATGCGCTTGTCGCGCGCAAAGGATGGTTGGGACTGGTGTCTTATATCAATGCGGATGATGAGGTGGAGGACGTATGTGAGGGAACGAATATCAAGAATGATAAGAATCATTATATGAATCGTAAACGTATTACAGGTGATTTGCATGCACATGCACCGTTATTATGGTGTGCTACGGAACTGGTTACTGTAAACTGATTCCGGATTTTATCATAAAATAATATTTTATAAATAGAATTGTACAGAGCTTGGAATTTTTAAAGAAAACATTTTATCTTTGTGTCGCATAACCTTTATTTGATAGTGTACAATGAAAACCACAAAGATGCTAAAAAGACTGCTTTGTATAATTCTATTGTTACAAATTGCAGGATGGACGGAGGTACAGTCCGCTCCGGTTGCCAATACATATTATTTTTCTAATTTAAGCCTGAAGGACGGGCTTTCCCAACTTTCCGTATTGAAAATTTATCAGGACTCGAAAGGGTATATGTGGTTTGGTACGCGGAACGGACTGAACAAATATGATGGAAACCGTATGGTGGTATATAAACATTTGGACAGTGATTCATTGAGTTTGGTGGACAACCACATCACGGCGATAGTAGAGGATAGAAAGAATTGTTTATGGGTGGGAACGTCACGCGGGCTGAACCGGCTGGATTTAAAAACAGACCGGATCACTCCTTATGCAGGGAAGAACTTTTCGTTGTTGGATTCGGGAGTGCGTTCTCTTTTTATCGATTCAAATGACCGTTTATGGGTTGGTACCTCCAAAGGATTGTATTTGTTTGTGCATGAGGCGGACACTTTTCAATCTGTCGATTTGGACGGGAAAATAAAGGGAGAATTTATTTCTGTCATTACGGAAACTTCAGATCATCAGTTGTTGATTGGTACGGAACATAAGGGATTGTACGTATGTGATTTAAATTTGAAATTAATCAGTCATTATGCCAAGACTGAGGGAAATGCTTCTTTGCCCGATAATAATATTTCTGATATTCATGAAGATTCCCGTAAGCAGTTATGGGTGTCTACCAATTATGGAGGAGTGTCAAAGGTCGATTTGTCCACTGGGACATCTGTTCATTATACAACGGCTAACAGTAAACTTACTACAGATAATATCCGTTGTTTGGCTGAGGCGGACGGAACTTTGTTTATCGGAACCTTCGACGGACTTTATACCATTGACTTGACAGACAATCAGCTGAAAGGACGTTCCAATGCTGCTTTGGAAAAGGGGACGTTAAGCCATTTTTCCATTTATTCCATTTGTGTGGACAATAGTGGAAATGTATGGGTTGGTACTTATTCGGGAGGAGTTAATTATTTCAGCAAGTATAATAACCGTTTTGTCTTTCATGAGCCGACAAACGCTCTCAATATGCTGATGGGGGTCTATGGCGCTATGGCTTGCCAGCCTCCTCATTGTCTATATATAGCAACTGAAGGAGGAGGTTTGTTGGACTATCATCTGGAATCGAATACTTATCAATATTATTTATATGATACGTCTTCGTCACAGCAGTATAGTCGTAATATTATTAAGTCGGTCATGCAAGAGAAGGATTATATTTGGTGCGGGACGACGCAAGGAAGTATCTATCGGTTTGATACTCGTAGCAAACGTTTTTCATTGTACTATGCTTTTCCTTTGCATCAGTCTACATCTGTTTATTCTATTTTGCGTACACAGGATAATAATTTGTGGTTGGCCACTTCTAAGCCGGAGGTGGGATTGGTGAAACTGACTGAAGACAGAAAGATGCAGAATCGTTTTGAGTTGGCCGATTCCGGGCGTATATGGACACCGGGTAGTTCGCGTTGCCTGCTGGAATTGGAAAAAGGGGTATTGTTGGTCGGTTCGCGTAATAATGGATTGTACAAGTATGACGAGAACAAGCGTGAATGTACTGTGTTCAGTAAGAATGGGAAGGGCGCTAACCATTTGCCTGCCGATTATGTGACTTCGCTTGTCCGTACAAAGTCAGGACAGATTTGGGTGGGCACGTTTGGCGGAGGCCTCAGTCTGTTTGATCAAGAAAAAGGAATCGTGAAGTATATAACGAAAAAGGAAGGGTTGCTGGATGATGAAGTTTGTATGGTTGTGGAAGATCGTAACGGGGATTTATGGATGAGTACCAATAGTTGTATATCCAGATATAATCCGAAAACGGATGAGGTATATAATTATTATATGGATAACGGAATTGGTGCACAGGAATTCAGTCCACATAGCGGAATGCTGCTGCCTGACGGAAATATCTGTTTTAGTGCTAATAATGGTTTTATAACTTTTGATCCTGCAAACCTGCAAATCAATTCATTCTTACCTCCATTGGTCTTGACTACACTGGCGGTGAACAATAGGGTTGTGAATCCGACCGGGGAGGGCATCTTGCAAATGGTACTGGACGATACGGAGAAAATAGAGTTGAATTATAATCAGAATAATATAACGATCGGTTATTGCGCCTTGAACTATGTGTGTTCTGACTTGAATCAATATGCCTATCGGCTGAAAGGATATGATAAAGACTGGAATTATGTAGGCAACCGTAAAGAAGCATACTATACCAATTTGGGACCTGGGAAATATGTGTTCGAGGTGAAAGCCTCCAACAATGACGGTATTTGGAATGATGAGATACGTACACTTTCTATTATTGTCCATCCTCCTTACTGGATGACTTGGTATGCTTATTTGTTTTATGCCTTTTCTTTTTTCGGTATCTGTTTCCTGGTGATGTATTATATCATCAAGAAGAAGAATCTGGAACAGGCTTTGGTTTACGAGCACTTGAAACAACAGCAGGCCGAGGAGTTCCATCAGACCAAGATGCGCATGTTCACCAACTTCTCGCATGAGCTGCGTACCCCGCTGACCCTCATCATTTCCCCCTTACAGGAACTGCTGCGACGGAATGAATTTAATACAGGGATCAGAAACAAGCTCGATTTGATATACAACAACTCACAGCGTTTGTTGCTGTTGGTGAACCAGTTGATGGACCTGCGCAAGAATCAGGCAGGAAAGATGCAGTTGAAGATAGCCAAAGACGATATCTGTTCCTTTGTCATGGAGATTTACTGCGCGTTCAACCAGATAGCCTCCGGCAAGGAGATCCGCTTTCGGTATGAGGGTGGTGAGGTGGGCATTGTTGCCTGGTTTGACAAGTCCCTGTTCGAGAAGGTTGTGTTCAACCTGCTTTCCAACGCGTTCAAATACACGCAGGCGGGAGGCGAAATAGTTTTGTCTGTTGCCAAACTGAAGTTGAAAGATGTCCCTGCCGGACAACGGAAAGAACTGGAAAGTCTGTCGGAGGATACGGAGCTGGTTCATCTTTTCGTAAGCGACACGGGCAAGGGTATTCCCGAGGAGGAGATGAAGAACATCTTCGCCCCGTTCTATCAGATCGAGGACAGGAAGGCGAAGGATGTGGCGGGCACCGGTATCGGACTGAGTTTGACACAGTCCATCGTCCGGTTGCATCATGGCACCATCCGGGTGGAGAATAATGCGCGGGGTGGTGCCACCTTCCATGTGCTTTTTCCCATAGACCGCCGTGTGTACACCGAAGAGGAGATAGACCGGGAGGCTGCGGATAGGGTGGTCATGGATGTCATCCCTTCGACCACCGCTCCCGAGGTTTTCGGTCTGGAGAAGAAATACACCGTATTGCTGGTGGAGGACAATGAGGAGGTGCGCAGTTATGTAAGGGAGTGTCTGGACCCCCATTTCTTTGTGCTGGAGGCGGATAATGGAGAAACGGCTTTCGAGATCGTTTTGGACAAATATCCCGACATTGTGGTGAGCGACATCATGATGCCCCGCAAGGACGGGCTTGAACTTTGTACGCTGATAAAGGAGGATCTGAGGACAGGCCACATCCCTGTCATTCTGATGACCGCCCGTTCCATGGTGATGCACATTAAAGAAGGCTTCTCGGCGGGAGCTGACGACTACATTGTGAAGCCGTTCAACATGGATGTGCTGATTTATCGCATTCGGAATATTCTGGCATCACGCGAAAAGCTGAGGAGTCTCTACGGGAAGAAGTTCTCTCCGGAGGCCATCGGAGTGGAGATTGTTTCCGGAACCGACAGATTCACGCAGAAGTTCTTTGAAGTGATAGAGAGGAATATCGCCAATCCGAAGTTGAATATTGATTTGATATGTCGTGAAGTGGGGCTGAGCCGTACCAATCTTTACCGTAAACTGAAGGCCATAACCGAACTGTCACCGGTGGAACTCATCCGTAACAAACGTCTGGAAGTGGCGGCCAGACTATTGTTGGAGTCTGATTATTCTGTATCGGAGATTTCAACTTGTGTTGGTTTCAACAGCCATGCCTATTTTACTCAATGTTTCAAGTCTGTGTATGGATGTTCGCCTACCGAATTTTTGATGGAACATAAGAAAGAACAGGGCGTTGATTGATTTTGCTAACTATTGATACATTATTTAAAGCCGGTTTAGGGGGAGAGGTTTACCTTAGCACAGGCTTTAAAATAAATGTATAATGAAAAAAATAACAATTGTAACACTGATGTGTTTGGTTGTTGCGCAAGCTATTGCGCAATTGCCGGGGCGAGTGCCCGGAAAGTGGTCGCAGGGGATAGCTCAGACTGTAATGACACGTTATCCTTCTGCATTGAATATTCCTTTTAAGCCTTGGTGCTATCCGCAAGGCTATTTCCTGATGGGATTGGAAAAACTTTGGCGTACTACCGGAGAAAGACAATATTATGACTATATCATGAATTGGGCAAACCAGGTGGTACGTCCGGATGGTAGTTTGGTTTATTTCAAGGGACGTAGTATGGACGATATGATGGCAGGTTCTGTTATTGTATGGGCTTATCAGCAGACCAAGGAGGAAAAGTTCAGAAAAGCTGCCGAAACTATCCGTAAAAGTTATGATGATTATCCTCGGACAACGGATGGCGTTTTTTGGCATGGCAGAGGCACAGTGGGCCAGATATGGGTAGATGGTGTTTTTATGGGACAAATGTTTCTGACTAAATATGGAAAGTATGTTGGTGATGCTTCTTATTGTTTCGATGAGGCGGCAAAGCAACTGATTGGTATGCATACGCATCTGAAAAAAGGAGAAACAGGATTGCTTTATCATGGCTGGGACGAAGATAAGGATGCTCGTTGGGCAGACCGTAACACAGGCATGGCTCCTGAAGTCTGGAGTGAGGGGCTGGGATGGTATGCTCTGATATTGGTAGAAACACTGGACATTTTTCCGAAATCGCATTCGCAATACAAGGAATTGGTCAAGATTACCTGTGAACTGATGGCAGGGCTGAAACATTGTCAGGATCAAACAACCGGATTATGGTATCAGGTAGTCGATAAAGGAATGGAATCGGGAAACTGGCATGAGACATCTGGAAGCGGTATGTTTACGTATGCCATTCAACGTGCCATAGAACTAGGACTCATAGCTGAAACTTCTTATAAAGATACGGTCTTGAAAGGTTATTACGGCTTGTTGTCGAAAGCGAAAATCAGTTTGAACGATGGATTGATTGATTTGTATGATGCCAACAATGGATTAGGCATTCAAAAAGATTATGAAATGTATGTTACTCGTCCTCGTAAAATGAACGGTCAGGAAGTCATTTCTTCTTTTTTATGGGGAACATGGATTGTGGAACAATATTACTCCTCGTTGAAACCGTTGGCAGAGGTACAGCCTTGCCCGGCTTTTGCTTGTACGGATTATTCTCAAGGTAAGGTTTTCCTGATTGAAAATGATCAGATTGTATGGGAACATGACGCGCCTGATTCTAATGATATATGGGTCTTGAAGAATGGAAATATTCTTTTTACTATCGGGCATGGAGTGTTGGAAATGACCAGAGATCAAGATACGGTGTTCCAGTATAAGAGTGATAGTTATATCTTTGCCTGTCAGCGGCTGAAGAATGGAAATACGTTCATTGGTGAGTGCAACAGGGGTAGAATGCTGGAAGTGGACTCGAAAGGAAGGGTTGTCAAGGAGGTTTGTATTTTACCTCTGGGTGTGAAAGACGGAAAGAAATCTTTTATCAGAAATGCGCGCAGACTGGATAATGGTCATTATTTGGTGGCTCATTATGGAGGAAAGAAAGTGGTGGAGTATGATGAAAACGGAAAAAATATTTGGGAGGTATCTATATCCGGTGGTGCGCATTCTGTCATTCGTTTGCCCGATGGAAATACCGTGGTGGCTGTAGCCGATGCGGATAAGAATCCTCGGATTGTGGAGTTTAATCCGCGAAAGGAAATTGTATGGGAATTATCTAATAAAGATTTTCCGGATACGCGGCCGTTCAAATTTTTGTCGGGCATGCAGTACATTCCTGAGAAAGGGCTTTTGTTTACCAATTGGCAAGGGCATGGGGTGAAGGAGAAAGTGCCTCACATGTTTTTAGTCAATAGGGAAAAAAAGATTCTTTGTACATGGGGGCATCGCACAGAGATTCAGACACTGTCCTCTGTTTTTGTGGTCGATTGTGCGCTGGAAGGTGCTCTGCATTGATAGTTGGGAAAATAATAAAAGGATTTGAAATAAATCTATAATGAGTTTGGGCGCAAATGACGTACTTTTGTCCTATGACGATAACAAATATTTAATATAGAAAATCTATGAAAATACAGACAGGAATTTTTTCATTGTTGCTTTTATGCAGTTCGTGTGGAGTGAGGTATACGGCATCGACAGATGTTGTGAAAGATAATTTTGATTTTGCCTCCCAACAGTTGAAATATGCTTTTACGGAAATTGACAGTGTGAAAAGCGGTTTCACGGACGAGCAAAAAGAACGTCATTTGTTTGCTCCGCGTAATATACAGCCGGATGGATCCTTGCGTCTGGTGGCTTCGCGTGATTGGTGTAGTGGTTTTTTCCCGGGAGAGCTTTGGTATATGTATGAATATACCAAAGACAATTACTGGAAGCAGAAAGCAGAAGAATTTACAGCACCGGTAGAACGTGAAAAAACGAATGCGGGTACTCATGATATGGGCTTTAAGGTTTATTGTAGTTTCGGAAACGGATACAGGCTGACAGGTAATAAGGAATACAAGGAAATTATGCTTCAGTCGGCTGCTACTTTGATTACGCGTTATAAGGAAAATGTGGGATGTATTCGTTCGTGGGATCATAACCGGGATAAATGGCAGTGTCCGGTCATTATTGACAATATGATGAATTTGGAATTGCTATATTGGGCATTCAAGGAATCAGGTGATTCTATTTATTATAACATTGCGGTGAATCATGCGCGTACAACGATGAGAAATCATTTCAGAGAAGATTACAGTTCTTATCATGTAGTTGATTATGATACAATAACTGGTGCGGTGTTGCATAAGCATACTCATCAGGGATATGCACATGAGTCGGCTTGGGCTAGAGGACAGGCTTGGGGGCTTTATGGGTACACAATGTGTTATCGTGAAACTCGTCTGCCCGAATTTTTGAAGCAAGCCGAAAGGATAGCTGGTTTCATCTTTTCCAGCAAGACGCTTCCCGAGGATTTGATACCTTATTGGGATTATAATGCTCCTCAAATTCCTGATGAACCTCGGGATGTTTCTGCTGCCGCCGTGACAGCTTGCGCTTTGTACGAATTGTCCACGTATGTTTCGGATATGTCCATGCAATACAAAGTATGGGCCGATGCTATTTTGGAAAATCTTACGAAGGGGTATCGTGCACGTTTGCGGGGAGATCGTGGCTTTTTATTGCTTCACAGTGTAGGATCGGGCAATCATAATTCAGAAATGGATGTGCCTATCATCTATGCCGATTATTATTTCTTGGAGGCATTGTTGAAGAAGGCTAAATTGGAAGCGACAGGTAGTGCGGTATTGTAAAAAAATAACAGATAGGATTATGGTTAGTAGGTGGATAGGTGTTATTATTTTTTTAACGGTGTTGGCAGGTAGCCTCCAAGCGAAGGTTCCTGTGCAACATAAAGAGCGTTTGACGGATAATTGGGTATTTCTTCGTCAGGACATAGGGAATATATGGGAGGCGGTCCGTCCTGTAAAACCTGGGCAGCCCGAAGAACTGCCTTTGTGGCAGGAAGTCACTCTTCCGCATTGTTTCAATGCGGAAGATGGGGTGGATCCGGATGTGAATTATTATCAGGGTCCAGGTTGGTACAAGACACAGCTTTCCCTTCATAATCCCTATCCTGACGGACGTATCCTGTTGGAATTTGAAGGAGCCGGGCAGAAGACTGATGTCTATATTTATACCACCAAGGTGGGAAGCCATGTGGGCGGTTATGACAGTTGGAATGTAGATATCACGGATGCGGTTAAGGCATTTTTAGCAAGTGATGCCGCGGTTCGTTTTAAGGGAAAGATCCCTTTGAGCATACGTTGTGACAACAGTCGAGATGCTGAAATGATTCCTTCGGACTTGTCTGATTTCAATGTATATGGTGGCATTTACCGTTACCTGAATTTGGTTTATTTACCAAAGGTAGCCATGAGCGGATTGCACATTGATCCGTCTTTGGCAAAGAATCTGAAGGATGCTTCTTTGAAAATCGCAGGAACGTTCTATAACCCGGCAGATGTCCGGACGGCAGATGTGCAGGTATGTGTCAAGGATGCGGATGGAAAGATCGTTGTTAGTCGGAAACTGAATGGGGTTACTCCGCTGGGGGAACTCTCTTTGCTTGATGTCAAGATCGATAAACCTGTAGTATGGGACGTGGATGCTCCAAGGCTATATACTTGTGAAGTCACTGTGAGTGCAGACGGACAGAGCGTCACTTCGGTCGAGAAATTTGGATTCCGTCATTTTGAGTTTGTTGAGAAAGGTCCCTTTCATTTGAACGGACGACGTTTGTTGCTTCGGGGTACTCACCGTCATGAAGACCATGCAGGGGTAGGAGCAGCTATGACTGAGGAACAGATGATACAAGAAATGAAAATGATGAAAGAGATGGGAGTGAACTTTATTCGTTTGGGACACTATCAGCAGTCTGAAATCATTTTGAACTTGTGTGATGAACTAGGCATTCTGGTATGGGAGGAAATACCTTGGTGCCGTGGTGGAGTTGGTGGAGAGAACTATCGGGCGCAAGCTCGGCGTATGTTGACTAACATGATTACCCAGCATTACAATCATCCGGCTGTTATTATTTGGGGATTAGGTAATGAGAATGACTGGCCTAATGATTTCGAGCGTTACGAACAGGGTGAAATACGTGCTTTCATGAGTGAACTGAATACGTTGTCTCACACATTGGACGCTTGTCGTAAGACGGCTATCCGTCGTTGTGAGTTTTGCAGTGATATTGTTGATGTCTATTCACCTACCATTTGGGCAGGATGGTATCGCGGAAAATATACAGACTATGTGAATTATTCAAGGGAAGCGATGGAGCGTGTTAAACATTTTCTGCATGTGGAATGGGGAGGTGACAGTCATGCGGGGCGTCATGTTGAAGACAAGGAGCCGACAAAAAAAGATTGGTCCGAGACTTACGTCGTGAAGTTGATAGACTGGCATTTGAAAGAACAAGAGAATATGCCATGGCTTACCGGAACCGCTTACTGGCCGTTCAAAGACTTTTCTACTCCGGTTCGTCCTGAAAATCCGGTGCCGTATGTAAACCAGAAAGGAGTGATAGAGCGCGATTTTACTAAGAAAGAAAGTTTTTATGTATTCCAGTCCTATTGGGCGATTGCTCCTATGGTGCATATTTATGGGCATTCCCAAGCTGTAAGATGGGGCGGTGAGAACGAAAGGAAAGAAGTGCTGGTATATTCCAACTGCAAAGAGGTGGAGTTGTTTGTCAATGGGATAAGCCAAGGAAAAAAACTGCGTGACAGCCGTGAATTTCCTGCTGCAGGTCTGCGTTGGGAGGTACTGCTGAATGCAGGAAAGAATGAGATAAAGGCAATAGCTGTGGCGAAAGACAAGACTGTTCTGGAAGATGAAATTACGGTAAGATATCAGACTGAGAAATGGGGAGAGGAAAAACGTTTGCTCGTTTCGTCAGAAGGGATGGATGAAGCATTTGTTCTAGTGAAGGTAAGTTTGGTGGATGAGAAGGGTATTCCTTGTCTGGATTCAAAGAAAGTGATTCGTTTTGAACTGGCTGGTGATGGAGAACTTGTCAAGAATCAAGGAACAGTGAGTGGGTCTTCTAAAGTACAGGCTGCTAATGGTACTGCTTCCATCCGGGTAAAAAGAGGTTCCGGCAAGTCAGTGGTAGCCGTGAAATCAGAGAATCTTGAAACACAATTTGTAACTATAAATTAATAAATATGAAGCATGTATATTATATAGTTGTTGTATGGACTTTTCTTTTACAATCTTGCCATTCAGCAGACAAGGTGCGGGCGCAGTTGGAAGAGCCATTGAAACTGGAGATTCTGAAAAGGGCAGAAAAAGATATGCAGGCAGAACCGGTGACTGTGACATCTTTTATTGCCGAGCGCAGTGTAGGTACTCCCCATGATTTCTTTTCAGAAGGGGATTATTGGTGGCCTGATACACTTCATCCCGAAGGTCCGTATATCCGTCGGGATGGAGAAACCAATCCGGATAACTTTGTGGAACACCGACATGCGATGATACGCTTCAGCCGGATTGTGGGTAATCTGACTTCTGCCTATTTGCTGACGGGTGATCCAAACTATATAGCTCCTGTTGTGAAGCATATAAAGGCTTGGTTTATGGATGAAAGAACCCGTATGAATCCGCATTTACTTTATGCACAGGCTATTAAGGGCATAGCGACAGGACGTGGCATTGGTATAATTGATACGATTCATTTGGTAGAGATCGTTCAGTCGCTTATCCGGTTGGAGGAAAAGGGACTTCTGTCTCAAGAGTTGTTGGAGGGTACAAAGAAATGGTTTGCCGCTTATCTGGATTGGATGACGACACATCCTTATGGCATAGATGAAATGAACGCTGCCAATAATCATGGAACTTGTTGGGCCATGCAGGCTGCTATTTTCGCCAAATACGTGGGGAACAAGCAGATCATGGAACAATGTGCAGAACGTTTCAAGCACATATTCTTGGTAGAGCAAATGGAAGTTGATGGAAGTTTTCCGCGTGAGCTGAAACGCACAAAACCTTATGGATATTCCTTGTTCAATCTGGATGCCATGGCTGCTCTCTGCCAAATACTTTCTACTGACAAAGATAATTTATGGGAGTACACCACTTCCGACGGGAAAAATATGCGGAAAGCTCTTCAGTTTATGCATCCTTATATTGTTGATAAACAGTCGTGGGGCTATCCTGCCGATGTGATGTATTGGGAAGAGTGGCCGGTGGCGCAACCTGCATTGATTTTTGCTTGGAAACAATTTAATAATGAGGATTATTATCGGACATGGTTGGCATTGGATCATTTCCCTGAAAATGAAGAAGTGGTTCGTAACCTGCCGATTCGTAATCCCATTCTTTGGCTTTATTAAAAATCGAATAATCTTAGGAAATGAATACCATGAAAAAACAAATTGTTGCGGTAATAGGGCTTTTGGGCCTTGCTGCCTTGCAGACTGTGTTTGTACAAGCTCAGAATACTGTATCTACAACCGGATATGTAACTAATGAGAACAATGTAACTATGATGGTGACACAACAAGTTACCACTCGTTTGCGCCGTACAACTTCACAGGGAGATCCTGCTGCAAAACTGAATTATGTACCGGGAGCAGCTCCCGAAATGTTGGCTGTACCATTGGCGGAAACAATTATGGCGCGTTATCCGGATTACCGTACTGCTTATTGGAAGGATTATACGTATGTACAAGGATATATGTTCGAAGCCATGGACCGATTAAGATTGCTTACTGGTGATGAGAAGTACACCCAGTATATGAAACAATACATCGATCATTTTATGGATTCGGAAGGTAATTATAAGGGAGGTGCCTTGACTAATTTGGATAACTTTATGACAGGTTCTGCTTTTTGCACGCTTTACAAGCGTACAGGTGATGAGCGTTACAAAAAGGCTGCTTTACAGATTCTGAAAGCTGTTGCCGATTACCCTAGTTCCGACGGACAATTCTGGCATGGTAATAAATCGCCTAATATGTGGATTGACGGTGTTTTTATGATGCAGATGTTCTTGATTCGTTGTGCACAATACGTGGGTGAGACGGATTATTGTTTGGATATAGCCTGTCGTAATATTCTGTCGGCAGCCCGGCATTTGCAGCGTCCTGACGGATTGTTGCTCCATGCTTGGACTACCGAACCCGAAAAAGCTATATGGGCAGATAAGCAGACCGGTCTTTCTCCCGAAGTGTGGAGTGAGGGTATGGGCTGGTACACCTTGGTCGTTCCCGAATTGTTGGCTATCCTTCCTAAAACTCATGCACATTATAATGATGTGTTGAATGTCTATCAAAAAATGGTGAAAGGATTGAAGAATGTGCAAGATGCCAATACCGGGGGGTGGTTCATGGTGGTAGATAAAGGTACTAATCCGCTGAATTTTATCGATCCGTCGGGTACGGCGATGTTTGTATATGCTATACAACGCGGCATTGATTTGGGATTGTTGAAAGAGAAGGAATATGCTTCTGTGGCCCGGAGAGGATATGAAAGCCTTTATCCTTTTGTGCGAGTGAACAATCAAGGTCTGCTCGATGTCATCGGCGCGTGTGATGGGGTGACCATCAAGAAGGATTTTGTGGCTTATGTTACAGTCAATAAAATTTTGAACGCCAAAGAAGCAGTGGCAGGCGTTTTGTGGGCTGCGGTAATTATGGAAAAGGACAAGATAGCCCAATAAAATGATGACAGAAAAATAAACATGGATATAAATTAGAATCGTTTGAATATTATGGAATCTACAGCAAAACTTTATTCATTGAATTATAATAATGTGCACACTTATCTGTTTGCCCTATTATTCGTTTTTGGCAATGTTATGCTTCCTCAGTTGTGTCATTGGGTACATTTAGGTGGACCTACTTTGCTTCCTATTTATTTTTTTACTTTGGTGGGTGCGTATAAGTATGGCATGAAGGTGGGATTGTTGACAGCTATCCTGTCTCCGCTTGTTAATAGTTCTTTCTTTGGAATGCCTGCCGTGGCTGTTTTGCCGGCTATTCTGATTAAGTCCGTATTGTTGGCAATTATTGCGGGGTATATGGCTTCTCGTAGTAAGCAGATTTCCATACCGGCATTAATGGGAGTAGTATTGGGTTACCAAGTATTCGGTACGTTGGCAGAGTGGGCATTGACAGGCAGTTTTTATGCGGCTGTCCAAGACTTCCGTATAGGTATTCCTGGCATTTTATTGCAGATTTTTGGAGGGTATTTCTTGTTGAAAATGCTTGCAAGTAGATAGACAGTTGGTTTTTGTAGAATAGCGTTTAATAGATTATTGGAATATGAACCGACTATCCTTCAAACAATGTATAAGCTGTGCTACTTTATGCACAGCTTTTCTTTCTTTGGGTGCATCAGCACAGGTGTTGGATACAACTCGCATTTACCGCATTGGTGAAGTGGTAGTGACTGGCAGCAATCATGCTACCGGACGTAATTTGCTTCCTTATACCGTTTCTACTGTCAAAAGTTCCCAGTTGGAGGCTACCGGACAGTCGCAGTTGCTTTCGGCTATTTCAGGCCAGGTGCCCAGTCTATTTGTCTCCGAACGCAATGTGTTGGGTTTTGGAGTCAGTAACGGAGGATCGGGAGGAATCAAGATACGAGGTGTTGGCGGTTCTCCTACGAATGCGGTACTGATGATGGTGGACGGTCAGCCTCAGTTTGCCGGAATCTATTCGCATCATGTGGCTGATTTTTACGAAACGGAATATGTAGATAGGGTGGAAGTGCTTCGAGGGCCTGGCTCGGTACTCTATGGGTCTAATGCCATGGGAGGAGTAATCAATGTCATTACCAAGAATGCCGACCGGAATGGAGTGCATACGACCCTTAGTTCCCAATATGGCTCTTATAACACTTGGCGTTCATCGCTTGTCAATACGGTCCGGCTAGGCAAATTTTCCTCACTCGTGTCTTTGGGCTATGACCGTACGGACGGTATAGAGGATGACTTTGATTTCAAACAAGGTAGTCTGTATGTCAAGTTGGGATATGATTTCAGTCAGACTTGGAAACAGCGTGCTGACTATTCTTTAATGAATTTTGTAGGCAATGACCCGATTTATCCCAAGCTCTCTAAACCGGAATCTACGGATATTTATCACCAAAACATCACTCGTGGAGAGGCATCCTTGTCATTGAGCAACTATTATGAGAGGACAAATGGTTGTGTGCGTATCTATTATAGTTATGGTAACCATTACATTGATGATCCGAAACATTTCCATAGTCTGGATGACCGTTTTGGCGTTCTTGCCTATCAGAATGTCCGTTCTTGGAAGGATGCGTCAGTTACGTTGGGATTTGACTATGATACCTATACGGGCAAGATTCCTGTTTCAGGCGGCAATGCGCATACAGAAGGTTCTATATCTACTATCAGTCGGAAAAGCATTACGGAATACTCTCCTTATATCACTTTTTCTCAAGATTTGTTCGAAGGAGCATTGATTCTGAATGCAGGGCTTCGTATGGCGAACAGTGATCGTTTCGGTACGCAATGGATACCGCAGGGAGGTTTGGTGATTCATCCTGCTGAGGGTTGGACGGTAAAAGCCTCTTTGTCTGAAGGATATCGTAATCCTTCCTTTCGCGAGATGTATCTTTATCGTTCTGCCAATCCGGAACTTGATCCGGAACGGATGATGAACTATGAAGTGACTGTAGAAAAAACTTTCTCCCGTTATTTCAGCATGGATGTCACCGGTTATTACAGCAAGGGAGATAATTTGATTCAAACAGTAGATATGAAAAATGAGAACGCAGGTCGTTTCATCAATAAGGGAATAGAGGTGTCGGCAAGTAGCTGTCCGATTGACAAGTTAAACTTGAGGGCTTCCTATAGTTATCTTCACACTTCGTTAGATAATCTGACGGCAGCACCCAGAAACCAATATTTTTTAGGATTTGGTTGGCAGGCTTTGCCAAAACTTAAAATGGATGCGGAATTGAAGGGAATCGGCGGGCTTTATGTTTCTGATCAAACAGAACACCAGAACTATGTATTGCTCAATATGAAAATCACCTATATGTCATTCCGTGCTTTCGAACTATTTGTTACATTAAATAATATAACAAATACCGATTATATGATCAATCGTGGTTATACAATGCCTGGATTCAACGGAATGGGTGGGTTTAAAGTGCATTTTTGAAGAACTATGTAATCATTAAGAGGCTGGAAACAAAGGTTTGTTGTTTTTAGCCTCTTTTTTTATGGGGACAGGCATTGTTGGAGTGTTTCTACAACTTATTGGAATAATATTAAAAGTCTTTTTTAGGGTGTCTCTTTATTTTTGTATGTGAAAAAGTAGGTATAACTTAGAAGATATAAAGAAATGAAGACATTCAGACATTGGATAAGTGCATGCACATTGTCAGCCTTGTGTACGGTCTTGCCTGCACAGACAAAGATGCCGGCTCCATGGCAATCCTCTCTTGTGAAAATAAGTAAAAGTGGAGAACTGGTTTATATACCCGATGAGGAGGGGAATGTAATCCCCGATTTCAGTCGGGTGGGTTATCATCATGGCAACCAAAGTATTCCGCAACATTCTGTTACCCGGATTATTTCTCCTGTTGAGGGAGATAACTGGGCGCATATTCAGCAGGCGGTGGATGAAATATCGCAGCTTCCCGCTGATCAGAACGGACATCGGGGGGTGTTGCTTTTGAAGCGGGGATTATATCCTGTTTCACAGTCTGTCGTGATAAAGGCTGGAGGAGTGGTTCTGAAGGGAGAGGGAAGTAATGTGGACGAGACTCGGCTCATTGCTACTGCCAAAAGGAAGTATGCTCTGATAAAAATTTCAGGTGCCGGCATTCGTGAGGAAATATCAGGGACACGGGTGAGCATCACGGATAAATTTGTTCCTGTCGGTACTCATTCTTTCCAAGTCTCTTGTGGTGAGGGATTCAAGCCCGGTGATAAAATCGTTGTTTATCGTCCCGGAACACAGAAATGGGTTCATGATATAAAGATGGATCAGATTGAAGAACGGAAAGGAACCCGCCAATGGACACCTCAGGAATACAACCTTGCTTTTGAGAGGGAGGTGACTCGGGTGGAGGGAAATCGCCTCTTTATTGATAATCCGGTAGTGATGCAGATGGACTGGAAATATGGTGGCGGTGATGTTTACAAGTATAAGTTTGACGGACGCATCAATGAGGTAGGTGTATCGGATTTGTGTCTGGAATCAGAGTTTGACGACTATGAAGATACACAACACGGGTGGATAGGCGTACAGATAGAAAAAGCGGAAAACTGTTGGGTGGATAATGTCACAGCACGTTATTTTGGCTATGCCGCTGTCAGTTGTGAACGTTTCGCCAAGAATGTGACCGTGCGGAATTGTCGGAATCTGGAACCCAAGGCAGTCATTACGGGTGGTTTGCGTTATTCTTTCAATAACATAGGCCAGCAGAATTTGTTTATGAATTGTCAAAGTACGGAAGGAAGGCATGATTATATCACCGGTTCACAGGTCTGCGGTCCCAATGTTTTTTATAATTGTACGGCTACACAGACGTATGCGGACATTGGTCCTCATCATCGCTGGGCAGTAGGAACTCTATATGATAATATTGTGACAGATGGCGATATCAATGTGCAGGATCGTGGAAAAATGGGTAGCGGTCATGGTTGGGCCGGGGTGACTCAGGTATTGTGGAATTGTCATGTAGGCCGCGCTGCAGTGCAGAGTCCTTGGGCTTCTGGAAAGAACTATAGTATAGGGACTAAAGGGGAACGATATCCCGGAGTCTTTACAGACAGGCCTGACGGCGTATGGGAAGGACATAATGAAACCAATGTGTTTCCGCGTTCTCTTTATGTAACTCAACTGATGGCCCGCCAAAAAGCGGATTTGTCTTTACTGATTAAATAATTGATACGATGAAAAGAAAATTGTCAATATTCCTTTTGCTTTGTCTGACAACCATAGGATGTGTCGGTCAGCGGTCTTTATCTCAAGAACAGAAAATGGCATGGTGGCAAGAAGCCAAATTCGGCATGTTTGTCCATTGGGGGCCTTATAGCCTGTATGGCGGAGTGTATAACGGATATCAGCAACGTCGTGGCGGTGCCGAGTGGATAATGAACCGTTGCAAGATACCGGTGCGTGAATATCGTGCCAAATCCAGTACTTTCAATCCGGTGCATTTTAATGCGGATAGTCTGGTGCTTATGGCTCGTGAGGCTGGTATGAAATATATTGTCTTTACCACCAAGCATCACGATGGGTTTGCCATGTTTCAAAGCCGGGCAAGTTCTTTCAATATAGTGGATTATACGCCTTTCCGTCGTGATATTGTGGATGAGGTGGTGAAGGCATGCCGCCGTCACGGCATGAAGATAGGTTTTTATTATTCGCAATCTCAGGACTGGTGTAACCCGGGAGGTAACACGGCCCGTAAAGAGATGCGCGAGGGTTGGGCGAATCCCGATTCGGTAGAGATAGACCGTTATACGAAAGAACATATCGGATCGTGGGATTGTCTGCAAACATCGGTATCCTTCCAGGATTATTTTTATCGGGTATCGTTGCCGCAGATTCGTGAGTTGTTGTCTCGTTACGGCAATGACATCGGAGTCATGTTTTTTGATACACCGCAGGTGATTACCGATCAGCAGGCGCAGGATGTGATGAAGGAACTGGCAAACTATCCGCACATCATTGTGAACGACCGCTTAAAGCGTCCTAATTTTCCCGGAGACTATAAAACACCGGAAGGACGAGTACCCAAGGCTGAGGATATAGAAGGTATTTATTGGGAAACCTGTATGAATATCGGCAGTTCTTGGGGCTATAAAAGCTGGGACAAAAACTGGAAGTCGTCTCAGGAGATTATCCGTAATCTGATTACTATTGCGGCACGGGGCGGGAATTACTTGTTGAACGTAGGGCCTGACGGATTGGGTGATGTGCCTGTTGAGGCACGTCAATGTCTGAAAGAGACAGGTGAATGGCTGTCGCGTAACGGTGAGGCGATATATAATACCCAACGAAGCGGACTTCATCCGGCATGGGGAGAGTGTGTGCGTAAGGATTACAAGAAGAATTCGGTACTTTATCTTTGTGTCTTCGATTGGCCCACGGACGGCAAGCTGCATCTGCAAGGAGATTTCACAGGCAGACGTGCCACTCTTCTGGCAGACGGATCACCGCTGAAACTGGAAGCACGTAAAGGTTCGGTAACCATTCAGCTGCCTGCCGGAATGCCCGACCGGACAGCGACTGTCATTCGGCTGGATTTGAAGGAAAAGCTTCCTGCTATCAAGTTGGTTTCCAATTCGGAGAAGGTCTTTAAAATTGTAGATACGGAGTAATAAGCAGGCATAAAATAACAAGCAAGTATGAAAGACGCATGAAAAACAAAAATTATTTGAAATGTATATTATTGGGTGCCGTGCTTTCGGGGTGTGTGGATCAGGGAGATCGGCAACCGGCTGAAGACTTGAGATTGTGGTATGATGCTCCTGCCTCCCGATGGGAGGAAGCGTTACCTTTGGGCAATGGACGCATCGGTGCCATGGTGTTTGGAAATCCGTTGCAGGAGGTCTATCAGTTGAATGAAGAAACGTTATGGTCTGGTGGACCGGGTGACTGGAATAATCAGGAAACGGTAAAGGCGCTTCCCGAAATTCGTAAGGCCGTGGACGAGGGAGATTATGCAAAGGCCCGTGAATTATGGAAAAATCATGGACAAGGTCCGTACACGGCACGTTATTTGCCGCTGGCGGACTTGAAACTGGATGTAAAGACTGACGGGGAAGTCAGTGGGCTGTACCGTGACCTGAATATCAGCAATGCCACCACTACTGTACGTTACATGGCGGACGGAGTTACTTATACGCGTACTTCCTTTATTTCTTATCCGGACCAAGTCATGGTGGTACGACTGGAAGCCGACAAGCCTCAGGCGTTGTCTTTCGATATGAAACTGACCAGCCAGCTTCGTTTCCAGACTGCCAAGTATGATGCGCAAACTTTGTCGCTTACAGGAAAAGCACCTGTGTATGTGGCGAATCGTGATTATGATCCCAATCAGATCGTTTATGACGAGACAGGAAAGGAAGGCATGAATTTTGACGTGAAAGTCAAGGTGTTGTCCGATGGAGGGACTTCCGTTGTAGAAGACTCGGTCGTATCCGTACGTCAGGCAAATGGGGCTGTCCTGATACTGGCAACTGCCACCAGTTATAATGGTGTGGACAAACAGCCCGGTTCGGAAGGGAAAGATCCGTCGGCACTGACGGAATCAGTGTTGGCGGCTATTGACGGAAAAGAGTATGCTGCCTTGCTGAAAGCACACGAACAGGACTATCAGGCTTTGTTCAACCGGGTACATCTTTCACTGGGTGAGTCACAGAGCGATGCGGTCAGCCGGCTCACCACTCCTGAACGGCTTCGGCATTTTGCGAAAGACGATTCGGACCAGGGATTGGTGGAGTTGTATTATCAGTATGGACGTTATCTTACCATTGCTTCTTCGCGTGCCGGAGGACTTCCATCCAATTTACAAGGTATATGGAATCCGCACGTACAGCCGCCTTGGGGTTCTAACTATACGGTAAACATCAATACGGAAATGAACTACTGGCCTGTGGAAGTGGCCAATCTTTCAGAGTGTCTCGCTCCCTTGTCCGACTTCATCGGCGCTTTGGCTAAGAACGGGGAGCAGACCGCCCGTGTTAATTATGGAATCAACGAAGGATGGGCGTCTCATCATAATTCGGACGCTTGGGCACAGACCGCTCCTACGGGAGGGTATGCGAATGATGTGAAAGGTGCGCCTCGTTGGTCGTGCTGGCCTATGTCGGGAGTGTGGCTTTGCCAGCATTTGTGGGAGCATTATGCTTTCCATGGCGATACGGCTTATTTGCGTGATACTACCTATCCGCTGATGAAAGGGGCGGTAGTCTTTGTACTGCAATGGCTGCAAAAAGACGAATCGGGATATTGGGTGACCAATCCTTCCACTTCACCGGAGAATCGTTTTTTCTACACTGACAGCAAAGGACAACGCAGGGAAGGCGAAGTGGCGAAAGCATCGACTATGGATATGGCTTTGATTCGTGACCTTTTCTCTAATTATTTGCAGGCTTCCGCTATCTTGGGCGAAGACGCTTATTGCGGACGTGTCAGGTCTGTGTTGAAGAATCTTTATCCTGCTCATGAAGGAGCTATGGGGCAGTTACAGGAATGGCATCTGGACTTTGAGGATCAGGATCCCGAACATCGTCATGCCTCACACTTGTTTGGTTTACATCCCGGCAAACAGATTCTGCCTCGTCGCGATCGCGAACTGGCTGAGGCTTGCAAACGCACCTTGGAGATCCGTGGTGACGGAGGTACCGGATGGGCGATGGCTTGGAAGATTAATTTCTGGGCACGATTGGAAGACGGTAACCATGCTTACCGGATGTTGAAAAACGGATTGAAGTATGTTGATGTTACCGATGTCTCGACTAAAGGTGGTGGAACGTATGCTAACCTGTTTGATGCGCATCCGCCCTTCCAGATAGACGGAAATTTCGGAGGAACGGCAGGAATTACCGAAATGCTGCTTCAAAGCCATGGGGGGGAACTCTTCTTGTTGCCTGCCTTGCCCGATGCATGGCGGTCGGGGTCAGTCAGCGGTTTGCGCGCGCGCGGCGGCTTCATTGTTGACATGGACTGGAAGGAAGGCAGACTGACGCATGTGAAAATCACGTCCACGCTGGGCGGTAATTGCCGGATCAGGAGTTTTACCCCGCTGAAAGGTGAGGCGGCGGAAGGAGTGAATCCCAATCCATTGTGTTTTGTTCCCGATGCTCCGCAGTGGGTATGCAACGGGAACACGGCGAAGCATCGTGGCTCGTTGGATTTGAAAGATACTTATACAATTGATGTGAAAACAGAGAAAGGAAAAACGTATGAATGGTAAAAAGGGATGGAAACTAGGCTTGATGGGCTGGGTATTAGCTCTTTCCACTTGGGCACAGTCGGGCAATGAATGGAGAATGACTGCTGATTCTCTGATTCTTTATGCCGGACAGACTTGTCGCTATACCGTAGATACACCCGAAGGAGAGGGTGTAGTATCTACTTTGTTGTCGGTTCCGGCATTGCTGGAAAAACTGTCACAGGACTCTACAATAGCATATCGCCTTGTAGATGCTCGGAAACAACCACGACTGACCGGAACTCCACAGAATGGAGATCGGTTGGAACAGTTCTCTCCGCTTTCGGGCAAGGTACTGAAAAAATATAAAGTAGGCATTCAGGAGGCAGCTTTGCCTCCGGTGCTGAAATTGCATCGGGAAGCAGTGACGGCAGGGGTGTCTCAGGAAATCACGCTCGATTTCTTTGCCGGACAGCGTACACCGATGGCCTGTGTCGATATTCTTGTTCCAGCGGGCATTGATGTGACATTGGATAATGCTATGGTAGATGTGATCGGACGCGGTATGGTTGTGTTACGCGAGTTGCCGAAGCAGTCAATCGGACGTACCGGTGCGCATTATTCTTATAAGCAAGTGGGAGAGGTTACTTTGCATCCGATGGGAAAGAGAGGGACAGTAATCCGCTTCTCGGGATTAGACTTGCGCCCTTCCAACGGGCCGGATATCCGCTTGGTAATCAAAGGGGTCACGGTATCGCGAGTGAAGGAATATTGTTTCGAGGCATCTTATACCACCTCCCAGCCCCGGATACTTCGTAGCCCGGTGACAGTGGCTTCGCTTCAAGCAGTTTCTACCATTGCCGATTGGGTCCGCTTGCCTTTGCGCCGTGCTTATTACAAGGATACGCAAGGTTTCTCAGGGGCTTCTTTTGCGTGGACGCCCGTCAGAGATGCGCAGGAGTTTGTGGTACTTTACTCTATGGATGAAGGTAAAACTTGGGATACATTGCCCAAGGAGATGAGAAGTTCGGATGCTGACGGCCAGCTGAATATCTCGCGTCTGCAACCCGATCGGCTGTATGCTTTTAAACTACGGGTGCCGAATGGACCGGCTCGTGGTGATTCTAATATTGCTTGGTTCTATTCGGGAGAGTGGAATGCGCAGGAATATGGTGTGCAAGGAACCGGTACGGCCGACGATACGGACAAGATTAACGAACTGATACTCGTGTTCACAATTTGGGCGGTGGAATCATCCGTTTTCCGGCAGGGGAATACCCGGTTCGGACATTGCACATGAAAAGTCATGTATGGCTGCATGTAGACCGGGGAGCGGTCATTCGTGCTTTGCCCGGTGCCGATGCGCCCGAAACGACTTGGTTCAGCGACCGTGCTTATCGTTCGGGCTTGTCACCTACTGACCCGCGTCCTTATCAGGATCCGGAGAATTACTTGACCAAACAGGATGTAGGTCATACCTTCTTTCATAATACCATGTTCTTTGGTGAACGCATCGAGAATGTGAAGATTGTGGGCAACGGACGCATCACCGGCAATGGAAATATCGTCACTACCGACCGTGTGATGAACAATGCCCCCGACCGCCGTTGCGACAAGATGTTTTCCTTCAAGTTGTGCAAGGATATTGAAATTGGCGGTCTGTACACAGGCAGGGATATGTGGTATGATCCGGACAAGGATATACCTTATTATATGGACGGTGACCAGCGCATTTACAACGACAGTACCATGTTGCACATCGACCAGGGAGGGCACTTCGTGTTGTTGGCTACCGGTACGGACGGCATTTATGTACACGATACGTTTTTCGGGAAGTATAATACGGAAAATGCGCGCGACATTTATGACTTCATGGGCTGTAACGATGTACGTGTGATGAATATCTATTCCAAAGTCAGTTCAGATGATATCGTGAAACCGGGTTCGGACTGTTCGCTCGGCTTTACCCGCCCGGCTTCCGGCTACTGGGTGCGCAATATTGTGGGCGATACCAACTGCAATCTTTTTCAGATAGGTTCGGAAACGGCGGACGACATTCAGGATTTGTATGTGGACAATATCTATGTCTTGGGAGCCAACAAGGCAGGTTTTTCCATTTCCACGAATGATGGCGGACATATCAAGAATGTCTATCTCAACAGTGGAAAGACCGGTCCGCTTCATTCCCGTTCGGTGATGAGGCGTACGCGTGCACCTTTTTTTATCTCGATCTCCAACCGTGGACGTGTGCTGGGTGCCGATGTGGAAATGTTCACGTTTATGGAAAACGGGGTGGAACGGAAAGAACTGTTAGTGACCAATGCCAACATCGGAAAAGTGGAAAATATCTTTATCCACGCGGTGGATGTGAGTGAGGTCTATGGCGGAAGTTCTTTCAAGAAGGAGCGTTGGAAACCCTACGACGGTTCTCAGAATGAGGCGGCTCCCATCATAGCCGGCTTTAAGCTGCCGGATACGGAGGCGGTGAAAGGAGGGCTAACCTTCCGGATGCCTGACGGACGCCACACCGGATATATCCGGAATATCTGCTTCAGCGATGTGGATCTGACTGTAAAAGGTGGTCATACGGAGAAAGACGCTACAGCCTTTCCGCCCGAGATAGGGGTGGGCCGTTATAATGTAGGCGATTTAAAGATACAACCGGCTTTCGGCTTCTGGTTCCGTCATGTGGACGGGATGGTGCTGGAGAATTGCACCATCCGCACCGAGAAACCCGATGCGCGTCATGCTGTTTATCTGGACGATGTACTGAACGCTGCCATTACCGGTTTGCAGGTGGCGGACGGCATCAATGAGAAAAAGCCGGTGGAGAGTGTTCGAAGCAAAAACATTACGATTAAATAAAAGGAATATGATGAAAAAACACGATTTCATTTTAGCAGTTTTGTTGGGCGGAGCAGTTTTGTTGGGCGGAGGAACTGCTTCGGCGCAGGCTTTGTCCGTGCCCGATACATTGAGCAACTATATCTTGACTCCGAAAGCACCCGAGACTCCTCGCATCAATGGAGCCAAAGTGTTTGGCGTTCGTCCCGGGTCATTGTTCCTTTATACCATTCCGGCTACAGGACACCGTCCCATGAGTTTCTCCGCAGAAAACCTGCCAAAGGGCTTGAAGCTGGACAAACAAACGGGACGAATCACCGGTCGGGTGAAAAAGGTGGGAGAGTACCGTGTGCAGTTGGTGGCTGTCAATGAACTGGGAACGGCTCGCCGCGAGTTACGCATCCGGGTAGGCGAACACATTGCGTTGACTCCTCCCATGGGCTGGAACAGTTGGAACTGTTGGGGCAATGCCGTCAGCCAGGAAAAGGTGCTGAGTTCGGCAAAAGCAATGGTCGAGAAAGGATTGATAAATCACGGCTGGCAGTACATCAACATTGACGACGGTTGGCAGGGGCTGCGTGGTGGAAAGCATCAAGGTATCATGACCAACTCTAAGTTTCCCGACATGAAAGGACTGGCAGACGAAGTGCACGGCATGGGACTTAAAATAGGCATTTATTCCGGTCCGTGGGTAGGTACTTACGCCGGACACGTAGGCGCGTATTGCGACAATCCGGATGGTACTTACGACTGGGTGGAGAAGTATGCCAATGAGTATTATCGTTTTGTTGATCCGGAAAAGAAAGTGAAACACGGTGTGAACTACCACCATGGCAAGTACTCGTTTGTGAAAAACGATGTGCAGCAGTGGGTGGACTGGGGCATGGACTACCTGAAGTATGACTGGAACCCCAATGATGTCTATCATGTGAAAGAGATGCAGGAAGCCCTCCGTTCGCACGACCGCGATATCGTATATAGTCTGTCGAACAGTGCGCCGTGGGGCGATGCCGCTCAATGGGAGAAAATGGCAAACTGCTGGCGCACCACGGGCGATATCAAAGATACGTGGGAAAGCATGAGTAAACTCGGCTTTAACCAGACCAAGTGGGCACCTTTTGTGGGACCGGGCCATTGGATAGACCCCGACATGCTGGTAGTAGGCATGGTGGGCTGGGGACCGAAGTTGCACTATACGCGTCTCACTGCCGATGAACAATATACACATATCAGCCTGTGGAGCCTGCTTTCTTCGCCGATGCTGATAGGGTGCGATATGGCGCAGCTGGATGACTTCACCCTGAGTCTGCTTACCAATGACGAAGTGATTGAGGTGAACCAAGATCCACTGGGTAAGCAGGGCATGGTCGTGGCGCAGGAAGGTGATGTGGTGGTCTATGCCAAGCCGTTGGAGGATGGCTCTATGGCGGTAGGCTTGTTCAATCGGGGTTTGTCGTCTGCTGAAGGCACCGTGACTTGGAAGAACCTGGGCTTGCGCGGCATGCAGAAAGTGCGTGACTTGTGGCGTCAGCAGGATGTGGCAGATTCGGCTGAAAGTTTTACTACAGCTATTGCTCCGCATGGGGTTCGTTTGATAAAGGTATATCCAGGCAACAGCCGTCTGCAAGCTGTATCCGGGCGATAAAAAAGAAGAGATATGAAAAGACTCTATTGGTATTTTAAACGGAAGGCGGAGGCAGGAACAAACTCCGCCCTTTATCGCACATTGTTGTTCTGGGGACTGGGACTTACTTCTACGATGTGGTTTTTGGTTCGTGTCATTCCCAAGCCTTCGCGGGCGGCTTATCCCTGTATGCAGACCGCCGCTCCGCTGATGTCTGCTTTTGTGCTTTACCTGCTATCGTTGGCAGGATTGTTTACTGGCTTCCGCCAGTTGTTTGCCGGCTTGCGCTGTCGGAAATACGCATGGGCTCTCGCGGGCCTGTTGCTGGCAGTGGTTTGCGGCGCAACGCTTATGGTCGAGAACAGTGCGGAATTGGTGGCGCAGACCGTTCGCGGCAAGCAGGAACCGCGCATGGCATGGGGAAAGAACAATCCGGTGGGCACGGCACGTGGCATTCATCCCGGACGTGTGTCGTGGGCGTATGCACCCGGTGCCGCTACTTGGGACAAACAGGAAGGTCGCTGGTACGAAGACCGCTGGAACAATCAGGAAGCAACCGACTGGATGGTAAGTACGGTGCTGCTTTCCCTTACCGGTGAGGCAGACGAACAGGCAGCCTGGAAATCGCTTTTCCGTTATTTCAACGTGCAGCATGGCAAAGGCAAGAAAGGCTATGCGGCAGGAGAGAAAATAGCCATAAAGGTGAACATGAACAACACGTTTGAGTATGCCGACAACGAGCAGCTCAATGCCTCGCCCCATGTCACTCTGTCCTTATTGCGCAGCTTGGTGCGTCAGGGTGGTGTACCTCAGCAGTGCATTACGGTTTTTGATGCCAGCCGTTTCATGACCGATGCGTTGTTTAACAAATGCCATGCCGAGTTTCCTGATGTGGTTTACATGGACAATGAAGGTACGCACGGACGTACCAAGGCGGCTTATGTTTCCGAAGCCATTCCTTATTCGGCAGACAATGGTCGCTTGGCACGCGGGCTGGCACAGTGTGCCGTCAAGGCGGATTATCTCATCAACATGGCATTGCTGAAAGGACATGGCGGACAGGGGGTGACACTTTGTGCCAAGAACTGGTACGGAGTGACGGACATAGACCGTAATTTTCGCAAGAACCAGCATAACAATTTCAATCAGGACCGTGGCGGCAAGCCGCGTTACATGACTTTCACCGACTATATGGGGCACAAGGATCTGGGCGCTAAAACCATGTTGTTCCTGATAGACGGTCTGTATGGTTCGAAGGATGTGAATGGCGCGCCCTCCGGCAAGTGGAAAATGGAACCTTTCAACAACGCTTGGCCTTGCTCATTGTTTGCTTCGCAGGATGGAGTGGCCATTGATGCAGTGGGTGTGGATTTCCTTTCTTCGGAGTTCCCTGCTATGGCAGATGTGGACTATTGTGATATGTATCTGGTGGAGGCGGCATTAGCAGACCAACCGCTGTCAGGCACGTTTTATGATCCGGAACGTGACGGCACAGGTTTAAAGAGTCTGGGCGTGTTAGAACATTGGAACAATGCTGCGGACAAACAGTATAGTCGTAACCTGGGCAAACCGGAAGGCATCGAACTGGTGTTTTGTCAGCGGTGATCTAGTTTTTGATGGTACTTTCTAAAAGACTTATCGTGCTTCCTAAAGGGGATGTAAGCATACACTAATAAGTGTGTAACGCTGCATCTTCCTTTGGATAATATTGCGGCAGCCTTTCCTTACATAATTCTCCTTTTGCTTTTCTTATAATTGTCTTCTATACAGATGTATGTTCTATAAAATTTTTTGTAGAATAATGGATGGGTTTTCATTGGAAAAGCGGTGAAAATCGTATAGCCGGTTTGGAAAGAGGGGAATAAAGGATTTTTTGCTTCATTCTCATCTCTATGTATTCTTCGCTTCGTCTTTTTATGCCGCGGCATGGCGTGTCTGCTGTTTCTTGAGTAAGGCCGCCTTTTGTCGTGAAAGGATGCCGCATAACTGCTGCAAGAGGAGCATTTCTCTCTTTTGAAACGATACTATAAATATTGGGCATAATCTTATAAATTCTTTTCTTGTTACAGGACTACCTTTGGACTAGTGAAATATAATGTAAAATCTGATAATATGGAAAAGATTAAGAAATGGTTTTTTAAGACTTGTCCCAAAAGCGGACGCATCGTGGGAGTCAATCAAAAGAATGTGATGTTGAAGATATTTTTCCCGCTGTTCGGACTGGCGGCGTTGGTATGGTTTCTGATACGTGTGATACCGAAACCCAATCGTATAGATTATCCTTGCCAACAAGTGGCGGCGCCGATTGCTTTCTCGTTTCTTGCTTTTATAGGTAGTACCTTAACAGGATTTACGACTTGGAAAAAGTTTCGCGCTTTATGGCATTCGCATCGTTTCTGCATGGGGATGGGAGTGTTGTTGACGGGAATCTTGCTTACGGCTTCCCTGTATGTCATGTCGGTAGATAATATGGTATTAGGGCAGGTTATCCGGAAACAGATAGACAATGATACAGACATGGGAGAGTTTATCCCCATTGACAAGCCTAACACTCCCATGGGGACAGCGAGAGGAATTCATCCGGGACGTGTGGCGTGGGCGCACGATGCCAAGGCGGCTGCTTGGGACGGCAAACACGGATTATATTCGGATGCCGACAACAACAGCCAGACTCGTGTGGAAGATATGCTGGAAGGGGTGATTCTGGCATTGACCAATCAGAGTGCTATAGGTGATGCTTGGGATGAACTGTTTCGTACGTTTAATCAGCGGAAAGGAAAAGGAACCGTGGGTTACCAAAAGGGTGAGAAGATTGCTATTAAGATTAACTTGAATGACAATGGTGGCTCGAACATCATTGATGCTACTCCGCAGTCGGTTTGTTCTTTGCTGTATCAGTTGGTAGAAGTGGTAGGTGTTCCTCAAAATTGCATCACGGTGTATGATGCGCAGCGTCGGGGCATTTCAGCCGTTTACACGTATGTGGAGTCGCTTTATCCCGATGTGGTTTATCAGAACTGGGGTGGTTTTGTGCCCAATGTGATTCATTATTCCAGCGAGATTACCGATGAGGGAGCTATGAGTTTGGCACGTGCTGCATACGAGGCGGACTATATGATAAATATGGCGTTGTTGAAGCGTCACTCCGAACCGACCAAAAGGTGGCGTGACAGTGCCGGACAGACTGGTATCACAGCAACGGGAAAGAATCAGTTTGGTTCGGTGGGCAAAGTACCTCCTTTGCATTACTCCATTCGTGACTGGTCTTCTTTCCGCGGCATGGGCACCTATAATTGCATTGTCGATTTAATGGCACACGAGCGTATTGGCGGAAACACGTTGGTTTATATTGTGGATGGTATGTATGTCAACCCGAAACATAATGGCAAGGCGTTCCGTTTCAAGCGTGCTCCATTCAATAACGGTTGGACTTCCAGTTTTTTTGCGTCCAATGATCAGGTAGCTATTGAATCGGTTGTGCTCGACTTTATTTATTCGGAACTTCCGTTACCCGCTAATTCGGATAATTTTTTGCACGAGGCTGCCAATATCGGTAATCCTCCTTCGGGCATTCTTTACAAAGGGCGTGACCAGCAAAGTCTGGGTGTACACGAGCATTGGAACAATCCGGACGACCGTCTGTATAGTCGTAACCTAGGAACGGGAGAAGGCATCGAGTTGTATCGTGTTCCGTTGAAAGCAAACCGCGCGGCTATTGAAACATTCTATGCCGACCGCAGTGTGGTGGTAGGAAAAGGAGAAGTCGTATTGTATTGGAATACATCCAATGGTCAGAAAGTGTTGTTGAACGGTAAGGAAGTGGCAGGCAAAGGAAATTTGATTGTTGCTGTAAAGCGGACATCCAGTTTTGAATTGTTGGTGGAAGATGCTGATGGCAAAGTGGTCAAGCAACGATTGGTGGTGAGAAACATGGATGAAGTGAAGGACTGTCCGGTACGCGATGCAAAACTGGAAGGAGCTTTCCTGATTAACGATCAAGGTCAGTTGGCACTCTCGGGTGAAAGAAGTAAGGAACGTAATGTGGCTACTTGGAACATTCAGGTTCCAAAGAAAGGAAAGTATTACTTGGGTGCCACTTATACCGGAACGGACCCAGCTCCCGCTTTTGTTTATCTGAATGGGGAGAAGGTGACGGAAAACTTTGGGTTCTTGGTTACGGTGGGTAATCAGCCACGCGATTATTATTTCCCTATCGAACTGGAAAAGGGAACCAGTACCCTTCAGTTTGAGATACAGGGAAGACGTGGCAACCGCATTCATCGGTTGTTTATAGTAAAGGAAAGAAATTAATCTGTAAAATAGAAGAATCGTATGAAACGTTTTTTTAGCTGTTTTTATAAATGATAAAAAGGAGGTTGTATATGAGGTTATATAAAATAGGTTTTATGTTGTGGCTTTGTGTCAGTGCAGTGAATGCGCTGGCGCAGATAGCCACATTGAAAAGTCCGGACGAAAAAATTGCGTTTCAGTGGTGGATGACAGAAGGAAGATTGTATTTTGAAGTAACCAAAGCCGGTGTTCCGGTCATTGAAAAGTCGCCTTTGGTGTTTTCCATAGATGGCAAGGTATTGACTGCTGATTGCACAGTGTTTGCTTCGCAATCCTATGAAGTGAATGAAACGTATGCGGTGCGTGGTGTTCATGCACAAGCAGTCAATCAGGCCAATGGCTTGAAGATGAAAATGAAAAGCAATTCAGACAAAGACTTTACAGTGGAGGCTAGAGCCTATAATGATGGTATAGCATTTCGCCTTCTTTATTCCGGTAAGCCGGGGATGAAGCTGGTGCCCGATGAACAAACCACGTTTGTTCTTCCTGCCGGAAGCCGGATGTGGTATCATGATATGTATGCGCATTATGAAGGAATTCATCAACAAAAAGAAATAACCGAGGTCAAGGAAGGGGAGTGGGCGGCACCCCCGGTAACTGTTGAATTGCCAGAGTCGCAGGGATATGCCTGCATAACGGAGGCTGCCTTAAAGAATTATGCCGGTATGTCTTTGCAGGCAGACGGGCAGTGCGGACTGGTGACTCGCTTGGGGCATGCCCAGCCTGCAGGTTATCCGTTTGCACACGATTATAGTCTGGAAGAAGCAGTACGTCTGTCGGTTCCGGCTGCCATAGAGGGCGATATCCTGACTCCTTGGCGAAGCATCATTATAGCCAACGATTTGAATGGATTGGTTAATACGGACCTGATAACCAACTTATCTCCGGCTCCTGATAAAAAGTTGTTTCCTCGCGGTGTGCATACCGATTGGGTGAAGCCGGGACGTTCGGTGTGGTGTTGGTTGGACGGTGGAGAACGGACGGTAGAAGGCATGAAGGAATTTTCCAGACTAGCCGGTGAACTTGGTTTTGAATACAATACGGTAGATGCTTTCTGGTATAAATGGACGGATGAGCAGATTAAGGATTTGGTGGATTATTCAGCCCGGTTTGGGGTGAAGATTTGGTTGTGGCGTCATGGACGCGATGTTCGCGACCCGCAAAAAAGAAAGGAACTGTTTGACCGTTGCCAAAGATTGGGAATCGCTGGATTGAAACTGGATGCTTTCTCGCATGAGTCGAAGGAGTTTGTGGATTTGTATCAAGCTTGTCTGAAAGAAGCGGCTGAGCACAAACTGATGCTGAACATACACGGAAGTAACAAACCGACTGGCGAACTGCGCACTTGGCCCAATGAGATGAGCCGTGAAGGAGTGCATGGACTGGAATATGGTAAACATCAGTTTGAGTGGACAGTCCACAACGTGACGCTTCCTTTTACTCGCTTTGTAGTGGGGGCGGGTGATTATACTCCAGTGATTTTCGGTGAGCGCAGGTTGGAGACCTCTTGGTGTCATCAGATTGCTACTGCATTGATATTTAATTCTTCAGTTATTTTCTTCGGAGCGCATCCGCAGTCCATTGGGGATAATCCGGCAGCCGATTTGTTCAAAACTATGCCTGCCGAATGGGATGAGACTATTGTATTGCCCGACAGTAAGATAGGCAAGGTGGCTGCCTTTGCCCGTCGTAAAGGAGAAACTTGGTACCTGGCTGTGCTGAACGGCAAAGAAGAGCGGACACTTCAATTCCCGCTTTCGTTCTTGGGCGAGGGCTGGTATGAAGGAACAGTCTATAAGGATCGTCCGGGTGACGGGGCTTCTATCAAGAAAGAACGTGTCTTTTGTCGGAGAACTGATTCACTCACTGGAATGATGCGTAGTGGCGGGGGATATATAGTTAGATTTACCTTAAAGAATAAATGAATATGAAAAAACTATGGATGGAGTTTGTGGCACGGTGGCCTTGTTCTTGTCGGCTTGCGGACAGAAAACTGCCGTATGAGAAGCTGTTTTTCCTGATGGCAATGTACGTTTTGTGACAGAAGTGGTCGCTGCGGGAGGGGAACATACGGAGTCGCAATATAAAATAATGTATAAGGATTCGTGTCGTCAAAACCGGATGGCATGAGGAAGTGAAACGAAGTGTTAAATTCAGTGGCACTATAAAATATTTTGTGTAAATGGGAAACATTTTATAGTACCAAGTAACGAAGTGGCAACCGTGTTTCTTTCTATGCTTAGCTGTGATTTGTTATCAACGTCACTTCCTTGATGCAAAAGTAGCCATAGAAACTGGAAACATATCAAGGAGTAAACTCATTAGAAGGAGATTTATACTCCACTGTTTTTGCTCCACCTTTTGGAACACCGGCAACCGTAATATTCTACCGCTTTTTGCGTTCCGCCGGAAAACAAAAAATCCCGATTTCGTTTGGAAATCAGGATTTTACTGCTTGTTGCTTTTCTTAAAAAGTGGTGCCACCAGGAATCGAACCTTTTGCTTCGGCTTATTCTAACTCCTTGAGTGGCTGCACATTTATTGCTTTATCTTTTTATGAAAGCCATTGAATTAGCACTACACTAAATTCATTGCTTTTCTTTATCAATTCAACAATTATCATCTCTTTGACGTTGCAAAGATAAATATAAGGTTCGATTTCCGCAAATATTGGTGCAAGTTTTTTGGGAGACTTCATAATTTAATTATTCTTTCATTGTCATAATTCTAGTATTTGAAATTACGGCGCAGAGATAAATCAAACGTTATTTCTATTATTCTTCTTCATCCACCTTATATCTATATAGATCCTTGACCGTTTTTTTGGTTTGTAACAGGGAATAGGTTATCTTTGTAACCAAATTCATTGATTATGTGCAAATTCTCAGAATCTACAAAGCAGAAACTAGGTAATACGGTTGTGTATATTGCGCATTATACGTCCAACCTCAGCAAGACAAAGTTGTTGAAACTGTTGTATCTGATGGAGGAACGTATGGCTTTGAAATTTCATGTTCCGTTCATTGGTATACCGTTTGAGGTATGGCAGGCTGGTCCTGTGGCAAAAGATGTGTTTATTGATCTTTCAGACGGTCCGTTTCTTTTGAAGTCTTTTGTAAAGACTGATTTTAGGGACGGCGGCACTTTCATAGAGGCTGTAGCCGATTTTGATGACAGCGAGTTCTCGGAGTGTGAGATAGAGATGATGGATGAAGTGTTGGCTAAATATGGCAATATGACTGCGTCCGAATTGGTTTCGGAAACGCATAAGGAGGGCACATTGTGGTATCGGACGGCTGCACGTGCCGGACTGCTGGAAGCTTTTAACAAGCATGAATGCAACAATTCCGACCAGCAGATAAACTTTACGGAAGCAATGTCTGATTGTGCGGCGGAAGATTATCGGGAGAGTTTGAATATACGGCAAACAGCTAACCTGTTAAATGCAGAATCTCATGTTTGAAGAAGGTAATTTGTTGTTTTTCCGTCCTTTTTTGTTCAAGAATGGGGCGGAGTCGCAGGACAAGTTTTTCCTCGTATTGAAGAAACTGGAGGGCGATATTCTGCTTGCGAGTTTGCCTACATCTAAAGACCATGTACCCTCGGACTTAGAAGTGAAGCATGGATGCTTGAACATACCGGAACGGATGTTCAATGTGTTTGTACTCCTGTCTGGAGAAAATGTAGCGGTCAAGGAAGATGGAACATCTTTTGCGTTCAAGAAAAATACATTCATTTATGGTGCGAATCTGGATGTATATCCGGTAGAGCGGTTCGACTTGCAGGAGCGGATGGCTCAGACTACTATAGAGAAAATAGGTACATTGGATGAAGCTGTCTTCACTGAAATTGTTGCGTGTCTGTCGGAAAGTAAAATGGTGAAGAATAAGTACAGAAGAATACTGAAAAGTTAAAATCATAAATATTGCACAATATTATCGAAGGACATCGCATATGAGTATCTATGATGGATAAATGGTGCCATCTAATGACATCTGATGACTTTTGATGACGTTGTTTTTTATGTTTCAGATATAAGACGGTTCTTTGCTCCAAATTCATGAAAATGATATACCATGAATATACAGGAAGCAAAGAATATCAGACTTATTGATTTTTTATCCGGATTGGGGTATAATCCGGTGATACAACGTGGAAATGATGTGTGGTATAAATCTCCTTTTCGGACGGAAAAGGAGGCTTCCTTTAAGGTTGACCTTCATAAGGAAGTGTGGTATGACTTCGGACTGGGAAGGGGTGGGGACATTATAACGTTGGCCAAGGAGATTTATCGAACACAGGACATAAGCCATGTGTTACGGTGTATTGAGGATAAAAGGACGGTTCAGAAACCGGTTATTGTCTCCTGCCCTTTTGAAAAAGCGTATCCCGCCTTTCAGGACTTGAAAATCACTCCTCTTGCCAACCGGATACTGCTTGCCTATCTGAAGGAACGGTGCATTGATTTGGAAACTGCCCGAAAAGTATGCAGGGAAGCCTACTTTAAACGGAACGGGAAGAATTATTTTGCCATCGCTTTCCCTAATATTTCCGGAGGGTACGAGATACGGAACAGGTATTTCAAGGCTTGTATCGCTCCCAAGGACATCACCTGTATCATTAGCACGCCGGAGAGCAGGATTTGCTATATTTTTGAGGGGTTTATGGATTTTCTGTCTTTCAGGCCGGCTTTTCCATCTTTGGAAGAGGGGGATTATATAGTGTTGAATTCTGTCAGCAACTTACAGAAGGCTTTTTCTTTCCTTTCACGATATGACGGCATCTGTTGCTGTCTGGACAATGATACCGCTGGAAAAAATGCGGTGCAGGCATTAAAGGACAAATACGGAATCCGTATATGCGACCTCTCGCATGAATATTCCGGATATAAGGACCTGAATGAATATCTGTGCGGGAAAAACGACCAGCCATACATAATATAATAGAGGAATTGAAAAGACTGCCTGATGATATACCCTTGTTTCCTTCCTGCCGCATGTGGCAGGAAGGAAACAAGGGTGATTTTTAATGTGGCGATACTGTATTAGTAATAGAATGTGGTCAGATATGTTCTATGGTCTTTTACAATCTTTACTTCCTGCATCTGTTCGTATATCTCACGCACGGATACCGGACAGTCCATCTTTTCCCATTCTTCCGGGGAAATCCTCATGTCGGAATGCCTGAAACATAGCATGGTCATTTCCGGGGAATCCTCTTCTGCGAATATGAAGCCTTCATGGTCATCGATAAACTGCCTGAGTCCATCCTCATCCTTGCAGGATATTTCTCCGGTGTACATGTCCCCGCCCGGCCGGGTGTTTTTGCGGATATGGATTTTGAACCATTCCCGGCTTTCCGGCTGTTCAGGTGCGCCACATTCCCACAGGGCTACTTTCGCATCGTAGTAAACTTCCCCGTTTTCACATGCCCCGTAATGTCCCCAATGTTTGAAACGGCCGGTTGTCCATGCCTTGAACCTTACATCGCCTGCCTTTACCAATACACATTCACCGCCATGCATATCGCATTTGATGCCCTTTTTATCCCAGGACACGAATGGGACACGGGAGAAATTCCGGAGCACAATGTTATCTCCATACACGTCATCTACGAAGAACGGCCGGGAGCGTTCACCGTATCCGGAAATAAGGAACAGGCTGTCACCTGTACGGGGATACCGGTCGGAACGTGTCTTTTCGATGTGTTCCACCATTGCGTTCACTTTCTCTATGTCTTCCCGAACAAGCCCGTGTATCCGGTCATACCAGTAGTTCAGGCGGATGAATGTTTCCTTGCAATACTTGTTTTTTGTTTGGATCATGGTCTTTTTCATTTTGTGGTTAAACATGCCCGGCTTTGGTAAAGCCGGTATTTCTTTTCTTATATGCATCCGTTTGTCTTTTGCCTTGATTGTGCAAGGCTTGGCGAAAAAATACCGCAGCGAAGCGAGGATGATTTTTTCAGCCAATCAGTCCGAAGGACCGCCTTGCACGATCAGGGGCAAAAGGCTAGCTTTGCAGGTAAGAAATAGAAATGCGGAACACTGCCTGATTCTAAGGTGGAAAAACTTTAACCCGCTAACCTGATATATCTATCAAAAATTCTTTGCTATCCTCTGAAAAATGTAATATCTTCCGCGTATTATCATTGAAAAAGTGTGTTATATATTGGTTTCTATCATCGAAAAAATGTATCTTTGCAAGAAACAAGTGAATAATTCTTATTTTAAAGGAATCGATGAAACGGAAGATTATACAACAGTTGAAACTTTGGAAAGATAATCCTGCGAGAAAACCTTTGATACTGTTGGGTGCCCGTCAGGTTGGTAAAACTTGGGTGATGAAACATTTTGGTCTGACTGAGTTTGAGAATGTAGCTTACATCAACTGTGATGTCGAGCCACTGGCCAAGGAGTTATTTGCAGCCGACTATAACATCCCCCGTATTCTGCTGACACTTCAGGCTATCACAGGAACGAAGATTGAAGCAGGAAAAACGTTGATTGTATTCGATGAGTTACAGGAAGTGGAACGAGGATTGCATAGCTTGAAATATTTTCAGGAAAATGCGCCTGAATATCATGTGATGGCGGCTGGCTCCTTGTTGGGAATTACTTTGGGGAAAGGTCAGTCCTTTCCGGTGGGTAAGGTAAATGTAATGCATCTATATCCGATGGATTTTGAAGAATTTCTGATGGCTGCCGGCGAAACTGATTTGTGCGATTTGTTGCATCAGCCCGATTGGGAAATCTTAAAGATTCTCAGTTTAAAATATATTGATTTGCTTCGTCAATACTACTATGTAGGTGGCATGCCTGAAGTGGTGGATTGTTTCTTTCAGCATCAAAACTTGCAGGAGGTACGTGACAAACAGACTGAAATCCTGGATGCTTATCGGCGGGACATCTCCAAGCATACGACACCTACTGAAAGTATGCGTATCGGACAAGTGCTGCAATCCTTGCCTTCGCAGTTGGCCAAGGAGAACAAGAAATTCATCTATAATGTGTTGAAGAAAGGTGCCAGATCTACGGAATATGAACTTGCCATTCAGTGGCTGATGGATGCAGGTCTGGTGCATAAAGTCAGCCGGGTAAAAGAACTGCAGATGCCCGTCAAATTTTACGAAGATCTGGGTGCCTTCAAATTATTCCTGCTTGATTGCGGTCTTTTAGGTTGTATGACCGAAGCGCCCGCCAGCCAGATGTTGGTAGGAGATAATGTATTCAAGGAGTTCAAGGGCGCCTTTACCGAACAGTTTGTCTTGCAGCAATTAGTGGCCCAAGGCTTTTCGCCCTATTATTGGAGTAGCGACAAAACACCCGCGGAGATTGACTTCGTGGTACAGACGGAGCATCGCGTGATACCGGTGGAAGTGAAAGCCGAAGAGAATGTACGTGCGCGTTCCATGTCGGAATATATTAAAAATCATCCCGATTATCAGTTGAGAGGACTGCGTATCTCCATGATGGGGTATCAAGATCAGGAATGGATGGAGAATATTCCGCTGTTTGCCATTACGAAGTTCTTTGGATAAATGGCACTTTTATGGATATGAGGTACACCTATGAAGAACTTTGGGAGGCTTATCAAAACCTTCTGCGGGAGAACGCTGTTTTGAATCAGGAGATTCAGCGCCTCAAAAGCGGGAATGCAGGGGGGACTGTCGGATGTAGCACACTTTCCCAAAAAGAACAGCCTGGTGTCTGCCTGTCTTTAGAGGAGAAGGTGGCTTTATTCCGGAGTCTGTTCCGGGGCAGGGAAGATGTGTTTGCCCGACGTTGGTATAGCCGTGCTTCCGACAAGTCCGGGTATCAGCCGGTATGCCTGAATGAATGGAATCGGGCATTCTGTGACAAGAAGAAGTTCAAGTGTGCGGAATGTCCCCACCGCCAATTCAAGGCGCTTTCCTATGAGGATGTGTATAAGCACTTGGAGGGAAAGCATCCGGAAGGGGGTGATGTAATAGGGGCGTATGCTATTCTTCCTGATAATACCTGCTGCTTCTTATGCGCCGATTTCGACGACAAATCCTGTGTCCATGGCTATCAGACTGATGTATTGGCCTATGTGAAGGTTTGCAAGTCATGGGGAATACACTGTTATATGGAACGTTCCCGTTCAGGTAATGGAGCCCATGTCTGGATTTTCTTCGGGCAACCCGTACCTGCCGTAAAGGCAAGAAAGTTAGGCTTTGCCTTGTTGACTCATGCCATGGAGCGGAACGCGAAGTTGACTTTCAAGTCTTACGACCGTTTATTCCCGAATCAGGATTATCTCCCAGAAGGTGGATTGGGGAACCTGGTTGCTTTGCCTTTGCAGGGGCAAGCCCGTAAACTGGGCAATAGCGTCTTTGTCGATGAAGACTTTGTAGCCTTTAAGGACCAGTGGGGTTATCTGCAACAGGTTGTCAAGGTTTCAGAGGAGGAAGTGGATGCCCTTCTTCAACGGAAAGGGCTCTCAACGGATATAGGCGAATTATCCACCACCAGTGAGACTGTTCCTTGGAAAGTTCCCGAAGTGCAGGCTGTCACCCGATATGATTTCCCAAAAACAATGAATATTGTCCGTTCCAATCGGATTTATGTGCCGTTGAAGGGCGTTTCAGGGAAAGTGCTGTCACATCTGAAGCGGGTCGCTTCGTTCAGGAATCCGGAATTCTATGCTAAACAAGGAATGCGCCTTTCTACCTATAATATACCGCGTGTCATTTCCTGTGCGGAAGTTCTGGAGGATTATCTGGCATTACCTCGGGGCTGTGAGGATGCGGTGGTGGATCTGTTGAATGCCAATGAGGTAGCCTATACCATTCAGGACGAACGGGAAAAAGGGCAAGTTCTTATGGTACATTTCAAAGGGCAGTTACGTGAAGAACAAGCCGAAGCCGTACGCGTACTGATGCAGCATGATCAGGGTATCCTGAATGGAACAACAGCTTTCGGCAAAACCGTAACAGCCATCGGCCTGATAGCAGAACGTAAGGTAAATACCTTGATTCTGGTACATACAAGGACCTTGCTGGAACAATGGAAGGTGCGGTTGGAGGAATTTCTGGAGTTGGAATATCCGGTAGAAGAAGCCGTTCCGAAGCGGGGAAGGAAAAAGTATTTTTCTCCCTTTGGTACGTTAGATTCCAAAGGAAACAGCTTGCATGGATGGGTAGATGTCGCCCTCATGCAATCCTGCTTGACCGATGAGGGGGTAAAGTCTTTCGTCCGCCGGTACGGCATGGTGATTGTCGATGAGTGCCATCATGTTTCCGCGGTCAACTTTGAGCAAATCTTGAAATCGGTTCCTGCCATGTATGTGTATGGGTTGACAGCTACTCCCATTCGGAAGGACGGCCATCAGCCTATTATTTTTATGCAGTGTGGGCCGATACGCTATTCGGCAGATGCCAAAAGTCAAATAGCCAGGCAGACTTTCAAGCGATGGCTGGTGCCTCGGTTTACAGCGTGCCGGGACCTTTTAGATGAACCGCCAATATACGCGCGAATCGTACAATCCCTTGCTACGGATGAACAGCGGAATGCACAGATTGTGGAAGATGTGCGTATGGTTCTGGCAGACGGACGGACACCGATCGTGCTGACCGTGCTCACTTCACATGTGGAGCGGCTGGGGCTGCTGCTTTCTGTATATTGCAGGCATGTCATTACCTTGGTGGGCTCCGAATCCATGAAGGAGAAGCGTGAAAAGATGGAACGGTTGGCAGCGCTTCCTCCAGAGGAACCTTTGGTGATTGTGGCAACCGGACGTTATGTAGGTGAAGGCTTTGATTATCCTCGTTTGGATACCCTATTCTTGGTTTCTCCTGTTTCATGGAAAGGCATTGTGGCACAATACGCCGGACGTTTGCACCGCGAGTATCATGGAAAGACTGATGTCCGCATTTATGATTACATCGACATTCACTTGCCATTGTGCGACCGCATGTACCAGCGCAGGCTGAAAGGATATGCGGCTATTGGCTATCAGCTGTTAGAGAAAGGAGTGCTTGTAACCGGTCATCATACGCAAAGTATATTTTCAGGTAATAACTATCTGTCCCCCTTGGTTGAGGATATAGCTCAAGCCAGACATTCCGTAATTATCTCTGTGACGAAAACCGTATTGAAAAAGCGTTCTCAATTAGGAATCGCCTTGAAGGAAGCCATGCAGCGGGGAGTACAGGTGGTTGTGTTCGTGAGAAACAAGACTGAAGAAGCAGAGTGGTTGCAAAGGGAGAGTTTGACGGTTCGTGTATCCGAACGTTTGACCTTTCAATTGGTGATGATTGATAAAAAAAAGATGTGGTATGGCAGCATCAATTATATGGGTTATGCCACGGAAGAAGAGTGTGCAGTAAGGTTTTCTGATGAACACTTGACGGCGGAAATGCTGGATGTGTTGTATGGTGAGTGAGCAGATTTTGGGAGGAGAGAGTTTGCATCAACAATGGTAAGTGTTATACTGATGAGAAAGTTACTCATACAAGATGACCGATTTATCATAGCCCCATAAAGTTTCGGCCTGTTATATCAGAAATTCTTGATAATAAGTGACATTATATTGAAGATTAAAGCGTAATTATGATGCGTTATCAGTACAATGACAGTTAAAAATAGAGATCGAGAAGGAAAATTATGAAATAATTCTTCTAAACCGCTTACATGCTCGGGCACAACTGGGAGGCGTTTTTTGAGGAACACTCATACTTTTCCATGCTCCGCAATTGGCATAACCATTACGGTTAGCCCACTGGAGATTGTATTCGCATTGAAAACAAAACAAGTGCGCGACGAAGGGTCAGACAATGCTTCCTGCTCATCAATTATTCTACGTTTTTCTATGGAGATTTTCAGCTCTTCTTCCTCCTTTTTCTTTCTTGCTTCAGCTTCTAACCTTTCCTTCTCTTTGATTCGTTCCTTTCTCTCGTTCTCGGATTTAATACGTTCATATTCTTGCTGGTAATTTTGGAATAACTCAGACTTGCAGAGCCTATATTTATGTCCGCTTTCTTCAATGACTAAGTATTGATTTATACCTGTCAAACTGTAAACAGGAACACCTGCACAATGGTACGAACACCCCAATTCACATTGCCTGCATTCAGATTCATCAACCACCCGTACGGGCTTTCCGGCCTTGTTGTACAAAGATCCTACTTGAGAAAAATAAGTCACGTTATTCATCCATTTCCTGTCCTTTGAAGAAGATAACAGAAAAGATTCCAGTGTTTCCAGACTTTGGTTGGAAAGGTCTATTTCCAAGCAATTCATGTTCTTATAATCAATAGCGGTCTTGTGTTGGATCTTGTACTGGAAAAGGAATTCAATAAGATATTGCTGACCTTCTTTTGTTGTCGCAATTACGTCCGGTTGTTTATCCGCCCGTTCAAAGCAACAGTCAATTCGTACATCAACGAATTCAATATCCATTTCAGGAAATATTCCATAATAAGAAGGTGCATGAATACGTTTTGCGCTTTGAATAATCTGCTCTGCCAATTTATACATGGTGACCACATAGCATATCTTAAGGTTGGCTCCACGTGTATCACTGTGATGGGCAAAACCGTGCTGTCTCACTTCACCGTGACGGGCAAGCAAGCGTTCGTGACAATAAGGACACTTGCATCCGCATTGAATACCTCTGGGCACGTTGTCAACATGGACCATCTTGCCTTGTTCATTTTCAGCCCAGGAGAAAACAAAGTCAATATTCATACTTCAAGATTTATGTTAATCAGTCAGGATTAAACTTTGGATAACTTTTCCAGTAAAATCCGGCATTACGTCATACATTTTGCCGTACAATTCTGACTGTTTGTTGAAAGAAATGCATCCATATTCCTCTTTGGAGTCGTAAAAGACACCAATAATCTGCTCGATGTACACATCGGCTGATTTTTTGTTTATGAAATAGGCATCGGATTCCTTTAGGAACCGGGCCTTGACAACCGGTCCACATATTATTTTCTCTAAGAAGGAACGCAAATCCTTTTCGGGTATCTGCTGTAAAACCTCGATTATTTTTTCTTTCTTTATGCTGTTTTTCTTTTTTGCCATGTTATAGTATATAACAGGTTACAGTTCGGTTTTTGGCTTTCCATTTGACTTGTCAACACGTAATTATGACAAAGATAAGTCTTTTGCTTCTGATTAGCTTCTAAAAAATGGTATATTTGCAGACTGATTGTTTGAAAACAGATGTAAAGTATGGTACAAATAGAAAAGAAGATGTAATGTTTAACGGAAGCATGAGGGTAAGCCAACCGCATGCTTCAAAATATTACATCAAAATGAGCAGATCAAGAAAAAAGTTCCCGGCTGGGGTTAATTGTTGCTGTAAGTCTCAGAAGAAGGGAAAGAAAGTGGCATCCAGGCGGTTCAGACGAAAAGTGAAAGTACTGATGCACCAGGAAAGTTATGAGCGACTGCCTTTTTTCTCCATCGAATTGACTTCTCCGTGGGATTTGGGTGGAGACGGAAAATCTTTCTATGGTTTTCGCTCCGAGTGTGACTGGTATGAAAAGGTAATGCGAAAATGACGGAAAGCTTTGATTCCACGGTAAAAAGCTACCTTGTTCATAAGTAGTGTGCTTGCTAGCCCAACTTTAACGCCCCGAAAAATCAGCCTTTTTCGGGGCGTTAAAGTTGCAAAATCGTTGATACCTAATATTTCATTTTTCTAATTAAACATGTCTGGCATTTGTGAACATGTGGGGTTATCCATCAAAAGCTTCCATTCTGTTTTTTTCCAGCAAAGTAAGGATGTCCTTTTCCTTGTATAATAGTTTGCCTCCTATTTTGTAGTAAGGCAGTTTGCCGTTTATCCTGTACTCTGCCAGCGTCCTGCGTGTCAGTTTCAACTGTTCGGCAAGCTCACAATCCGTAATGTAACGTTCTCCGTTCAGAACCGGACGTAACTTCTCCTCCTGCTTGTCCAGCATTTCGGACAGGCTGTCTATGTTCCGGAAAAAACGAATGATTTCCGGGGTTTCTTTGGTCAACAGGGATTGAATCATAGCACTTCTAAAGGGTTATACGGTGAATATTGTTTTCCATAAAACGGATAATATCCTGACGCTTGTAATACACCTTACGGTCTATATGACTGTAAGGGATGGCCCTGCTTCTGCGAAGCTGCAACATCTTTCCGGGAGAGACGTCCATGAGCATGCAAGCCTCCTGGTTGTCAATCCAGTCGTCCATACCGGATATGCCACTTCCGCATGTTTCACACATTTTTCTTACAACGGCTTCCAGAGCCTCATTCATTTCCATGAATGTTTTAGCCTCGATACATATAAACTCCATAAACTTCATTTTTGTCGGATACGAAAATATGAAAGGGAATATTCATGTCCAAAAGGATGTCGTCAAATGACATCAGATGTCATTAAACGTCATATGTAACAGAGGGCTGCAGGGGCAAACTTCAGGAAAATGCTCTGAAATAAATATTATCATCAATTATATATGTTGAATACTTTGTGTGGAAGCGTCATCAATTTACCCGGTTTTAAGAACATAGGCGGGATATTAATATTACCTGTAAATTGTAAAGTTTACATTCGGACTTTACAGTTTTATACTTCAAAATTTTACACTTACCATTCACCGATAAAAATCATAAAATGTTATTTGTTTGATTCTTAATAGAATACAATCTATGATTAAGTTAAGACCGGCATTCCGGCATAGATTTTTCACTAAAGATGGCATATACTCTTGAGAGTGCGCACAAGAAAGGGTATTTCAGTAATAACCTTTAAAATACAGGAGATACATGCCATGATGTATATAGACAATGAAGTGCTCGAGAAAATGATAATGACCATAGTGGAAGGTTTTGACCGCATAGAGAAGAAACTGGACAGGATGGGACGTGTGAAAGAGTTCTTGAACGGTGACGAGCTTTTGGACAACTATGACATAGCCAGGCTGCTCAACGTGTCGCTGCGGACAGTCGCCCGTTACCGGGAAAAAGGACTGATCCGCTATTACCAGACGGATGAGAACGGCAAGAATTTCTACAGGAGTTCGGATATACAGGATTTTTTGCAGAAACGGGGAAAGAAAAACTGAACGGGAGAATGTGGATATGCGGAAGTGTGCTAACTTTGTCTTATAAACGATTGTTATGAAGACAAATACCAATTCTAGATATGCCGTTGCGGTCCTTATTGACGGGGATAACGCCTCCTTTGAGAAGATGGAGGATATAATGGGCTTTGTTTCCCGTTATGGGGATGCCGTCGTGAGACGAATTTATGGAGATTGGACGAGGAAATCGCTTTCCGCGTGGAAGGCGACTGCCCGGGAGCATGGATTTAGGCTTGTACAGGCTTCCTCCCATGCTCCCGGAAAGAACACGACCGATATTGCGCTGGTCATAGACGCGATGGATATCCTTCGTGACGGTCGGGCGGACTGTTTCTGTCTGGTAGCCAGTGACGGTGACTACAGCCTGCTTGCCCAACGGATACGTGAGGCCGGATTGAAGGTGCTGGGATATGGGGAGGATAAGACTCCCGTATCATTGGTGCGGTCCTGTTCCGTGTTCCTGTATGCCGACCGGAAGGAAAACAGGGTTTCGGACAATACTCCCGAATTTTTTATCCAAAGGGACATGGAGTATTTTGACAAGGCTTTTGAGCAAGCGGCTGACGGCAAAGGGGAGGTGTCCCTTTCGCTGATCGGCGGCGCATTGAAAAAAATGATGCCCAAATTCAAGGTCAGAAGATATGGATGTAAGACATTGGGCAAACTTTATGAAAGGCTGGACAGGTACGAGCTGGTCATGACAGACAAGGGAGTGGCAAGTGCCGTGCGGCTGAAAGACTGAACCGCACGGCGGGAATAATCAGGAACCGTCAGTTTCCTTTTATGCATGGCAAGGATGCATAAAAGGAAACTGACGGTCGTTGTCTATACCGGAATGGGATTTATCCGTAGTGTATCGAGATTGAGATAGGCTCCCCGGTAGAATGTCCTTCCTTCCCTGAGCATACGCCACAGGATGTCGCAGCCGGTTTGTGCCAGTATGGAATTGATGAAAAGGTCCTGCTTCTGCAAGGCTTCCGCCAGCGAGCAGCTCGGTCCCGAGTCCTTTTCCTTGATGGTGGAGTAGCGTACCTCTTCGGTAATGACATTCATGCGGGGAATGGGCAGGTACTCGTTGGAGACGGGCTGGAGAATCTTGCCACGGATGTTCCCTATCAGGACCTGTCCGGTGGTCCGGGCGTTGCCGAAGTCCATCCAGTATATGGGCGACCGCTCGTTATTGGAAGTGTGTTCCCTGTGTTTCTTCAGGAACCACCAGAGGTTCATCCTGGAGCGGGTGTTGTCGGTACAGGTGACAATGATGTTCGCCAGGGCGGGTTCTTCCCGGTCTGCGGAGGCTTTCAGCGGATAACGCTGCCCCTTTGCCTCCCACGAGAAGCCGAAAAAACGGTTGATGCGGGTCACAAGTGCCGCTGCCTTGTTCAATCCGAGTTCCGATCCGCTGAACAGCTGGCGTCCGATGTTCGCTTCCGTGACGGTATCGGGGTCGAAGACCGTCACGTGCAGTCCCGGATGTCCGAGTGCCTGTAATGCCACGCTCATCCGCGCCAGGCCGGTGGCCACCTGTGAGCCTGTTCCGCCCGCACCGATTACGAAGACGGTCACGGGATGGTAGGGATTGAGCAGGTACCTGTCTGTATAATGAATCTTTTTCATGCCAGTAAGTCTTTAAGTTGTTTGTTCATGGGTTTCAGTTCGTTCTCGTCAAACGGATTGGCGCGTGCCTTTTCCGTTACCGAGACCAGGTTGCTTCCGGTCGGGTTCCTGCTTCCTCCCAGATGGGAGAACTCGCTGAGCCAGAAACGTTTTTCCCAATACTCGAGGAGTTTTGAGAAAGTCATGTCTTCCGGGGGAGTCAACGCGGCGTTTCCCAGACAGACACTGCTACCCGTGACATTGAAGAAAGGGGCAAGGAAAAGCGGGCTGTTTTCCGCCGGTTTTTCCCCCTTGTAGGAGAAAATGTCCAGCCTGTCACCGGAAACCTTGTAGATTACGCCGGGCACATGGAATGTCCCGTCAGGAATATTCAGGCTTCCGGCAAAGAACATCTTCCGTTTTCCCGGAGGATTGTACCAGATGTACCTTTCGTGCCCCTTTCGGGTATCACACCACAGCATGTTGGCGGGGATTTTTCCGTGCGGCACGTTCCGCCGGTCATCCGTATAGGATTCCATCAAGGAGTCCATGAACTCATAGGTGACGGGCATGGCAGCCTCCATCCTGCCCCTGTCATTGATGGGATGCAGTTCGAGGTAATGCATTCCGTTCCCATAGCGGTTCTCACGGTATTCATACGCGATCAGTGCCGCCTTGGGCACCATCACCTGTTGAAGTTTGTTGGTCAGTTCATTCATATCGTTCATTTTAGAAGTTGTCAGCTATATGCTTTGTAAAACGTGCCAGCCATTTTGAAAGCCTTTCCGGGTAGTCGCCCATTTGGAAGAGACAGTCCGTTTCCGGTGTCAGGAACCTGTATGTGACCGGGGTAAGGGCATAAGTCTCCTGGTAGTCCGAGTTCATGAACCCTTTCATGCATTCAGCCAGCGTGTCATCGGTAGAGTAGACCAGCATGACCTGGCTTTCCATTCCCACCGGGTAAAAATCACGCTCCTCCTCATACGCCCAATCATACAGGTAGTCTGTGAGGTTCGGGCTTTCCGGGGTGATCAGTGCCATGCCCTCCCTTATCAGTCCCAGCAGTTTTTGTTCCTTCCCCTTTTCTGTCCGGTAATTCCGTACAGCCTCTTCCAGAGAGTTGCAGAACGGTTTTCCCGACATCCGTTTGAGTGCTTTCGCCCGTTTTCCTGACTGGTAGGAATCCGCCAGCCGCTTGTTCGCCCTGATTTCTTTCGGGGAGGCGTCGGAATCCCGGTTTTCCCAGTCTTCCAGTTCCTCTATGGCGAAGTCATAGCAAAACGCCTCGGTGACATTGCAGACTCCGTGATGCCGGACGAATTGCCGGATGAATTCCCAGACAATGTTCCTCAATGGTACGGGAAGCCGTTCCGTAAAGTCGATGGGAATCCAGAACAATGCGGGTTCCGGCCAGTCGTGATGGCGGAACAGACAGAAATGGAGCCTTCCTTCTTTCTCTTCCAGATTGATACATTCCGGCACGCTCTCGTCCATCGCCTTGTACAGTTCGGTGATTTTCAGACGGGGGCTGCCCCCTTTCCTGTATCGGAAAGGGAGCTTTATACCCATAAGTCCGGCATAGTTCAATGCCGATTGGTAGAGATAATTGAAATTCTCCGGTGTCGTGAGATTGACCGGGGAACCGTCATATCCGTCTTTATGCCAAAAATCCGGAGCGTGGGGAGGAATTTTATCTGTCAGAAAATCATGACGCTTCCCGGTGGCGGCAGTATCCTCCTTTTTTGTCCCGCTGTCCCTCTTCGGATGTCTGACGGGCCGGCCGAGCGGATAATGAGTCCTGCCAGGTTCTCCTTGGCTGATTCTGAGAGCAGTCTGCATGGCTTGTCCTCCTTTTTCTTTCTCTTGTCCATACGCTTATCCTTTCACTCCGATGGTTGTCTTGAAGCGGTAGACCGCCTTGTCCTCCTCCCATTCCGGCCCATGAACGGTCGCCGTTGTCAGTTCGGGATAGGTCATGGAATAGAAGTCCATCACCTCGTTTACGGACAGGCTACTGTCCGGGTCGCTCAATACCAGTTCCTTGGAGTCCTTCCTGAATTTGAAAACTCTCTGCAATCCTTTGATTTCAAGTGCCATAATTTCTTTGTTTTATAAGGTTTAACAATATACCATGTCCATTTGTGCCATGTCCGTCATGCGGCATTCCTTCGGGAAGTCCGGATATTCCGCGTACGGGTCTTCCCTGAGCATTTCCCGGTCATCCTCGCAGTCCTTGTCGAAGTTGTACATCACAGCCTCTTGCGTTTGCCGGTATTGTTCCGGGCTCTCATAAGTTCTTGCGGTCTCCTGCGCCGGTGCATACTGTGACGAGGCCAGTTGCATCCATTGCTTTCCGTCCATCCGTGCCTGTTGCATCTGTACCGGTTGATGGAACTGAATTCCTTGCGGTTGTGGAACTACCTGTTGCGGGACTGGTTGCGTTTGTGGTGCGGACTGCGTATATTGTACGGGTTGTGTTTGCGGCTGTCCGGTAAATGGCGTTCGCTGTCCGGGATGTACAGCCGGCTGTGGCGGTTGCGGTTGTGAAATGGGTTGCGGAACCGGATCCGGCTGCTCGGGCAAAAACATCGGGATTTGCTCTCCGCTCCGGTATTGCGATGCCGGGGCTGCCGCCGGTTGCGATGCCGTCTGTTGTGGAGCCGGCTGCGGCTTGGGCATTGGCGGTTGTTCCATGCCGAACAGGCTTCCCTCCGATGCCTTTTTCTGTACCTCCGCCATCTTCTCGTCAATTTCCTTCTGCTTGTCCGGAAGTGCCAGTATCCTAGCCTGCTTGAGCCATGTCAACGCTTCGGAATAGCGTTTGCCGGTCATGGCATCCTCCGCCTTCTTAAGCAGTTTTTCCATCTTTTCCCGTTTCTCGCGGACCTCTTTGGACTCTTTTTCCGCCGCAGACCTGGCGGCTTTGCTTTGTGAGATCACCTGTGCCGCCTGCTTCTCGAACGTTTCCAGGTTGGTAAGGATACCCAGCGCTTTCTGTAAAGGTGTGCCGATAGCCTGCAGGAAGCCCGCATCCAGCTCTTCCGGCGTGCCGTTCAGGATGAGCGGGACGATGCGCTCCCCGTCCTTTACCCCCGACCGCCTGGGAACAACGGCCACCGTCAGGTTGTTGTTTACTCGTCTGATGTTGATACTCAGGTCCGTGCCTGCCGTGATCATTTGGTTGATTGCTTGAAAAAACATAATGGTAAAATTTAAAATGTTATACATAAGTTTCCTTGAAAAAATCCTTCAGGATTCTCTGCCTGTCCGGATTCGAGGCGATGCCCTTCAACGGTTCCAGATAGTAGCCGATACGTTTCGGCCCGTCTGTCGTATCGGGAATCCGTTTTTTTACAGGTCTCACACGGCTTGTGGCGGGCCATGCGGCCGGCATGGCCGGAGCCGGCGGGGTGAATGCAGCTGTTCTCATGTCTTTATGCTTTAAGGGTTATACAAGCATGCCCATGACGGTCAGTGCGATAATTATTTTTACAATGAGGGTGAATGTCCTGAAAAGGAGGCTGATGAGCGTTCCCGACAAAAGGAACAGGACGAGCAGATACACGGGAATGATTCCCTTGCTGTAGAGCAAGCATATTCCCGTAAGCAGGACCAGTGAGACCGTCCGCTTGCAGATGTTTTCGATAAGTCGCAGTTTCATGTCTTTAAATTTTTAAGAATGAATAATCCCATCGGGATATGTTTTCCCGATTTTATAGGCCTCCGGCCCTTGGATTGCCTTTTTGCGCAAGGCTTGGCAAAAGAAAATACCGCAGCGAAGCGAGGATGATTTTCTTTTGACCAACCAAGCCCCCAAAGGGGGCCGCCTTGCGGCAAAAACGAGGCAATCCAAGACCTTTGCCGCTTAAAATCGGAAAAACGTATCTTGCACATATAAAAAATAAAAAGGAAGTACAGACAGACGTCTGCACTTCCCTTGTCTTGTTGGCTTTGACATTTGTTTATATGGTTCCCTGTGGCCGCTTTTCCACCGGATGGTTCCGGAATATCTCGCCTGTCACCTCATTTACCGTTTCCAGTACGCCGTCCAGGAACTCTTCCTGCGAGAGTTCCCCCCGTTCTATCCGTGCCAGTTCAGTTTCCCATCCCGAGGTGAGGGAGGCGTCGGCCACCTTCATACCGCGTACCGTCTCATACAGGAAAAGCCCTTTAGGGGTCGGGACGACATATTTACCCGAATAACGGATGTATTTACGTTCCAACAGCGTGCGGAGGATATTCGTGCGGGTGGAGACGGTGCCCAGTCCGGCCTTGTCCATGTAGTCCACCAGTTCCTCGTCCGTATAAGGGGAGACCGGTAACGATTTCTTATGTATAAGGCTGCACCCTGCCACCGGCAGTATCTCTTCCTGAAAAAATTCCGGCATCACCTGGTAAGGCATACGGCCTTTTGCGACAATATGTTCCCTCTCGAAGATTCCGAGCCATCCTTTTTCCAGGATGCGGTATGTACGGATGCGGAATTTACGTGCGGCGCACACCGCATCGACGGTTGTGTATTCCACCTTGCAGGGCGGCATGAACGTTTCAAGCACCCTGCCGACAATGAGCGTGTAAACCAGCATTTCCTCCCGGCCCAATTTACCGGGCTGTATACCTGTAATGATGATGGCATGATGCTCCATGGTGTCTTGTGCCCCAATGCTGTCCTGCGGCGCGGCAAGGTCAACCATACCGGCATATTGTCGGAACTCCTTGCGGGAGAGCATCTTCTCCATGACAGGCGGCAACGTGTCATATACATCCCCCGGCAACAGGCGACTGGAGGTGCGCGGATAGGAAATCAGCCTCTTCTCGTACAGGCTCTGTGCAATCTCCTGCACCTGTATGGCCGTCAGGCCGTGGTAACGGTTCGCGTCTTTCTGTAGTTCGGCCAGGTTGTAAAGTGCCGGTGCCCCGATTTCCTCCGTCCGTTTCCTTACCGCTGTGATGCGGGCGTTCTTTGCCGCCTTGCAATCCTCGTACAATGCCAGTGCCTCCCGGCGGGCCACAAGGTCGTCCACGTGGCGCATCTTTAGGATACGGTCATTCTTGCATAGGCTGATGAATACGGGCCAGCTGTCAGCCGGCATGTGGTTCTCCTTCTCCCGGTACCGTCTGCATATCTCTGCCAGTACGGGGGTCTGTACCCTGCCCAGCGAGTTGTTCCCGAAGCCTACCGCCTTGCAGATGGCATGGCTTGAATTGACGCCCAGGAGCCAGTCCGCCCGGTTACGGCTGTCCGCCGCCAGGAACAGGTTGTCGAACCGGTCACATGGAAGGAGGTTCGCCATGCCTTCCGTGATGGCCTCGTCCGTCAGAGACGAGATCCAGAGGCGGAGGCAGGGTTGTTTGCACCCCAGAAAGCCGTAAAGATGGCGGAACAGCATCTCTCCCTCCCGGGAAGCGTCGGTTGCCGCGATGATGGTGTCGCATGCGTTGAGTACCTTGGCTATCACTTTCAACTGGAGCACCGCATTGATGTCGGGATTCCACCCGGTGTCCGTCTTCACGTGCCTTACTGTCAGGACGGAAGGCGGCAGCAGGGGAAGGTCCTCCCGCTCCACACGGGCTGTTCCTGAATCCTTCGGCATTGCCAGGGAGAGCATGTTGCCGTATGTCCATGTCACCATGTAGCCGTTCCCGGTCATATAGCCGTTCTCCTTTCTGCCTGCTCCCAACACTCTTGCTATCTCTCTGCCCACGTTGGGCCTGTCAGTCACTATTGCGATCATATTCTTTTTCTTTTTGATGCCCCGTACCGGATTGGACGGTACGGGGACATGTTAAACTTGTTTTATTTTTTGTTATTTCTTTGGAGATTCCTCCTGACGGATGCCGTTGATTTCCATGATTGGCTTGTTGTTGTCACCGGGTACCAGTTTGAATGTGGCATCCATGGCCAGGCTGATTACCGGGGTACGGAGTCTCAACGGGATGATTTCCGACTCCTTGCCTTGCAACAACAGGTCAAGGTTGCCGTCCGCTTCCAGTTGCTCCTTGCTGATACCCACGGCCTTCAGGCCGGGCCAGTCAATGTCTTCTACATTATAGATATAAGGGATGTTCCGATTCATATTCATACGGTTCGGGGATTTGATGTTTGTAAAACTGATTTTGTTTCTCTCCGATCGGGGTCATACCGCTTGTTTTGCGCCATTCTTTTGTTCCTGCTGCTGGCCTTGGGCGGTGTCCGCCTGTGCCGCACGACGGGAAGTGTCCCTGCGGATATCCGGGTTCTCCTGGAAATACTGCAACTGCCCGGAATAAGGGTTTACTTTCAGGTAGGAGCTGAACGTCTGCCCATTGTTTTTCAGCCCTTCGACAAGGAGGGTCTTCCCGTCCTGGAGGTTCGCCTTTTCCTGCGCCGTGAACACATGGCCGTAAACCTCCGCCGGGATACGTGGCGCCTGCTGCTCGTTGAACCCGTCCGGCGTGCGTGAGTACATCGTCCTGCCGGTATTCATGTCCAGCTTGACAAACGCGGAGAATTCCTCTCCCTTACGGTTGATCATGTTTTCCAGATAGACGGCCTGCCCCTTGCGTAAGGTTTCCTTATCCTCGGGGGTCAGTTGCACGCTGCATATCTCCTTGGGGATATAGATTTCTCCGGTTTCCGGATTATGACGGGTGTAATTCGGCCGTCCTGTCGTCTGGTCTATCGTGACAAACGCGGAGAAAGCCCCGTCCCTATTCTTGAACTTCATGTCCTCGACCAGGATGGTATGTCCCTCGCTGAGCATCTTTATCTGGGTGGGTGAGAGCGGTACGCCCCCGATGGATTTCTCGTTGAATACCTGGTTCTTCGGGAAGATGAACTCCAGCCCCCTGCGCTCGGCGCTGTATTGGAGCGTGGCGTCAAATTCCTTCCCCGTCTTGGAGGTCATCCCCTCCACCTTGACGGGTTGTCCCTCCTTCAGCAGTCTGATCTCCTCGTCCGTAAGTCTTACCCCGCTCACTTCCTGCGGGATGTAGACATGCTCCTGCCGGACGGCGACCAGCTCGTTGGTGTTCTTGTCGATGGAGATCAGGCAGGGGGTGTACTCACTGCCACGCAGGTTGAGTTCCACCGCACGTCCCATGTTGCCGGTCTCACGCAGGTTCTTCTTGTCCTCCTCGCTGAAGTTGAATCCGAAATAAGGGCGTTCCAACTGCGGTTCCTTGCGTATGCCGTGAATGGCCAGTCCCACCTGTCCATCCTGTTGCGGGATGAGTGAGAGCCTCGCATCCAGTTTGGCTGTCAGCAAACCGGAAAGATGGATTGTCAGGGGCACCAGCTTGTTGGTCTTGTAGCCCTTCAGCATGGAATCAAGGAGTCCCTGCTGTTCCAGCGAAGCCTTTGAGATTCCGACCTTTTCCAACTCCTCCCAGTTGACCATGTTCTCATTATACCGGTAATGCGGTCCTTGCGACTCCTGCGCTGCCTGTTGAGCCTGGGGCTGCTGCTGTTGCTGTGCCGCCTGCTGTACCTCGCTCTGTTGCAGGGGTTCCTGCGGTTGTGTCTCTTTGTCTGCCATAGCTGTCTTTTCTTTTTGGTTTACGCTTTGTTCCTTCTTGTTTTCTCTCGGACGGATTTCGTAGCGTTTGAGGAACTCCTTCACTGCGTCCGTCTTTTTCCCTTCCGCCAGGTCCTTGATCGCCTGCTTGTTCACCTTGTAGTCGTGGAAGGTCATGCGGAGCAGGCGGAAATGGGTAGGTTCCTTGAACTGGCTCCAGAAATTCTTGATGAAGTTTTCGAGTATGCTCGAGTTCTTGTCGAATTTCAGGAATGAGTTCTCATTCTTCTCGTCCGCCGGAACCGTCTTGACCTTCCCGTCCTTGTCGATCTCGCTGACCACTTGTACACCGGCTTTCGGGTCGCTCTTGTTATGAACCATCATCAGCTCGGTGATCTGTTCCACCAAAGGGGCGTCGTTCACGGCCTTCGGTTTCCGGGTTCGTCTAGGCTTCCCGTTCGGGCTCTTTTCTTGTGCCATACCTTTTCTTTTTGGGGTTAATAAATTGCTTTGACGCTTCAAATGTATGGGCTAAATCCGAATAAAATGCTGATTTTTAAAAAGGTGTCATCAGATGTCATCAGATGTCGTCAAATGTCCGAAAGACTGGTTTTCCGTGAGAGAAACATGCCGTGAAAACAAGGATATGGTATGCAGAGGAAGGGCGAAGAAGTCGGCACGGGCGCGAAGGGAGGATTATGCAGAGCAGAGTGAGCTGAAGTCCCTGTCTTCTCATGGGGGCGGCGTTTTTTTCATAAGACATTGCCAGGTCTGCCCATATATCCCGTACTTCCTGCCGGATTTATGGAGATATAAAGGAGGCCCTCCTTTTTTCATCAATGACACGGTCATGCGTCGCGTCGGTCGCAGTGAGTCCCTATAATCTTTCCCGAAATCAAAACCATTGTCCGGGCGTTTGTTTCCATGTGTATTTTCCGCGACTTGTCGCAAGGAAAATACTCATGGAAAGCGAAGCCGGAACGCCCGTGACAATACGGTTTTGATTTATCTTTGATTATAGGGAACTCGCTGGTATCCGTCTGTTTTTCACGAATTTCCCAGAAAACATATACTGTCTTGGTGTTTATACGATATAGATATTTCTGGACTTGTTCCACGGAAAACCGTCGCTTTTCATTTTCGGACTTTGATTCTTTACGAGGCTATTCGGACTGTCTTTCAAGAAGATTTACAGAGTTTGGCATCGGCATCAGGCGATATTCGGTGTTCCAAGCGGAGAAGCGGAATCTGGGACTAAATATTTTCTTCCTTCAACAATATAGCCCACGGGTTGTATCTATGTACCTATTATTCATCATAAAACAGACTATATATGGCTACCATTAAATTAAAATTCCGTCCATCGACGGTACGGGGTAAGGCCGGCACGCTCTGTTACCAGCTTTGCCACCGTCAGGAGAACAGGCAGATTACCACCGACATGAGGATATTTCCCGAGTGGTGGAATGAGACGAAACGTGAGCTTGTCGCTGTCCCCGGCAATGAGAGGGTCCTGACCGCCTACCGGAAACGGGCGGAAAAGGAGATGCGTGACATCCGTGAGATTATCCGCGAGCTGGACTGTAGCGGAGAAACATACACCTTGTCGGAAATACTCAACCGCTATCGCTCCCTGCCTTCCGAGCCCGGTTTCCTATACTACATGAAAAAAGAGATGGAAGCGCTTTGGGAGAACGGCCAATACGGTACATCGCGTAATTACCGGCGTGCACTGAACAGCTTTTCCGCTTTCCTGGATGGTGATGACGTTCCTTTCTCATTGTTGGATTCCGCCCTGGCGTGTCGGTATGAGGCATGGCTGTGGCAACAAAGGGTAGCGAGGAACAGCAGCTCGTTCTATATGCGGATTCTGCGTGCCGTCTATAACAAGGCCGTAAGGCAAGGTCTTGCGTTGCAGACTTTCCCGTTTCGTGAGGTTTATACAGGAGTGGCTCGTACACCGAAACGCGCCGTGGATGAGGAAACCATCCTGAAGCTCCAAAGGATTGACCTCTCGGACTCACCGGCCCTGGCACTTTCCAGGGACATGTTCGTGTTCAGCTATTGTGCCCGTGGAATGGCGTTTGTGGACATGGTATATCTGAAAAAGGAGAATGTGGACAGCGGGCGAATCACCTATTGTCGTCATAAGACAGGCCAATACCTGACACTCCATATCGAACCGTGTATGGCGGCGATACTGGAACGATATGGGCGGGTTTATCCGGAAAGTCCATATCTTTTCCCCATCCTTACCGATGAACAGCCGGATCAGGCTTACCGGCAATATCGGACCGGGTTGAACTACCATAACCGAAAATTGAAACGGTTGGGTAAATTGCTTGGCGAACCATTGCCTTTGTCCTCATATACGCCACGCCACAGCTGGGCTACCGCCGCACGCAACCACGACGTACCGATTGCCGTCATCAGTGCGGGGATGGGACACAGCAGCGAAAGGACTACGCTTATTTACTTGGATTCTTTGGACAATGCCATAATAGATAATGCGAACGAGAAGATTTTGAAGGGTTTGAACGATACCATTTCTATGTAAGAGAGGGTAAAAACACACTGCAAAGGTAATGATTCTCAGTAAAACTGAAAAGTAAAATAAACGTTTTTATTTCCTTATTTTACCCCCCCCATTTATAAGTAACTGATTATTAATAGTTTATATTACTAATTTAATATGAATCAAAATAGAGCCGTAATAAGAATATAAAATAAAAGGAGAACGTTGCATTTTCCATCCGAGTGTATTTTCGAGTCTAAAACCGAGCAAACCGAGCAAAAATGTACTTTTATAGCAATCCATATACCTGATTATCAGCAAAAACAACATGCGTACCATCTCTTACATAGAAACGGTACGAATACGGGGGTTACGGTATCTGTTCACTGTAGTCAGGAGCGGCCCGCATTCCGGAAGTCCTATAAGGAAAGAACCGGATTAACCTTGATTGCTGTATCTTCCTTATTTGAAAAAACAGAAGGTGCAGGAATGAGAATTATATCCTTTTTATAAACCCGGTAACATTGCTTTCCTTTGGACATAGAAACACATACCATTGAGCATTGGTTCGCCCTGAAAGTATTTTATAACAAAGTTTTCGAGATCGAGGACATGTTGAGAAAAGACAAGTTGGAGACTTACATCCCTTGTGAGGAAGCATTGGTGGAATGCAACGGCGTGAAGAGAAAAGTTCGCCGTCCTGTTATCAGCTCGCTCATGTTCTTCCGTTCCACTGTCCGCCGTGCCCTGGAGGTACAGCGGCAGTTCACGGACAAGGTGATTCTGTACACAAGGCAGAAGGGATTGAGAAAGCTTCCTCTCGCCATTCCCGAGCGGGAAATGAACATCTTCATGCTGGTCACCTCGTCCGGCGAGGAGGGAATGGAATATTTCGGTGAAGACAACCCCAAGTTCCACCGGGGCGAGCGTGTTCGGGTGATCGACGGGAAGTTCAAGGGGGCGGAAGGTGTCATCTGCCGGATCAAGAAAAACAGCCGCCTGGTGGTTACCGTCCAGGGCGTATGCGCCGTGGCCACCACCTATATCCCGCAGGCATTCCTGCGACGGATAGGGCAGGAATAAGGGAAATATCAAAAGAATCATATAGTGGACATACTTCATCTTATCGAATTTGCCTTCACGGTTTTAACCGGCTGGACATTGGGTGCGATGGTCCTGCCCCGCATCTCGTTGGTCTCGTTCCGCCGCCGCCTGTTCGACTCAGTGGACGGGCGCAAGCTGCACACCGCCCATATACCCCGGCTGGGGGGGATCGCCTTCTTCCCGTGCATCACTATCACGGTGTCACTCGTCATTATCGGGCATAACCAGTGGATGGGCAGCAATATGCTTGACGTGGATCTGACCAACCGTCTGCTTTCCGTATTCTGCGGCCTGTTCCTGCTCTATCTTACGGGGATGATGGACGACCTTATCGGTGTACGTTACCGCTCCAAGTTTCTGATACAAATACTTTGCGGCATCCTGTTGGTGGCTTCGGGACTCTGCTTCGACAACCTGTACGGACTTTTCGGCATCGAAGCCATGCCTTATTATATAGGCGCTCCGTTCACCGTGTTCATCATCGTCTATATCCTGAACGCCATCAACCTGATAGACGGTATCGACGGGCTTGCCTCCGGGCTGAGTATCATCGCCTTCTTCGCGTTCGGGTGCATGTTCATCCGTCTGCAATGGTGGATGTATGCCTTTATTTGCCTGGCCACCATCGGCGTGCTGCTACCGTTCTTCTACTACAACGTCTATGGCAATGTCCACCGTGGGCGCAAGATATTCATGGGAGACACCGGATCACTCACTATCGGGATGCTGCTTGCCGTGATGGCTATCCGTCTGAGCATGTCCGACCCGTTGAAGGAAAGCACCTTTCCCGGTGCCGTCGTGATTGCATTCTCGTTCCTGATAGTTCCGATGCTGGATGTGGTACGTGTGGTGCTGCACCGTTGGCGCGAGCGCAAGCCCCTTTTCCTGCCGGACAGGAATCATATCCATCACAAGTTCATCGCTCTGGGGCTGTCCCAACGACAGGCGATGGCCTGCATCATTGGCATCGCTCTCTCCTTTGCCGTGGTGAACGTTTTCCTGATCCATTGCTTGTCCACTACGATCCTTTTCCTGCTGGACGTGGCGGTATGGACGGTGTTGCATTGTTACATCACGGTGAGGATCAACCGAAAGAATAAATTAGAAAAAAACTGTACAGAAAATAAAATATGAAAAATCGATTTTTGACACTTCTCCTGGGTTTGGTGTTGCTGGCGTCTTGCAATACCTCCAAGGAGATTCTCTACTTTCAAGACATTGCGGTGAACCAGCCCGAAGCCATTGTGGGCGCAAGAGACATCACCGTGCAGCCCAAGGACCAGATTTCCATCATGGTATCCAGTAAAGACCCGCAGTTGGCGGCGTTATTCAACCTGACACGTGTCCAGTACCGTGCCGGAGCCACAGACTTGCGTGGTGGCAGCAATAATGGTGAAATATCCGGTTACACATTGGATGACAAGGGGAATATCGACTTTCCCGTCATAGGGTCGCTCCATATTGCCGGTATGACCAAGAGCCAGATTGCCGCCCTTATCAAGAAACGGTTGGTGGACGAGGACCTGATGAAAGACCCGGTTGTGACCGTGGAGTTTATGAACCTCTATTTTTCAGTCTTGGGCGAAGTAAAAACTCCCGGCAAATACAGTATCACCAAAGACCAGATATCTTTGTTGGAAGCCATCAGTATGGCAGGCGACCTTACCATTTATGGCAAACGCGATGCCATATTCGTCATTCGCGAGGAGAACGGCGAGCGTGTCACCCACTGGGTGGATATCCGAAGCAAGGATATTTTCTCCTCCCCGGTCTATTACCTGAAACAGAACGATGTGGTGTATGTGCAACCTAATAAGGTCCGTGCCGGACAGTCCACCATCAATGAGAACAGCGTGAAATCTGTGGGACTGTGGATCAGTATTGCCTCGTTCCTCACCTCGTTAGGTGTGCTGCTGTTTAAATAACTGGATGAACAGAATATCTTACATATTATGATAGAAAAGAAAACTGCCGTTGGAAAACCTGCCGATGATTTTATACGAATACAAGATTTGTGGGGAATGTTCGTACCAAGATGGCACTGGTTTGCCCTCTCCCTGTTTGCCGCTCTTGCCGTAGCGGCTTTTTATCTGTTGAGTACCCCGAATATCTATACACGTACCGCTGCCATCTTGGTTAAGGACGATACCAAGAGCGGTTCGTCCACTACAATGAGCGAGTTCTCCGACCTGGGTATCTTCAAGTCGAATACCAACATCAATAACGAACTGCTCACCTTGAAATCCCCCACGTTGATGACTGAGGTGGTGCGGCGGTTGGGGCTGAATGAGACCTATACCGTCCGCAAGGGACTGAAGGATGTGGGATTGTACAAAAGCAACCCTGTAGCAGTCTCCTACCGCCACCAGGATGAAACGCCTGTCAGCTTCAAGATAGACTTCTCGTCCAAAGAAGAATTTACCATATCCGATGTAATGATTAACGGTGAGGAATCAGAGACGGAATTCTCTGGTAAAATGGGCGATTCCATTCGCATGGAAGTAGGTACATTCGTAATCAATCCGACCAAATACTGGAATGATTCATTCGTTGGGACTTCCATCCGCTATGATAAAGGTAGTGTACGTGCCGTAACCGACTATTACGCCACCGCTTTGCGTGCGGATTTGGGTAACGAGGATGCCACTATCATCAATCTCAGCATTGATGACGTATCCATCCCAAAGGCGGAAGATATCCTGAATACGTTGATCGAGGTATATAATGAGAAGTGGATCCAGGACAAGAACCAGATTGCCGTCAGTACCTCGCAGTTCATCGGTGACCGTTTGAGCGTGATTGAAAGTGAGCTGGGCAATGTGGACGAGAACATCGCCGGTTACAAGAGCGAGCACCTGCTGCCGGACGTGCAGGCGGCATCCAGTCTTTACCTGTCCCAGTCCGCCGAGAACAAGAAGGAGTTGCTGGCACTCAACAGCCAGCTATCCACCGCGCAGTATATCCGCAGAGAGTTGAACAACAAGGAACTCAGCCAGTTGTTGCCCACCAATTCCGGCATAGCCAATGTCAATATCGAGAGCCAGATCGGTGAATACAACACGATGGTGCTCGACCGCAACCGCCTGATCGCCAACAGCAGCGAAAAGAACCCCCTGGCAAAGGACATGGCCAACTCGCTGCAAAGCATGCAGCGCACCATCATTCAGTCGGTGGACAACCTGATCGTGTCGCTCAATACCCAGATACGCAGCATACGCCAGCAGGAAGCCGCGACCACCAGCCAGCTGGCCTCCAACCCGAACCAGGCGAAATACCTGCTTTCCGTGGAACGCCAGCAGAAGGTGAAGGAGGAACTGTATCTTTACTTGCTCCAGAAACGTGAGGAGAACGAGCTTTCCCAGGCTTTCACCGCTTATAATACGCGTGTGATTACCGCCCCGAGGGGCAGCATGTTCCCCACAGCTCCCCGGAAGATGAATATCCTCCTTGTGGCATTCGCTATCGGCTTGCTTGTTCCGGCGGTGATTATTTTTATGAAGGAGAACATGAACACCAAGGTACGAGGACGCAAGGATTTGGAAGATCTCAGCATACCTTTCATTGGTGAGATTCCCCAATACTTCAGCAAAGAGAGGAAACTGGGATTCAAGAGGAAGAAGCAGTCCTATATGAAAACCATCGTGGTGAAGGAAGGCAGCCGTGACATCATCAACGAGGCGTTCCGTGTGCTCCGCTCCAATATGGATTTCATGGCGGGCAAGGACAAAGGGCAGAACGTGTTCGTACTAACCTCGTTCAATCCCGGCAGTGGAAAGTCATTCCTGACCATGAACATTGCCATGAGTTTTGCCATCAAGAAAAAAAGGATATTGGTGATAGACGGCGACCTGCGCCACGGTTCCGTTTCCTCCTACGTGGATTCGCCACGGATAGGTTTGAGCGACTATCTAGGAAACCGTGTCGACAACTGCAATGAAATCATCGTGAAAGACAAAAAATACGACAATTTGCATATTCTTCCCATCGGCACTGTTCCTCCCAACCCGACGGAACTGCTGGAGGACAGCAAGCTGGCTGCGCTGATAGAAACCCTGCGCAGCGAGTACGACTATATCTTCATAGACTGTCCGCCCATCGACATCGTGGCCGACGCGCAGATTATCGAAAAGCTGGCTGACCGTACTATTTTCGTGGTACGCAGCGGCTTGCTGGATCGCAGCATGCTGCCTGAACTGGAAAATATCTACCAGGAGAAACGTTTCAAGAATCTCAGTATGATACTGAACGGTACGGAAAGTGCCGGAGGCCGGTACAGCTACCGTTACGGATACCGCTATGGCTATAGATACGGCTATCACAACAGCTACTCCTCCTACTATGGAAGTAAAGGAGAAATGGGGGGGGTAAATGGATGGTTATCAAATGACCGGTAATATGTTGTTCTACTGTATAAAAGCATGTTACGACTATGTGGCCGTTCCGTAAGACAACAACCCTCGCACAGAGCGGCCTCCTGAAAGGGATGACCGACTGCCATAACCATCTTCTTCCGGGAGTGGATGACGGGGTGGAGACGTTGGATGAATCACTCCGGATTTTAGATGCCATGGAAAAGCAGGGAGTCCGGAAGGTGTGGCTCACGCCGCACGTCATGGAGGACATCCCCAATGAGACCGCAACCCTGCGAGAGAAGTTCCGGGAACTAGAACAGAGTTACAATGGCACGCTGGAGCTGGCTTTGGCGGCGGAATACATGATGGACAACCTCTTCGAGGAACGTCTGGAAAAGAATGATCTGCTGCCCTTGGAGGAGGGGAAACGCTACCTCTTGGTGGAAACCTCCTATTTCAATCCACCGATGGGCCTGCTCTCCGTCCTGCAACGCATCCAAAAGAAAGGCTATTACCCGTTGCTGGCACATCCCGAACGGTACGAATACATGCAGAAGAAGGACTACAAGGCCTTGAAGGAAGAACACATCTTTTTCCAGCTCAACGTGCCCTCGTTGGCTGGGATGTATGGCAGACATGTGCAGGAAAAGGCGGAAGCCTTGCTGAAAGCCAAGGCGTACTACTGTATCGGTTGCGATATCCATTCAGCGTTTTTTTACCATAAATTATTACAATCTGATATTCGTAAAAAGATCGTAATGAATTTTCGGGAAGAATCCTAATTTTCATGGGAATAATATAGATTTAGAAGAAGCTTGGTATGTTACATACCTCTTTCATTGGTTGTCACATATTGCCAAAGTTCAAATCTTCTGAGTTAAAGCGACTGTAAATCAATATACATCTTAATGCCCACAATTGTTGTAAGGTTCGAACTATGCAGAAAAGAAACCGGTCGCGGTACGATTTATTATCGTATCTACAAAGGGCATAACCGGCGTATGGAGTTCTCCTCGCGTCTTCGCTTGTCGGCCTCTTCCTGGGATGAAGTCACGAAGACTGTCAAGGGAAATGATCCCGAGGCTTGTCGTCTCCGTAGTCAGATTGAAGCCGATCTTAAACTTTTGAATCAGATTATTATGGAAGATGTTGCCGGTCTTCTGACCATGGGTGACATGATAAGTATCTTCAAACATCGGAGAACGATAGTAAGTCCTCATCCGCTTCCTTAAGAATTGGATTGATCAAACTGCGCAGATAAAAATATATCGTTATGAAACTTAATTTTTCCCTCCATTTCAGAACATTCATGACCGGAGCGATTATTTTCTTGTCTTTGGTTATATTGTTAATCAGTTTGCCAGAAGTCGAATATTCTATTTTTGAAGATATTCTTGATGAAGAGAGTGGATTTTATATGTTGTTATTTTCTTTTTGTTTCATCTTTTTTTCCTATGGAATAGGGATGATGTTGGAGATTATATCGAATCCGTTTCCACGAGCAACTTATTTAATCAAACATTTGGATAGTTATTTGGAAATATTTACACATGCCGATTCAATTGTTCAGAAATCTGAAGCATATAAGGCTCTTTATCGGATTGATGTAAAAGGGACAATTGGTAATTTGAAGGTTTACAAATACATGTTCACATATATCATATCCCGAAATGATAATCTGAACAGAGAAATACAAGGATGTATTTTCAGGATATATGCCATGTTATCGCTACTTATAGCGGCGGTTTTCTTGCTTGTAGCTGTCCTGCTACAATTCTTATTTGCAGATATTGATTTTAGTGACGCACCTGCATTTAATGTGACTTTGGTAATTTTATTAATGATCAGTATCGTGCTTTTGTATAGGGCATGGCAAAAGAGTAAGAGAAGATTTCTGGATGAGATGGAACAAGCATATTATGTTCTTACAGAGTTTCCTGCAGATGAATAAAATGAATTGATATCGTTTTTATGAAAGGTATCGTATTAGCCGGGGGAAGCGGGACACGCTTATACCCCATCACAAAGGGAGTAAGCAAACAATTGCTTCCAATATTTGACAAGCCGATGGTTTATTATCCGATTTCGGTCTTGATGTTAGCTGGCATTCGGGAGATTTTAATCATCTCCACCCCTTACGACCTGCCGGGGTTCAAACGGCTTTTAGGTGACGGTTCAGATTATGGCATACATTTTGAGTATGCCGAGCAACCCTCTCCAGACGGGCTGGCACAAGCATTCCTTATCGGAGAAAAGTTTATCGGCAATGATTCCGTTTGTCTGGTATTAGGTGATAATATCTTTCATGGAAACGGTTTTACGGCTATGCTGAAAGAAGCTGTGCAGATTGCCGAGCAGGAACAAAAGGCGACGGTATTTGGCTATTGGGTTAATGATCCGGAACGCTATGGTGTGGCTGAGTTTGATATAAGAGGTAATTGCCTCTCCATTGAGGAAAAGCCGGAACAGCCAAAATCCAACTATGCGGTAGTCGGGCTTTATTTCTATCCAAATAAAGTGGTGGATGTAGCCAAACATATCAAGCCTTCGGCACGTGGGGAGTTGGAGATTACCGCCGTGAACCAGCGGTTCTTGGAGGATAAGGAACTGAAGGTACAGACCTTGGGCAGAGGATTCGCTTGGCTTGATACCGGTACGCACGACTCCCTTTCGGAAGCATCTACCTATATTGAGGTGATTGAGAAACGGCAAGGATTGAAAGTGGCTTGTCTGGAAGGTATCGCTTATCGCAAAGGATGGATTGACCGTGAGAAAATGAAGCAATTGGCGCAACCGATGCTGAAGAATCCGTACGGGCAATATCTGCTGAAAGTGATTGACGAGATGGAACGTACAGGAAAAGATAATTTGGACTAAAGGGATTATGCTTGTCGAAAGAAACAAGGATCTGGATTTTGTTGGTGGCATATTGATATGCCACATGATACTTGGACATATATGTCAATGGGCAGATATGGATTATAAAGGAGATTGTGTACTTTATTTTTTTATGCCGTGGTTCTTCTATAAGAGCGGAATGTTTTTTAAAAAGAATAGTGATTGGCGTGAACAATTACGGAAAGATGCACACCATCTGTTAATACCTTTTTTAGTATTTTCAGCTATAGGACAAATATTTCTATGGATAAATCTCTTCGCAAAAGGTGATATGAATTGGCTTCATTATGTTTCTTTCCCGAAATGGTTGTTATTGAATGGTTCAATTCCCGCTAATTCTCCTTTGTGGTTCCTATTATCTCTATTTATTGTAAAAATAATATATAATGCTGTTTCCAATCGTATATCAAATATTTATATTATTGTCATAGCTCTTGGAGTAGCTTTTATTGATAATTATAGTGGAATAGATGCGCCATATTATTTGGCAAATAGTGCATTAGGACTTGTGTTTTTCATTCTTGGCTCAAGGATGAAAATATTGCAATATAATAAATATGTAGTATTGATTGCGGCTTTTAGCTATACTATATCCATTGTCTTTCCGTCTTCCATTGGTATGCTTAACAATGTGCTCGTAAGGGGGCATTGTTACTTGCTTGCCACGGTTTACGCATTAGCAGGTATCATAGTTATAAATAAAGTCGCACAAATTACCCCCCCCCCGGTTTTATAATACATTAACAATTAGAGGGCTATGTAATATTGGACGAAATTCTATGAACTATTATATAATACACTGGATTATTTTGATGATTGTAAAAACTATAGTTATTGATACGTTACACTTAGAGGAAAATAGTAGTATTTATTTTTTTGCACTATTGGTAACATGTGCCGTTGTACTACCGATACTAAGTCATACGTTGAATAAATTGAATAATACTAAGTTTAGAATTTTATTAGGAAAGAAATGGAAGTAATAAAAACAGCAATAGAGGGTGTGGTCATCATCGAGCCACGCATTTTTACGGATTCCAGAGGCTATTTCTTTGAAAGTTTCTCCCAAAAGGAATTTGACGAGAAGGTACGCCCCATCCGTTTTGTACAGGATAATGAAAGCAAGTCAGGCTACGGCGTGATGCGCGGACTGCATTATCAGAAGATGCCCTATACGCAGAGCAAACTGGTACGCTGCGTGAAAGGAGCCGTATTGGATGTGGCGGTTGACATACGGGAAGGATCTCCTACATTCGGACAACATGTGACTGTGGAACTGACCGAGGGAAACCACCGGCAGTTCTTCATCCCGAAAGGGTTCGCACATGGTTTTGCCGTATTAAGCGAAGAAGCCGTATTCCAATACAAATGCGATGAATTCTATGCCCCGGAAAGCGAAGGCGGCATACAGCTGATAGACGAAGCATTGGGCATTGACTGGAGAGTCCCGGTAGAGAATGCCATCCTTTCGGAGAAAGACCTGCACAGGGCATGCTTAAAGGATTCCGTATTGGATTTCAAATACGGAGAAGATTTGTATAAATAAGAAACTTGATATGAACATTTTAGTGACAGGAAGCAACGGGCAGTTAGGCAATGAGATGGTCCGGGTTTCTGGCAAGAGCAAAGATCGCTATGTCTTTACGGATATCGCAGAATTGGATATTACGAAACTGGATGCCGTTCTTTCGCTTGTACGGAAAGAACAGATTGACGTAATTGTTAATTGTGCTGCCTATACCAATGTAGATAAGGCAGAGGATGATGAAAAGACGGCAGACTTGATCAATCATGTGGCTGTCGGTTATTTGGCTGCGGCAGCCAAGTCTGTCAATGCCACGCTTATCCATATGTCTACCGATTATGTTTTCAGGGGAATCAACTACGTTCCTTTTACGGAAGAGGACATGACGGAACCGACCGGTGTATATGGCAAGACAAAGCTTGCAGGAGAAGAAGCCGTTGTCAATTCAGGCTGCAATTATATAATACTGCGCACTGCATGGCTCTACTCGGCATGGGGCAAGAACTTCGTGAAAACCATGCTGAATTTGACGAAAGAGAAAGACATATTGCCTGTCATTTTCGACCAGATAGGCACCCCCACTTTTGCCGGTGATCTGGCAGATGCCATAGGTTGGATTCTTGACAGGAGAATGATCGACAAGAAAGGCATTTATCATTTCAGCAATGAGGGAGTATGCTCTTGGTATGACTTTGCGGCAGTTATAGCCCGATTGGCAGGAAACGAGTGTGATGTTCGCCCGATTCATACCTTTGAATATCCGAGCAAGGTAAAACGCCCGCATTATTCGGTTTTGGACAAAACGAAGTTCCGCGAGACGTTCGGTTACAAGATTCCGCATTGGATGGAATCGTTGGAAAAATGTATCAACCAGATAAAAGCACAGAGCGATGGAATTTAAACGGAATATATTGATTACGGGCGGCGCAGGTTTCATCGGTAGCCATGTGGTGCGCCTGTTTGTGAACAAATATGCGGACTATCACATTGTCAATCTTGACAAATTGACTTATGCGGGTAATCTGGCTAACCTGAAAGATATTGAGGACAAGCCGAATTACACGTTTGTAAAGGCGGACATCTGCGATTTCGAGAAGATGCAGGAGTTGATGCGGCAATATCATATCGACGGCATCATCCATCTCGCTGCCGAAAGCCATGTGGACCGCAGCATCAAAGACCCGTTTACCTTTGCCCGTACTAACGTGATGGGGACGCTCTCCTTGTTGCAGGCGGCCAAGATTTACTGGGAAAGCTTTCTGGAGAAGTACGAAGGAAAACGGTTCTATCACATTTCGACCGATGAGGTATATGGAGCATTAGAGTTGACACATCCCGAAGGGGTAAAACCGCCTTTCACCACTACGGCTTCTTCTTCGGAGCATCATTTGGCATACGGTGAGGATTTCTTCTATGAAACAACGAAATACAATCCTCATTCACCCTATTCGGCAAGCAAGGCGAGCAGCGACCATTTTGTGCGTGCTTATCATGACACTTACGGTATGCCAACCATTGTAACCAACTGCTCGAACAACTATGGACCTTATCAATTCCCGGAAAAGTTGATACCGCTCTTCATCAACAACATCCGCCACCGTAAGCCGCTCCCGGTTTATGGTAAAGGAGAGAATGTACGTGACTGGCTTTTCGTGGAAGACCATGCACGTGCCATTGACCTTATTTTCCATCAGGGGAAAGTTGCCGAGACTTACAACATTGGTGGCTTCAATGAATGGAAGAACATCGACATTATCAAAGTGGTAATCAAGACCGTTGATCGTCTGTTAGGACGTGAAGAGGGAGAGAATCTTGACCTTATCACCTACGTGACCGACCGCAAGGGACACGATATGCGTTATGCCATTGATTCGTCTAAACTCCAGAAGGAACTGGGGTGGGAACCGAGCCTCCAGTTTGAAGAAGGCATTGAGAAGACCGTCCGCTGGTATCTGGACAATCAGGAGTGGATGGATAATATCACTTCCGGGGAGTATGAGAGGTATTACGAGGAGATGTATAGCAGTAAATAAATGGTCAGGCGACAGCGGACGGTAACATCGAGTGAGATAATGAAATACGAAATACTGTTGAAACTCATAGACAAGGTTGATTATTTCTGGAACTTCCTTTATATCACCACGGGAACTGTGTGGGTATTTCTGGTCGGCAACAACTGCCAATTGCAAGTATATCAAAAAATCATCTTCACAGTTGTATATGTGGCACTTATGCTATTCAACTATAAAGCGCACATTAGGGGATATATCTTCCTTGAATCATTCGTCGAAGAGGTTAAAGAGGAGATAAAGAATGATTTTAAAAGCAAAAAGATACAAAGTCTTATCAAACGCTTGTCCTATCGTAGACAACGGATTGTCTGTGGAATCATTTATGTGGGTCTTTCGGTTATCACCCTCAGTTTAATTTGGATGTAATATGTACGGAGAATATTTCAACTCAAACAAGCGTATTCTAGAAGAAGAGTACGAGGACATAGAACCTGGCACACCAATCGTACTGTCGAACCCAAGTTGGGGCGCATTCAGACAGTTTGCCATTTTTGTCGATACAGAAACGATAGTCTATCAGAAGTACATTAAGCTGGAAGACGGAAGAGATGCCTATCAGGTACAAGTGATGTCACTTGAAAACTTCACCAATTATGGCGAGAACTTCCTGTTCGAATACAAACCAAGTTTCGAATATGATACAGATACCGTAGTGGATAATGCCCTGTCTTATGTAGATGACAACATCTATCTTGGGCTGAGAAGTGTTGTGGGTGATGATTTTGTACTGGAATGCTTGTTCGGTACTGAAGAGTTCCCTTATGTGCTACATAGCATGAATATTGGTTATCATTTGTCAGAGGAACGAAGGAAATTAGTTAAATACCAACATCATGCTATTACCATTGAAGGAGGGTGGGTCATTCATTTTGCATCAACTGACCAAAGTGACAAACCAGTCATCACCCTGCAAAAAGCCGCCGATTTACATAATCCGCGCTTAGTCGCCCATGATAACGAGTCGTTGTTAAGCAGACTGGATGCAAGAAATCGTGCCATGCTGGGGTTGATGGGCATTGTTCAGTTTCAGAACTATAACCTTGTCACCAACAACTGCGAACATTTTGCCAATTGGTGTAAAACGGGAAAGCATAAGAGCAAGCAGGTGTATAAAGCAATCGGTACAACTGCGTGGTTAGCGTTGTCACTTATCACAAAACGTCCCAATGCTTTGATGGCCAAAATGATTAAAGACTATCTGTTCTGATACAAACAAGTCTGTGAGTATGAATAATCAAATAGCAAATCAACGTGACTTACCACTTGATGCAGCAAAAGGTATGTGTATCACATTAGTGGTCATAAATTATATGTTTTTTCTCATTCGACAAGTAGGAGTGGATGGGCAATATCACTTTTGGGGAATACGAGAAGTATTATGAGGAGATGTATAAAGAGCGAAAAAACTATGTTTATGTGCTAATGTTCAATTTCTTTAGTCTTGTAATCTAAAAAATTAAACTAAATATGACACAACGAGAATTAACAATAGGATTTTTGAGTGTTAATCCTCCAACTGACAGAAAAGCATCTTCTGGAACGGTTTTCTCTGTTTATAGACAAATTACAAAGATAGGGGGGGTAAAATGGATTCCTCTTACTACACCTCCGTTTTATCAGGTTGTTAGCCTGTTTATGAAAATATTGGGAAAAATATTTAAGAAAACAGTAAATCCTTCTTATGTAAATATTATGGCAAAGTGGTTTGCACATAGTTTCGACTACAAAGCCGTTGCCAATTGCGATATACTGTTCTTCTATTTCTGTGGTTCGCAAGTTGCTTATTTGAAACCAACACGTCAGCTGTCACTAATAATGTCGGATGCTACATTTCCTGCCATGGTGGATTATTATAGTTCATTTTCAAATATGCCAAAATGGAATGTACGTCAAGGTACAAACATCGAAAAATTGTCACTCGACTATTGTGATAGGTTAATTTTTTGTTCTGATTGGGCGGCAAAATCGGCAATAAATGATTTAAAACAAAACCCCAATAAAGTAAAAGTTGTAGAGATTGGAGCCAATATTGATGATAAAGATATCATCCCAAAAACATTCTCATACAATAGGCACTTGGACATCCTTTTCCTTGGTGTTGATTGGGAACGCAAAGGAGGGCAATTGGCTGTAGAAGCAGTAAAATGGCTAAATGAAAATGACATTAGTACAACGTTGCACATCATTGGCATTCGAAAACTTGACGCAGATATAGTTTCATTGCCTTTTGTTGAAAATATCGGGTTCTTGAACAAGAACAACAAAGGAGATTATGATAAACTTGTAAGGACAATTAAAACCTCACATCTGTTATTGCTTCCGACTCAAGCAGAATGTGCAGGTATTGCATTTGTCGAGGCTAGCGCTTATGGATTACCATCTTTTACTCACGATACAGGCGGTATATCAAACTATATTACCAATGGTGAAAACGGGTATATGCTTCCTCTTGGTTCGACAGGTGAGGATTTTGGTAGAAAGATAAAAAACTGTCTTGAAAATGGCGAATTGGAGAAAATGACAAGTCGCGCACCGCAGGTGTATAAAAAACTATTGAATTGGGACGTTTGGGGTGTACGAGTCGGAGAGATTATTAATGAATTGGTAAATTAAGGAGTGACAGATAATATCTATTTATTGTCGATTATTGCAGACGAATATGGATAGTAGTGTAAATAGACGAATTGCAAAAAACTCTATAATATTATATGTCAGATTATTAATAACTATAATCATAGGATTATGGTCGAGTCGTATTTTGTTACAGAATTTGGGAATTAGCGACTATGGGTTATATAATGTTGTAGGAGGAGTAATCTCTATGTTCTGTTTTGTAAGTGGGTCATTGTCCAGTGCTGCATCACGTTACATCACATACAACATTAATAACGAGGTGGAATTAAAGCAAATATTCAGCACAATCAAAACCATACATTTGTTGTTTGCCTTAATAATTATATTGTTAGGTGAGACTGTCGGATTATGGCTTGTACTAAACAAATTGAATTATCCGGAAAATAGGGAATTTGCGGTTCTTTGCGTTTACCAATTCTCAATAGTCACTGCTGTGCTGAATATAATCAATACGCCGTACAATGCACTATTGATAGCTCATGAGAATGTGTCAATTTATGCGATTACGACATTAGGCTCTTCTATTTTACGTTTCATAGTTACTATTTTAATCGCATATGTATCATTCGATGGTTTAATTTTTTATGCAGCTGCATATATGTCCATTCTTTTGATGGAAAGGATATTTGTACAACTATATTCCAAACATAAGTATCCAGAAGCGCGTACTTGTGTAAAACTATGTAAAGAGTATTGCAGACAAATATTAGGGTTTTCTTTCTGGACTGTAAATGGTAACCTGGCCATAATTTGCTATACCCAGGGCCTGAACATATTGCTCAACATGTTTTTCGGTAGTGTAGTTAATGCCGCTCGTGGAGTTGCAGTTCAAGTTCAGGCTGTGGTAATGCAATTCTGTACCAATTTTCAAATGGCATTTAATCCTCAAATAGTTAAGAGCTATGCGGCGCAAGAATTGACACGAATGCGTCAGTTGGTAATAATATGTTCTAAATTTTCTTTTTTCTTATTATCTATCATTATAATTCCAATTATATATAACGTCGATATAGTTCTTGAATTATGGCTTGGCAAAGTGCCTGAATACACAAATGATTTTGTGAGTATCATGTTGATTATTACATTGATTTCAACGCTTTCAAATCCATTGGTTATATCTATTCAGGCGACTGGGGACATAAAAAAATTTCAGATTTATGAGGGGAGCTGCCTGCTGGCCATTCTCCCCATTGCATATTTGTTACTTCATTTTTTTGAAATTCCTCCTATTTCTGTTTTCATAGTCAATCTATTGGTCTTAATTGTAGCACAAGGGATAAGGATATGGATTGTATTGCCGCGCATACAGATGAGTATTGGAACATATATTAGAAGAGTTGTTTTCCCGGTTATTGGAACATTTTTCATTTGTAATATCCTGCCATATACAGAACGCATATTCTTATCTCAAAATATTTATTCATTACTGATTATTGCAGGAACAAGTGTCGTATATTCTATAGTTGCAATATTTTTTATCGGTTGCGATAAGGAAGAGCGGTGTTATATAGTAACAAAATTACGCGTGTATTATGAAAAAAAAATCAGGAGGAAATAGTTGCGAGGTATCTATAATTGTTCCTGTTTACAACGCCGAAGCGTTTGTCGGTCGCTGCATTGAGAGTATTCTTGGTCAGCAATATAGCAACTTTGAACTTATACTCATAGATGACGGGAGTAGTGATAGGTCGTTGGAGATATGCCAAAATTATAGCGATTCAAGGATTCTAATTATTACTCACGATTCAAACAAAGGTGTGAGCGAAGCTCGTAATACAGGAATAGAAGCGGCACGAGGGAAATGGCTGGCATTTGTAGATGCAGACGATACGGTTTCTTCCGATTGGTTGTCAGGATTCACCGATTATAATGGCGATGCCGATTTAATTACCCATCCGGTAGTGCTAAAAGAGAATGGTAAAGAAAGCTATACGATGTATCATGATGCTACCGGGAAAAGTATCGAACAAAATATTTTTGAATTGTACAAAAGTCACTTATTAGGTTTTGTATGGAGTATGTTTCTTAATAGAAATTTTATTCTGAAACACAATCTGTTATTTAACAATCGGCTACAAGCAATAGAAGACCTTGAGTTTATGTCGCGTTTTGTTGCAAATACGACAAGCATGGATAGTTTTAATCTTGGGTACTACAAATATACGTTTCCTCATTGTAAAAAGACTTATGGTAAAATTAATAATGTATATTTCCGAATCTATACAAATATGAGTAATATATTTAAAACGCCCAAAATCAGAAAACAATTTACGGAAGATATTGCATCCAATATGATTTGGTATATATTACAAGCATATTCGTGGCATGAAATAGATATCGCAAATAATCACATCAATTATTATCGTAGAGAAGTGGAAACTCCATATATGTTAAAATCAGGGGGTAAGCTTTTTGTAGTATGTAATATTTTAATAAAATTAAATGCTATATGCTTATTACAATATATTGTAAAAAAATATGTAACAAAAATGAATGCATTAGGATTTGAATATATAAAGTTTGATAATGAATAATGTCGGCATATAAGGAGTGGAGAATTGATATGAAAAAAATAAAAGCACATTGGTGCTATTTTGACAATTTTGGGGATGCAATAAATCCTTATTTATTATCAAAATTATCAGGTTTAAGAGTTTGTTATCGTAATTATAAGAATCCTAATTATTTACAGGAATTCAAGCGTATTATTCATAGTTTTATAAACAGAAAAAAATACGATTTTAATAGACTCCGACCTTATAATGCAAATGAGCAGGTCCTTTTATGTATAGGCTCTATATTATCACGCTGTAGAAAGAATTTCATTATATGGGGAGCTGGCTTTATGAATAACGATGAAAAAACTATTGAATGTGGTAAAATTTGTGCTATACGTGGTAATTTTTCTGCACGTAAATTAGGACTAAACATAAAAAATACAGATGTAGCTATTGGAGACCCTGCGATTTTACTTCCATTGGTATATAAACCTCAAATTAAAAAGAAATACAAAATAGGTATTATACCCCATATAAGAGATTATAAATATGCAAAAAAGAAATATTGCAATTATCATATAATTAATATCGCAACTTCCGATATCGAATCCGTTATTAATGAAATTCTCGAATGTGAAATTATATTCTCATCATCTTTACATGGTATTATAGTTTCACATGCTTATGGAATACCTGCTTTGTGGATTAAATTAGGCGATATTAATACGGATGGGATTAAATTTCAAGATTATTTTGACTCTGTCGGTATTGATGAATATGATAGCAATATGCTCAATATAGATAGTATAATTGATGTTAATTATGAAGAATACCCTGAAGAAATGAAAAAGAGTATGTTACCAACATGCGATTTGACTATTTTGCAAAAAAATCTACTTCTAACAGCACCATTTCTGCTACGAGAGAAATATAAGCATTGGATCTATAATCTGTAAATTAAAGACTTTATCCTAACTCTATAATTATGTTCTATAATATTACAATAATTGCGCTTAAAATACTAAGAAAGATATTCAGAAGGGACATAAATCCTACTAATTGTCATGTTGAATTTGCAGATCAGATTGCTAATGATTTAATAGCAGACTTTATACATATGAATAAATGTGGGATGATTTCTAAATTTGGATCAATCGAGTTAGGACAGGTCGTTACAGAAAAAATCCACTTGAAAGGAATAGATCTTAATGATATTATTCATCATATCCGAGGAGATATTTCTATAGATTTTCATGAAAGACAAGGTATATTATGCAAAAATGCAGGTGTGTTTCCCATTAAAGATGAGATTGTACATAAGTTTAGTCAACAAGTCATAAAGGATTGCCAAAACATAGATATATTAGGTTCATATCTTTGGGAAGAGGAATATTTATCAAAGGAACTTATATCTTGTAAAAGAGTGAATTTAGAAGCCTTTTATGCTCCATTCTTATGGGATAAGCCATGGAGTTTGGAATTAAGGAATAAGCGAGTTTTGATAATATCTCCTTTTGTGGATTCCATTCAGCAACAATATATGCGCCGCAAACTAATTTGGGGCAGTAAGAATGTTATTCCTGATTTCTCAGAACTTCTATTTATTAAGGCTGTACAGTCACAGGCATTTGAAAACACTAATTTTTCTGATTGGTTTGAAGCATTAGATTATATGAAGAATGAGATTGATAAACTAATAGATAATTTTGATGTTGCCCTTATCGGTTGCGGAGCATACGGAATGAGTCTGGCAGCATATGTAAAAACAAAAGGTAAGTTATCTATTCATTTAGGAGGTTGGCTTCAGTTCCTTTTTGGCATTTATGGGAATAGGTGGATAAAAGACCAACCAGAATATGCTCGATTCATTAATGATGCATGGGTTAGACCCAATGAGAATGAAAAGATAAGCAATTCCAATATTGTAGAAAATGGTTGTTATTGGTAAACATAATGAGCAAATCGACATACTTAATAATATCGGGGCTGTTAAGTTTCAATTTTCTGAAAAATGGATTATTTCCATTCTTCACATCTGATATCTTATTTGTATTGATGCTTGTTTGGAGTATATTTGGATGGATATATTACAGTCGAGTGAACAGTCCGATTTATAACATGAATATTTATTGGGCATTGGGCATCTTGGTATTGTTCTTTCTCAGTTCCTTAACTCCTTTTTTCCGCTACAATCAGGATATAGTATCTACCTTTATTGCAATGCGGACTAATGTTCTAATCATCTATTTGATTACGCTATTAAAAATATATCCATCGGAAGATGAATTATTTCACTCGTTTAGATTCTTAGGATTATTGGCAGTTGGAATGGCAGTGTTGGTCTTCATCTTTCCACATTGGTTTGTAGATATGGATTCTCTCAAAAGGCTTTTAGCAAGGCAGAGCAACGGCAGTACGGACCTGTTGGTTATATGGCCGGGAAGTACATGTGCCATCTTGTATTTTTATATACTGTTGCAGAAGATGAGACAAGAGCAGACAGCCCAACATATATTCTGGTGTACACTGTTTATGGCATATATTTTCCTTATGCAAAACCGCAGTACGTTAGTTTGTGCATTGTTTTTTTACGCATACATTTTCATAAAAACAGATATCCGATATAAGTCATGGATAATTGTAGGAAGTTGTCTCATTGTCGGCACCTATTTATTCAATATACTATCGGGACTCATCGAGGAGACACAATCACAATTATCCGACACCAAGTATAACCGTTGGCAAGCGATATATTTTTTCCTTATGGAACAAAATAATAATCTATATACTATTTTATTTGGTAATGGCGTACCGTGTAAAGGTTCTGCTTATCTCTATTATATTACGCAGGCACAGACAAAACGATTAGCTTTTATCTCGGACATCGGCTTGTTGGGTTCATTTTTCTATTATGGTTTGGCTATGATGGGGGTTATATATAGTTTCATATTGAAAGGTATCATTCGTGGCAAAGCATTTCCTCTATTTTTAAGATACTATTGTTGGTGGTTACTATTGATACCTACTATACAAGGCTTTGGACTGGGAGACTTCTCAATGATACGTTATAGTTTAATATTTTACATGATAATATATTACGAACATCAAAATGGATGTATCAATAATAATCGTGAATTACAATACTCGTGAAATTACACAGAATTGTATTGAAAGTATTTTTCAGCATACGAAAGGCATAGATTTTGAGGTGATTCTGGTAGATAACGCTTCCACGGATGGGTCTATAGAACTTTTTGAGAAAGATACACGGTTGAAATTTATTGAGAGTGGTAAGAATCTAGGGTTTGGCAAAGCAAACAATTTAGGATATACGTATAGTAAAGGGAAATATATATTTCTGTTAAATTCAGATACCATTCTCTTGAATAATGCGGTAAAAGAGTTTTTCGAGATCCATGAGAAAATGCCTATGAATGTTGCTTGTCTTGGATGTGTATTGAAGGCTGCTGATGGAATGACGGAAAATAATTCATATGGTACATTTCCGTCGATAAGCCAAACTTTGCGAAGTGTTCTATCGCTGTATTTCAGACATGCTCCCCACGAAAAGACGGCAGTGTCTGATGCCGATAATTTTAAGGTTGATTATGTGATAGGTGCAGACCTGTTTATCCGACGGAATGTGATTGATCACATGCACCTATTCGATCCCGATTTCTTTATGTATTTTGAGGAGTCTGAAATGCAATACAGATATTCACGAGCCGGATATGAATCGAGAATTATCCATACACCATCTATCATACATTTAGAGTGCGTATCGATAAATGGCAGTCGTAAGATGCCATCCTTGAAACAGCGTTTGATGTATTTTGAAAGTATGTTTTTATACATGCGGAAGCGATACAATATGCTGCAATACCTTTTTTTTAGAGTTGTTGTCTTATTGTATATACCAACTTTTCTCAAAATAAAGAAAGATGGTTGGAACAAAATATTAAAACTTTTTATTTGCAAAAAATGAATAGTATAATTAGGCATCTGAAAATCTGCAAAAAAGATGTTTCGCAGACAGGAATATCCATTGCGTTGATAAATATATTATGGTTTGTTCGCAAATATATTCCCAAAAACCTTTTCTCTTCGCTAATGAGGAAAAAGCATTGGCTTCTGGAACGAAAGATTACAGATGTTGTCGGGGCTGTTTCTGCCTTGTCAATGCCTGTGGTACAACAAAAGCATATCTTTGAAAAGTCTCCTATATGGTTTTGCTGGTTACAGGGACAAGATAATCTTTTGCCGATAACACAAATGTGTCTGAATAGCATCCGGAAAAACTGTAACAATCATCCGGTTGTGTTTATAGACCTCCAAACCTATAAAGATTATATTGCTTTGCCTGCGAATATTGTGCGATTGTTTGAAGCCAGTAAGATAGGCTATGCACACTTTGCGGATATTATTAGGACGTGTTTACTGTATCATTATGGCGGATGTTGGATTGATTCAACGATTTTGGTAACAAAGGAATTAGACGAAACTCTGTTTCAGTCTATTTTTTATAGTGTTAAGTTATCTCCTGACTCATTTTTCGTATCAAGAGCAAGATGGTCAAACTTTTTCTTGGCTTGTCAAGCTGGAAATCCGATAATGGGTCATACATTAGCATTATTCTATAAATATTTGACTATAAAGGATTATTTTATAGACTACTTTATGATGGATTATTTAATGGATATGGTGATTCGGGAGAATGTAACATTGGAAAACCAGATAGAGGCAATCCCATATAATAATCCGAATGTTCATCGGCTGAAAAACCATTTGGAAGAGGCTTGTACAACAGAACGTTTGAATAATATAATCGGAGATACCTACATTCACAAATTAAGTTGGAAGAACTGTATGGGAACTCCAAATCCGAATACCGTTTATTCTTATTTCTATAATCTATATCGATAATGAAATTGATATATGCAGATACATTCTCCGTTGGGGCGTTTCATGAAACGTTCAATGCGTCTTCTCTTTTGATGTTTGCAGAAATATACCCTCAGATCATTTATCGAGCAACGCAAAGTTCCAAACAAAGTGTAGAAAAATTGGTTGGCGATTTACCTCCCAATGTTACATACAAGCCGATATTTCTTTTAGCTGGGTTAGGACATTGGGGAAATTTCTTAAGGTATTTGTCTTCTGCAATTTGGAACATATTTTTGGCGTTATTTCAAAAACATGACGAAATTCTCTATTTTAATTATAATTCATTGTGGGCTACAAGAATAGTGAATGCCATTGTGAAGATACGAAAAACGAAAGTTGTTATAACATGTCATGGGGAGTTGGAGTATCTTCAAAACAATATTAAATTGAACGCACCAGCACAAGCTGGACTTAACTTATTTGCCAATTGCCGATGGGATATTGCCGATGGACTATATTTCTGTGTATTAGGAAAGAGCATCTTGACAAATATTCCCCAAATTGTTGAAAAAAGACATCTTGACAAATTTATTTCATACGAACATTCTTTTATACCTCACCAATTGGAGGGAAAGGCAAAGAAAGACGGGAAGTTTCGTATAGGTACTGTAGGGACTATACGTGAATATAAAGGACTTGATCAGCTTCTTTCTATAGGGAATGCATTAAAAGGAAATCCTAATATTCTATTCTATGCGCTGGGGCGTGTAACATGTGATCCAGATTTGCTTTCACAGGCTAATGTACAGTTCATTCCCGGTTCTGAGAAAGATTATGTATCGAAAGAAGTGCTTAACCAATATATAGATAGCATGGATAGTCTGATTTTTACCTATCCGACAGATAAGTATAAATTCACGGCAAGCGGTGCACTTTTTGATGCTATCGACAGGGAAAAAATCATACTCTCCTTGCATAATGATTATTTTGATGGAATATATGAACGGATAAACATAGGAAAACAATTTTCTTCTTTGACAGAATTGATTGATTTTTTGCATGGTAACGGCTGGGAGGAACTTGCCGACATCGACTTTAAACATAACAAACAGGAACTTTCCTATAAATCAGTAGCCCAAACGTTTAATATGGAGCTAAAGCAGTTAAAATTATTATAGGCAACGCCATGTCTTATACAAAAGGAACGGGAATGAGACTATGATCAATAAAGGATGTAATTATTTGAAGATTATCTTTGATTGCTTCAATCATAGAGGATTGGATTACTGTATCCAAAACGGATATGAAAATATGCCAGACACTTTTCCAACAGACGTGGACATATTTTATCGGCATACTACGGAAAAAGATTTAGATTGGATAGTTAAGGATGCAGCTACACATGCCGGATTACAAGTGATACAGAAAGTGGCAATGGGTTATTACCATTTCGTCTATTGGCTGACACCGGAACTTCCGGAACCGGGATTCCAGCTGGAACTTGATTTCCAATCGGAATTATCTAGACGATCAATGCCGCATTATTATATCCCCAACAAATTATTGGATAGGAAAATTGAATATCGCAGATTTTATATACCGGCCTCCGTCGACGAAATTATTTATACGATACTACGAAGGACGGTAAAGCACAATTTTACAGAAAGGCATTTGGCCGTTATTAAAAAAGATTATTTTTCAAATCAGGTAGAAGTGGATTCTAAATTGCGTGAAGAACTACCTGATGAAATTGTGAATCGCATCGTAGCGTTGTGTAACAGTAATGATGCAGGATGCTTTGAAACGTATTATCCCGCACTAAAGGAGCATGTATGTGCACAATCACGAAAAAACAACACTGTAGGTAAGCGTATTTCCCAATGGTGGTATAACCTAAACCGTATGTTGCCACTGCGATTCTTGCGACCTGCAGGAATGGATATTGCCTTGCTTGCGCCCGATGGTGGAGGCAAGTCTACAATACTCGAAGCTCTGAAAACATATGATATTACTTCTTTTTCGGGTGTGGAACGTAAATATGTCCGCCCGGGTCTGTTTCAAAATATAGGTCAGTATAGGCCAAATGCCAAACCGGAAATGATAGACAACCCCAATCCGCATGGACGTAAGCCGGATGGAACGTTTAAATCGTGGGTGCGGTTTCTTATTTACCTCATTGATTTTACATTGGGATATTATTTAAAGGTCGTTCCCTTAAAATGGCAACGAAAATTAGTCGTATTTGACCGATATTATTACGATTATTACGTTGATATGTATCGTTACCATTATTCATTGCCCAATTGGGCACCTCGTTTCTTTGGCTTTCTGATACCACGACCTGCAATCACTTTTGTTCTTCACGCCCCAGCTGAAGTTATCTATAATAGGAAAAAAGAGTTGACGCTGGAGGAAACAGAACGCCAATGTGAGGCTTATAGGAGGGTGGCAGAACAGACAAAAAATGCAGTGTTGATTAATGTGGACAGGCCAGTGGATGAAATCGTAGACGAAATAATAAAGGCGATAGTAAAAAGAAGATGCGCTTTGACCACAAAGAAACTAAAAAGTTAAGAGTATGGCAACAACGAAAAGAATCGAATTCATAGATTTGGCAAAAGGAATCTGTATCATCTTAGTAGTAATTGGGCACTGTGGTGTGTCGCATGATATACCTGGTTATGAAATGGTTCGGATGCCGCTGTATTTTATATTATCGGGACTGTTTTTCAAAGGCTATGGAGGGTTTAAAAAACTGTTTGTTAAGAAAATGAACAAGCTCCTTATTCCATTCCTCTTCTTCTACCTGTTGGGATGTGCGTGCTATTATACACTTAAATGGATAGCTCCTGGTTTGTTGGTGACAAGTGCGGGGGGAATTCTCGATCTGTTCAACAACAGGCAGTACTTCAATGGTCCGATTTGGTTCTTATTATGCTTGTTTTGGTGCAATCTCATCTTCGGCATCATTTCGCTCCATGTCCACTCCGAGGCATTGCGAATAATCATCGTATGTGTACTTGGAACTGTGGGATACTGGCTTGGCTATTACGGAACTTTCGTGCCGCTGTTCGTTGATGTGGCTCTTACAGCTTTACCGTTCTTCATATTCGGCTATTACCTAAAGCGTTCCAACCTACTTTATCCCAACAGTCTTGACCGTTATAATTTGCTGTTTGCATTCCTTCTGTGGGGAATCTCTTATTTACTATACCGCAACACCAATCATCATCTTTCTTTGCACTACAATGAGATTTCGGGGTTGGCTACATACGTTATTTCTATCGTTTCGGTGATGTCTATCCTCTACTTCTGCAAGTATGTTAAGCGGATACCTCTCGTGTCATACATAGGGCGATATTCTATTGTCTTGCTGTGTGTTCATCATCTAATATACCGTCCGTTGAATGTCGTTTTAACAAAAGTCGGAATTACCCCCCCCGGTTTGTTAATTTACGTTGCGATGGTAACACTTGTTTTGTCTGCTCTATGCATTCCGATTTTTGTCCGTTACTTGCCGTGGTTTGTTGCACAAAAGGATTTGATAATCAAAGACAAATAGTTTATGATAAGACTCGGTTTAAAAATATTGCGTGAACAGATGGAATCTGTGTGTAAGTTAATTATTATTGTCAAGCGACGGATGATGGGGCATCTGGTGAAAGTCCGGTATTTTTCATTTACATACATGGTGTGGAGCATGGTATGGGAGATAGCCTTGCATATAAAAAGATTAAATCGTATGGCAATTTGGGCAGAGAACGCGAAAGAAAGATACATAGAAAAATACATTTATCGCAATTACGCCACGATTATCGATCGTTACAAGAATGGTTATTTCGAGGATTTGGAGGCTGTGACAAACTATCCTATATGGGTATATTGGCATCAAGGCCTTGATTTTACCCCCCCCCCTAGTATTAAGTTCTGTTAATCAACTAAAAGGGCAAAATACAAATGTCATCTTTTTGGATAAGGAGAGTTTGTCGCGATACATAACTTTGCCTGTTTGGGTTGAAGAAAAGAGAGAACGAAATATGATAGGGTTGGCTCATTACGCAGATATTGTCAGGGTATCTCTGCTTGCTGCCTATGGCGGTATTTGGATCGATGCAACAAGCTGGTGTAATGAACCTATTCCTGAAAGAATCAAATCAATATCTTTTTATACACGAAAAGGAGGTTATAATGCCAATATGCCTCTTTTTGCAAAAGGAAGGTGGACTTCATGGTGTTTGGGTACAAATAAAATAGGATACCCTTTATTCTGTTTTATTAGAGACATGTTTTATGAATACGCCAAACGTGAAGAGTGCTGGATTGACTATCTATTATTAGATAAATTGATCTCCATCGGTTTGAAAGAGATACCTAAAGTTCAAAATGATTATAATGACTTATTTATCGACAATGAAAATAGCTTTGGACTATGGCCCAAAATGGGATTACCTTTTGATGAAAAGGTAATGGAGAGCTTGTCAAATAACACATGGCTTTTTAAGGGGTCTTACAAAAAAACATTCCTTGAGACATCGTTAGGCAAGCCCACATTTTTTGCCATGTGGCTAAGCGGTAAACTAAACAGTTTTAGGAACTAATCATAGCAAAAAGGTAAAATGGCCTTTGATTTAAGCAGTTATGAATCAATTGAAGATCTTTATCTCTGCCTACGCTTGTGAACCGGGCTTAGGCAGTGAAATCGGTGTGGGCTGGCACTGGGTATTGGAGATGTCGAAGTACTTCGAACTGTGGGTGCTGACACGCGAAAGCAACCACCATACCATCGAGCCGTGGATAGCAGAGCATCCTGAATACAGCGGCATCCATTTTCTTTATTACGACTGGCCCCAATGGGCAAGATTCTGGAAGAAGGGGTTGCGTGGGGTACGTACCTACTATAATCTGTGGCAGATGTGTACCAACGGAATTGTGAAACGTACCATGCAGGAGAATGATATTCGGATTTTTCATCATCTGACCTACGGCAATGTATTATGGAAAGTAAGCAGCTACGGACAGAAACAGTTCTTTGTCTGGGGACCGGTGGGAGGATTGGAAAGCATTCCCGCTGAATATTCGCGACATTACGACAGGAAATCACAACTGATTGAAAAAGTCCGTAGAATCGTGACTTCAATGGCAGTATGGAACAGGGGATTCCGAAAGCGTTGCAAACAAGCGAACTTGATTCTTTGCAAAACGGGAATAACACGTGATTTGATTCCACAAAAACAAGCGGACAAGGCTTTGCTTTTCACGGATGTGGCGGCAGACATTTCTTGTGCATCCGGTTTGGACAAGAAAGCAGAACAGGATGTGACTGAATTTATCACAGTAGGCCATTTGGATGCATGGCGTGGATTTGACCTCATTATAGAAGCGTTGCCGGAAGTGATTACCCAAAATTCAAAGATTCATTTGACAATCGTAGGAAACGGACCGGACAAGGCCCGCTTGGAACGGTTGGTGAAAAAATATGCTTTGGAATCTTTCGTGACATTGGCAGGCAAGGTATCCATGAATATCTACAGGGACTTGATGAGGAATGCGGATGTGGTGGTAAATGCCGCTTTAAAAGAAGGAGCTGTAACGGTGTCGTTTGACAGTATGGCAATGGGGAAACCGTTGATTTGTTTGGATACGACCGGCTATACCCGTTATTTTACCAATGACTATGCGATACTGATTCCGCGAAAAGGACGAACGGAAGTTATTCAGCATTTAGAAGAAGCCATGCTGAGAATGACCCAAACGGAAGAACAGGAGAGGCTTGGAAGAAAAGCGCAAGAGGTTTCTGAAAGGTTCTCATGGGAGAATCATGGGAAGGAAATCCGGGATGCGATACTGAAAGCATATACTTCTTAGGGGAAGAATTCATCCCGTGCAAAGTATGATTTGGAATCCAAAGGAATTTTTATCGAACGGGCTTTTGGATGGATTGGATAAAAATTAGACCATGAATCTGTTTGGCTTACTTACCGAAGTGCTGTCAATATGGGAGGACAGCCCCTCTTTCTATCGCATAGAGAATAATGACGGTAAGGTGTGGCTCATGCCTGTAAGCAAATTACGCACTGCCATGAACCTTTACCAACCCAGTGGGTATAAGGGAAAGTTGCTGAAACGTTGGTTTCCCGTGGTGCATCGCTTACCATTGCTGAAACAGAATCTGCATATCGAAACGACAAGGTGTAGCCTTGCCGATGACCTATACGAGAAACTCTGCCAATTATTCCATACTGACCGACTGGAATTTGCCGTGTTTTGCGGTACGCCGTGCGTACACCAAAAACTTACCATTCAACTTAGTATCGGTTCAAAAATTCTTGGTTATTGCAAAGTAAGCGATTATTCAGAGGTTACCGAATTATTTGAACGTGAGAACATTTTCTTGAAGCAATTGGAACATTTTGGCATCAATAGCGTGCCAAGGATTGTTTTTTCGGGAGAATGGCGCAGTGGCATTCACCTGTTGGTGCAGACAACCTGCAAAACGAATCATTCACAGGTTGTACATCAATGGGGACGACTGCATGAAGAGTTTTTGCATCGTATCTATATCCAAACGAAACAGAAATTACTGTTTGAGGAAACAGACTATTATCACACGTTATCTGATTTAAGCCAGCACCTTGATTGGATTCTTTCGGAAGAATTAAAATCCATTGTAAGTGCCGCCATAGATAAAGTCTGTCAAACGAATAGTGGCAAAATGGTGGAATATGGTGTATATCATGCCGACTTCACTCCATGGAACATGTTCGTTGAAAAAGGGGCGTTGTTCGTATTCGATTGGGAATATGCCCGAATGGCCTACCCTCTTATGTTGGACAGGTATCACTTCTTCACGCAGACGGCTATTTTTGAGAAACATTGGCAAGCTGACGAAATAATAACTTTTCTCCAATCTCAGGAAGGAAAAGATTTTAATAGAGAAGATTACACACTTTATCTGCTGGATATGATTGCCCGGTTTACTATACGTGAAAAGGGGCAGATAAAAGGAGACATAGCCCGCTCCATGACAATATGGGGCGAGTTGCTGAAATATTTGAATCAATAAATGAAACACATTGTCTGCTTTCACCTTTTCAACGATTACAGCGGTAGCCCCAAGGTGTTGAAAATGGTGCTGGAAGGTATGCTCAGGAAGGGGTATCGGATAGATCTGGTATCATCCAAAGGCGGTGTCTTGGATGAATTGCTCCATTACAAGAACTTGCGAAAGCATTCTTATCCTTATCGGTTTTCCAATAATTCCACGATTACCATGCTTCGGTATTGTGCGGTACAGCTATATACTTTTCTGTTGGCTTTCCGTTGGTTGTTCCAAAAGGACGTGGTATTCTATATCAATACGTTGTTGCCCGTAGGTCCTGCGCTGGCCGGGAGGTTGATGGGGAAACGTGTGGTGTACCATTATCATGAGAACGCTTTTGTGAAAGGGGCATTCTACAAGACATTGGCTTTCCTTATGCAGAAACTGGCACACGAAATTATTTGCGTTTCTGCCTATCAAGCCTCTTTCTTACAGCGGAAGAAAGGGGTAACGGTGATTCCGAATGCATTGCCTAAGGAGTTTACGGACAGATTGCATCCCAATCCGGAAACGGCCTTTGAACGCAAAACGGTATTGATGCTCTCTTCCCTAAAGGAATATAAAGGGACAAGGGAATTCATAGAACTGGCAGAAAAACTCCCTCAATATAAGTTTGTGTTGGTGATAAATGACACCGAAGAAAACATAAACAATTATTTGACAACCAGCAATTTGCATAATTTAATATTAACAGGGGGGGGTAAATCTGACGATTTATCCACGCCAAGCGGATGTCACCTCTTTTTATAACACAGCTACCATCGTAATCGTATTGACCAACCCACGGCAAGCGGTAGAGACATTCGGACTGACGGCATTGGAAGCCATGAGTGCCGGTTTGCCGGTAATCGTGCCGACACAAGGAGGGATAGCGGAGATGGTGGAAGATGGCAATAACGGATACAAGATAGATGTACAGGAATTGGATGCCGTTGGCAAACACATTTGCGTATTGTTGGACAATAAAGAGTTGTACATCCGTATGGCAAACAACGCATTACTGTTTTCTGCCGGTTTTGACAGCGAGAAGGTTGTCACGAAATTAACCCCAATAATAAAGATTTGAGCATGGATAATTTGCAAATCATTTCCCGCCAGAATGATGTGACCCCATTCTATAACGAAGCCTCCATTGTACTTAATCTTTCCGACAAACAACGGTTTGTGGAGACATTCGGCTTGACGGCATTGGAAGCGATGAGTGCCGGACTGCCGGTAATTGTACCGACGGAAGGAGGAATAGCCGAAATTGTGGAAGACGGGGCGAACGGATATAAGATAGATGTGCAGGATTTAGATAGAATCGATTGTATGATAGAAGAGATATTCCAAGATAAAGATCATTACATTCGTATGGCCAACGAGGCAAATCAAGTTTCTTTAGGTTTTAAAGAGTCTGTAATGATTGAGAAAATCCTCACGATTTTAAACAGATAGGCAATGGTAATCGAGAAAAACACAAATGAAGCGAATCTTCTACAACTGGCTGAAGATTTTAAGAATGGGAAAAGGATGGTGCTATTTCTTGGTGCCGGAATAAATCTTAGTGATAGAACCTGTATTGAAGGCTGCAAAGAAATAGACTTGAGTTGGAATGGGCTGTTGAACGGACTATTTTCAGAAGCCTTTTCATTACTTTCTATCGGGAAAGGATTGTCTTCTGAAGACAGATATATCGTAAGCGCCTAAGTAAGTACATCTTCTACAGTTCATTTTCCCTCCTTACTTTTGCTACAAAAAAATAATATCCTATGATGCAGCGACGTAAACACATGATGAGCAGAGAAAAATTTATCTCCG